>Ga0318533_10001638_pt1 | contig 11320 bp, 10 predicted proteins | sample GRESIP053b4f27_FD_203675 | JGI IMG/M metagenome (GOLD analysis project Ga0318533, IMG submission 203675) | Tropical soil microbial communities from Luquillo Experimental Forest, Puerto Rico - GRE.SIPMG.053b4f27 | ecosystem: Environmental > Terrestrial > Soil > Tropical forest > Bulk soil...
TGGTCCAGGCTTCGCCGTCGGCGATCTTCTTCATCGTACCGCGCAGAATTTTTCCCGAGCGCGTCTTCGGCAGCCGCGCCACGGCGATGGCAAGCTTGAAGGCGGCCACCGGGCCGATCTTCTCGCGCACCAGCGCGACGCATTCCGCCTCGATCTCAGCGGGCGGCCGGTTCACTCCGGCCTTGAGCACGATGAAGCCGCAGGGCACCTCGCCCTTGAGCGGATCGGCGACGCCGATCACGGCGCATTCCGCGACATCTTTGTGGCCGCTGAGCACCTCCTCCATGCCGCCGGTGGAAAGCCGGTGGCCGGCCACGTTGATGATATCGTCGGTGCGGCTCATCACGTAGATGTAGCCGTCGGCATCCTTGAAGCCGGCGTCCGCGGTCTTGTAGTAGCCGGGAAACTCCGTGAGATAGCTCTCGCGAAAGCGCTCGTCCGCCTCCCACAGCGTCGGCAGGCAGGCGGGCGGCAGCGGCAGCTTGACCACGATCGCGCCCATGGTGCCGGCCGGCACTTCGTTCGCCCGCTCATCGACCACGCGCACGTCGTAGCCCGGCATCGCCACCGTGGGCGAGCCGTGCTTCACCGGCAATCGCCCGAGGCCGACCGGATTGCCGGCGATCGCCCAGCCGGTTTCGGTCTGCCACCAATGATCGATCACCGGTTTCTTCAGCAGGTTCTCGGCCCAGATCAGCGTGTCGGGATCGGCGCGCTCACCGGCAAGAAACAGGGTGCGGAATTTCGCAAGGTCATAGTTTGCCAACAGCTTGCCCTGCGGGTCCTCTTTCTTGATGGCGCGGAAGGCGGTCGGCGCCGTGAACATGGCGGCGCAGCCGTGTTCCGCGATCACGCGCCAGAACGCGCCGGCGTCGGGCGTGCCGACCGGCTTGCCCTCGTAGAGGATCGAGGTGCAGCCGTGGAGGAGCGGCGCATAGACGATGTAGCTGTGGCCGACCACCCAACCGACATCGGATGCCGCCCAGTACACCTCGCCGGGCTCGACATCGTAGAGGTTTCGCATCGACCATTTGAGCGCGACCATGTGGCCGCCGTTGTCGCGCACCACGCCTTTCGGCCGCCCCGTCGTGCCTGAGGTGTAAAGGATATAGAGCGGATCGGTGGCAGCGACCGGCACGCAGTCGTAGACCGAGCGTGCGAACACGATCGCCTCGTCGCGCAGCTTCGCCCAGTCATGATCGCGGTCGGAAACGAGCGTTGCCTCGGCCTGCGGGCGCTGCAGGATCAGGCACGCGTCCGGCTTGTGGTGGGCAAGCGCGATCGCCTCGTCGAGCAGCGGCTTATATTTGACCACGCGGCCCGGCTCGAGCCCGCAGCTCGCGGACAGGATCATCTTCGGCTTGGCATCGTCGATGCGGGTGGCGAGCTCGTTCGCAGCGAAGCCGCCGAACACCACCGAGTGCACCGCACCGACGCGCGCGCACGCGAGCATGGCGATCACCGCCTCCGGCACCATCGGCATGTAGAGAACGACGCGGTCGCCTTTGCCGACCCCGCAATTGCGCAGGATCGCCGCCAGCACCTGGGTTTCCACCTGCAGGCGGTGGTAGGTGATGGTCCGCTTCTCGCCGGCGAGCGGGGAATCGTAGATGATCGCGGCCTGCTCGCCGCGTCCCTGCATCACATGGCGATCGACCACGTTCCAGCAGGTGTTGCAGACGCCGCCGACGAACCAGCGGCCGTAGACGCCGGCATCCGGGTCGAACACGCGCTTCGGGCGCTCGATCCAATCGATGTCTTGGGCGGCCTCGCCCCAGAATGCCTCGGGATCGCGCTGCCAGCGCGCGTAGACCTCGTGATAGCGGCTGGCACGGGCGTCCATGGCGCTGCTCCCGGTGGCGGCAATCCATTGTGATACCGCGCCCCGCGTTTGCAAGTCGCGCGGCCGCGATGCGACGAAAGAACCGGCCTCGCATTGATAGCGCCGTTCACCTTGGCTAGCGTGCACCGCAGAAGGAACCCGCGCCATGGCTATGAGACTGATCCGGCTTTTCACCGGCGACGACGGCCAGTCGCATTTCACGATGGGCGAAATCGCCTGGCACAAACTCGCCGGACCGAACGCGATCTCTGGCACTGAAGTCGCGCAATCCATCAGCTTCGAGGAGACGGCGGCGGGCTCGAGCTTCGAGTGGCACAACGCGCCGCACCGCCAATACGTGCTCACGCTCAGCGGCACCCTACAGTTCGAAACGCGCAACGGTGACAAGCAGGTGGTCGAGCGGGGCGACGTGCTGCTCGCGGAGGACGTAACCGGCGGCGGACACCGCTGGCGCCTGATCGACGATCAGCCCTGGCGGCGGGTGTATGTGCATCTCCCCTGATGCAGGGCGCGACTTCGCGGCATGCTCACCGACCGTCACTTCGGATTGATGGCGGTCAGCCTGCTCGGCTAGGATTCATCAGAACGCAATTGGAATAAGCTACCTTGACCAAGACTTCATACGACATCGATCTCGATCGCTGTCCGGCGAATTTCCAGCCGCTTACGCCGCTCTCGTTCCTGGAACGGGCGGCGACGATATTTCCCGATCACACCGCGATCATTCACGGGCCGCTGCGGCGCAGCTATGGCGAGTTTTACGCCCGCGCGCGCCGCCTCGCTTCGGCCCTGGCGAAGCGCGGCATCAAGCGCGGTGACACCGTCTCGGTCGTGCTCGCCAACACGCCTGCGATGCTGGAATGCCACTACGGCGTGCCGATGACGGGCGCGGTGCTCAACACCATCAACACGCGGCTCGATGCCGCAACCGTCGCGTTCCAGCTCGACCATGCCGAGGCGAAGGTGCTGATCACTGACCGCGAGTTCAGCGGGCTCACGCGCGACGCGCTCGCACGCGCCAAGGCCAAGCCATTGCTCGTCGATTACGACGATCCCGAATTCACCGGCGCCGGTGAGCGGCTCGGCACACTCGAATACGAGGAGTTCATCGCCGCGGGCGATCCGAACTTCGCCTGGAAAATGCCGGACGACGAGTGGGACGCGATCTCGCTCAACTACACCTCGGGCACCACCGGCGATCCGAAGGGCGTCGTCTATCACCACCGCGGCGCGTATCTGCTCGCGATCGGCAACGTTCTCACCGGCAGCATGCGCCGGCACTGCGTCTATCTCTGGACCTTGCCGATGTTCCACTGCAACGGCTGGTGCTTTCCCTGGACCATCTCGGTCGTCGCGGGAACGCATGTGTGCCTGCGCCAGGTGCGCGCGCCGGCGATGTACGACGCGATCGAGCGCCACAAGGTCACGCATCTCTGCGGCGCGCCGATCGTGATGGCGACCTTGCTCAACGCGCCAGCCGAGGAGAAAAAGCCGCTGCCGCACGTGGTCGAGTTCTTCACCGCCGCGGCGCCGCCGCCGGAAGCGGTGTTGGCAGCGATGAAGGCCGCGGGCTTCAACGTCACGCATCTCTATGGGCTCACCGAGACCTACGGGCCGGCGACGGTCAACGAGTGGCAGCTCGGGTGGGACGCGCTTGCGTACGCCGAGCAGGCGGCGAAGAAAGCGCGCCAGGGGGTGCGCTACGTGCCGCTCGAAGCGCTCGACGTGCGCGATCCCGACACGATGGCGCCGGTGGCGCGCGACGGCGCAGCGATGGGCGAGGTGATGTTCCGCGGCAATGTCGTGATGAAGGGCTATCTCAAGAACAAGACCGCGACCGAGAAGGCGTTCGCCGGCGGCTGGTTCCATTCCGGCGACCTCGGCGTCATACATGGCGACGGCTACATCCAGCTCAAGGATCGCTCGAAGGACATCATCATCTCCGGCGGCGAGAACATTTCCTCGATCGAGGTGGAGGACGCGCTCTACAAGCATCCCTCGGTGCAGGCCGCCGCCGTCGTGGCGAAGCCGGACGAGAAATGGGGTGAGACCCCGTGTGCCTTCGTCGAGCTCAAACCCGGGCAGAGCGCGAGCACCGACGATCTCATCGCCTGGTGCCGCAAAAATCTCGCCAGCTACAAGTGCCCGCGCCACGTGGTGTTCACGGACCTGCCGAAAACTTCGACCGGCAAGATCCAGAAATTCAAGCTGCGCGAAATGGCGAAGGAGGTGTAAGTTGCCTCCCATCTGGAAAGGATTGGCGGCTGGACTCATCGCGCTTCTTGCAACCAGCGCGGTACCCGACCACGCCGCCGAAAGCTTCGCCGGCAAGAGCATCGATCTTTTGATTGGCGCGCCGCCCGGCGGCGGCTACGACATCTACGCGCGGGCGCTCGCCCGCCACTATGGCCGCCACATCCCGGGCCAGCCCGTAATCGTCGCCAAGAACATGCCGGGCGCCGCCGGTGCGCGCGTGGCTGGATTCATCAGCACGCTGGCGCCGAAGGATGGCACCGCCATTGCCGCCATTATGCCGGGGGCGGTGATGGGGCCGCTGCTCGACGAGAAAGCCGAGGCGCTGTTCGATGCAACCAAGGTCCTCTATCTCGGCACCGCCAACAACGGCACCCGCATCTGCGTCTCGCGCAAGGATTCCAAGATCAAGACATTTGCCGACGCGCTGCGCACCAAGGCCGTGTTCGGCGGCGTCTCCACCAACGATTCCACGCGCAGCTACGGCTACATGCACAAGAAGACGTCGGGCGCGCTGTACGACGTCGTCACCGGCTACAGCGGCACCGCCGAGATGGCGCTCGCCATGGAACGCGGCGAGATCGACGGCGTGTGCGGGTGGGACTGGGCGAGCTTCAAGTCGCAGCGCCCAGATTGGCTGCGCGACCACAACGCGAATCTGCTGCTGCAGGTTGGCCTCGAGCCCAATCCCGAGCTCACCCGCATGGGCGTGCCCTCGGTGTTTGATTTCGTAAAGAGCGAACAGGACCGCAAAGTGGTCGAGCTGGTCATCAGCCAGCAGGTGTTCCAGCGCTCCTATATCGCGCCGCCCGAGTTGCCGGCGGCGTCGTTAGAAACGCTGCGCTCCGCCTTCGATGCGACCATGGCGGACCAGCAGTTTCTCCAGGATGCCGAAAACATGCGCATCGATATCGAACCGCTGCCCGGCGGTAGGGTGCAGGAGCTGGTGCAGAAACTTTATTCGACGCCGAAGGACATCATGGAGCGGGCGCGAGCGGCGGTCATGCCGTAGGAGCTGCGATGCAGGCAAAGGCGTCGTGGAAGCAGTTGCTGGCGCGGGGCGAGCCGCTGCTATTGCCCTGCGCGCATGATGCGCTCACGGCACGGCTCATCGAGCGCGCCGGCTTTTCCGCCTATTCGATCGGCGGCTATGCGCTGGTCGGCGCGCGCCATGCGCTGCCCGATATCGGGCTCGTGGGCCTCGGCGAGATGAGCGCCGGCGTGCGCGAGATCATGAGCGCGACCGACCTCCCCGTGCTGGTCGACTGCGACGACGGCTATGGCGATGTCAAGAACGTCGCGGGGACCGTTGCGTGTTACGAGGCACTGGGCGCCTCGGCGATCTTCATCGAGGATCAGCGCGCGCCGAAACGTTGCGGCCACATGGCCGGCAAGGAGGTCATCGAGGCGGACGTCATGGCCGCAAAGCTGCGCGCAGCGGCGGCGGCGCGCAGCAACGGCGATCTCTTCATCATCGCGCGGACCGACGCGCGCGCAGTGCACGGCCTCGACGAGGCGCTGCGCCGCGCCGAGCTTTATCTCAAGGCCGGCGCCGACGGCCTGTTCGTCGAAGCGCCGCAGTCGGTCGACGAGCTTAAGCGCGTGGGGCTGGCGTTTGCCGGCGTCCCGCAAATCGCCAACATGGTCGAGGGCGGCGGCCGCACGCCGGTATTGCCGGCAGATGAGCTCTATCGCCTCGGCTTTGCCATGGTGGCCTATCCCACCACGCTGATCTTCCGCATCGCACGCGCGATCGAGAACGCGCTCGCCGATCTCAAGGCGGGGCGGCCAACGAATAACAACGACAGTGTCGACTTCGAAGGCTTCAAGGAGATCACCGGGCTCGAGCGCTGGGCCGACATCGAGCAGCGCTTTGGCCCGGGCGACGCCGCCAGGCGGAAAAAGGCGGCGCCGTGAAACCCGCGCTGATCGCGCTCGCCGCAGCGTTGCTGCTCAGCCCGATTGGCGCGAGCGCCCAGGACAAACCCGAGACGCCGAAAGTTCGGCTCGCCGTGGGCGGCAAACCGGCGCTGTTCTATCTGCCGCTCACTGTGACCGAGCGGCTTGGGCTTTTTCGCGAGCAGGGCCTCGAGGTGGAAATTTCCGATTTCCCCGGCGGCGCGCGGGCGCTGCAGGCGCTCGTCGGCGGCAGCGCCGACGTGGTGACCGGTGCCTTCGATCACACCATCCAGATGCAGGCGAAGCAGCAGCCGGTCACCGCGGTGATCCAGCTTGGCGACTTTCCCGGCTACGTGCTCGCGGTGCTGGCGAGCAAGGCGCAGGGCTATCGCTCGCCGGCCGATCTCAAAGGCTTCAAGATCGGTGTGACCGCGCCCGGCTCCAGCACGCAATTCATGGCGCAGCATCTCATGGTCAAGCACGGCCTCAAGCGCGACGACGCGTCGTTCGTCGGCGTGGGCGCGTCGGCGAGCGCCGTGGCCGCCGTCCGGCGCGGCGAGATCGACGCCATCGTCAATGTCGATCCCGTAATCAGCCTGCTGGAAAGCGAAAACCGGATTCGGGTGGCGGCGGATACGCGCACGCTTGCCGGCACGCGCGAGGTATTCGGCGGTCCCTACCCGGCGGCGGTGCTCTATGCACGGCGAAGCTTCATCGATGCCAATCCGCGCACGGTGCAGGCGCTGGTGAATGCGTTGCTCGGCGGGCTGAAATGGATCGCGAACCATTCCGGCGATGAGGTGGCTGGCGTCATGCCGGCGGAGTACGCGCTCGGCAACAGCGCGATCTACCGGCAGTCGATCCAGAACAGCTTGCCCATGTATTCGCGCGACGGCCGGTTCAGCCGCGAAGCGGCGCAAACGGCGTACGCCGTGCTGCGCGCGTTCGATCCGGAAATCGGCAGCGCGCCCATCGACGTGGCTGCGACCTACACCAACGCTCTCGTGGACAAAGCGCGATAGCCCGCTATGCAACGGCATAACCCATTGATACATTTTGATTTTAGTGCTTAATAAGATATATCTTGAGATAGCTCGTAATTTGATATATCTAAAGATGCATCTGTCAATTTGGAGAAAACTACATGTTTGGACATCACTGCGATCCGCGCTTCGGCGGGAAATGGGCGGGACGCCGCGGGTGGCGCGGGCATTTCGGTCCGGGTCGAGGCTGGGGCGGGCGCCACGGTTTCGGCGGTGGCGCCGGCGGCGACATGGTGCGCGCCGGCCGCATGCTGGCGCAAGGCGATCTGCGCCTGATCGCGCTGGCGCTGATCGCCGAGCAGCCGCGGCACGGCTACGAGATCATCAAGGTGCTCGAAGACCGCACCGCCGGCTGGTACTCGCCGAGCCCCGGGATCGTCTACCCGACGCTGACCTACCTGGAAGAGACGGGTTATGTGGCCGGCCAGGCCGAGGGCGCCAAGAAGCTCTACACGATCACCGAGGAAGGCCGCGCGCATCTCGAGCAGAACCGCGATTTGGTGGACGCGGTGCTCGCGCGCTTGGCCGCGATCGGCGAGAAGGTTTCGCGCATGCGCCGCCGCTTCGGTGACGAAGAGGACGACCGGCGCGGGCTGCCGCCGCTCGTGCGCGCCGCGATCGACAACTTGCGCGAGGCGGCGGCCAAGCGGCTCGAAGGCGACGCGGACGCGGAAGCCAAGGTGGTCGAGGCGCTGGCGCGCGCGGCGACGGAGCTAAAGAAAACCTGAAGCCGGCCCCGCTCACTCGACCTTGAGATTGAGGCGCCGCACCAGGGCGCCCCACTTCGCCGCCTCGCGCTCGATGTCCTTGGCGTATTCCTCGGGCGTGGAGGCGAGCGGATCGCCGCCTTCCGAAACGATGCGCTGTTGCAGCTGCGCATTCTCGAGAAGCACGCGCAGCTCGGCGTTGAGGCGCTCGATGATGGGTCGCGGCGTGCCGAACGGCGCCAAGAGCCCGTAGTGCAGCACCGATTCGAACCCCGGCAATCCTGATTCATCCGCGGTCGGCACATCGGGCAGCTGGCTGAACCGCGCCGGACCGAGCACCGCGATCGCGCGCAAGGTGCCGGCCTGCAAATTACCGAGCGCCGGCGGCAATACGCCGAACGCGACCGGCAAATGGTTGCCGACGAGGTCGTTCATGACCTGCGCGGTACCCTTGTAGGGAATAATGGTCGCCTCGATGCCAGTGACCGCCTTGAACAGCTCAGCAGAGAGATAGCCGCCGGTGCCCACCGCCGACGTCCCGATATTGAACGTGGCGCCCTCCTTCTTCGCCAGCGCCACCACGTCGCCAATGGTTTTCGCGGGAAACGAAGGATGGGCGAGCAGGACCACCGGCATCGACGCGATCAGCCCGATCGCGGTGAAGTCCCTGCCCGGATCGAAGCCGGCATTGGCATAGAGGCTGGGATTGATCGCGATCGAGCCGGTATGGCCGAGGAACAGGGTATGGCCGTCGGGCGGGCTCTTGATGAATGTCCGCGTGCCGACCAGGCCTGAGCCGCCGGCCCGGTTATCAACTACCACCTGCTCGCCAAGCGCGCTGGAAAGCTGCTCGGCGATGACCCGCGCCATGGCGTCGACGCCGCCGCCAGGAGGATAGGGCACGACGAGAGTAATGGTCCGCGTCGGATAGTCCGCAGCCTGGGCATTGTTGCAAATGCAAAGCGGCGCCACGGCGCCGCTAAAAAAGAAGATGAAGCAGACCGTGGCAGCCGCCACGACCGCTGACACTCCACGCACGACTTTCCTCCCCATTTTGCCGAGTATAGCCGCCGCACGCGGCGCGGCGGCTGTTTCTCAACTCGGCATTTCTGCGCGACGATTAGTGGACGGAAGTGGCCACCTGCAGACGCGCGATTTCGTCCTTTACCAGCAACTTGCGACGCTTCAACTCTTTGATCTCGAGATCATCAACCGACGGATGCGCCCGGGCTTCGGTAATTTCGGCTTCCAGTGCCCGGTGCTGCCGTTGCAATTCCGCAAGGTGCGCTTCTAGGGACATTGTGGGGGGTTCTCCTCACGTCAGATCATTGCCTGACCCAGACACTTTACACCTTTTCAACCCTGTTTCGAAGCGGGTTCGATTGTGCACCGCAGCATTCGCGCTTTACCCGGCTGTTTTCCACCGTGGCTTGGACAGCACCGGGGGAAACGAGATATTTTGCCGCTGTTTCGGCGCCTGGCAGCGTGAACGGCTGCGGCCGAGCTTCAAATCAGCGGTGGCGATGACCAAGGACGAAGAACGCGAGTTGCGGGAGCAACTGGCGCGCTTGCAGCAGGAGCACCGCGACCTCGACGTCGCGATTTCGGCCTTGCAGCACTCACCCGGCTCGGACCTGCTCCAGGTGCAGCGGCTCAAGAAGCGCAAGCTGGTCTTGCGCGACCGCATCGCCCACATCGAGGACGAGCTGACGCCGGACATCATCGCCTGAAAGGGAATAAGGGCCCAGCGTTAGCGGCATCAGCAACCCCAATTCGCTACTCGCTCACTCATTCCGGCTGAATTCCCGCTTCGCGGATCACCTTGCTCCAGCGCTCCGTGTCGGCGCGTTTGAGCTGCGCCAGATCCTCCGGACTGCCTCCGCCGGGCAACATGTTGAGCTGGTGGAAGCGCGCCTTGGTCTCAGGCTCCTCGAGAACACCGTTGATCGCGCGATTGAGCTTGGCGACGATTGCCGCCGGCGTCTTTGGCGGCGCGCTGATCGCATTCCAGGTATCGGAAACGAAGCCGGGCAGCCCGACCTCGATCAGCGTCGGCACGTTCGCCAGGATTTCGAGCCGCTTCTCCGTCGCGACCGCCAAGATCCTCGCCTTCTTCGCCTCGTGAAGTTTGTAGGCGGAGGCAAGCTCCATGAAGATGAAATCGACGTGGCCGGCGACGATGTCGTTGAGCGCCGGCCCAGTGCCGCGATAAGGCACGTGCAGCATCTTGGTGCCGGTCATTTTGGTGAACAGCTCGGCGGTCAGGTGCGAACTGGTGCCGGGACCTTGCGAGGCGTAGGTGATCTTGCCCGGATTGGCTTTGGCGTAGGCGATGAACTCCTGCACCGTTTGCGCGGGAAATTCCCCCCGCACCAGCAGCACGTTCGGGAATTTCGACATGATCGCGACCGGCTCGAGCGCGACCGGGTCGAAGTTGAGCTTCTTGTAGAGCGCGATGTTGCTGGTGATCGGCGCCGGCTGCGAGGCGAGCAGCGTGTAGCCGTCGGGCTCCGCGGTATAGACCGCCTCCGCGCCGATATTGCCGCCGCCCCCGCCACGGTTCTCGATCACGAACGGCTGCCCAAGCTTTTGCTGCAGTCCCGCGGCAAAAATTCGCGTCACCGTATCGACGCCGCCGCCTGCCGGCACGCTGACAATGATCTTCACGGGACGGTTGGGATAATCGGCCGTGCCATCCGGCTGGCTCACAGCCGCCGGGCTCACCAACAGCATCGCCGCGGCGGCCAGCGGAATGGAATATCGCAGCATACAAATCTCCCATCGGGCCACAATTCTGCGGATCAGATAACAACGTTATTGCGGACCGCCAACATGGTTCAATCAATCGACCCGCGGTATCGGGCCGCACGTTCCCGCACGCGCGATGGGCTCGGCTTGCTCCCCTGACGCGCGCGTCGGATAGTGCAGGGCAGGATGTCACGGAATCTAACTCTTGCAGCTGTGCTCACCTTGATCTGCGGCTTTGCCGCCATCAATGCTGGCGCGCAGCCGGCCGACTACCCACAGCGAGCAGTCACTTTCCTATGCCCGTTTCCCGCCGGCGGCGGCACCGACATTCTCACGCGCCTCCTTGCGCAAGAGCTGCAGGAGAAACTCAAGCGGCCGGTGATCGTGGAAAATCGCCCGGGCGCCGGCACCATCGTTGCCGCGCAAGCCGCCGCGCGCGCAGCGCCTGACGGCCACACCATCCTGCTCGCGCCGGTCACGACGCTGGCGATCGGCCCAAGCATTCACAAGTCGCTGCCGTATGACACGGCGCGCGACTTCGCGCCGATCGGGCTCGTCGGATCCTCGCAATTTGCCCTGATCGTCCATCCCGCGCTTGGCGTCACGACGCTCCCCGAGCTTATTGGCTTGATCAAGCACCGCGACGGGCAACTGAGTTACGCCTCATCCGGTGCCGCCACGCCGCATCATCTGTTCATGGCGATGTTGCTCAAGATGATCGGCGCGAGCGCGCAGCACGTTCCTTATCGCGGCAGCGCCGCCGCCCTCGCCGACGTGATCGCCGGGCACATTCCGTTCATGATCATCGATCTCGCCGTTGCCCTCCC
>Ga0318533_10001644_pt1 | contig 11300 bp, 9 predicted proteins | sample GRESIP053b4f27_FD_203675 | JGI IMG/M metagenome (GOLD analysis project Ga0318533, IMG submission 203675) | Tropical soil microbial communities from Luquillo Experimental Forest, Puerto Rico - GRE.SIPMG.053b4f27 | ecosystem: Environmental > Terrestrial > Soil > Tropical forest > Bulk soil...
GGCGCCGAAAAGGCCTGCGAGCGCTCGTAGAGCCCGTACATGTGCATGTTGCGCACGCCGTGCTCCTCCCGCACCCTGCGGTAGAGCGGCTCGTGCCCGGGATGCGAATGAACGTCGATGAGCCCGGGCAACAACAACCGGTCCTTGCCGTCGATCACCCGGTCCGCCGCACCGGGGTAATTTTGTCCGGCAAAGGTAATCTTGTCGCCGGCAAACGCGACGTCGATGCCGCGGCGATAGACATGACGTCCGGCGGCCTCATCCCAGGCAATAACCCAATCGACGTTTCTGATCACCGTCGTAGTCACCGGGGCTCCCTCCCCTCTTATGCCAAGAAACCGAAAAGGCCGTCCAGGTCATCGGGTCCGGAACTCCGGCGCTACCCGCTGCATGAATAACCTCAGGCTGTTCGCCGCCACTTCGTGCGACATCGGTCCCAGGCGGAACGTGGCGATGACGCCGCCGATGCCGAGCCTGTCGATTTCCGCTATCGCCTCGGCCACGCGGCCCGGCGAGCCGTGGATGAAGCCGTGCTCGACACTCGCGCGGGCCGACGGCAGATCGCTCGCCGGCACCTCGATGCGCATGCCGGTCTCGCGATAAATCCGATTGCGCATTGCCGCGCGTGACTCGACCATCGCCTGAAACGCCGGCACCCCGATCCGCTCGGCTTCGGCGTCCGTCTCGGCAACAAACACGTTTCGCCAGACCCAACAGTTTTCCAGATTCCGGGCAACCACATCCTCGTCGTATCCCGCCGCGTGCATCCCGTCCCGATAAAGCTCGATGCGCCGGCGCGTTACTGCCATCGACTGCACGTTCATCAGAAACGGCCGGCCTTGCCGCGCAAGCGCGAGCAGCGAGGCCTCGCCGGAAGCGGCGCGGATGAGGGCTGGATGGGGTTTCGTGTAAGGCCGTGGTCGCAGCATTGGCACTTCGAGCTGCCAATACTTACCGTGGTGCGTGAATGGTCCACAGGTCCATGCCTGCAGCAGGATCTTTTCGCTCTCCTCCAAGCGTTGCTGCGCCTCCTGATGATCAATCCCAAAGCCCTGGTAGTCGTAGATGTTGTAGGAGGAGCCGCGGCCGAGGCCGACGATGAGCCGCCCTTTGGTGACGTTGTCGAGGAACGCCAGCTGTTCGGCGAGGCGGATCGGGTGGTGCAGCGCGGTCTGCACGACGGCGAAGCCGATCTTGCTGTGCCGCGTCGAGGTCGCCAGCGCGCCTGCGACGTGATCGGGTCAACATAGGCGCAGATGCCGTCGAAGTGATGCTCGGCGAGCCAAATCACGTCGAGCTCGAGTTCGTCGGACAGCCATGCCTCGCGCAAGGTTTCGTCGATCACGATCCCGTCGCGCTCGGGGGCGCGGCAGCCCGGAAACAGAAAATTGCTGAATTTCATGCGGCTCGCTCCCACTCTCTCCGCATCACGAGGACCACAGCAATCGCGTGTCAAGCGGGTGTCGAGACCGCTTGACACGAAGCTGTGGCTCACCGTCTTCGGCGCCGAGCTCCCCCGGTGACGGCAGTGAGTTACTCAGCGAACTCGCTCAACGGCGCTAGCTGGCCAATCAATTCCACGACATTCGGCGTCCCGATCTCGAGCCGATGGATCCAAAGTTTTTCATCGTCTGTCGGGGCATATTTATCTGGAAAGGATCCCCCAACTGGCGTGTTCTGCCAACCGTAACCGGAGCGCGTCGAAATGGAGGCGGTCTACCAGGGATAGCTGCCCGTGTAGTCGATCAGCGCCGATAGTCTCCGCCAATTGGATTGAGCGTACGCCTATCGTGCACTTATCTATATCTCCTGCATGTGCATGTCGTCGACCGATGCTGAGCCGATTTCAGCCTGCGGTTACGCGGCAGCCCGCTTACCGCGATCGTCTCACTCTACAGCTACGGCAATCCGTCCCGCTTCGATCGCGTCGAGGAGGCGCCGCCAATCGGCTTCTGTCTGATCGGCATACGCGGCGGCGAATTGCGCGATCGCTCTATCGAATTCGCTGTCCTTGTCCAAATAAGCGGAGAGCGCCACCGCATCTCCGGCGCGGGCGTGCGCGCGGGCCAGCGTGCGGCCGCAGAGGCTGGCGTAGAAGGTAAGCGCCGTTTCGAGCTGGGCTCCGATATCGGCCAGCCGGTGATCCTTCAGCCGCCGGGCATAGAAATACCGCGCATTCAGCGGCTGCTCGGTCCAGCCGAGAAAGATATCGGTCGCGGCCTGTAGCATGCGCTGCCCGACAACGACGCGCTCGCCGTGATTGGCGTAAGCCGAGGGTCCTGCGAAGGGAGCGAGGACCGATGGCTGCGCCTCCTTGATCTGCAATAGCAGCGGTCCCTCGTCGTCGGACAGGAACAGGCCGATCGCGCAGAACGTGCCGACGCTGCCGACCCCGACGACTTTGAAGGCGATGTCTTGAAGATGGTAGCGCCTCAGCAGTATGCGCCGATCCTCCTGCAATGTCTCGGCATAGGAGACGAAGGCCTCGCGCGCATTGAACTCATGGCGGCTCAGATGGCGCACGAGCGGAGGCTTGTTTCTGATGCGCCAACGGCCGCCGACCGTCTCCACGAGGCCAAAATGCTCCTTCCCTGCCGAGAGCACGCTGGCAAGGCTCTTCTTCTGCTTACGGCGGAGCTTTGGCGGGTCGACGTCCGCTAGCACAGCGGCAAGGTCGATGCGCACGCTCCAAGCGTCGAGCGGCGCCAGTCCCGCCAAATACGCCAACTGTTCGCGATAGCTCTTGCTGGCCGCTCGCGCGAGCCGTCGACACGCAGCATCCGGCATTTTCGCGACGCGCCCGGCAACAACGAGACTGGCGGCGAGGCGTTTGACGTCCCATTCGAATGGGGCGGGTAAGGTCTCGTCGAAATCGTTTACGTCGAACACCGGCGCGCCTTCCGGCGTTTCATAAGCCCCAAAATTCGCCAAATGGCAGTCACCGCACGCCTGCACCCGCAGCCCGGTACTCGGACTCGCGGCGAGATCGGCGGCCATGATCGCTGCGGCGCCGCGGAGGAAGGCAAATGGGTCGGCCTTCATTCGGGCGTAGCGCTCGGGGAGCAGTTCCGGGATTCTCTCTCGGCCCTGCGCGATGAGAACATCGACCGGATCGATGCGGTTTGGGGAAGGCGCCCATTGCGCGTGCGCGTCGAGCGGCACCTTGCGTCGCCACTCGATGCCGATATCGCGCCGCTCATCGAGGCGCCGGTGGTGAGATGATCCGTCCATGTCCGCCATCATATCCTCCTGATGCGCGCACCCCGAAGCGATCCTCTAGCCCGCTCTTGTGCCCTTGCAAGACCATCTTCGCACACGCCAGGAAGCGGTTCTCGGGGGACGCATCCAGATGGTCCGATGTTTGTTTATCAGATTGAAAGCCGCAAGCTTCCCGAAGCGCGCGGTATTTGCGTTTTTGTTGCTAGCGCTATCGGCTAACCGGACCCCGGCGGCAGCAGCGAGCGACGGCAAAATCGTTGTCGCGTCGAAAATCGATACCGAAGGCGCGCTGCTCGCAACATGATCCTGGCGCTGCTCGAAGCCCGCGGCCTTGCGGTCGAAAGCAAGATTCAGCTGGGGCCCGACCGAGGACCTCAGCTAGGGCGTGTCAAGCGGATGTCGAGATCGCTTGATACAAAGCGACAATTATGTGTAGCTGCCGGCACGCGAACGACCGTCGAACTCCGATGAACCGACGAGCTTTTCTGAAGACCGCCGTCACCGGCGCGGCAGCGGTGGCTGCCCCGCACATTGTGCAGGCCGAGGCTGAGAAAACGATCACTTTTGTGCCGCACGCCGATCTCGCCTCGCTGGATCCTGTTTGGACCACTGCCGATATCACGCGCAATTTTGTATTGGCGGTTTATGACACGCTGTACGGCTATGACGCCGGATTTAAGGCTCAGCCGCAGATGGTCGAAGGGCACACGACCGAGAATGACGGCAAGCTGTGGACCTTGACGCTCCGCGAGGGCCTAAAGTTCCACGATGGCACGCCGGTCTTGGCGCGCGACTGTGTCGCCACGATCAGGCGATGGGCCAAGCGTTACCCTATGGGCCAGGCTCTGATCGCCCGCACGGACGAGCTCTCTGCGGCCTCAGACCGAGAGATTCGCTTTCGCCTGAAAAAACCGTTTCCGCTGTTGCCCGAGGCGCTCGCCGAGCCGCAAAGCTCGATCATGCCGGAACGGCTGGCCCAGACCGATGCCTTTGAGCAGATCAAGGAAGCAATGGGCTCGGGGCCGTTCAAATTCGTCGCGTCCGAGCGCATACCCGGCCAGCGCGTCGTTTTTGCGAAAAATCCCGACTATGTGCCGCGGGCGGACGGGAAGCCGAGCTTCACCGCCGGCCCCAAAGTGGCCTTTATCGATCGCGTGGTATGGAATTTCGTGCAGGATCCTTCCACCGCCGCGGCGGCCCTGGCGCAGCGCGAAGTCGACTGGTGGGAGAACCCGACAATCGATCTCGTCCCGCAGCTCAAACGCAACAAGGACCTGGTGATCACGGTCAAGGATCGTACCGGCGAGATCGGCTGCCTACGGTTCAATCAGTTGCTCCCACCCTTCGATAATCCCGCGATCCGCCGCGCCGTGCTGTCGGCAATGGACCAGAAAGAGATAATGACCGCGGTGGCCGGCGCCCAACCCAGCCTGATCAAGACCGATGTCGGGCTGTTCGTGCCGGGGACCCCAATGGCGAGCGATGCCGGCGTCGAGATCACGCGCGGGCCAAAGGACCTCGACAAGATAAAAAAGGATCTGGCAGCAGCGGGCTACAAGGGCGAGCGCGTTGTCGTGCTCGCCGCCTCGACGATACCGGTCATTTTCGCCGAAGCGCAGGTCGCCACCGATGTGCTGCAGCGCATCGACATGAACATTGATTTGCAGGTCATGGAATGGGGCACTGTTGTCGCGCGGCGCGCCAGCCGCGAGCCGATCGACAAGGGCGGCTGGAACATCTTTTACACCTACCTCGGCGGTATGGGGAACATCTCGCCCGGTCCCGATATTGCGATCCGCGCGAGTGGCGCCGACGCCTGGTTCGGCTGGCCCTCCGATCCGAAAATGGAGGCATTGCGGGGAGCCTGGTTCGATGCGCCGGATATCGAGGCGCAGCAAATCCTGTGCCGACAGATGCAGGAGGAGTTCTGGCAGAACCCGTCCTATGTGCCGCTCGGCATGTACGACCAGCCGACTGCGTTCCACTCGTATCTGGGGGATATACGCGATGGCTGGCCGCAGTTCTACGGCGTGCGGCGGGTATGAGTGGAGGTGTGGGACCCGCTTGCCTAGCCGTACGATGAATCCCTCCAACGAGAGCGAACCGCGAGGAGAAGACCTCAGCGACAACGTCTTTTAGGGCCGCTAACGCCTGCCGCTCCCTCCCCCACCCGGACATCAACGGAACGAGATACCCGATTGCCGTGCCGCTTCATTCGCACGTTTGCTCCAGTTGCGGTGGTTTTGACCATGCTTGCGACCGGCTCGGCGGCAGCAGCGAGCGACGGCAAAATCGTTGTCGCGTCGAAAATCGATACCGAAGGCGCGCTGCTCGGCAACATGATCCTGGCGCTGCTCGAGGCCCGCGGCCTTGCCGTCGAGAACAAAATTCAGCTGGGGCCGACCAACATCGTGCGCGCCGCCATCCTGGCGGGCCAGGTGGACATCTATCCGGAGTACACAGGAAACGGCGCGCTGTTCTTCCACATGGAAAGCGATCCTGCGTGGAAGAACTGGGCGCAAGGGTATGCGCTCGTCGAGCGGCTGTGCCGGGAAAGGAACCGTTTGGTCTGGCTCACCCCGGCACCGGCGAACAACACCTGGGTGATCGCCGTACGCAAGGATTTGGCCGAGCGCCACGGCCTCAAATCGATGGATGACTTCGCGAGATACTTGGCGGAGGGCGGCCGGATCAAGCTTGCCGCCTCGGCGGAGTTTGTCGAAAGCCCGGCGGCGCTGCCGGCGTTCGAGGCGACCTATGGTTTCCGCCTCTCCGACGAGCAATTGCTGACGCTGTCCGGCGGCAACACCGCGGCCACATTGCGCGCAGCGGCGGAACAGATGTCCGGCGTCAACGCTGCAATGGCGTACGGCACCGACGGGGCGCTCGCGGCACTCGGCCTCGTCGCGCTTGTGGACGATAAAGGCGCGCAAATCGTCTATGCGCCGGCCCCGGTTGTGCGCGAGCCGGTGCTGCAGCAGCATCCCGAGATCCGCAGCACCCTCGATCCGGTGTTTGCCACATTGACGCTCGAGACCCTCCAGAAGCTAAACGCCGAAATCGCTGTCGAAGGCCGAGAAGGCCAAACGGTTGCCGTTTCCTACTTGAAATCGAAACATTTCCTGCCGTGACTGTCCCGCTAGATCCTGTCGCGCAACGCACTGCGGTATCATTCCGGATGGGCATTCACAATCAGGTGTTGTTCGTTCTGGTCGCCATCGGCGCAGTGGCGGTGGCGCTGTCGGGATTTGTCGGCTTTGCGCCGAACCGGCTGGTTTCGGGCAACCCGATCCCGCTCTGGAAGGCCGCTGGCGCTCTCCCGGCCGCCAGTATCGCATTGCTTGGAACGCTGATATTGGCGGCTTCTCTCGCGAAGCCGAGCAAGCCGGTTCTCTATAGCGCTGCGGTCTCGGCCGCTTTGTTGCTGCTGGTGGCGCTCACCGCTGCGGGGCAGGCAGCCCGCACTCTTTCGCTGTCCGCGACACCCGCTTCCCGCATCTCGTTGGCTCCGGCATTTTGGATTTTAGTTGCTTGCGCTGCGCTTGCAGTCGGTGACGCGCTGCAACGACTGGAGGCGAGGATCGCGACGACGGCCGTCGCCGTAATTGCAATCACGTCCGGCGCGGCCCTGCTGGCGGCACTCGGCACATTCGACGCGCTGTCGATCGCGCGTGAGTACGAGAGCCGCCATCAAGAGTTCTCGGACGCCCTTGTGCGGCATATGACACTGGTCGGGGCGTCGGTCGGAGGCGCCGTGGCAATCGGCTTCCCGCTCGGGGTGGCCACGGCGAAGCGCCCGCGCCTGGAGGGTCCGGTCTTTGCGATCTTGAACACCTTGCAGACGATCCCCTCGATCGCGCTGTTCGGCCTGCTGATCGTGCCGCTGTCGGCTCTGGCGGCGGCTATGCCGTGGCTCGGGGCATTCGGGATCGCCGGCGTCGGCATGGCGCCGGCAATCATCGCGCTGGTGCTATACGCGCTGCTGCCGGCGGTTCGCAATACCGTCGCGGGGCTGCGGAGCGTCGACAGCAGCGCGATCGACGCCGGCCGCGGCATGGGGATGAGCAGCAGCCAGATCCTGTGGCAGGTCGAATTGCCGCTTTCCTCGCCCGTCCTGCTTGCCGGGCTGCGTATCGTGACCGTGCAGGCGATCGGCTTGGCGGTGGTCGCCGCGCTGATCGGCGCGGGTGGGCTCGGCACCTTCGTATTCGAAGGGCTGGGCCAGTATGCCGTCGACCTCGTCCTGCTCGGCGCCTTGCCGGCTATCCTCCTCGCGCTTGCCGCCGATTTCGTGCTGCAAATCCTTACGGCCATGCTGCGCCGGCGCGCCGCACCATGATCGAGATCGACAATGTCACGAAATGCTACGGGGACCGTCGGGTCGTCGATGATCTCTCTTTGACGGTCGCAGCCGGCGAACTGTGCGTGCTGTTGGGCTCCTCCGGTTGCGGTAAATCGACGACGTTGAAGATGATCAACCGACTGGTCGCGATCGATGCCGGGACAATACGGGTCGCCGGCGAGGACGTCGAAAACGTGCCGGCCGAAGCACTGCGGCGCCGGATCGGTTATGCGATCCAGTCGATCGGCCTCTTTCCGCATTGGTCAGTAGAAGACAATATCGCCACCGTTCCGCGGCTGCTCAAATGGCCGCGGGCACGGATGCGCGACCGCGTCACCGAGCTGCTGGAAATGTTTCGCCTCGATCCGGCAACCTATCGCGGGAAATATCCGCATCAGCTTTCGGGCGGCGAGCAGCAGCGTGTCGGCGTTGCTCGCGCACTCGCAGCCGATCCCGAGCTGCTGCTGATGGACGAGCCGTTCGGCGCGGTCGACCCGATCACCCGCGACGCCTTGCAGGAGGAGCTTGCCCGCATTCATCGGGCGACGGCGAAGACGATCGTGTTCGTCACGCACGATATCGAGGAGGCGCTGCGCCTCGCCACCCGCATCGCGGTCATGCAGGAGGGCCGCATCGCCCAGCTCGGCTCGCCTCTCGACATCCTCGAGCATCCGGCGAGTGATTTTGTCGCCGAGTTCGTGGGAGGTCAGGGCATCGGACTCAAGCTGCTGTCGGTACGTAAGATCGCCGATCGGCTGCGCCGCGGCGAAACCGCTGAAGGCGAGCCGCTGCCCATCGATACGTCGCTGCGCGAGGCGCTTTCGGCAATGACGTTGCGCCACACCGACCGGCTGCCGGTCTGTGATGCCGAGGGCCGCTATGTCGGGGTGATCACGCTCGCCGATCTCGTTCGGTGAGATCGTCGCCTGCTTACGCGGGTCATTTTTGTGCTCATTCCGCACGGTCGTCCTGCTTTTGCAGGGAATCTACAGGCGTTAACACTTGGGTCGCGTTTAGCGATCAACCAAAGGGTGTAAAATAGATGCGTCGGCGGAAACGGCGCGACGTGATATGTTCATGAATCCCACTAGCCACTGCGTTCTTAGTTTGTATCAGATAATAGCCAAAAAATCAAGACATTAAATGCTATTTTATCTATCCAGTTTAGAGCACGACTCTCGACCCTTTCCGGACCTTCGATCCGACGCATGAACTCGAAACTTTCCCGCAACGCCCCTTTTTGAGAATGGAGCCTATGTGACTTTGATAGCTAGCCGGCAGTGCGAGAAACACAACATATATAAAATGGGTCCACGTCATGAGCAACGACATGTTGCTTGAATTGGCGTGTTTCGTTTTGGGGGCATTGGTGCCGGTGATATCTCAGCCAGGAATCTGGCGAATATCGGTTTATGACGCGGCGAGGTCCATGCCCGTCAATCGCCACGGAGCCCCGACAGCAGTGCGGCGAAATTGGAAGGTCGCTGTTCGCTTCTCGGGTCCGGTCTCCAGCGGATGATACTCGGCAATGACTGAATAGCCATTTGGATCACTGGCATTAGCCTGATCGCGAATGATCTCGAAATCGCGCTTGAGCAAGACGGCAGCAAAGCGACCCAGAAAGGCCGCATCCAAGGACGGATCAAGGGAATCACCCACCGTGCTCCGATCCGTACGTTCCAAAGCAGCCCTTCCCACCTTATTTAAACTTTCTAAAATGTCACTCGGCACCTGCGCCGCAGGGCCTACTTTCACTCCAACGTAATTAGCTGCGCGCGCTGCCATAGCAAGGCTTACGGCAGCGTCGCCGTACTTCTCCTCTTTAAGTGCCGAGTGGTAATCGTAGCCAAACAACCCCGTATACTCTTCAAAACTCAAGCTCTGTACCGGTTGCCCCTTATTAGAAATGACCTCAACATTCTCGTTTATGTCTATGTCAGTTTCAAGGACGTGTTTTAGTGTCCAGTACGCGCCACTGAAACTTGTCAACTCGATACTATTACCATCTGGGCTGATGCTCCGAATTGCCAGTATCTCTTTATTCCAGTCATTTGCCGCATGCAACCTAATTCCTAGCAGCATTTTCATGTAACGTGTCTGCACCAGTATGTTTTTTTCGAATGATAGCAGTAACAAATTGTCATATGAATTATTACTCTGCGAAAGAACAATAATACTGGCATTTTCTCGTCCCTCAAGCGATATAAGTTGGTTTATCCCAAGATCATTGAACTTTATCTTGTTAAAATCGTCTCGAGTCATGCCGGTAAGTATCGGTATGACTTTTCCGAGTGTCTCGGTATCAGGATTTTGCACAAATTCTTTCAGCCGCTCATTGATATCCTGTGCCGCTCTTAATATTGTTCTCGCAAGTGACTTTGTTTTATCGTCGATCTTGCCGTCAATATTATCAACTCTATTTGCTAGGTCAATTAAGTTGTCTTTGACCAAATTATAGGTTTCCGCCTGTTTTAGGCGTGCTCGCTCAGCATCGTCGAGCTGGTGCCTTTTCTGGTCGAAAGCCGATCGAGCCTTATCTAATTGATTTTGTCGAGCATTGAGTTCGGCCGTTTGTGTTAATATAAATTGTTGCTTTTGGTTTAACTGTTCTTCTAATTTTTCGGCAGCTGCCTTATGGGCAGCAAGCTCGCCCTCATCTTTGCGTTGACTGTTTTCAAGTGCTTGGATCTGTGTGTCAACCTGATCCCGAAGATTTAGCACGTCCTTCAAATTGTTAACTTGACGTGAACCAATGTCTTGGAATGACTGATATGTTGTAACTAATTGTTGCTGAGCAGCTTGCAATTGTGTTTCGGCAGTTTGCAGCCGTTTGTCGGCAGCGTCTAATTTTTTCTCATTGAGCTCCTCCGCTTTCTCGCGAGCTGTTGCGGCCGCGGTGGCAATTTTATTTTGTTGATCAATGTAGAAATAGAGAGCAATTAACATTCCGGCTACTATCACTGCATATTTTGCGGCGCCACCGAGCGCTCTTATGAAGACCTGTGCTACACCAGCCCAACCAGCAGAAGCTAGCGTTTCCTCTGGCTCGGGGGTCTCGCTCTTCATCAGCTCTGCTCCATTTATCCGCAGCCGGTGCAGCCGCCGCCGGCGACGGCCGGAGTGCGACCGATGACCGAGATGACGGCCGCGCCGCCGGTCAGGCAAGGGCGACGGCCAAGGCGAGAACGAGTTTTTTCATCGAGAGGCTCCGGTTCAAGGTTCCACAAACTTAGCGTGCGATATCGCTTGTCTTGTGTGAGCTATCTCACACACGACAGCGTAAAGCTGCAGTGGTTGAACCGAGTTTGCAAAACCGGAGCAGACTGTGTGAGAAGTCGGACTGAGCGGATTCCGGGTTGAGGTCGGACGCGGTAGAATTCGGCATGATGTACATCACTGGTCACGACCGCTAATATCGCACTGCTTACAGATTCCAGCTAGATCAATCGTTTAGCCGGTGCAGAATTCCGGTGCGTTTGACCGCTATCGGTGGAACCTCCTTGTTCCGGGGCATAGGCCGGAAGGTCTAGAATTCGGGCGCAAGCCTGTCGCTCCGATGCACCGCGGCGAAGGACCGCTTACCACCGAGGATCGCGGTAGGGATGCCCATTACTGGACACCCCCCGCACGGATCCGGACGAGCCCAATTCGAGCATCCGGCTCCTACCTTGGGTGTTTGACGGCGAAGCAGTAGTTTGCCGTACGCGGCTCAGCGCCTGGATCACGCGCTTCCGGCTCT
>Ga0318533_10001646_pt1 | contig 11295 bp, 13 predicted proteins | sample GRESIP053b4f27_FD_203675 | JGI IMG/M metagenome (GOLD analysis project Ga0318533, IMG submission 203675) | Tropical soil microbial communities from Luquillo Experimental Forest, Puerto Rico - GRE.SIPMG.053b4f27 | ecosystem: Environmental > Terrestrial > Soil > Tropical forest > Bulk soil...
GCAACCGACACCGACATCATCTCAGCGCAACACTTCTGGACGGGCGGGCTGGAAACGGCTGGGCCCGGTTGTTACGATGCGGTCGCGATCGCTCGGACGGCGGGTTTCCGAATGCTGGTTATGAGCCCGCTTCCGTCATGCGGCGATTGTCGCTTAACCGCTCGGAACCGGCCAAAAAGAGCGGCCAAAATATCCCGAAATATCGTTGTCGGACAACAATAGCTGAGCGGATGGGGGAAACGCCAGCGGAACTGCCCTTTATCAGGGATCAGGTCGTCTGCTTAAGCCACGACCAGGCCGCCCGCTGCGAGCACGGCATCGAGAAGAAAGCCGGCACCCCGCGGATTTCCAAGAATGGGCGAGGTCGCGGGGCTAAAAGCATTGGTCGTTCGAGCTCATAGGGGGTCGCTGTTGCTCGCTGCCCGATCAGGAGTCGGAGAAGGGCAGAGGGCGTAGGCCCCTCCGGGGACTAGGCAGGAGGAGCAGACCATGTCTCTGCCCCGCACCGAAAGCTTGCCGCCTTCGGGGCGCCGGGGGTAATGGTCGGCGCGAGCAACAGGCCGGGCACGCCGCAGTGCCCCAGGCACAAGAGGAGGAAACGCTATGATCCGCAAGCAATTAACGCGTCGCGAAGTTCTCCGGACCGCCGCCGCGCTCACCGCGACCGCTTCGGCCGGCGGCATTATCGGGCGCGCCGCCGCGCAGGGGCCGCAGTCGCGCCAGCTCGATGCCGTGCTGCGCCGGGCGGCTGACGCCAAGGAGGTGCCGGGCGTCGTCGCGATGGCGGCGAACGAGAAGGGCGTAATCTACGAGGGCGCCTTTGGCACCCGCGATCTCGCCAAGGGCCCGGCGATGACGCTCGACACGATGTTCCGCCTGGCTTCGATGACCAAGGCGGTGACCTCGGTCGCGGCGATGCAGCTGGTCGAGCAGGGCAAATTGCAACTAGATCAGCCGATCGGCGGGGTTCTGCCGGAACTGTCGGCGCCGCAGGTGCTGGCGGGGTTCGACGATTCCGGCGCACCAAAGCTGCGGCCAGCCAAAAGACCGATCACGTTGCGCCACCTGCTGACCCATACGGCCGGGTTCGGCTACGAAATCTGGGATCCGAGCCTGATCCGCTACGTCAAAGCCACCGGTATGCCTTCGATCTTTACCGCCAAGCTCGCTTCGCTACGGCTGCCGCTGGTCTTCGACCCGGGCGAGCGCTGGGAGTACGGCATCAACCTGGATTGGGTCGGCCGCGCGATCGAAGCCGTCAGCGGGCTGCCGCTCGAGGTCTATTTCCGCCAGCACATCTTCGCGCCGCTCGCCATGGCCGACACCGACTACGTCGTCTCTCCCGCGCAGCAAGCCCGCCTGGTCAGCGTGCACCAGCGCCAGGCCGACGGCTCGCTGCAGCCCGGCGCACCGAGCGACCCGCCGTGGCGCGAATTCTGGAGCGGCGGCGGCGGTCTCTACTCGACCGGGCGCGACTACCTCGTCTTCCTGCAGATGCTGCTGCATCAGGGCCGGTTCAATGGCGCCCAGCTGTTGCGCCCGCAGACGGTTGCGCTGATGGGGCAGAACCAAATCGGCGACATCCACGCCGGCATTCTGAAGACAGCGATGCCCGAGCGCTCGAACGATGTCGACTTCTTCCCCGGCATGGCCTGCAAATGGGGGCTCGGCTATATGCTGACCCCGCAGCCGGGGCCTAACGGCCGCAGCGCCGGCAGCCTGACCTGGGCCGGGATCTTCAACACCTACTACTGGCTCGATCCGCAAAAGCGTATTGCCGGTGTCTTTTTGACCCAGATCCTGCCGTTCGCCGACCCCAAGGCCGTCGCCCTCTACGGCGAGTTCGAGAGCGGCATATATGGCGGACTGAAGGCGGTGTAAGGCACCATAGACATCGAACGGTTGCTGGGAGGCGTGCGGCCCGCCCTCCTGACCGCCGGGCGGATACTTCGCGGATGTGCTTTCCTTCGACGAGAACGTGGTGATCCTCGCGGCGCTCTCCGCTGGTGCCGTCGAGCATCCCGGCGTTGGCAAAAATTTATCGCGGCCATCCAACCTCACCTTGTTGCGGCTCGCGGAACCTTAATTCGGATCGCCGAGCGGACGGAAGAGCTGCATCGGGCACGGCAGCAGCGTATCATGCAATGATCGAACTCGGGGGCTGATATGAGAGCGAAACACCCGAAAATCTGGGCGATCCTCTGGGGTGTATTGGTGATCTCGGCAGTGCCGGCCAGCTCCTCAACAGCTGGTGACGGAGTATTGCGCAGTCTCTACGCTGTCAATCAATCTGGCAATGCTCGCGGATCCATCTCGGTCTACGACATCGATGCGGGGCATCACCTCATTAGAACCATTCAGACGGTTCCGAATGTCGCGGACGTCAAAGGAGTGGCCGTCAGCGCCGTCACCGGAAGGCTCTACGTCTCCTATCTGGACAGCGAAGGCACCGGACAGATTTATTGCCTGAACCTCTACGACGATAGGGTTCTTTGGAATAGAGCGATCAGCCCCGGCGTTGATCGGCTGGCGATCAAGCCCGACGGGAGACTGCTCTATGTCCCGACCTGGGAAGGCGGTTCGGCCGATTATATCAATGTCTTGAACGCCGAGACCGGCGATGTGTTCCGGCGCGTATACTTCTCCAATCGGTCGCACGATACTCTCTACCCGCTGGCCGGTCCGATTTTTCAAGAGACGAAGGCTGACGACGGCAGCGGCAATTACCTCTATTTGATCAATCCAGACACCTACAACGTATCACGCATCGGACCCTATTCAGGCGTCCTGGGTCCATACGCAGTCGACAGCACGAGCGGCTATGTGGTCAACAATGTCAGACATCTCTGGGGCATGCAGGTCGCCGACCTCGAAACGGGTCAAATTATCACCGCGCATATTGGCGACCATCCGCCCGGCGACCCGGGACTGTTGCACGGGATCGGCTGGACTCCCGATCAGAGCGAGGTCTGGGAGAACAGCACGCAAGCCGACCCCCACGTCTTCGTCTGGGATATGTCGAAACCGATGGCTCCCGTTCTGAGGGAGCGGCTGACCTTGCGCAGCGGGCGCGGATCGCACTGGTTGACCTTCGACATCAAGGGAGATTACGGCTATGTGGCGCCCAATAAACTCAGCCGCGATGGAACCGAAATCTTTGACGCCCATACCCACAAGTCAATCAGCGTGATTGGATCATCCGAAGACATGGTCGAAATCGACTTCGCCGACGGCAAGATCGGCCGAGTCGGCGATCAGTACGGGATCGGCCGACGCTAGCGCAGCGTCCTGGGAGGAGCCGCTCTCTGCCTTACACAAACGCCCTTATGAGCTCGAAGGACCAATGCTTTTAGCGCCGCGACCCCGCCCCATTCCTGGAAAACCCGCGGGGTGCCTGCGTTTGGCCCATGGTTCCTGGCAATGGATATGAGCCTGAAATAAGGCCAATGCGCCGCCAAATTCCTGAAAATGTGCTCCAACTAGATATGGTGAATGGGATGCAAATAGAGGTTCTTCCCTGTAAGTATCTACGGTCGCACCGCTGCCGCTTCTGGGAAGTGAAACATACAGCCGGCGGGTTACTTATGCTTAAACCGTAGCATCACGATTTGAGAACTATTTGCGTGCGGTTTCCAGAAGGTCCGGTTATGCGGCTTTCACAGCGACGAAACCAGACAACCGAAACGCAAGATATAGAGGGAGAGTGGGTGCTTATCTGGAGCGTATCACCGCGGGCCGCATCTTTGTATCCGGTGATCGGACATTGGGCTCAGGTTTCGTCCTCGACCACGCGGCAGTTGAACGCGCCCAGCACAAAGGGCTGGCGGAGGCTTCCTTCGAGGCTGAGGCGGATGAACGCTGCGCCGTAAAGCTCCCGCATTCCATCGTCACGCTTGACCGCGCCCTGTAACCGGATAGGCGTGCCGGACAGTGACGAGGCGACAGAGCCCCTCGTTAACACGGGCACGTATCGGGCCGGCAGCTGTGCAGAGATCGGAACGGACTTGTCGGGATCGGCCGGCAATCCCAAAAGCGATGCAAAGCAGGGACCGTAGAAGAGCAAGGAGGAATGCTCGACCACCGGACTGACACCGATGATGAACCGGTGCGTCCACTTCGGGCCCGTCATCGCCGAGGCATCAAGCGTCATGAAGGCGAGCGTGTGCCCAAGCCGACGGCGCTCCCCGTCCCAATCGGTTATGAGCTGTTCAGATACGCGCCGCTCCCGCTCGGCGCCCACCGCCGCGCCCTCCGGCGACTCGCCGGCGGCGGTTGCAGCAGAGGAAATGTCATTCGACCACGTCTGCTCCGGCAATCTTCTAACCGCCTGCCACTCGACGCCACAAACGTGAAGACAAGCTGAAGAATGCTTCGCATTCGGTCGATCGGACGCGCCCCCGGATTACCCGGTGCGGCGTCAGCAACGGAGCGGTCAAGCGTATCAAGGCGGCAATGGCCAACGCATGAGCCTCTGTGGCGCTCACCCCGGCCAGGCGCACGATAAAAGTACTCCAGAATCAGGCAGGGAGCGGGTTCAGGTATGTGAAAACGCTGCAAACCCATTTCTCACATCATTTAACAATCATTAACCAGACCAAGTTCAATAAGGCGCCAAATTGCTGCGTACCCAAACGGAGGGGCCCACCATGACGACGAACAGCTATCCTGGGCATGCCGTCTGCCTGCCGGTCGCACAAAGGACGCCCTTGTGGAAAGCCGCGGCTCTCGCAGTCGGGCTCGCCGTCGGCATGCCTTGCGGTCCGTTTCACTCCGCTCCCGCGACCGGCGGCGAGACCGTGCAAGGCCTCTACAGTGCATTGCTCAGCACGATGAAGAACGGCCGCACCCTGGGTCAAAGCGGTCGTTTCATACAACTGGCGCCGGTCATTCGAAGCACCTTCGACATCGCCACGATGGCGCGGCTGTCGGTCGGCTCGTCCTGGGCGGGTCTGACCGAGGCGCAGCGCCAGCACGTGACCGAAAGCTTTGGCCGTTACATGTCGGCCATCTACGCTGACCGCTTCGACAGCTATGACGGACAGAAGCTCGAAGTGACCGGCGAAGAGCCCGCGCAGCCGGCGTCATGGTGCGCAGCCGGATCATCAAAGCCAATGGCGAGCCGGTGCAGGTCGATTACCTGATGCACCGGACCGGCGAAACCTGGCTGATCTCCGATATCTACCTCGACAGCGCGATCAGCGAAGTCGCGACCCGCCGCTCGGAATTCGCTGCCATTCTGAAGAAGGACGGCATCGACGGTCTGATCGCAGCCCTCAACCGCAAGGCCGACGTGCTCAGCGCGACCTCGGCGAGGTCATCTTAGAAACACGTGCGACACAGAGCCGGGCCGGACGGCCCACCCGTGGTGAGGCGTGCTTCCCGGGGCGAAGGAGGCTGTCAGTAAATTGGAGGGCTTCGTCGTTCCTGCGGAGGCGGGTGTAATCAAATTCCCCGTATCGCCTTTGCCTCCTTTACGGGTTCTCCCGCTATCTGCCTGACCAGCCCATAAACCGATAGGGGGTGGTAGGCCTCCGAAGCCGCCTATGCCCGGTGGCCCTCGTCGGCAAACTTGTGGGTGGCGGAGGAAGTTTATGCTGCCGGTGCTGGCGTAGCCCGAGAGCGTGATCGCCTCTTCGTAGATCTATTTTCGGTCGCCGCCTTGTTTACGCCATCAGATTTCGATGCGGACCGGGTACTCTGTCTTCGGGCAGGTACCGACTTTGACTTCGGAACGGCGTCTGCCGAGAGAGATGAGTTCGGTGTTACTGCCGGGCCGATATCTGCCGTGGCCTTGCGACCAAGACCCAGCGCCTTAGAGCCATGGTAGAGCGTTGTTCCGAGTAGGCCGGCGCCGTGAGCGGATGATCGCTGCGCAAACCCCAATGCTTCAGGTAATCGTCCCGAGTTAACCCGTGCCGCGTGCTGATATGCCGACGTAACATCTTGGCCCGGTAGCCACAATCCAGGCAGATGACATATTCGCGGTGTACTGATCGCCGCACCGAAACGGCGGGAGTCCGAACTTCCTCAAGTTGAGGAGGCTTTCCAAGCTGACTAAGGGCTCGATGTACCGATGTAATGAGTTCTGAAACCTGATCGGTCCCAACCGCATGATGCCCCAAGTACCTCCCGATAATCTTCGTTGTCAGGGCGGATCTACCATTTCTTTGTTCATGGCATTGATCTCCCATTCATGGATCATCTTAGGCCTGTCCCAAGCTGACGCAGTCAGGACACGAGTTTCTGCTGAATCTGTGGATCGTCAAGTAGGCGCACTAGCGTTTGTTTGAGAGCTTCGTATTGCTCTGCCTTTTCGATCTTACCGTCGGTTCTGGTTCGGTCTTCCATTTTAGGATTATTCCCGAACTTCCGTCAGTAAAACGTCAATTAGCGCCGGAACTCTTTGAGGGGGCTCCCGCCCCAACATGATCGAGCCATCTCTTAATGCTACGTAGCCTTTCGTTAACGTCTAGAAGATTTGCACGCAAGAATATGGCCGCCTATTTTCTCGTCGGCTATCTTATTCGAAAAAAGTCAGTATCACTGGCCAAACGCAGGTTTGGGCCATAAGGAGGTAGCGGAAGTGTTCCCTGAGGAAGCAGCCTTAAACATGACCATTCGCAAGGCGGTTGAGGATTTTCTAGGGCAGCTAAAGGCCGACGACGACTCGCAGATCACGACGGAAGTAGTAGCGCGTGCATGCGCGCCCGTCACGCGAGCAGTTAAGAAATTCGCAGTCCTAGATCGAGAACTCTTAGAAGCTGACAGCCCCAGAAAACTACGGATGGTAAGGCGGAAGCTCAACACTGAAAGCGCCAATATGCGGATGATGCTGGCCGACTACATCCGCCTCGCTTTATTGCATATTCGCGAATTGAAAGCTGTAGCCCGTGCAGAGCGATGTAGGCGTTGTGCCTTAGATATTTCTATGCGCGACACTGCGCGAAGTTTGAATCAACTGCGCGCAGAAATGGGCAATCCACCTAATTGGCCACAATTACCAACTGATCGCGATCGGAAACGTGACCCGCTTGACGAAGTCGACGAGAAGCTCCTGAAGATGGATCGGAAAGCCATATACGATCCCCTCTGGAATGCTTTGGAACAGTTTGCGCTTTGGGTTGGACGTCATGTCTGGGGACTCATCAAAACCTACGCTGTGGAGATACTGATCGCGGTTATATTGTTGGGGCCAGGCATTAGTACGTTGCTCGGACTGATCGGTCCTGCCTGGACTCGACTGGGCTTCGGTTTGAGCGTGACCGTGGCCTTGTTGCGCTACTTATGGTTAAACTGGTGGCTTGGAGATCTCTTTCTGAGCTGGCAGAAGAGGCGGTTAGAGACCAGTCTCAGCGATTTTTACGATGCGGCTAAATGGACTTACGTGTTTCTTGCGTTGATTGACATTAAGCTCGACAAGCAAAGCTCCGCTGCGCATCGCGTCGGCCCTAGCGGGACTGGGGCTGTAATACAGTGAGGTATGCCGGAGCTCGAAGAGCGGCCTGTCTGCGGCCGTTTCCGGCACCTTGTGGGCGGTAGGTGGGGGTGGTGGCCACGCCCCTCCCCTCTTCCCAAGCATTGGAGAGGCCTCTTATCTGCCCGATGAATATATACCCGACCCCACAGACTCGATCAAAGAATGCTTTTAGCGCAGAAGTTGGCCGTCCTCGATCTCCGCGAGCTGGGGCCAGGACCACGAGCGTCGCGAGCATTGTTGGCGGCTTCGGTACCAAGAGCACGAGATCCGCGAGCGCATATCTTACGCTCCTCCCTGGGAGCGAGGCGGGATGGAGCATCATCTCTGGGGAGTTAGAGGTTTGTTGACTCACCGCTGGAGGGAGATGGATTCGAACCTTCGGTTCCGCGTAAGGGTGACGGTTTCGAGACGCCTTCCGAGTGGGCGGCAAAGCCGCCGAGACTAGTTTGCGGCCTCCGAGGCGAAGTAGTGTGTGAATCAGCACCGAAGCGGGACCCCGCCCAAAACTGCAGCAAGTAACTGAAATCGCCGGAGAAGACACCAGGCGTGGGGGCGGCCCCCCCGATCGGCGCCCCAAAACAAAGATCTCCTTCAATGTATCAACGAGTTGAGGCCTATCCGAGGTGGGTCCCCGCTTCGATGCTGATTCACACCCTGGCTCGAACGCCTAATTGTCACCCCCACGCCGCCTGGCTGACCTTGGAATCCGAGACCGACACACGGGCTAGAGCCGAAACGATGCGCCGCCGCGCTGCTGACCAACCGGCCGCAAAAACGTCATCACGCCCCAGATGTAATGAGCCCAACCGGCCGACCACAATTACCGTCGCGGTCCGCGCTCTTCGAGCCCTTGGCGATAACGAGCCCAATAGTGTTCCTCGGGAAAATGACCATCGCGCCGCGCCTGGTATTGCAGGCGATACGCCTCGTCGGGGTCGATTGGCGTCGAATATCCGCGCCATCCACCACGCGGCGGCACTGGTTCGCCTCGCTCCCGGCGCTGCTGCTCCAGCCCCGCGCCGTAATTGCGCCAATAGCTCTCTTCGTTGGTGCGATGGTACCGCCGCGCCTGATCCTCCAATCGCCAAGCGTCTTCCGGATTGACGATCGCATTGAGTGTCCGCACCACAGACTGCAAGCTGTCGGCCGAGGCGGGGCATCCGACAGCGATCGCGATAGAATGCGGCTCGTGTTGTTTCAACATCTCAGCGCGACACTTCTGGACGGGCGGGCTGGAAATGGCTGGGCCTGGTTGTTACGATGCGGTCGCGATCGCTTAGGCCGCGGGTTTCCGAATGCTGGTTATGAGCCGCATCCGTCATGCGGCGATTGTCCCTTAACCAGCTCGTAGCCGGCCAAAAGAGCGGCCAAAATATCCCGAAAAACCGTTGCCGCACAACGATACCTGAGCGGATGGTGGAAACGCCAAGCGGAGCTGCCCTTTATCGAGGATCAGGTCGTCTGCTTAAGCCACAACCAGGCCGCCCGCAGCGGACAGGTGACACTCAGCTCGGCGCCATGCGAAGACGTCGGTCAGGTCATCGCCGACCGACAATGGCCGATGGAGGTTCTTCGGATTGCGCGGCTCCTTGCCAAATCGGGCGTTGTAATCGGCCAGGAAATCCGGCAGCAGTTCATTGCCGGCGGCAATCGTGCTGATCCCCTGAAGACGCAATTCCTCGACCAGGCGGTCTTGCAAGGTCTTGTTAGCGCGCTCGACGCGACCCTTTGCTTGCGGCGTGTTGGCGCACAGAATGTCAATGTTGAGCGCATGCAGTGACCGTCCGAACTGGGTCATGCCGTCGCCCTGAACCGCGCCGGTGCTGTTGACCCGGAAGACGCCATGCTTGTCGCTGTAGAACGCCACCGGTTTGCCATGCGCCTCGAGATACTCGCGGGTCGCCTGGAAATAGTCGAAGGTCGATTCCGTCTCGACGAACTTCAAATGCATCAGGCGGCTGGTGGCGTCGTCGATATAGACAAGCAGGGTGGATTGTGGGCCGCGGTCTTCGAACCACCAGTGCTCGGAGCCGTCGATCTGCACCAGCTCACCCAGACAATCGCGCCGCGGCCGCGGTTGGTGGATGCGCTTTATTCGGTCCTTGCGCCGAACCCAGAGCCCGGCGCCGATCATCCACTGCCGCAATGTTTCGATCCCAAGATCCAGGCCATGCAGCTCGGACAACTTCTCGGCCGCCAAGGTGGGGCCAAAATCGACGTAGCGCTCGCGCACGAGGGCCAGCACGGTCTCGCGGAACACCGCACCCAGAGCGCGGTTGCTGGGCCTACCACGCTTCCGCGAAATCACACCGTCCGGACCATCAGCACGGAAGGTCTGCAGCAGTCGGTAGATCTGTCTTCGTCCGACGCCGATCAGCCCCGTGGCGTCTGCGACAGATAGGCGCCCGTCAGCGACATCGATCGGCACCCGAAGGCGCGTCAGCTCGTTGCGGCTCATCGTGATCACCGTCATCCCACGCCACCTCGACAGGCCTCAGGCAAACCGAGGAGCGTGACATCTCTATCGGTGAAGCCGGTGACGTTTCTATCGGTGATCTACAAAATTCCGACGCATAATCTGTTTTATTGAAAATTCATCTTGCGGGCCGCAAAATAGGCCGATGTTCGTAAACTACAAGCTATGCGATAGCCTTAAATCTTCGGAGATTTGCTTTGTCGTGGAGGAGTATGACAAAGGCGAGTTCATTCGGAAGTTTCATGAGCAATGCCAAAGTCACGACTATCGGAGGACGCCGCGCGAACGTACTGCGTGCGCTCGTGATGCATTTTTCCGGCATGGACGCTAAATCGATTGTGCATTGCCATTTGAACAGGAGAGGACGGAGCCCAGCTTTCAATAATAACTTGTTCATGGTGGCGAGCCACCCTGAGGCAGGCGTGTTGCGAATATATTGCGGAGCCAACACCAAGGCTTGGGCAGATCATGTAATTGTACCAACCAAATTCCGTAGCGTCGCAGCCGGATAACCCTTTGGGATTTCGTTCGTTGAAGGTGCTATCTTTAATCTGGAGACTCCTCTGGAAAACTGCGGTCGTTGCCATCGCCGTAGTGCTTGGTGCACTGGGCGCGTCCGGAGTTGGATTTCATGGCGCGGAATTGATTGCGAAACTACCGTTTATAAAGATTTTGTTAGGGTTTGTTGGGCTTTCGCTCGGTGACGAAGACGTGATTGGGAATTTTCTGGCGGCGGCATTTGGGGCCGGTGTTAAGTTTCCTGTCTCCGCCGCGCTGTGTCTCGTCCCTAGCTTCCTTGTCTATAGAGGCAATGAAATTGAGAGCGACGCGGATTTCAAAATGAGACACTACCGAACCTCCGGCCACGGCTAAACACCGCCCCAGCCTGGCACCCACTATAACCCGAGCCCCAGTATGGGGGGGCCGGTGGCGCAGTCCAGTAACGGCGCGCCAGGTTCTCCTTCTGGAGACAACTAGCAAAGGCGTCAGTGCCGGGGTGGAAGCCATAGCCCGTACACGTCGCCTCGTCCTCGCGGCGGAGCTCGGCCAGCGCCGTGACGGGTCGGCGGCTCATCGGCCTCGATCGCTTCCTCGAAATCGGGGTCGGGGACACGCGCGACTAGCAGTGCTCGGCGAGACCAGCATCACGCGCAACACCAGAGCGAACAGGACCAAAGAGCCGTGCGGCCTCCCGTCGGTCCTCCGCGATCGTCGCTGCCGCTAGGCCGTGCGCGATACGACCGGCCGCATGCCAGCTTGACGGTTTCCCCTAGGATTTCGCCGTCGGCTCCGGCAACCTGAAGGACGCACGTGCCAACAACTTCCAGCCGCTGTCCTGTTT
>Ga0318533_10001655_pt1 | contig 11284 bp, 19 predicted proteins | sample GRESIP053b4f27_FD_203675 | JGI IMG/M metagenome (GOLD analysis project Ga0318533, IMG submission 203675) | Tropical soil microbial communities from Luquillo Experimental Forest, Puerto Rico - GRE.SIPMG.053b4f27 | ecosystem: Environmental > Terrestrial > Soil > Tropical forest > Bulk soil...
CTGCATAGCAGGCCGCCCACCGCTGCTCTACGTCCTTGCTTTTGCAGTGTGGGCAGACAATCTTGCCCTTCTCCTGCTCCGAAAGTGTCAGTATTTTTGAGAATTCTTTCTTGCAGGCTCGGCAGAGGAAATTGTAGTGGGGCATAGCTCCCTCCCCATTGCGAACCTTTGTTCAGGAAGATCCTAGACGCCCGTCCTGCTGGCGTCAATTCGCACCCCCTATTGAGAGCGGACGTTACGATGGTCGCCAAAGTGAGTCAGCGTTTCCTTAGCAATATAAAAGACTATGGCTCAGATGCGCCGGGGCCAGGCGCCGCAAAAATGCCGAGTAGACGCAGGCGAGGGCAGGGATTTTCACTTTGAGGGCTTTCTAAAGGCCGAGAGTAGCACGGAAGAAGTTTTATTGAGGGCACTTGTACCGGTCTGAGCGAGTCTAAGTGATACCGCAGCAAGTGGCCTGAGAAATGAGTTACCGCGAGATCTGAAAAAAAAGCCCCAGAGCCTGGCTGGGGCTTTGTCCAAGGATCGACCGCCGGGCGGATTCCGCATCCGAACTCGGTTTCCGCCCACTTCACACCTACGAATGCGAATTGCAGTCTGACTGCCTCAAAAAGGCAAGGTTTCCACTCAGTGATCTGAAGTGCAAGGACGGTGATGGGCGTAACGTGTATCTCTATGCGACTAAGAAGGAATAGGCCCCCGACCTCACCGCGCTGATCGAGGATTGGCAGGTCGTTAAGGAGTGAGAGGGCCCAAAAAGGTGGCCTGGTTAGAGCTGAACGCCCTCGCCGAACTCTTCGGGCTTGATGGTGCGCTTGGTTCCCGTGCTCCGGTCGAAAGTGAAATATACTCCGGGGCTCGCCGCGCGAAGCTTCTTGAAAATTGTTCTGACTTCTTCCTCGTCCCTGGCCGTGCCCATCCACAGGACACCACCGAGAGGTTCCTTCCTGAGAATATCTAACATTTGTCGCCGCCTTCTGCCGAGGGCTTTATCCAGCTTCTAGTGACTCTTCTGTGATGACGGTCGCATGGTGGCCGTCCACACTCAATCCGCAGCTCAGTGCGGTTCGCTCGCCGGTTTGGCGGTTAACGATAGCGTAATCGCCAGGCGCTTTTACAGCGGTCAGTTCGATTTCAAAAAGCGCGACGCTGTAGGACTGGACACTGCCCAGCCACATAGTCGAACCACCAAGGTCAACCTTGTACATGTCGTAGAGCGCGTGCACCGGACCCTCCTGAGGGGAGGGCTCAACCTTTATAATTCAACGGTGTGGACCTTATGTCGATACGAGAAATACCCTAGAAACATCCAGTGGCGCGACAGTGGAACACCCGTGCAAAGACGGCGGGACGTTCGCCCTTTTCTCCCGTTTATCAATGCGCTTTCGGCTGCCGCCGCCTCCACTCCGCACGCGCCTCCTGCAATTGCTCTTTCCACGTGTCGGGCATGACGCTAACCCTCGGCTCAGTCAGCCCGCGAACCATCTTGCCAAATTTGCAGTCACCACCTCTGCCGGGGAGACCGACGATGTCCATTGCTTTTGAATCCAGCGAAGTCCAAATTGCAGAAGCTGCGCGAACGTCTGCGCCTCGTGCCCGATGAGGAACTGGTCAAATTTTACTGCGGGCGTTGAACAATTCGTTGAACAAAATCCTCCCGATCATGCCCGATAGGCCCGACGGTTGCCGACTATTGCCGACGTATCCGATTGATTCCGTTGAGTCCAGCGAGTGAATTACCTGTCACGGCAGAGGTCGCGAGTTCGAGTCTCGTCGTCCCCGCCATATTTTCCAATCACTTACAAGCACTGAACGAAATAAATCAGGGGATATTAGGGGACGATAAGCGCCAAACGCTGGTTCCCCATTGGTTATTCGCAACGAAGAGGCGTTCATTGAAGCAGGTTGGGCTTGGGTAACAAGCCCCCAGGCAAAAAGCCGTCGACCAATTTGTCGTGGGCCAGACGCTTGGTCTTTGATGTAGCCTGCAAATACTTGTTCGTGACGTGGAGGTTGCTGTGCCGCAAGTAGTCGCGGATCGTGAGTTGGTGTTCTCCCATCTCCGCTAACATCGTCCCCACGGTGTGGCGGAAGGTATGCCAGCCGACGCCGGTGATGCCAATGCTCTTGAATGCGGGCTGGATCTTCTTTTTCAGCACGGCCGACAAGTCGAGTGGCTTGCGTCCCTTGAGCTTTTCCGAAGCGAAGACAAAGTCTTCCGGCCGATTGTAGAGACTCTGTGATCTCCACTCGAGAAGACCATCCTTGAGCCCGGATGCATCGGAAGCGGCTGAGCCGAAGCCTCCGACTTTGTGTCGACCAGATGCCCCCCGCGACGCCAGTAATAAGAATGCCGAATATCGAAGGTCTGGCTGTTGAAATCGCAATCCATCCAGCGGAGTGCGCCCAGTTCGCCTCGGCGTGTTCCCAGCCCTGCGTCCAGAAACACGAGAAGCTGATCCCGGAACTCGAGCTTGGTCAAAACCAGGGCCACTTGTTCTGCCCTCAATTTCAATGGCGACTTCTGACGCTTGGCACTGACACGGACACCGGTGCTCGGGCCTCGCTTGCCACCCGTTCCAACTGGTATCCCTGTAGAGATCGGATTGTGGCCACAGAATTCCCAGCGAACGGCGTGGGAGAATAGGGCCGACATCACGCACTTGAGCTTGGCCCTGGTCCCATCCGCTACACCCGCTGCCCGTAACCACCGTTCGACCTCCACGGTCTTGACTTGCTCCAACTGTACATTGCCCCAGCGCGCAACTATCCAGTTTTTCGCGTACGCACTGTACGCATCCTGCGTGGACAGAGCCTTGAGGGGCAGTTCCTCCCGAGAATAGTGTTCCCAAAGAGTGTTCATTGTGGTTCGCTGTAAGCTTCTGTGTTTGCACCCATTGTTGACGGTTAGTCGAAGAGAGTCCGCTGCCGCTTGCGCTGCAGATTCGCTTGGATATTCCTCCACAGTGCCAATTTGCTGCTTGCGGTGTAAGAGCTTGCCGTTGATGCCTTCTTCCCACCACCGGTATACCCATACTGCGGGACCTTTCTTCCGCTGTTCGAGTTCTATACTTCCATGTTGGTAACGCGTCCGTTTAAACAAAATTCCTCCTTTGTTTAAACGGTGTCGGCGGACACCGCCAGAATAGCCCGATTCCGACTGAGGGTCGAGATGATTCCCGCATATTGCCGACCGTCAGCGCGCCAATTTGCAGAGCCAATCGTAAAGAGTAGAAGCGCGAAAACGCCATCGGCGCCCCACCTGGACTGCGGGTATCAGTCGTTCACGCGCTTTTGTCCGAAGAGTCCCGGGGTGCATTCTCAGAAGTCTGGCCGCCTCCGAAACATCCAACAGCGGCTCGAACTCTCGGTCACTACCGATGCGTCCCGCTTTGCCATCTGACTGGGGGTTTACTTCAGCCCTTGTCTGTATCTGGCGAGGCGACTTGCCGGAGCTCACTATCCTTGCAAAGTTTCCGACTACTTCCCTCCCCTTCCGTGTTTCCGAGGCCTCTGTGGTGGCTCTTTCTACGTGGGAGCGTTCAGTGGCAAACAGAATTTCCCCAGCATGAGCCACATGGGTGACTGCTGTTAGGGACTCGTCTTCTTGCAAAACGAAACGTGAGTCATGTCGTCGATTCGACGCTGGGTTCTCACGCATACCCGGCGGTTACGGAAGAGGCGAACGAGCGACTAACTAACGCGAGCCAGAGTACGCTGAACACGGTCGGAGTTATGGCTGAGTGCTGCCGGGCCCCCTCTATGCTATTGATTTCAAAGCCGGCCAGAATTTTGAGGGACAGGTCGAACCGTTTGAGCTTGCTGCGGGTCGTGCCCACCCGATACTCTCTCTTACGCTTGCGGATGGCCGCCAGGTTTCCCTCGCTCACCACCCTGCGATCGAAAATCCATACCCTGCTGGCTTTCCCATACTTCCGTTCTACCGTGCGCAGCAAACACCGCCGCGCAACTGTACCTGTTGTGGGCTCCCGCCACCAGTTCCCGCCACCAGAGTCGCTGACAGAGATATAGGCGCTGTCACCCCAAACCTCTGTGGGCCGGAAAGTAACAGTAATGACACAGGACGCTCCTGGCCCCAAGCTAGAACCACAATTATTGCTTTGATGAAACTCGTCATAATCCGTCCCCCCGATATGGATGTTACTGATGCTCAGCGCTGTACCTCCGACGTTCGTAAGGGTCGTCGCGAGAGTTCGGCTTTGGCCAAGTGTCACAGAGCCGAAAATCAGGCTGACTGGATTGAGCTGTACCACTGTGCCTGTTCCAGCGAGCGAGACCGTTTGCACGGAGTGGACGCCATCGTCGTCGGGTATTACCGGGGAGAGGATTTGATCTACGTGGCGCGAGTCCGCAACGGCTTTGTGCCGGCTTCGAGACGCCAGGTATTCGCTAGGCTCAAGCCCTTAATCATCTCAAAATGTCCGTTCGTCAATCTTCCGGAGAGACATAAGGGACGTTGGGGTGAAGGGTTAACCGCGGCTGACATGGACAAATGCGTTTGGGTCAGACCAGAGATTGTGGCGCGGATCGAATTCCTCGAATGGACCGCCTCGGACCATCTACGGCATTCAAAGTTCGCGGGGCTACGAGAGGACAAGGACGCACGCACGGTGATCAAGGAACACGGTGGCGAGGTTGAGGATTGCTGAGCGTGGCAAAACCTCCACGTTCCGCCTACTATTTCAAGTCACCGGTTTTCCGCGTTTACCAAGCACAGTACAGCGGGGCATCCTTAGAGCAAGCCAGGGGCACCGTGACGAGTGACGACTATCGCCGACAACCCTAACGACTGTCCTCGTCGTAAATGCACTTCTACGGCTGTTGCGCCAAAACCGTCTGGGGTAGCGGATTTCCAGCGCTGTCCGTCAATGTGTCGTCCACGTACACGATCGCGGCCAACTCACTAAGTGGATCGATGGCTATCTGAAATAAGTCAAGCAAGTTACGTGTCCCCGGAGCGCAGCCTGTGCCATTGGTGCAGATCACACCCACATGGTTCGGCTTAGTGGTGACCACGCTTTGCGTAAAACTTGAACCGTTGTCGGTGGTCTGCGCCAGGTAGACGTTCCACACCGCGCCTGTCGTGTTCGTGGTCGTGGTGCCGTAATACACGACGTCAGCGGTGCCAGAGTGGGCGGCAACCCATGGGAACACGGCCGTGTTTGCCGGCGCAACGTTAACGATAACCGGCGTCGACCAGCTTGCACCCCCGTTGGCCGAATATGAAAAGAACACGTCAGTCCCAGCGCTGCTTTGGTTGGACCAAGTGGCATAGACGTTGCCGTTTGTGGGATCGACTGCCACCGCCGGAAATACATTTGCGTTCGTGCTGAGCAGTGGCCCTGCAAAGACGAGAGCGGGTGTCCAATGCTGCCCGCCATCGGTACTGCGGGACACAAATATGTTATTAAAGTCAGCGGTCTTAGCTTTGAGGATGCCCACCTCGCCGGAGGCGAAAATGTCGTATACGTTGTGGCTGACTGGATCGGCAACGATCGGTCCACCGATGTTGTTATGAGTGGAGCTCGCGGTCGTCGGCCCGGAACCGCTGATTGCATCGCCCACTCTCTTCCACGTGAAACCGTCATCATCGGAGCGCTGCACACGGATAATCGCTGAGGCACCCGCATCGTGGTAGGAGATGTACACGTGCGTTCCGTCCGAAGCGATCCACGGGCGGTCGTTACCGGCAAGATCGATGATCTGTGCCGTGCAACTATTAATGTCAAAACTCGGTGAAACAGCACCCGGGCACGTGATCGCTGCAACCGAGATTAGCGCTTTGCGAAACGGCTTATTGATCGGAAAGACGATCGTAGTTGCGTGCAGCGTACCAGTCGAGCCCAAATCCACATCGGCATCGCCGCCGCCAAACACGACAGCAAACCCGGCCTTGGTTAGCGCGCTGTCTATCGCACCTTGGAGGTTCGGCGTGGAGCCGAAATCGCCGGTCCACAGCTGCGTGCCGTTGGGGGCCGACCAGGACAACGAGGTTATCGCCATGAAACCGCCGTTGAAGGCGATCTCCGGCTCGCTGCTGCCGAAGGGCAGCGTCAAAGATGTGATGGAAAAGCTGGGATCGCTCTGGGCGCGGGCCTTAACGACCTTCAACCCCACTGCGATGCTCACGAGCAGCACTAATGCCATTAGCGTCTTGCGCATAAGGTGTGTCTCCTTACTTTCTTAATGAATCGACAAAAGGCGGGCCGAGCTACGTTATACCCATGTGTAGCACGCGTAAAGCCTCTTTTGCTTTTTAGCCAATCAACTTCTCAAAGCGCTAGATTAAGAGAGCGACAGGTCGAAAAAAGAGAACCGGTCACGGTCACGACAATTCGTTTTTATACCACGGCCTTGGTCAGTGCCTGGTCTGTCTCGTTGTCTCGGGGTCTGGCCTCAAGCACATATGTATCTGCTTACAGTGGTCAAGTGGTCCGCCAGTGTCAAAGAGATTGTTCTGAATTTCTAATAATTTCTAATACTGTTTAGTATTAACTTCCGTTTGGCAGTAAGCTCTGGCGGGTATGGGTGGCCCACTTCCGGTCTTCGCGTCTGGCACGGAGATAGTCTTGAATTGTCTCTACGGCCGATACCTGCTTGGAAAAAAGGGGAAATAACCTGCACCGAAAGGCATAAATAAATATTTAATTGCTTTGTTGCCGACACTGCACATTGGCGAGTAAATTGCCCATTCGCGTAGGGAAGGCAGCCGTCGTGACTCGTGAAAGTCCACAGATGGTGATTCCCGGCAAGGGCGTGTTGAGGTCGCTGGTCGCGGCATTTCTGCTGACCGTGCTGATGGAAATAGCCTTGATAGTCTTCAGTGTAGCTATGACGCCTTAGTGTCGCCGATGCTGAACGGGCGCGCGTCATGTGGTTTCCTACTGGCTGGCACGCGAGGAATGTACGCTGGAAGAGGGGAGAGTTGCAAGGCGGGCGCGGGACGAGAGCGCAGCTTCCCACCAACGATTCCCCATCCCGACCGACCTTACAAACCACTTGATCGACAATATTCTCGCCTACAAAACCAACACGATGTTGCCCCACGGCAACTTCACTCACACGTGTGAACTGCGCGACAGGGGGACGAGCGCGATCTCGTCTTTGCCGTAGTCGCCTTGCAATCGAACTCCGCCCGTCTGATTCACTCTGCCTGGGCTTGGGGATGGCTGGGTTGCTGCGGGCCGTTGACAGAAAAAGGAGGCCCGATAGAAATATGGTTCCTCGATTTTCGTCGCCGCTTCGCTCTCTTTCCTTGATGGGGGTTCTAGAATGGACTGAATCGGACCATCTACGGCATTCCAAGTCCGCGGGGCTACGAGAGGACAAGAATGCTCGGAGCGTGGTCAAGGAGCACGGTGGGGAAGTCTGACCGCATGCAAGAAACGTGCAGGTTGATGGGCTAAGCTAAAGTCTTCAGCCATGGCGAAGCCCACAACGATCTGCTCTTAAATGAACGACCAGCTCATGAACGATCATGCGCGATTTCTGCCCGGAATTTCTGAGCGTGGTCCGATCGGACGGCCAGGTCATCCCGACAATGGCCTGTCGCCAGCTATCGCGCAGCCGTCGATAGGCGTGCGGGTGGCGATACTTTCTCCACAATTCATTCGGACTCGGCGGAACCATCCCGGGAATCAGAATTTTCATTTGAACATTCTAATCGCCTGTAGGGCCGATCAGAGTTCAGCGACTGCCATTTGCGGCGGTGATCGTAGCCGTTATCGCGTAGACATCGCCTTTCACGGTTTGCACAGGAGCGGATTGAATATCAGTCCAAATCTCAGTTCCATCAAGGCGCCGAAGGCGGAAGCGAAGCGAATCTGCATGCGGAAGCCCGTTGGTCTCAAAGAGTTCGAGCGGCGTCCTTGTCTTCAGGAAATACGAAATCGAAGTAAGACTTTCCTGCTACTTTATCGTGCTCGACGCCCACAAGGTCGCAGAAATACGTGCTCGCAAAAGCAATTCGGCCGTCAAGCATCAGCAACAGCGCACCTGTATTCTTGAAAGGCATCGGCTAAGGCTCCCGACCAGCGTCCGCGTTCTACCGAGCAAGACAATAGTCTTCCTCCGTGACTACCGCAACTGCAATATTGCCTGCCAGGAATCGGAGTAATCTCACCGACTTGGTTATAAACGTTTTTATACGTACTGGATGGTTGACCAGTGGTAAGAACCAGTCGCTACGGCAATTCAGGAATTTGATGCTCAGCGGTTGCGTCAGAAGTTCTTGCGATGCTCATTCGTCATCCGGGGAACACCTCAATTGCAATTAGGGTCTTCTCCTCGCGGCAAAGACGGCAGTTGCTTGATAGACGCCATCGAACTCTGGTTGTAAGGTGCACGAAACCCCAAGCAAATAGTGCGGTGGCACGAACCTGACACGGGCGGCCAGGGTGCCACCGCCTTTTCGCAGGGGCGAGTCTTGATATGCTCCGGCCTTCAGTCTTTCTCGGCAGTTCGCACGCGAACGCGATATGTTTGTGGACCGATTGAACTGAGCATCACTGATACCACCCACATCCTAATAGGCCCGATGGAAACTTCCTGCCCGGATGCGGGGATCGGAAGCTGCTCTTCAGGGTCATGTATGGTATGTAAAACACACCCCGTCAGATCAACGAAATTAAAGACACGCGCCACCTTAACCTCGTTTAAGCGTCCCGAACAATTGGGGAGATCTGCTGGCCAGAATTGGGGATTCCTCATTGGCTTTCGGCTAATTCGCGAAGGCCCTGAATGTTGTGAACGGACACGCTTTGTCGTCGTGCTTTCACGAGGCCTCGCAGGCTCCAATCGGTCAGTAGGCGGTTCACAGTAAACAACGTCGTGCCCGTCAGCTGCGCCAACTCCTCGTAGGAAAAACTGATCTCGATGTTCCCGTTCACTCGACGCCCCGCTTGGTTAAGCAAGCGAACCAATTGCCGACTCACTCTTACTGCAACCTTTTCCGTGGAAATCTCGCGATAACGTCCCTCCAACTCCCACAGTTGTTGGAAAACAGTGTTCATGATATTCCGCCGGAGCAGGGGAAATCGGTCGGCGAACGCTTCGAACACGTTGGCCTCCCAGACCAGGGCTGTGCAGTCAGAATGAGCTTGGGCCGTCGAAACATAGCGGCCCTGGGAGTGGGACTCCGTCAACCCAACTACCGCGCCGGACACGACGAGCCGCAAAATGACCTCCGAACCGTCTTTGCCGAACTGCACGACCTTCGCAATGCCCGCGGTCAGCAACACAACCGTTCGGACGGCATCTCCCCCCGGGAAGATTACCCGACGGCGCGAGAATTTGGTCTCGCGTGCCGCCGATATGATTTCTTTGCGATCCCCCTCAGCAACGTTGGTGAACAACGGGAAATGTTCAACTAGTGCTACCCTGCGTAAGGTACGGTTTTCTTGTGTGGAGATCGATACCCCCGAACGCGTGGCCCCGTGATGTTCTGAACGTTCGATTCCAAACACGAGCCTGCACCCTCTTTCTGAAAACGGTTTTTGAACCCACCGTTTTCTTCATACGGGGTTTTTCAGCTGGCTTGAGGTGAGAAATCCATCCGCGCGGGGCCCTTCCCGCATAATCTGGAATTCGCTTGCGCTATTCACATCCTCCGACGTTCCGCCGTAGTCTTACACGGTACCCGTTAACTCGACCAACACCTATAACCGTAGTATCTATATGTCGTCAATAAGGAACACCGTGTATGGTCCTTGGAAAAAGATGTGTAGCTTCTTTTCGACGAATTTAGAAAGGGGCCACGTTTTACTCAAACAGCTCGGCTCACGCCGCTCGCGTCGGGAGAATGAATGACTAGTGAGCGGGCGCAGTTTCCGTAACGGCAACTGCTTGGATAATAGGCGCGAGAATCTTCGGGGAGTTGGAAGAGCACTGAGCCCTACGAAATTGGCTGTTGAGAGCGCAATGGGCAGTTAGAACGTCTGCAACATAAACAGAGCGGGAAGACGCCTCCAACTCGCTGGATGTGGCGAAGATCGCCCCCAGCGTGCATTTGCGCGAGTCACACACTTTCTAAGTGGCGCTCCAATTGGGATAATAGGGTCGTCGCAGAGACAAACTTTTCCGAAATCTTTTCTTTGGCCTTCTCGGTTAGTCTCATTGTGGGAGCCATCTTCTCAACAGTATCGAGCGCTTTCCGAGCGTCTGCTGCGCTGCGTTCGACGTGCGTTCTGTCGCGCATAGCGAGCCCCGCCTGACAGAATGTGATCGCCAAATCCAATTCAATGTTTATGAGGCAGTCTTGCTGTTCGGAGTGGTCAACGCGCCCAGAGTTCACTCGTTTGCTTTTGCCGTTTCGGTCCTGCATTCTTCGAATGATTGCGCTCGGTCCCATTTAAGCCAATACAGCAGACACTGTACAGCAGTCTCACTCGACAACCTGCCTCGCATCAATCAGCGCTGTCAGGTCCAGGCCTACAACGTCAACCTGCAGCTTGGTGCCGTCGACCTGCTGAATCACGGCCCGAACGATGGCGTCATCAATTTGACCGCGATACAGATTGACGCGGATTTTGTCGCCGACCTTGTATTCGCGCTTTGGTTCCTTGGGCGGCACGCTAGCGTCACTGGTAGCGGTGGCACCCTGTCTGCACTCGGTTCGCACCACAAAGTGCCACCGCGTGTTATGACCCTTCGGGGGGTCAGGCTCAACTTAGAACCAGAGTTCGACCAGCGTCTATACAGGAACTTCCGTATTTCGCTGCGAGGACGTCGTTTTATATCAAATGATATTAAAACTTGCAGTCTAGAACTGTGTGCCACATACTCCCATGATCTCCGGGCTGTCGCTCTACAACTCCATACCGTCCCTGTTGCCCAGTCCCCACGACAGGTCCATGGGGAGTATTTAATATGCGGTACGCCCACACACTTCTGTTTGTTTGTCCCGATTGCAATCTTCCCATCGCAATTAGTCGGATTAGCGACAAGAAAAATCTGGAAGGCGTGGACGGCGAGTTAGTGCGGATAAAGTGTGCATATTGCGAACAGGCGTCCGAAGTGGCGGCGGTAACCGCCAAAGTGCATTGGGTTACCGATTGGTCTGGCTCTGGACCAGTTGCCGCAAAGGGGAGCCAAGTCGGGGTAGCCAACCTAGGTTCGGGTGGAGATCATTCATGATGTCCACGTTTGATGTTTTCTCGGGCCGAGTCGATAAAGATGCGGTGTGGGTCGAGACGGTCGAAGGTTTCGGAGACGCCTATGAGCTAATGACTAAAGTTGCCGCAAAGACGCCGGGACCGTACTTTAT
>Ga0318533_10001657_pt1 | contig 11283 bp, 7 predicted proteins | sample GRESIP053b4f27_FD_203675 | JGI IMG/M metagenome (GOLD analysis project Ga0318533, IMG submission 203675) | Tropical soil microbial communities from Luquillo Experimental Forest, Puerto Rico - GRE.SIPMG.053b4f27 | ecosystem: Environmental > Terrestrial > Soil > Tropical forest > Bulk soil...
GTGCTGGGGCTGGCGTTCCTGCTGGCGCTGCTGCTGACCGGGTGGAACGGCGTGTTGCGCGACTGGGCCTATAGTGCGGCTTTTCAAAACTACACGTTTTCCGTGTTCGTTTACGTGTTCATTCTGATGCTGGCAGCCAAGGTGCTCGGCCTGGGGCTCGACTTCTACGGTCTGCGCTTGGAGCGCCGGTTCAAGCTCTCCACGCAAAAAACCCGGGCCTGGGTTTGGGACCAGGTGAAGGAGTTCCTGGTCGGGCTGGCTTTTGCCACTGTGATTTCCGAGCTACTGTACTTGACCATCCGCGTGTCACCGCAGCACTGGTGGATGATTTCCTGGGCACTGTTTATGGGGTTGTTCGTGCTCCTGGCACAGGTTGCACCGCTGGTTCTGTTCCCGATCTTCTACAAGTTTGAACCGCTTGAGAATGACGACCTTAAGAGCCGCCTGATCCGGCTGAGCGAGCGCGCGGGAACCAAGGTACGCGGCATCTATAAGTGGCATCTCTCGGAGAAAAGCAACAAGGCGAACGCGGCCCTTACAGGCCTGGGAGCGACGCGGCGCATTATTCTGGCCGACACGTTGCTCGACCACTACTCTGCGGATGAAATCGAGGCAGTGCTGGCCCATGAACTCGGGCATCACGTGCACCGGCACATTCTCAAGAGCATTCTCCTGCAGGCACTGGTCACGCTGGGGGGATTTTGGGCTGCGAACTACGTGTTGCACTGGTCGATCGAGCAGTGGGGAATGTTCGACACACTCTCGGATTTCTCGAACCTGCCGCTGCTGGTCCTGGTATCGACCCTACTCTCGTTGCTGTTGATGCCTGCTCTCAATGGGTATTCGCGCTTCAATGAGCGTCAGGCGGACCGCTACGCCTTCGAGTCCATCCGCAGCGTGCAGCCATTCATCTCCTCGATGAATAAGCTGGCGGCGCAAAACCTCGCCGAGCGCACACCCTCGCGCTGGGTGGAGTGTCTGTTCCATTCCCATCCGGCGATTTCGCGGCGCGTGGCGGCCGCGGAAGCGTGGAGAGAACTGCGCCTCGGATTGAATCCCAGATGACCGGGAGGCGTCGCTAACGTTGGGCCAGCAGCCTGACGACTCTTTGAAGGTCCTCTTCCGTATCGACTCCCACCGTGTCGTAGGGCGTGTGGCCGACGTGAATCGGGATGCCATTTTCCAGAAAGCGCAACTGCTCGAGTCTCTCTGCTTTTTCAAGAGATGACTCGGGCAGGGACACAAAGCGATCGAGCGCCTGCTTGCGATATGCGTAGAATCCCAGGTGCTTTCGATATGCAGGGCTGATCCGGTCGCGATCGTGGGGAATGGTGGCGCGCGAGAAATACAGTGCGCGCCCTGCCAGATCGGTCACGACTTTCACGGCATTCGGGTTGGGAATGTCTTCCGCAGAAGCAGGGGTGGCCAGGGTTCCCACCTGCACGCGCGGGTCTTCCATCACCGCGAGCAAGGCGGAAATATGTTCAGGGCGAGTTAGCGGTTCGTCACCCTGCACGTTCAGGTAGACGTCAGCGGAATCAGTGGTTGCGACCTCCTGCACGCGTTCGGTTCCGGAGCGGTGCGCACTCGAGGTCATGCGCGACTCCCAGCCATGCTGACGGCAGACGTCCATAATCTCTTCTGAGTCAGTGGCAACGATGACTTTCTCCAGAACCGGCGAAGCTGCGACCGCGCGATAGACGCGCCCCACCATGGGGAGCCCAGCAACGTCGCGCAGTGCTTTTCGAGCCAGCCGAGTGGAAGCGAGACGCGCAGGAATGATGGCGAGAGCTTTCATGGATGGGAATAGTCTCAGCCAGAAGCTCCCGGGTGGCAAGCATCTGATTCATCGGCCTGGGCGGGCGAATCTTACACATGCATGGACGTTCGTCGAAGTTTGACACTGTGCAAGCGCGCCTCTTAGAATCGAGGGCGGCCCGCTGCACCGGGTCAGATCCAGCCACGCTCCCGGCGGTGAGATGGGCTCTCACCTCTCCTGCGAGTCTTTCCAGAAATGGCGGTGTAGCTCAGGTGGCTAGAGCGAGGGTCTCATAATCCCTAGGTCGTTGGTTCGAGTCCAACCGCCGCCACCAGCTCAAGAGTCCCATAAAACGCGGGTCTGTGACCGGCGCATGGATTTTGTGCTATTTCCGCGCTACTGTCGCCTCGAGAAAGTGGGGGCCTACGAGCACCGCCCCACTCATCAAAATCTTTATTCGCCACTCTAGGGGCTGCACATACGCTGGAGATGAATTCTGTAAACGCTGCCGCAAGCGTCGCTTCCGGGCTCCTTTCAGTTTCCCGCTTCGTCCTTTCAGCGCGTCGGGTGCGGACCTAACACCGCAGAGGTTGACACATCTCCAACCACGCCCGATGATTTGTTATCCTCTCATTTAATCGCTCGAAGGGTAATAAACCATCCCCAATCTTGCGGGAAGAACCGGTTCAGCCAATTCGGCCATACGCGGGTGTCATATACAGTAAGAACCGGCTGTGCAGAGAAGCACTGGAATGGGGCAAACAACGCCTTCAGTTCCGGGATGGTGTACGCTTTTGTGCCTGGGCTCTCCACATGCTGCCAAAGGATCTCTCGGAAGCTCCGCCAGGGTCTTCCTCGCAACAGCGCCCAATATAGCCATGCCGTGAACATCTTGAGGGAATGTCGTCCGTACATCATTCCGACGAATTGACCACCCGGTTTTAGCACACGATGAATCTCCCCGATGATGCGCTCCGGCTTCTCCGAATGGTGAATCACTCCCCAGGAATACACTAGATCGAATGTCTCATCATCGAAAGGCAGTTCTTCCGCATCTACCCGCTGGACTTGAGAGGGGAACCCGTAGAGCTTCAAACGTCGCTGTGTTAGTTCAACGGCAATATCGGTAAGGTCTACTCCATAACAGTCGGCGCCGGCGCGGGCCCATTGGAGATGGTCAGTACCAACACCAACACCCACTTCCAACACTCTCTGACCGTGATATCGCGTAAACTGGGCCACACTGTGGATAAATGGCTCATGCGTGTAGCGGAAGGTCTCGATCGCTTGACACCATTCCCGGCTGGCGAGAGGTAAGTCCGCGGTCACACTGGAAGAAGCCCCACAAGGGTGCTCTTCCCAAAATCTCTGCACCTTGTTATTGAAGGTCTCGACGGGAACTGGCATCTCCGGATCGCGATCCTGTTGAGTCAAAGCCCTCATTCCAGTTCTCTCCCTGAGTAACTCATATCTACAAGGATCCGATAGCGACGGTTTCGGGCCGAGGTACATTCATATACTGCTGCCACCACAAAGCAAAATTGAGTAAGTACCAGCTCAGCTTATATTGCTTCTGATCCAGTAAGGATCGGACTCCCCCTGCATCCAGAAAGTCCGTTTCTCCGCAAAACCACTCGAGTTGGCTGCGAGCATAGGTTCCCAGCTCCTGAAAGAACCACTCGGATACCGGTACACCGAACCCCTGCTTCTTGCGATCGAGTATCTCGCTTGGAATGAGGCCGCGCACGCTTTCCTTGAGGAGGTATTTCTGCTTGGAATTCCGGGTTTTAAGCACAGCAGGAATGCTCATCACCAGCTCAACAAACTTGTGATCGAGGAAAGGAACACGCGCTTCGAGCGAAACTCCCATGCTCATCTTGTCCACGCGCATGAGGAGCAACTCAGGCAATCTGAGGTTCAGGTCCGAGTAGGTCATCCAATGCAAAATGGACGGTTCCCATGCCTTTTCTTTGAAGCGTTGCCAGGTGGGAGACAACGCTTCCCAAGAGCTGAACTTTGAGAACTGCCTTCGTAATCGGGGTGACAGGATTGCCTTCTTCTGTGACTCGGGGAAAGCCTCCACGCCACTCCAGAATACTGGTATACCCGCAGTACCACGGCGAAGAGCTTCGTATGGCGTGCTGTGATCATGGCCCAGCAGTTTCAACCCTCTCAGGCCAAGGTGTTTGACAGCGTTGGGTATGGGGACATTGTTCAGCTCCTGCAATCGAAGCTTGACCTTCCAATGAAAGTACCCCCAGAAAAGTTCGTCCGAACCTTCCCCGAGCTGGCAGACGATGACCCCATTGTCGCGAGCCAGCTTCGACACGTAGTACACCGGCACGCATACAGGATCGGCTATCGGCTCGTCCTGCAAATAGACCATGTGCGGCAGAAAGTCCAGAAGGTCATTCTGGTTGAGAATTCGCTCGTGATACTCCGCATGCACCAGGTCGGCCACTCGGCGTGCGTAAGGAAGCTCGCTTGGGTACGATCGATATGACCGGTCGTAACCGATGGAGAACGTCTTAATCGGGCGAGACTCCCGCTCGGAAAATAGCACCGCATTGGTGCTGGAATCGATGCCGCCCGAGAGAAATACTCCGACCGGTACGTCTGACACCTTTCGCAGGTTCACGGAGGCGCGCAACTCCTCACGAATTCTCTGACATACCTCTTCTTCACGAAGATCAACCAGAGGATCTACGTGGTCCCACACATCCCAGTATCGGTGTTCGTGGATCTGCCCATCTTCACGCACACAAATCCACGTTCCGCATTCCAACTTTCTTATTCCTTCAAAAAGCGTTTGTGGGGCGGGCGTGGTCAGGAAGGAAAGGTAATGGTAAAAGGCCTCCTCACAGACAGCCCGTTCTTGATCCGGATCCTGCAATAAAGCCTTGATCTCTGATGCGAAAGTGATGCGGCCATGATGCAGACTAAAGTACAGCGGCTTGACGCCCAAACGGTCGCGAACGAGCCAGAGCTCGCGGGTACGTTCATCCCACAAACCAAACGCAAACATGCCGCGGAAGCGCTGGAGACAATCGCGCCCCCATCGTTCGTAGGCGTGAATGATGACTTCGGTGTCCGAATGACCGGTTTTCCAGCGCACGTCGCCGAGTCCTTCAAGCTCAGCGCGGATTTCGGCGTGGTTGTAGATCTCGCCGTTGAAAGTCAGCCAGATGGTACCTTCTGCATTGGACATTGGCTGTGCAGCCGCCTGTGACAAATCGATGATAGCAAGCCTGCGGTGTCCAAGGCCGACTCGGCGGTTTGGCGAAACCCAAATGCCCGCTCCGTCCGGGCCACGATGAGACATGAGGTCCCGCATGGCAGCAAGGTAGGATTCCTCAACCGTAAACCGACTGTTCGTGAACGTTAAGACGCCAACGATACCGCACATCAGAATTGTCCCGCTGACATGACCCTGTTCTGTCAGGACGCTAGTGACGAAGACGGTAGCCGGATCTGCGCAGGCCGCGACAACCCGCGGCGCACGAGTTTGGGAGGGGCGGAACCAACGACTAGCCAACGACTAGGCTTGCTTCCGATCGTCGACGCTAAAACAGCCTCGCGCCAGATCTTTCCCTACCATCCAAATGAATTGGCTGTTCGTCTCTAGGTACCGCCGCCACATTCTGCCCGGTTCCTGAAGCAGACGGAAGAACCACTCCAACCCGTTGCGCTGCATCCACACTGGCGCTCGGCGAGTGATGCCGGCCACAACATCAATGCTGCCGCCAACGCCCTGGCAGACGATCGATCCGAGTTGGTCCAAGTTCTTGTCGGCCCACACTTCTTTTTGAGGAGAGCTTATGGCGAGGAACAGCAACTGCGCGCGGCTGGCTGCAATCTCCGCGATTACAGATCGCTCTTCCTCCGGACCAAAGTAGCCGTCACGACTACCAGCCACCAAGAGGCCGGGGTAGCGCCGCTTGAACTCTTCAATGGCACGATTGAGAACCTGCCGACGTGCGCCGAGAAAAAATACACGATATCCGCGCTCAGCCGCGACCTTGACCATCCGTTCCATTAAATCAGTCCCGTTCACCCGCCCAGGAAGAGAGCGGCCCAGAAGCCGTGAAGCCCAGACGACCGGGACGCCGTCGGCAAGCAAAAGATCGGCGCGGTCCACCGCCTGGCGCAGACGACGGTCCCGCCGATAGTTCACAACCTTGGCTGCATTTACGAAAACCACATGCGCTGGGATACCCATTTCGATCCGCTGACAGATTTCGGCCTCGGCACTGGCGAAAGAAAGGTGATCCACCGGACACCCCGCCACTCTTATCCGCTTGGCCGGTGATTGAACAATGGTGAGAGAACTGATTAGCTCAATTGGCGTGTTCATGCTGACTGAACGATCGACTCGGGTTCAACACTGGGTTCGAGCGGGATGCCAACTGCTTCCGCAATGCGGAACGTTGCCTCGGTCACCTCTACAAGTTCCTTGAACGGAATTGGCGCGGATCCGCTCCTGCAAATGGCTTCCACGGTGAGTTCCAGTTCACATTGATGACCTTTGTCGCGCCTGGACTTGAATTTGTGCGTGCGGCCGTTACGCACCAGTTCCAGCACACGGAAGTCATCAAGACGTGCGGTTGAGCCACCGGAGAACACCTCGACGAATTCCTTGGGAACTGCCTTATCGCCGTTGGCGACATAGACGATATTGGCCATCGAGCCGTCTTCAAATGACAGATTTGCGACCAGGTTGTCACGGTTGTAGGCGAGACAGTCTGGCAGGGCTTTTGCCCACACGGTTTCGATGGGAGAGTTCACCAGTGACCGGGCGAGATCGACGAAATGACACACCTCACCCACGACACGACCCCCGTCTTCATGGGCCCAGTGCTCACGAGCCAATTGTCCGGCATTGATTCGAATATGGACCATCATGGGCTCGACGCATTCGGCAAAGAAGTCGCGAATCTTCGTCGTCAGGGGAGCGAATCGCCGGTTAAAGCCCACCATGAGGAATGGCGCCGATCCTGCTAACAGTTGGCGGTCATACTCGCAGACGATGCTAGCAAGCTCAGTGCGATTGATACAGAGCGGCTTCTCGCAGAAAACAGCTTTGTCCGCGGCAAGGCCCTGCGCCACATATCGGGCATGGGTATCGTGGCGCGACAGGATAAAAACGGCGTCTGCTTGAGGGTCATCGAAGATGTCTGGCGCGGTTGAGGTCTTAACGAAACTGCAGCTTCGAAAGGCAGACTCCGCGCTGTAACCAGAAGAACTCGCGACGCCGAAAAGCTTTGCGCCAGCGATACTGGCAAGCCGAGGGAAGATCACGCTCCGAGCAAATCCGCCAGCCCCGATACAGGAGATGTTGACGCTGGTCGGACACCTTCCGCTGCTTCCAGGAGAAGTCACGCTCCGCGACTCGGTCACCCGCGGCTCATCTTGCTCGACGGAATATCGCAGGATGATCGTGTAAGCTTTCTTTTCGCGAATCAGTGCATAGGCCGAAGCAGCATCCTCAACTGCGCATTGCTGCCTGGTCAATGCGCCGAGCTCGATCGATCCGGTGGCCAACAGGTCGAGGAACGCTTCCATGTTTCGGCGTTCGGTCCAGCGGACATAACCGATGGGGTAATCAATCCCTTTCTCCTCGTAGTTTGTGTCATAGCGCCCTGGCCCATAGGAACGTGAAAGTGCAACGGACAATTCCTTGTCGTACAGACTCCGGCGCTCGACCCCCATTTGAATGTCGCCAACCACGATCACGCGGCCACGATCGCGCAGGAGCGTTGTTGCCAGCTCCAACGGTTCCGCGGATGGTGAGGCGACAGTGATCACCGCGGCATCGATTCCAAAAGGGCTGAAGTGCCTCACGGCGGCCAGTGATTGTGGGTCGTTCGACAGGAGGGCGAGGTGAGCTCCGAAATGTGATGCAAATTCCACGCGTGCGAGATCCACATCAAGCGCAAGAACCCGGCACCCGCTGGCTTTTGCTAATTGAATCGCCACGAGACCCACCAGGCCTGCTCCAATCACAGCCACGCTTTCGCCCAGGTGCAAGGCGGCCTGCCGCAATCCCTGCATGGCGATTGCGCCGATCGTGGTGAGGCTGGCGGCCTCCATCGATACGCCCTGTGGAACTCGGGCCACCAGGTTGCGCGGAATGAAGTTGATCTCAGCATGGTTCGCATAACCGGCCCCACCGCAAGCCACACGGTCTCCCGGTCGCAGATCATTCACCCCGTCGCCAACAGCTCGCACGACTCCGGCCGAACTGTAGCCAAGTGGAGAGAGCGATTCCAGGCGAGACTTCACCTTCCGGTAGGCAGCCGCAACGCCCTCCGCTTGTGCAACTTCGAGGACTGCACGAACCTGATCGGGACGCGCGAGCGCCTTGCCCAGCAGGCTCTTCTCCGCGGTCTCGAGCTTCATCTGTTCCGTACCGGCGCTGATCGCGGAGAACAGTGTCTGTACCAACACCCCGCCGGGGCGCAGTTCCGGAGATGGGATCTCGCACACCTCCAAGTTGCCGGATTTCAGATCTTGCAGAATCGCTTTCACGAAAGAGGCCTCAGGGCTGTGGCCGTTGTCGATGCTCGTCAAACTACCTTGGCCAACGGAGCCGGTACAGCTGGCAACGCAGCACAGGGCTCATCCGGCGTACCCCAGAATTCCAGCTTGCCGTCCAAGCGGGCCGCAACGAGCGCACGTTGCACCAATCGGCGCAGAGGTCCGTGGTGAGGATAGATGACAAACCTATGATTATTGAAGATGGGACGGAATCCCCCTGCACGAAAAGTGGCTGTGAGAGATGTGGGGGTGAAGTAGTAAAGATGGGTTGAATTTACTCTCTCCTCCCAGCGCTGACGCATCAAACGAGCGCGCACACAATTGGCGTTAGGTGTGGCGGCTACCAAGAACCCTCCGGGGGCACAAAGCCGCCGGAGGTTGCGCATTTCCGACCAGGGAGATCGCAAGTGTTCAATTACGTTCCACAGCAAAATCCAGTCGAACTGAGCGTCAGGGCGGTCAGCGAGGAGTTGATCTATGCCTGCATACACAGGACTTATTCCCGCCAATCGCACTTCTGCCCGCGCGTTTGGGTCGGGCTCGATACCTGTCGTAACCATCCCGTATTCCCGGGCGACGGTTGCCAGGACTCCGGATCCGCAACCGTAATCAAGAACATGCTGTCCCGAAAGGAAGGGATGGTGCTGCCGAAGAGATTCGAAGAGTTGACGCAACACGAAGCTTGTGGTCGGCGCGAGCCGCTCACTTGATGTTTCTGGGGAGGTCCGAGGGTAATAAAGTTCCTCATATGCCTGACTGAGTCTCTTCTCGTCGGGTTGCGGCCATGCAAACTGAAGGTCACAGGAGGAAGACCTGCACCGCCACACCTCTGTGTGGCGCAAAGTCATAACTCGCTCAGCAGAGGATTCACAGAGCAGACAATGCATGATTCGGTACTCTCCTCGCAATGAACTCGGGCATTGCCTCAAGCTTTATCCGCAGATGGCTCGGCTTCAGCGAGCGCAACGCCCATGCCAATGAGTAGCCAGAAAAACATTGCATGATACGGAGACTCGAGGGTTACGTTGGCAGAGGCAAAAGTGGCAAGGGCGACAAAGCAACTCAGAAGGCAATTAGCCAGGAGCGCCGTTTCTGCACCATGACCCCCACGAACGAGCTTGATCAGGAGTTTCACTGACAACAATGCCGCCACGGCCATCATGAGCAATCCAACGATCCCCGTGCGAGCTAGAATGGCCAGATACGAATTGTGTGGATCATAATGTTCAGCCTGAACCACATGGAGCGGCTCCTCCTCGTAGAAATCGTGAGCGAAACCGATACCAATCACCGGGGCAGAGAGCCAGAGGAAGATAACCCCGAGCCAAAAAGCCGCACGCCAAGCTGCGTTTATCTCCTCCAGTGGAGAAACCAGTGTCTTGAACTTCAGCGTGAAATCCACCAGGTGTGCTGCGAATATATAGAGGATGCATCCAGCGAGCGACAGTGTCAGGACGACCCAACGCCAGCGAATTCGGCTTCGCAGACTGGTCCGAGAGCTCACGACCAGCATTGCTCCTCCGGCAGCACAGCCGAGTACTGCTGAGCGGTGACCTGAAAGGTAAACGTAGAGAACATTAAGCAGAAACACGACAACGACTCCACCTCGAAAAAGGATGTTTCTGGGCATGGCGCCATGGCGCAGAAGATTAACAATGATCAGCAACGAGAACATTGCGAACACTACCGCTTGCCCCTGAACGATGACCGAAGCATCGACGGCGTTTTCATCTATGACACGGTGAATGTCCAGCGCAGATAACAGTACTGTCCATAGACTAGTTAGGGTGCTGACTATCACAACTACCGCACCGATCGTGCGTAGCACCGAATGCACCGGTGTGCGTTGCAGAACGAGCCAGCCTATAATCGCGAAAAGCGCGTAGTAGACCACAGCAAAATTCCGCAAAACTGCTAGTAGAGGTGCTGACAACCCCGAAGCAAACTCCACCCCCAGTCTCACAGAACCGAACACGACGTAGACAATGACGAAGATCAGGATGCGGCGCGCGAGCCGCTCTCTGGGAAATAGTAGGATCTGTTTGTTCGCCAGAGACATCCCCAAAACCAGCAGAAGGAGCGCCATACAGATTTCAGTGATGTAAGCGGGCCCAATTCGGAGCTTCGAAAAAGAATCGGTGAATGCAGCTGTGCCCGCAATCAATCCCGTTAACAGGCCGAGCGAAACCTGCTGTGAATATGAGCGGAGGAAGAGGAACGATTCGTTGATTGCAAATAGACCGATACCCCACGCAGCATCCCAGAGATCAACTGCAAACGGCACGGTGGAGTCGATTCCGGACGCTATTACGCGGGGCAGACGATCGGCCTTGTTCCTCATCGAGACGATTCCGGGGCGAGTGGTTCGATGGCCTGCAGAATTACCGCTTCTAACCGCTCGGTAAACTTGGGCGCCGTATACATTGCAAGAAACCGCTCACGTGCGACATTCCCCATGCGGGTTCGCAGGTTAGGGTCAGTTAATAACCGTATGATCGCTTGAGCTACACTCTCTGGATCTCTCTTCCTCACGATAAGACCCGTTACCCCGTCTTTCACGGTCTCTTCAATACAGCCGGCGTTGGTGGTGACTACGGGCAGCCCCGCGCGCATAGCTTCCAAAATCACGAACGGGTGCCCTTCGAATGGATAATACGTCGGCAAGACGAACACGTCAGAACTCAGAAAGAGCTGTTGTTTCGCTGTGGGCCCGACTGGCCCGGGGAATTCAACATAGTCGGCGATCGCTAGTTCATCGACTAGTCGTTCCGCAAGGAGCTTGTCTTCGGGTCTGCACCACTCGCCAGCAAATGTGAAGACGCAGTCTACGACTTTCAACACGGAGGGAATTGCGCGCAGCGTATCGAAAATACCTTTTTCTTCAAGGAGGGTAGCGAGGAACAATACTCTTCGGTGCGCTCTTTGCGATCTTGCGTCTTTGGTGCCAGCTGCGCAATCAGGAAGGCCGTTTGGCACCACCCTTACCC
>Ga0318533_10001660_pt1 | contig 11274 bp, 13 predicted proteins | sample GRESIP053b4f27_FD_203675 | JGI IMG/M metagenome (GOLD analysis project Ga0318533, IMG submission 203675) | Tropical soil microbial communities from Luquillo Experimental Forest, Puerto Rico - GRE.SIPMG.053b4f27 | ecosystem: Environmental > Terrestrial > Soil > Tropical forest > Bulk soil...
AGCTCGGACCCCGATGAGCTGCGTTGTGAAATGAGCAGCCCAGCCCGCCTGAATAAAATTCGGGGCATCAACGAAAACTTCCTGGTTATCGCCAGAGCTATAAAGAAGATTCGACGCGCAAAGCAAACAACTCACTTCGTTGTAGTAGGGCGGGTAATAGTCGGATGTACCTAATCCGAAAATCCCACCCAGCGTGGGGTCGACCCCGGTGCATCTAATCGAGATAAGCAAGCCCGGAATTGCGATGCAGTTACTCGGTTGCCCGTAAAAATAAAAGTCAGTGATAGTGCTAAGCCAATTAAAATGATCATAGTTACACAAGTTTGCCACCTGCTGGACGCTGGTCAACCCAAAGCGTTAACGGCAGCGTAATGGTTATGCTACCAACTCCGGGAAACACTGTCTGCTCCACAGGAACATTGCTTACTTTCTGCATATAAGCTGCGCATGTTAGTCCTGGGCCAACTTGAAGCAACCCGCCCCAGTTGCTGCCCCCAGTCAGAAAATAAAAAGGCGGAGTGTTCACAGTCGCGGGGCCGACACTACCCGATAGAAATATGCTCCCGGACGCATTGGCGTTCGCGGTCACCGTGATCTGAGAATAATCTCCAAGGGTGCTCACATCCTGAACCACATTTCCCCCAGACCCAAATAAAACCCCAGCGTGCACACCAGGAGTTGATCTGTCTTGAGGATAAACATATCTCCCGTTGAGTGTGTAACCTGAACCAGGATTAACGAAAATTACAGCATTTGCCCAATTACAGGTCCCGGTGCCGACTACGGGGCCGCCGTCTACCTGAACGAATGTACATTGCGAATCCGTCGGCACGGGGTTAAAGGTAACTAATGCGGTCAGGGGTGTGGCCTTGTTCGGTACCAGTGTCACGTCCGAGTTTATGCTTACCGAGGGCACCGGTCCTGATAAATATTCCTCGTAGTAGGGGATCGCCTGACCAACTGAATTACTCGACGAGCTGAGTATTGCGATGCCGAGCACTATCAGTGTTGTGGCTAGCATTTTCATTGACGTCCTCCCTTGCAAACATTCGTCGTTGAATCGACAGGGCAACCCACCATACTTAGGCGACCAGCCGGCCTTCTGTCGATTGGTTTTGGTTAAGAATGGTTACCAAACGTTAGAACCCCGTCACAATATCGACATAAGTTGGTTATTTCCAGAAAAATTTGTGGCATTCTGAGCCTTGGCGATGGCTTGCGCGGTAGGAGGCTGCTCCAGACCGTGGCTGGAGCGTGTCCGCGACTTCCCGTAAAAAGCCGCTGTATCTGCTCGGCATCCGCCAGAGTTTCTCGCCCGCATCGGGTGATGGGTAGCTGATGTTTCGCGCGGCGAATGGCGGCTAGGGGTCGATTTGAGACGCTCCGTCGCGTGTCGGCACGGTCCCCACCTTGCACCAAACGCAAATCCCGCCCGCTGATCTCCACACTCTCATCCTCGGTCACTGCCGCCGGCGCGGCTTCCGCTCGCAATGCCCTCGAACCGTGTCCGCCGGAGATAGTACGCCTCGACGCACCGCTCGCGTGTGGGCCGTTTCAGCAGTAGGCGTTGGAATACCCGCCGCGGACCATGCCACGGTACTCGCCGACCTCGACCCCGAACTCCACCGCCTGCCGCTCGGCGTTCCAGCGGGCGTCCTCGGGGAAGGTGAAGAACATAGTTCGGCTCCGGTCGAGCTTGGTCCTCCTTGGAAATCTTCTCTAAGCGTTCTCGGGTAGGATTGCAGCGGGCGCGACGGCCAGTCGCTTGGGACAGCGCCCCCGAGGCGCTATGCTCGCCCGATGTGTGGCCGGGTTCGCCTCTCTTCCGACGTGAGCGAGATCAAACTCGTCTTTTCGATCCCGCCGCACCGGCCGACCCCGAACATCGCGCCCAGTTGGAACGTGGCGCCAACCGACCCGCTCCCCGTGGACGAGCAGCGCCAACGCCATGCCGAGCGCAACGCCATCGTCGTAACCGCCTGGGAAATTGCCAGGCAGAAGGGAACCACGATCGAGGAACGCTGGGAAATAAATGAGCCTGAGGTCGGCCGGCTTAGCCGGGAGTTCGAGGAGAAATGGAGAGTGCCTGCCCGTGTCTAGTCACTATCTTGATAAGCCTACCTACTCGACTGTGCTCGATTACTACCGCCCGCGTGTGCTCGACGAGACTGCGCAGCGCCGCTGCCAGGATTTGGTGATCCGCCCGGCCGTCGAAGTCGCGCTTGAGCCCGCCCGGCCCACTGAACGCTAGGGCCGGCACCGATTTCGGGGTAGGCTTGGTTAAGACAATCGACCGCCGTGCGACAATGCCTTCTGTCCGCCGTCTCACCGCGATCCTCGCCGCAAACGTAGTTGCGTATTCGCGGCTGATGGGCGCCGACGAGGAAGGGACGCATGAACGGCTCCAAGCCCACCTCCGGGAACTGGTCAATCCGAAGATCGCCGAGCACCGAGGCCGGATCGTAAAGAACACCGGCGACGGCTTCTTGGCCGAGTTTGCGAGTGTGGTGGATGCCGTGCGTTGCGCCGCGGAGATCCAGCGCGGTATGGCCGAGCGCGAGCCAGAGATGTCCGAAGAGCGCCGGATTAGGTTCCGCATCGGGATCAATCTGGGCGACGTCATCGTCGAGGACGACGACATCTTTGGTGACGGTGTCAATGTCGCGGCGCGCCTGGAGGCGCTCGCCGAGCCGGGTGGCATCTGTATCTCGCGGGTTGTGCGCGACCAAATCCGCGACAAGCTGCCCTTCTCATTCGAGGATCTGGGGGAGCAGAGCGTCAAAAATATCGCTCGCCCGGTGCGGGCTTATGCGCTGCACCCAGAAGCCGTCGCCAGTCTGCCGCCATCGACCGGCTACCGCGTTCACCTATCAGGGCAAGCGGGTCGACACCAAGCAGATCGGCCGAGAACTGGGAGTGCGCTATGTACTCGAAGGAAGCGCACGGCGGTCGGGCAATCAGGTCCGTGTCAACGCTCAACTAATCGACGCCGAGCACGACGCGCATCTGTGGGCCGAGCGCTTCGATCTCCACGCAGACGATCTGTTGTGGTTGCAGGATGAGGTGACCGACCGCATCGCCAACGCACTCAAACTCGAAATAGTCCAGGCGGAGGCGGCGCGCCTGAGCGCTAACCCCGATGCACTCGACTATGTCATGCGCGGGCGCGCGGTTTCAAACAAGGCGAGAACGCGCGAGAACTACGCCGAAGCAAGTAGCCTGTACGAGAGCGCACTGGCGCTCGACCAGTCTTGCGTTCAGGCGAGGCCCTGCTGGCGTCCACGCTGACCGGCCGCGTCCTCGATCAGATGGCCGATGCGCCGGTCGCCGATCTCGAACACGCCGAAGCTCTGATTGGTGAAGTACTGGCGGTTTCGCCGCACGATCCGATTGCGCATCTCGCCAAGGCATTAATGCTGCAGGCACAGAACCGCCTCGACGGCGCGATCGCCGAATTAGAGATCGCGGTGGCGCTCAATCGCAATTGGGTAAATGCGATTGCCCAGCTCGGCCAGTGCAAGTTTCTCGCCGGCGCCATCGAGGAGGCGATCCCGGCACAGGAGCAGGCGATCCGTCTCAGCCCTCGTGATCCGATTATCCCGAATTGGTATTGGCGGATCGGCATGGCGCATCTGCTGAAATCTCGCATCGACGAGGCGATCGAGTGGCTGCAAAAGGCGCAGCGCGCCAACCCGCTCCTGGCGGGACCATGCGCCTGGTTGGCTGCCGCATCTGCGCTCGTTGGCGATACCGAACGCGCCGCTGCTGAGCTAGCCGAGGCCAGACGGCTGAGCGGTGACGACCGGTATTCGAGCATCGCTCGTTTCAAACGCGCGTGGCATTTGGGGGGAAGGCGCGAGCGCTCGCCGAGACGACATTTTTCACCGGCCTACGCAAGGCCGGGATGCCGGAGGAGTGACCGGCACCCCCAGGGGCATTGGACCCGTCACGTCAGGAGGTCGTGCGCTCTCAGCAGCCTGACCAATTCCGCGGCCCATTCACGAGCCTCTTCCATCTTCGCGGCATCTCGGAAGGCGAGGGCCTTCGCTAGGGCTTGATTGAGCGCAGATCGGCCAGCCGCGGATAGCTTTCCCGGCGCTACGGCTCGGGCGGTCCGACCGGCGGATGACGTGGTGCGCATTACTCTACCCAATGTTCCAGCCGGCGACAAATCTCGACCGTCTCACGTCGAGCCGGCTCGCATCCAGGCGAGGTCCTCCGGCTGCGTCTCGAACCTCTGATCCTCTTCGGGCAAGACGACCCAACGCTGCGCGCTGCGGGTCCAGGAATGCACTGTCGGGCGCAGCCAAGAGGTGTCGTCCAGCGTGCCGGCGCGGACACGAAGCGCGTCTCTCGTTGTCGGGTCGGGTTTCGAGCCGCTCCAGATCCATGTGCCGCAATCCGGGCAGACCCACCGAGTGACCGTGCGCCCGCTGTCGGCTTCGAGTTGGAGCGAGCGCGGCTGGGTCCCTGCGAAGTGGAAGGCGGCGCCTGCTACAACCTGCGCCATTGAAAACGCGCTGCCGGTCAGGCGCTGGCATTCCCTGCAGTGACAGGTGTAGACGAGCTGCGGGCCTCACTGACCTCGTAACGGATCGCCCCGCACTGGCAGCCTCCCGTCTGGGGGAGCCTCATTGCCCGACCTCGCGCATCAGAACACTCGGTGCGCCCGCAGCCCTTCGCAGCGCGGCACGCCAGGCCGAGAATAGTGCCGACCACGGCCGGGTTCCAGTGCGTTTCTGGGACGGTCACTCGCCTCTGATGAGGTCGTCCTCGTGAAGGTCGGCGTGTTCGGCCGGCTTAGCCCCGGTGCGCCTTCTGCTCGCAGGTACCGCTGGAGGAGTGAAACTGGTTGCTCGGACTTAACCCCAGAGTAGATAAGGGCGGCCCGGAGCGGTGTTGGTAGCGCCGCCCCGGACCTAACCACCATCGGCCTGTACAGGAGACCGACAATGGCTAAGCACACCTTTACCACCGTTGCGATCGCAACCCTACTGGCACTGCCCATGGGGGCTTGCCAGGCGCCGCTCAACACGCGCGGGGTCAGCACACAGCTCGCCGGTCGCTGTAAGCTCATGGCTTACGGCGAGGACCGTCCCCACTTTGCGATTGGCCTTCTTTCTACGGCGATCGTACAGGCCAACGTCGATGCGCGCAGGCAGGAAATCTACGATAGTTGTGTTGCGGCCGAGGGAAGGTCGAGAACGGCCGGCCGAGATGCCGTGAGGGAAAAAGAGAGGGCCGGAGAGATCCGGCCCTTCGAGTTTCAGCAGGAAGACGGGCTCTAACGGTGCCCACCCCCGAAGCCGCCGCCATGGAAGCCACCTCCGAAGCCGGCGGTCAAGGAAATGTCCGAGCAGGTTGGCGGAGCCAGCGCCGGCTAAAAGCTGACCCCGAAGAGGTGTCCCACCCGCGCCGGCAGATTGAAGGCGGCAACGTCTCGGGCCATGTCGAGGAGCGAATGCGGTTAGCCGGGGGCCGGGCGACCCAGTCCGCGACCAAACTGCATCTACGGGAACGCGATCGTCTCGCGTAATTGATCGGTTCGACAAACTGGTGAGGGCCCTCATGGTTCTCGATTTCGATAGTCTCCGCCTCCTCGTCGCTAATGGCGGAAGTGTTACGGTTGACGCGCGAAAATACACTGTCCAGCAGCTCATCGTTCTTGCGGCTCATGCCGCGGCCGCCGGGGGGGTCACCGCCAGCCCCAGCGGGGCTAGGCCGACCGGAACCGTGGCGGTCACGGTGTTCGCCGTCGTGTCGATGACGGCCAGCCGGTCGAGACCACCTCCCGCGATCGTGACGTAAGCGCGCGCGCCGTCCGGGCTCACCGCCACGTTTTGGGGCGTGCCCGTATACGGGTTGTAATCCGAGCTGACCGGGATCACGCTCACCCCGTTCGTCGCGGTGTCGATCACCCTCACGGTGCCGGTACCGGTGGCGACGTAGACCTTGCTACCATCGGGGCTAACCGCCGGGATGCCCTGCGCGTAGTCCCCCAGGTAGATCGTCGAAACCACCGTGTCTGTCGCCGTGTTGATCACGGCCATGTAGCCCGACAGGGTGTAGGTGACGTAAACCCGGCTCCCGTCTGGGCTAACCGCCACGCCATCAGGACTGACCCCGCCCCCAGGATTTCCACCGACATTGATGGTGGCGGTCACAGTGTTGGTCGCCGCATTGATAACCGCAACGTAGGGCTGAAATCCCCAATTCGCGACGTAGACCCGGCTCCCGTCCGGGCTGACCGCGACGCTGTAGGGATAGTCGCCGACGCTGAGCGTGGCGCCCACAGTGTTAGTCGCCGCGTCGATGACCTGTAGCGAGCCGGAGTAAAAGGTTGTGACATAGACGCGGCTGCCGTCGGGGCTTACCGCTACCCCGTAGGATTCATTGCGGCTGACGCCGATCGTCGCGGTTATCGTATTTGTCCTCGTGTCGACGACTGACACGCTGCTCGACGCGTAATTTGTGATGTACGCGTTTTGCGCGAGGCTTGGAGCGCTGCCGAGAAGGCCAGCTATGGCAAAGACCGTGCTCCCGAGTAGCCCGGAAATGCGAAGTTTCATCGACATTTCTCCCCATTGTGGCGGATCGGATGTGCCGCCACCCATGCAATGCTGCGACGCGACGCTACGTCACTGCATTGGACATAACTCAATCGCCGACGTTGAGCGGCTCGCTCCAATGGCTGATCAGGGAGGGTTGCGGCTGCCCGTCCGGCGAGCGGCAAGAAGCACTGGGCCACCGCGAGGAAAATATCTGATGTACATAAGACCAAAGGCGATGATAATTTCGCAGAGGCCATATAGAGCGCGACGTTTAAGCCGCAGCACATAGAAAATCAGACCCGCCATCACGGTTACAGCGGTAGAAACCAAGGGCGACATTTGAGCCTCCTCGATTTAGAGCTCGAAAAGGGAGAAAAACAACATGCCAGCACCGATATTGGTCTAACCTGGATTGTGTGCTTTCCCAAATCGAGGTAGAGGTCAGCCAAGCCTACTTCGACGATTAAGAAGAAGGGCCAGGGGAAATCCGGCCCTTCGCATAGCGAAATCAGTTGAACATGACCACTTGATACTTGGCCGGTTGACGACCCGATAGAGATTTGCGAGGTAAGCCGAGGGGTTAAGACCAAGATGTCGAACAATACGCAGGCACGCGACCTGCTACCGGGACTGGGTCGCGCTGCCATTGGCGGTCAGAGAGCTGTGTCGGCTATTCTCGAGCCTGTGCGCCACGCGGAAGGCCGCCGAACGTTGGCTGGAGAAGGAGCCCCTAGACGCCCATAGAGATATAATTAGGGTTTGGGGGCTTCTTCACGAGTACCCTCCGCCCGGCCAGACAAGCTGCTCAAAGACACTGGAGCGGCTTGGGGCCGATCCGAGGGTGGCGCTGGCGGCGGTGCTGGGGGTCAGGGCCGCGGACATTTAGGCGACACCTGGCGGCGCCTGGCCCCGAAGCTGCCGTTCCAGGGTGCGGGGTAAACGTCTCAGGAGGGTGGAAAGCTGGAGGGCATTGCGAGAGGTGTCTATACCGGCAGATGTATCCGCCCTCCCCCGCAGCCAGAGCATTCCCACCGGAGAAGCAGCGTGCAGATCCTTGTCAACGGTGTCCGGCTGTTCGTCGATGTCGCAAATGCTGGGCTTGTCCCAGATGGCGATCGGATGCGAGAGAAACCGGCGCTTCTGATGCTCCATGGCGGTCCCGGTTTCGACCACGTGCCCTTCAAGAGCGCGTTCTCCGCCTTGAGCGATGTAGCTCAGGTCGTCTTCTACGATCATCGAGGCAACGGGCGCAGTGAGGGAGACGATCCCTCGACGTGGAACCTCGCCCAGTGGGGCGACGACGTGAAAGGGCTGTGCGACGCGCTCGGGATCGTCAAGCCGATTGTCTGCGGCCTGTCCTTCGGCGGCTTCGTCGCGCAGTCTTATGCGACGCGATACCCGGACCATCCTGGCAAGCTCATCCTGTTGAGCACGGCTGCCAAGATCGACTTCCCGACCGTCTTCGAGACCTTCACCCGGATCGGCGGCCGCGAGATCGGCGCGCTCGCCGAAAGCTACTTGACCAATCCGACCGTGGAAGGCCGCGCGGCCTATATACGCCTTTGCGTGCCGTTCTACCGGCATCGGCGAGATCGCCCGGTAGAACCCGTGCGCGCGATCATCAATTCGGAGGTCGCGCTCCACTTCAACGGGCCACGAAACGAACATGGTCGTTTCGACTTCCGCGACGACCTGGTGAAGGTTGCGTGCCCGGTGCTAATGATCGGAGGGGAACACGATCCCATCGTTCCCATCTCTCTCGCGGAAGCGACTGCGCGTTCGCTGCCCTCCCATCTGGTTCGCTTCGAGCGGCTGGCGAACTGCGGCCACGACATTCATGGCGATGATCCGGATATGGTTTTTACTCTTATCCGTGAATTCATTGTAGACGGGCCGATCGCAGCGGCTGCTTAGGGTCGAGGCCCGCCTCTGGCCGCCGGAAATCTAATGACCGTTTATTGCACCAATCGAGATCGCACCCGCTGATCTCCACGTTCCCATTCTCGGTCAACTGCCGCCGGCGCGGCTTCCGCGCGGCGACGCTCTCGAAAGCGGGTCTGCTGGAGGTAGGAGGCTTCGACGCATCGCTCTGGGGTCGGCCGGTCCTGTAGCAGCCGCTGGAACACGCGCCACGGCACACGGACTACGCCGCCGCATGACCGCACTTCACTCCCGTTCGCCTTGACGGGGGCCCAACCTCGCTCCTGAACGGTTGGGGACCGGGCCAGCCCGCGCTATGCTGCCCCCGAGCGGTCACATCCTCCAAGAACCGCACTAGGGAGAGCCGGATACGACGACCAACCGAAAGAGCGCGCGACCGCTGGGACGCCAACGTGGTGCTCAGGTGAGACGCCGCGATTTGCTCCTAGCGCTGGCGACCGGCATGATGGGCGCGCGACCCGGCCGCGCGCAGCAGAAGGCGATGCCGGTGATCGGCTTTCTCAACGGCGCTTCGTCCGCGCCCTTTGCAGACTACGTCGCCGCCTTTCGCCAAGGATTGGCGGAAACCGGCTACGTCGAGGGGCAAAACCTCGCGATCGAATTCCGTTGGGCCGAGGGCCACTACGACCAGCTGGCACCGCTTGCAGCCGACCTCGTCAGCCGCCAGGTGGCGGTCATCGCAGCAATACCGCGTTTACCTACAAGGACAAGCCGATCAATACGAGGCAGATTGGCCGAGAGCTGGGCGTGCGCTACGTGCTTGAAGGGAGCGTTCAGCGGTCGGGCAACAGGGTCCGCATTAACGCGCAGCTCATTGCAGCGGAAACCGACGCGCACCTGTGGGCAGCGCGGTTCGACCGCGACATGGGTGATCTGTTCGCCCTACAGACCGATATCACGTGCCAGATTGCTATCGCGCTCAACTCAGAGCTGGTTAGCGCGGAGGCTGCCCGGCCAACCGAGCATCCCGATGCGCTCGACTACATCCTTCGGGCGCGGGCCGCATCCAACAAAGAGGCCACGCCTGACAATCTTGCCCAAGCGATTGATCTGTTCGAGCATGCGCTGGCACTTGACCCCCAGTCGATCGAGGCACAGAGCGGGTTGGCTTTGACACTCACGGGCCGCGCGTTGGCCGGGATGACCCACACGCGCGCTGCCGATATCGGACGCGCTGAGGAGTTTATCGGCCAAGCCTTGGCGGCATCGCCCAGCAGCACGGATGCACATATGGCCAAAGCCCAACTGCTGCGAGCCAAGGGCCGGTGCGACGAAGCCACTCCGGAATTGGAGATGGTGATTGCCTCCAATCGTAACTCACCGGGGGCACATTTTGCTCTCGGGGCGTGCAAGTTACGAACGGGTTCGATAGACGAAACGATCCCATTAGAGGAACTGGCAATCCGCCTCGGCCCCCGCGATCCTTCTGTATTCAACCGTTATCTCGTAATTGGCGAGGTGCACTTGTTGCAATCGCGCACAGACGAGGCGATTATTTGGTTGGAGAGGGCGCGCATTGGCAATCCAGGATCACCTTGGCCGCACACTTACCTCGCGTCCGCCTATGCCCTCAAGGGTGAGGCCGACCGTGCTGCGGCGGAACTCGCCGAAGCCCGCAGGCTGTTAGGCGGCAAGACCTATTCCAGCATTGCCGCGATGAAGGCCGCCCGGCCCCGTTATTGGGGAGTAGAGAAGATCCGTGCTCTGTATGAAGCCTCCTATTTCGCGGGCCTGCGCAAAGCTGGGATGCCGGAGGAGTGACCGCCGCCCCAGGGACATCAAGGCTGGACTGCCCGTCACGTCAGTAGGTCATGGGATCTCAGCAGCCGGACCAATTCCGCGGCCCATTCCCGAGCCTCTTCCATCTTCCCAGCGTCTCGGATGACATGCTACGCATAGCCGGTTGTCCCATAGTTCAACCGGCGACCAATCTCGACCGTCTCACGCCGAGCCGGCGCGCATCCAGGCGAGGTCCTCCGGCTGCGTCTCGAACCTCTGATCCTCTTCGGGCAAGACGACCCAACGCTGCGCGCTGCGGGTCCACGCGGATCGCTTCTCGCATAGCCGGGTCGGACTTCGAGCCGCTCCAGATCCATGTGCCGCAATCCGGGCAGACCCACCGGGTGACCGTGCGCCCGCTGTCGGCTTTGCGTTGGAGCGGGCGCGGTTGGGGGGTCCCCGCGAGTTGGAAGGCGGCGCCTGCCACAACCAGCGCCATTGAGAACGCGCTGCCTGTCAGACGCTGACATTCCGTGCAGAGGCAGGTATAGACGAGATGCGGGGCTTCCCTGATCTCATAGCGGATCGCCCTGCACTGGCAGCCTCCGGTCTGGGGGAACCTCATTGCCCGACCTCACGCATCAGAGCACTCGGTGCGCCGGCAGCCCTTCGCAGCGCGGCACAGCAGGCCGAGGATAGCCCGATCACGGCGGGGTTCCAGTGCGTTTCCGGGATGTCCCTCGCCTCTGACGACGGCCGTCCTCGCGAGGGTCGGCGTACTTGGCGGCCTAGCGCCCGGCGCGCCTTCTGCCCGCCATACTCGCCCGTGGCAGGACATAGCGCTTCGGCGGCGGTGGAGGGGCTTCGCGCGCCGGCTCGGGCCCAAACAGGGCTTTCCGGACGAGCGACCGCCGGTTAACATGGCAAAATCAAGGCAAACGCGACCCAACGCCACGATCCCGGAGGACCGTCAGAACCATGATTACCGCCACACAGTGCCGTTGCGCGCGCACCCTACTCCGTTGGTCCATCAGCAAGCTGTCGAACGCCGCTTCGGTGAGCC
>Ga0318533_10001665_pt1 | contig 11249 bp, 9 predicted proteins | sample GRESIP053b4f27_FD_203675 | JGI IMG/M metagenome (GOLD analysis project Ga0318533, IMG submission 203675) | Tropical soil microbial communities from Luquillo Experimental Forest, Puerto Rico - GRE.SIPMG.053b4f27 | ecosystem: Environmental > Terrestrial > Soil > Tropical forest > Bulk soil...
ACGACACTCTGTTCTTCACCGCGGGACCCAACAATGGCGCCAACGGGCTCTTTGGGCGTATCGACCTCGTACATACGACGCCCGTGATCTCGAGTATCACGGTCACGCCGTGTACGACTTCAGGGTGCTCGCCGGGGACTTCCACTATCACCGCGGACATCACGAGTCCGGTGCCTCTCGCCATAGTGGAGTTCTTTGTTAACGGCACCTACGACCAATCTAATATCGGATGGGATGGTCCGCCATATTGGGAGACTTGGCCCCTTGCGCAACCTATCCACCTCATCACAGTCAAGGCGTTCGACATGAACGGGAATATGGGCACACTATCCATCAACTACTAGCCGCATTGTTCGGCGCAATCACTTGCGACGGAATGCCTCCGGTCACCCCGCGTGCCGTTGCGGGAACACGCGGGTTGGCTTGCGCACGGATCGTCGGCCACGTCACCCAGCGGCCACGCCGCGCGGAAGCGTGAAATGGGGACTGCGAGTACCTCAGCGCACTTCGCGCAAGTTAGAACACTTCTTAGGCATACAGTCGTCAGCAACCTCGCCAGGGAGCCTCGAGCGGCCCGCACCGAGGAGTGCGCTCGTCCACAGAAGTTGGGCGGCACGACGGCGACGCTGTAAGACGATCGTGCGTCTCACGCTGTCAGCCGCAAGGCCTGAGCGGCACGCGTCGCTTTTCGATTCTCGCGCCCATTGTTGGCTCCATCCTGGCGGCGGCCTGAGTCCCTATGCGGGGCATCCGCCCTCGAGCTCCACTTTCGGGTACCCGAATTCCGGAGTCAGGCCTCTTAATCATCATAACGAAGCACCCCACAGCGTGGCGGTTTCGGAGCGCGGGCCGCCGAAAATAGTCGATGGCGGAAACGTCAGATGAGCAGAGGAGAAATTTATGAAGAGGACATGCAGCATCTCGATGGCCGCGATCAGTTTGCTCGGCGCCCTGCCGTCCGGTTGTTTGGCAGCGCAGGAAGTTCGTGCGGGCGAGGCGAAACATCATCATTACAAGCTCATTGATATCGGCACATTCGGGGGATCTCAGAGTTTCGTGAATCCCGGAAGCGGCAACGAGGCCAATAATTACACCATGGTTCTGAACAGCGAAGGGTCCGTTACGGGCTGGGCGGAATCCCCTACGCCTGATCCATATCCCGCGTTCTGTTTTGCTGATTGCTTTACTGTGCACGCTTTCGTGTGGAAGAACGGCGCCAAGATAGACCTCGGCGCACTTCCCGGCGGCGCAAGCAGCGCCGGTAACTGGATCAGCTCGAACGGACTGATCGCCGGACTTTCCCAAAACGGCGAAATCGATCCCTTGATCCCAGGTTTACCGGAGGTGCGGGCCACTCTCTGGGCGCACGGCCGGATCATAGACCTGGGATCTCTGCCGGAAGGCGGATTCGAAAGTATCGCCGCCGCGGTCAATAGCAAAGGCCAGGTAGTTGGATTAGCTACCAATACGATTCCAGATCCCAATTCCATGGTTGGCTCAGGATTCCAGACGCGCGCGTTCATCTGGCAGAACGGAGGAGCGATGCAGGACCTGGGCACACTGGGAAGCGGCACCAACGCACAGGCGCTTCTGGTCAATGAGAGAGGGCAAGTGGTCGGGTGGTCCTACCTGAACTCAGCTCCAGCCGGGAATTGCAGTCTCGTATTCGTTACGGGCTCCTTCATCTGGGACGCGCAGAACGGCATGCGAGATCTCGGGAGCCTCGGTGGAACGTGCACCACCGCGAGCGCCGTGAACAACCGCGGCCAGGTCGTCGGTTTCTCAAACCTGTCGGGAGATGTGATCACGCACGGCTTTCTGTGGGACAGAGGCTCCTTGCAAGATCTGGGCGGCCCGTTGGGGGGAGACTCCTCGGGGCCCTTCGCCATGAACGAACGAGGCGAAGCGGTCGGTTTCGCTTTCCTTCCGGGCAACACGATATTTCATGCGGTTCTGTGGCGACATGTCGGAGATTCTATCGACCTCGGAGGAGCACGCCCCGATCAGTGTAACTGGGCGACATCCATCAACGCGAAGACTCAGGTAGTCGGAAGTTCCGGCGACTGCACACCGGCCCCGGCCCATGTTTTCTTGTGGGAGGACGGCTCGATGGCAGACCTGAACGCCTTGATCCCGCCAAACTCTCCGTTGTTTCTGGAATTGACTGAAACGATCAACGACCACGGCGAAATCGCCGGCACCGGCTCGGACGTTAACGGCAACACGCATGCCTTCCTGGCGATTCCCTGCGACGAGCGTCATCCCGACCTTGAAGGCTGCGACTACAGCCTGGTGGAAGGGAGCTCAGTCGCTACCGCTCGAGCCACAACCCCTGCAGTGACGAGAGCAGCGCCGCCGAAATCGACACCCAGCCAGATACCGAAGCGAATCCGCGCGGTTCTGGCGAGGCGGAATCGCGCATCGGAAACGGGGATATCTCGCTAGCTGATCGATACTTCCGTGGAGAATCAGGGAGCGTGCCATGAACGTTGTGAGGTTGTCGATGTTGGCACTGGTGTTGACTATGCTGGCGATCACCGTTCCCGGTGTGGCACAACAACGAGACCGCATAAGACAGCTCGATCCCCTCGAGTCCCTCTAAGGCGTGTCTGACATGTTTCGACCTCTTGTTATCGCACTGCTGGCCACTGGCGCCGCTGCCGCAGCCAGCGCCCCGGTGAGCGATACTACGGAAGCGAGTGCAGTTCCGGCCCCGGCAACCTTCAGCCCGACCGGCAGCCTCGGGATCCCTCGCTCTGGCCACACGGCAACGCTGCTCTTCACCGGCGACGTGCTGGTGACAGGCGGGGGTCACGGCCGACCTGACGTGACGGCTGAGTTGTACCACCCCTTGACCGGCAGCTTTATCCGAACGACTGGCAACATGACCAAAGCGCGCAGCGGGCACACGGCGACCCTGCTCGGCGGTCCAGGTAATTTAAATCGGTGGTACTACGGAATGGTCCTCATCGTAGGTTCGGTGGACGCGAGCGCTGAACTTTACGACCCGGCGAGGCGCATATTTACAGCGACCGGCAGTATGCACCATGCGCGCACCTCGCCGACCGCGACGCTGCTTGACACCGGCGAAGTGCTCATTGTAGGCGGCAACACGAACAAGGGTGACCGCACGGCCGAACTGTATGATCCGACGTCCGAAGAATTTTTTGATACTGGGCCCACGACCGTCCTCCGAACCGGACACACCGCGACGCTGCTGGACGACGGCCATGTGCTGATCGCCGGAGGCAATGGGGCCGCCGGCGCGACTGCCGAGCTGTATGACCCCGTCACCCACACTTTCACACCGACCGCGCGCGGCATGACCAGGCCGCGTGCCGGCCACACGGCCACGCTCCTTGAGTTTGAGAATGGAAGTCAGACTCAGAACGGCAACGTGCTCATCGTCGGAACCGACGGCTCTGCTGACTTGTACAACCCCAACACGGCAACGTTCGCGAGCGTCGGCAGCAACACGATTCCCAGGGGAGGATATACGGCGAGTCTGCGGAACGATGCCACGGTGCTGGTAGCGGGAGGCTACATCATCGACTCAGCCTGTAATTTTGCTGATTCCTTAACCACCGCCACATTGTTTACTCCGGGAAATGTCGTTTTCACGGTTACAGGCCGTCTCAACACAGCGCGAGATGCGCACACGGCGACGGTGCTGTACGACGGAAGCGTACTCGTCATCGGGGGCACCCTTCACATCGCTTCCCACTCGGTCCCAAATTCCTGCCAGACCACCGCCGCCGTCGTGTCGTCAGCCGAGCTGTTCAAGACTGTAGGACAGCACACCTACACGCTGACTGGATATTGCTTTGGCCACGTGTCCAATACATACGACATGTGCGCAATCGCTCGAGACACTACTCAGTGTCCAGTGGGCCAGGCAGCAGTAATTCCAAGGAGTGAGGCTTGCTCCAAATTCGCGATCCAACCAGTGGATGCCTCCACAACCTGCAGAGTCCAGACTAGACCCTTTGGGCCAACGATCGGCGGAGCTTGTCTGATTCAGTAGAGCAGGATCCGCAGGATGAGCGGCGCGCTCATGGCCGACCTATTCCCGCCCACCTCGCCGATCTTGTCTCCTTTATGTCTCCTCCGCAAACGCTAAACTCCCCGGAATGCCCACAAATCCCGCAGAAACGCCTGAGTCGTCGAAGCCTGCAAAAATAGGCCTTTCAGGCGATTTTTCCCAGGTAAAAATCGATCGGCGCATCTCCGTCGCTCCCATGATGGACTGGACGGACGATCGGCAAACCTCCTGCTCGATCAGATACTTACAAGTCACGGAATAGGCTTGTCTCCTTTACGTCTCCTCGTCACGCGCCGCCGCGCCGCGAATCCCTGCCCGCCAAAAAACAGTCGCGTGGCGCGTCGCTTTCAGAATCGCGAGCTCACTGCGAGGCCAACTGTGCGCGGTCTGAACGTTGCTGCGGTGGGACCGGCAGGAGCGAGGCGTTGAATCGTGGGCAGCGCATTTAGCGCATTGTTAACGAACAAAGCCGCGTCGTAGCGCTGCCAGTGAACGCTGGCGCGGAGATTGAGCAGATTGGTTGCCGGGTCCGGTGTGTAACCCGGTGCGTAGTATGGTGACTGCGGGTCTTGCTGCACAAACGGACCCGGGTTTCGACTCCGGAAGGCGTCTTCTGCCCGGAAGTTGGCAGTGGCGTCGTGGCCGAGTTCCACCAGGTAATCCACGGACGCCGTGAGATTCCACGGCGATACGGATACAAAGTCGAATCCAGGGTTGACGGCCTGGCCCTGCCGCACGATCACGATCCCATCGTGGGTGATCGTGCGCGTATATCGAGCATCGGTGTAACCGATAGCCATGTTCATCCTGACGTGGGCGCTCGGGAGCATGTGAACCGCGAGATCGAAACCGTTGCTAGCCGCGGCGCCTGGACTGCCGTTGAGTGCGCACAGCATGGGGTCCGCCGCGGTGCCCAGGTGGTAGCCAACGTTGTTCCAGACAATGTGGAAGAGAGCGGTATCGAGCTGCATGCGTCCGTCGAACATCGTGCTCTTCGCCCCGACCTCGTAGCTCCACAGCGTGTCCATGCCGAACACCGCCGGCGACGCCTGGCCGCAGATAAAGGCCGAGGACACAGCGCCGCCGCTGCCGTATCCCTTCCCCGCTGTCAGGTAGAAGAGCTCGTGCTCGTCTGCTTGATAGGCAAGCCTGAGCCGCGGCATGAGGCCGGAATCTGCGCCTGCGGCAGATAGGATCGGCGCAAGTTCGTTCGTGGCATCGTAACGAGTGTGTTCGCCATGCACTCCGACGCTCGCCGTCAGTTGCTGCGTTAGCCTCAGCGATACTTGTCCGAAAGCAGCGAACCGCGTTTGCGTCCCTGTGGTCACTTGTACGAGGTCAGCCGGTGCAGGCGCGAGTCCGGGAAGGCCGTTAGGCCCCGTCAACTGATCCGCCCATCGAAGGTGCTCAGTAGAATAGAAGGCGGCAGCATCCCACGTGAGTGCCTCACCTGGATCGAGCGAGGTGAGGCGCAGCTCCTGCATGAACATCCTCTGTTGAAAGTGCCACTGGTCAGCTACGGCGTCGGCGTGGTTGACCGGATATCCAGGGCCAAGCGGACTGTCCCAGTTGTACGCACCGGTATCGTCCGCCAAAAAGTATGTAGTTCGGTCGAAATAGGAGCTTACCGCGCTGAAGTTTGCGGCCCCCAGGGTGGAGGTGACTTTGAGCGCTCCAAGGTAGAACGTTTCATCAGCTGGCTGGCGCAACAGGCTGCCGTTCTTGAGCTTCTGCGCGCCGACATCCGATAAGTCGAGGAAAAAGTATGGTTGATCGTGCCGGTTGTAAGACGTGTAGGTGAGCGACGGGGTGATCTGCACTGACTCGCTCGGCGCGAGCGTTAGGGCACCGCGCAGGCTCGTGCTCATTGAGTGGTTGGCATTGCGTTCGACAGGGGCCTGAGTGAATGGATCGACCCGGTCCACGTAGCCACCGTCTGAGCGTGTCCAAGCGCTGATCCGGAAGCCGAGGGCATCCGGGATCACCGGCCCGCCGAACGCTACACCCGCATCGTAACTCGAGGCAGCAAGCTTCGTAGTGGCGAGCTCGGCCGTTGCGAGAGCGGTGAACGTCGAGAGGCTGGGCTGGTTAAAAATGAACCTCACCGCTCCCCCTTCGTTGCCGTCCCCGAACAGCTGCAGCTGCGGTCCACGCAGCACCTCGACGCGCTCGAGGTCGAACGTGAATGGGAAGGAGTACAGAACCGTGTCACCCCAGACGGGAGGGATTGGCGTGTCGTCGAGATACAACCCGGCCGTGCTGGCGTAGCGACCTGTGACGCCGCGCATCACGAGATAAGTGGTAGCGCCGGTGGTACCCGGAGTCGGTTGGAACTGCATTGTGGGCGTCAGCGAAGCGAGGTCCGCCATACCTTTTACGCCAGAGCCTTCCATAGCATCCTGAGTCCAGACCATCATGTCGATTGGAACCCGGTTCACAGCCTCCTCTCGCCGCGTCGCGGTGACGGTTACCTCTTCGAGCGCGAGTGCACTCCGCTGCGTCGAGAGGTGATGTGGCGCAGGCAGGGGGGCGGCGGGTGTCGGCACGGTGACCGATGCCGGAAAGACTCTCACCGTTCGGGCGTTCAGGAACTCGAACGTGAGGCCCGTGCCCTCTAGCAGCTCAGTGAGAGTCTCGGGCGCCGGGAGCCCTGCGCGCGCCCCGTTGGACGTCTGTGCCTTTGCAACCTGCGTTACGTAGAGGACCTGCAGTCCCGTCTGCCGGGCGAATTCCGACAGTGCCGCAGCGAGCGGCTGCGCGGGAATGGCGACAGTCAGAGCCGCTGCCGCGCGAGCATCGGTGCTTTGCAATCCATACACCATCGCGAGGAGCGCGCACGCAAACACACGCATTGAAGCATGGTGCATAAGCGGACCCCGGCGGCTGGTCCCCCGACCGCAGAAGCTCTACTTCAGAACGCCGATCTCGGTCGGCGTTCCGTTCACTATAACGCCAGCCAGTGTGGCGAGGAAGGCGGCGAGTTGAGTCGGTATCGAGACACCTGATGCTTACTTAGGATCGTCAATATCTCGTTTCGAGACGCGGATGCGCGTGGCGGTCACTTCGACCCGCACACCCTCCATAGCTCGCAGGAACGCCACAAAAGACTCGGTATCGTCGACCGAGAACGTCCCGCTGATGGCGAGCGTGCGCAGCTCCGGCGTCGTAATCTCCATGGGAACCTTACTGTATCGGTTGAACTCGGCCGTGACCGCCGCGAGCGGCTCGTCTTCGAAGGCAACCTGGCGGCGCAGCCATGCCGTGGTGCGCGACAAATCGGCGGCGGTGGCGTGAATGGGGGGCGAGCCGGGGGTGACCTGAACCTGCTCGCCAGCGCTGACGCCCAGTGTGATGCCGCCCACGTCACGCGCCCCGACGGCGACGCGCCCCGAGGTAACCGTCACCCGCGTCGAATGAGCCTCCCGGTAGACATCGAAGCTCGTACCGATCGCGACGACATTCGCCGTTCCCGCAATGACACGGAACGGACGGGTGGGCTCGTGGGATACCTCAAAGAAGGCTTCGCCGTGGTCGATGTCGACGAGCCGTTCCGCACGGCTGTAGCGAACCGTGAGCGCCGTGTCCGTATTGACATGCAGGACCGAATTGTCAGTGAGGCGCCAGGTCTTCATCTCACCGTGGCGCGTCGTGTAGCGCTCCGTTGCGACGCGTCCGCTGCTCCACCAGAGCAGTGCGCCGCCGATGAGGACGACGGCCGTAGCGATCGCCGCCGCCCAGCGCCAGGTGCGTCGCGGGCGCGCCTGTTCCTCGACCGGTTGTAAGATCCGCGAAAGGAGTTTCGGCTCTGACTCGTGCCCCGCTTCCATTTCCCCGGCGCGCTCGAGAATCGTCTCGAGCGGCATCTCAGGGTCATCGGCCGCCGCGGGCAGGTAGCGCGCGAGGAGCGCGACTCCGAGGTACTCCTCTACGTGGACCGGGGAGGCGGTTAGCCACGTGTCAAAGTCACGCCGCTCGGTCGCGTCGAGCGATCCGGCCCGATGCGCCACAAACCACTCGCCCGCCTGCTGGGCGATGATCTCGCGGACCTGCTCGTCGCTGGTCTTCATATCGTCAACCCCGGTCGCACCATGCGGCGCCGGCAGTGGCCCAGTGCCTTGCCCAGATACTTCTTCACCATGCGGGTCGAGACCCCGAGCTGCTGCGCGACCTCCTCGTAGCTCAAGCCCCGCACGTAATGCAGCACGACCGCAGCGTGCCATCTTGGCGGCAGCTGCCGCAGGACCTCGCGCAGCCGCTTCACCTGCTGCGCCGCGTCAATCTGAGCATCAAAACTTGCGAGCTCGGCCAGCTCCTCCTGAACCTTCGTCTCTTCAACATCGACCGCGATGCCGCGCCGCTGTTCGTGAGCAGCATGCTCCTTGGCGAGGTTGCTGGCGACCGTATACAGATATGCCTCGGAGTCGCGAATGGAGCCCATGTCCTTCACGCGCAGCATCCGCACGTACACCTCCTGCGCGAGATCCGTCGCATCCGCGGGGAATCGAACGCGCCGATAGAAGAACGCCTGAAGAGCCCCGCGGTGCGCGGCAAACAGGCGCTCAACCCATGCGTTCTTTGCCTCAGTCACCCGGCGCACACCCCGCGAGAAGGGGGGACTGTCGCCTCCCCCAGGGGAGAAGAGTCCCTCAGCGGAAATTTGGGCCCCCCACCGACGCCCCGCCAGCGACAGTCAGCCGCGGGTTCTTGGCCGTTTGTGTAGCACACCACGGAACGCGGGTGTTGCCGCTGTTGCAAGCGAGGGGGGCCCACCCCAACGCGATTCACTCTTAGCCTGTAACAGGCCCAAAAGTAGCCGATGCCGGCGCAGTCCAGGGGAGCGCAGGGGTTCCATGGCACGTTTTCGCAATCGGGTGGTTCGCGGGTGCGGTAGCTGTCAGCACCTCTGGGATGCGAATCCTGGCATGCCGGGCTTAGCCGTACGCGAGTTTTAGGCTGCAGGCTCTTTAGTTGGCCAGTGAGCAATAACAAACCCCATCGGGTCCAGGAGACAACCATGCAAGCGAAAAACGATCGGTCATGGGAGGCCGGAGTCTATCCATGAAAAGAAACACTCTTCTACCGGCGATCCTCATCGCGAGTTTGGCGACAGTTTTGGCGCAGGCCCAAACAATCGTACCGTCCCGAGTCCGATTCCCGCAGCACCAGCCGAACAGACTAAGCGGGCAAACCTTGACTCCACGCACACAGTCGCCGCGTCTGGCAACCACGGTCTCTCCGGATGTTATCTGGGTCCAATGTCCGGCGGAGGCGCACTCCCTTGGGGCAACGTGCGGGAAACTGCCGGTTCCGCTCGACCGCCAGCACCCCGCGGGAGCAAAGATCGGAATCTACTTCGAGCGCTACCCGCACACGAACCCGGGCCCCGCAGAGAGCGCAATCCTTGTAAACACCGGCGGGCCAGGCGTGGGGACGACCCCCCAGAGATCTATCATTCTGACGATCTTCGCGCAGAACCTCGACGTACACGATTTCTTGCTGATCGACGATCGGGGTACCGGATTCTCGGCCGCAATCAACTGCGAAGAACTGCAACACGGAACTGCACGCTTCGAGAAGGCCGAGAGCGACTGTGCCGCTCAACTAGGAGACGCGGACAGCCTGTACGGGACCGGTGACGTCGCGATGGACACCGACGCGGTGCGCGCCGCACTGGGCTACGACAGAGTGGACTATTGGGGAGGGTCCTACGGAGGAGAAGACGTGACCGCGTACGCGACCCGCTTCGGAGAGCACCTGCGCTCGATCATACTGGATGCACCCATGGGAACACCCGGACTAAAGGCGTTCTTGTTGGATGGCAACGAAGCCCGGTCAACAGTCCGAGAGATACGGCTTGACTGTCTGCGTTCGCCCACCTGCTCTGCCGATCATTCCAACCCGGACGCCGAGTTCGTACGACTGATTCAGCTCATCCGTAGCGACCCGATACAAGGTTGGGCCTATGACCCTAACGGGAACCCTGTCCTAGTGACAATGGACGAAGCTGCGCTCCTTTATCTAGCTATATACGCGCCAATTTTTGAGTATGGCAAGTTCGTCGGTACCGGCGAACTGCTGGCCGCGGGCGAGTCGCTCTCGCATGGAGATCCTGCTCCCTTGCTTCGCCTGGGGGCGGAAATTATCCCTCTGGTAACTGACTACGGCGACCCCACGGGGTATTCGCAAGGCGACTTCTTCGCCACCGGGTGCGTGGACGCACATGAGCCCTGGGAATGGTCCGCACCGCTGCCTGAGCGATTAAGGCAGTTCGGCGACGCCGTAGAGGACCTTCCCCCGGATCACTTCGCACCGTTCTCCAAAGCAGCGGGCACGAGCTTAGGAGTGAGCCTGGAGAAGCAATGTCTGTGGTGGCAAAAGCCCAGGCCGTCTTCGCCCGTTACCGCATCCCACCCCATGTACCCGAATGTGCCCACGCTCGTCATGGACGGCGATATGGACAGCGGCGTGCCTATGGAAGAAGTGCGCCAAGTGGCGGCGTTATTCCCGCAAAGCACGTTCGTTACGGTGGCAGAAGCCGGCCATGTGACTGCCGCCTGGACCCAGTGCGCTGCAACACTCCAGTCGCAGTTCTTCGAAACTCTGCAAGTCGGGGACACCCGTTGCACCGAGACTCCGGAGACAGTTTTGCCGGCGCTGGGGCGATTCCCGCTGATCGCCGCTCACGCGCGACCGGCAGAAGTCGACTCCTCGGGGGCGAATGAGATAGGCGTTCACGAGCGCAGAGTCGTCACGGTCGCTGTTGTGACTGCGATCGACGCTGTTAAGCGCAGCACCCTCGGTGGAATCGGCGTCGTCGCGGCCACTAGTAAGGGAGTGAGCCTGAGGTCAGGCACCTTCGAAAGTACCGTCGATGCCAATTTGAATGAGACGACAAGCCTTAAGAATTGCTCCTTCGCTAGCGATGTGATTGTCAATGGGACGGTCATGTGGGGAAGCGACATGTCATTGACGGCTGACCTAACTGTGAGTGGATCAGGGACTTCCGGAGGGACGCTACACATCGTCGGGACATTTGAAGCGCCTGGCCCTGTTGGTAGTTTCAAGATTTCTGGGCGGTTAGGAGGACGCAAAGTCGCGGTGCTGGTTCCCGAAGCGTAGCTGCGGTGATTACGGATGGGAGATTTGCCATGAGGTCAAAGAATCGATCGCTACCATGGATTCCTCAGCTTTTCGCCGTGGCCCTACT
>Ga0318533_10001687_pt1 | contig 11201 bp, 10 predicted proteins | sample GRESIP053b4f27_FD_203675 | JGI IMG/M metagenome (GOLD analysis project Ga0318533, IMG submission 203675) | Tropical soil microbial communities from Luquillo Experimental Forest, Puerto Rico - GRE.SIPMG.053b4f27 | ecosystem: Environmental > Terrestrial > Soil > Tropical forest > Bulk soil...
GAACAACCCCGTCGGAATCAAAAAAGCAGCAAAGCCGAGGCTCTGCCGCAGGAGATCCGCAAGAACAGCCCCGCTATAGCCGAGAAAGTTGTGTGGTGCTACGTCGATCGCTGTATTCAGCGACGGATCCCGCGGGTCATAGGTCAGCAATGCCAGCACCAGCAAAAAGCATGCGAGCAATAGCGCGAAGCCCAACGACTCGAGCAAGCGGCGCTTCAGCGTCGCCAGTGCGTCCGCCCATCCGCGCATGCGCCGGGCCGTCCCGCGCGCTGAATATGCTATCGATCGGGCCATGCTGCCCCCTCCAGTGCCGGCCTTCTCCGAACTCCGTCCATCCCTTGATGGCACAAAACTGCAACGAGATTACGTGATTACTAGCTCTCACGAAAGCGCCTGACCCGATCAGGATCTGGACAGCTTGCCGGCTGCACTCCATCCTTTTGCGGTGAACCGAGACGTCGAGGTGTTGATCGCTGGCGGCGGTCTGATCGGGCTGTTGCTCGGCATCGCCTGCGCCGGGGCCGGGCTCGAGGTCGCGATCGTGGATCCGACCGATCCCGTTGCTGTGCTCGACGAAGATTTCGACGGCCGCTGTTCGGCGATTGCCTACGGATCGTTCCGGGTTCTGGTCACCCTCGGCCTGTGGCCGGAGATAGGCCCATGGGCCGAGCCGATCAGCGAAATCCGGGTCGCCGACGATGAATCGCTGCTGTTTTTGCACTACGACCATCGCCAGCTCGGGACCGATGCGCCGCTCGGCTATGTCGTGGAAAACCGGGTGCTCCGCCGTGTTTTGATCGAACGTGCGCGATCCCTTCCGAGCCTGTCGTTCCTCGCTCCGCTCGCCGTCGGTTCGGTCGACACCGCGACTTTGGCCGCGGTCGTAGGTCTCACTGACGGGCGACGGATTACGTCTCGACTCGTTGCTGCAGCCGAGGGAAAGAAGTCGCGGTTGCGGCGGGCGGCGGGCATCCCCACCGTCGGATGGCGCTATCGCCAGACGGCAATCGTGACGACGGCCCGGCACGAGCACTCCCATGGCGGTGTCGCGGTGGAGCATTTTCTGCCCGCGGGACCATTCGCGATCCTGCCGATGACCGGCGACCGTTCCTCGATTGTTTGGACCGAACGGGCGGAACTCGCCGCGCGCCTCATCGCGCTCCCTGATAGGGAGTTCGAGGCGGAGCTCGCAACGCGCTTCGGCGACTTTCTCGGAGCGGTCAAGCCGGTCGGGCCGCGTTGGACCTATTCTCTTGGGCTGATGCTGGCCGAGCGCTACGTCGCGCGCCGGCTGGCGCTTGTCGGCGAGGCGGCGCATTTGATTCATCCAATTGCCGGCCAAGGCCTCAATCTGGGCATACGCGACGTCGCGGCGCTTGCCGAACTGGTGATCGACACGCGGCGGCTCGGCCTCGACATCGGCGACGACGCGGTGCTGGGCCGCTATCAGCGATGGCGCCGCTTCGATACGCTGCTCCTCGCCGCTGTGACCGACGGGCTGAACCGTCTTTTCTCGAACTCGATCGCGCCGGTGCAGCTCACCCGCGATCTCGGCTTTGCCGCGGTTCATCGCCTGCCACCCCTCAAGCGCTTGCTGATGCGCCACGCGATGGGGCTCGTCGGCGATCTGCCGCGCCTCGTCCGCGGCGAGCCGTTGTAGCGGTCCTTTCTCGCTTGCGCGCCGAACCGGTTGTACAACGGGCCGTTGAGCAGCATCCACCCGCCTACCTGCTTTTGCAGGCTGGAATCAGGTCATTTCTCTCTTTGGTAGCGATGTGTCCCATCATGAGCAGCAATCTGGCCTTCGAATGGCCGCCATCGAACTCCTGCTCCGCTGCCTGTTTCGTGAAATGCATACACATCGTAGCTCATACGCTGAGATCGCCCTCAGGGTTCGAAATCAGTCACAACATATGATACGAATTTGACAATTCCATGGTCGGCGATCCTGGGTCTACGAACGCGCCGCCTCCAGGGCGCGATCCGGGGCAAGGCTAACCCCGAGCCAGTTGTCTCCTATCGTGCCTCCGAACCACGGGGGTGGCGCCGAGCGACCGGGCGAGGGCGTCGAGGCGACGCTGCACTGTTTCGCCGAGAAACAGGCTGCCGACGGACGGGATCTCGAGAACTAGGCTGCCGGCTTCGCGGCCGAGCCACGCCTCGGACAAGAGGTCGATCGTCCCGCCACACAGAGTATGGGCGAGGCGAAGTGCGAGACCGAGAGTATGCACCTCTCCGGCGGCTCGTTCTTCGAGTAGCTGCCGCGTCGGCTCCTTGACCGCGTCGTCCGCTGCACCGCCATAGCGGGCATGCAGCACCGTAGCGACGAATACACGATCTACATGACTGATCCCCGCAAATGGCAGGCGTAGGCTCCGGGTAAACGCCTGCTCGGCTCGGTAGTCGGGGTGTTCGCTCCAAGCAATGTCGCTCAGCCAGCAGGCGGCGCGATGAATTCGCGCCGTTCTCTCGGATTGGTTCGGGAACAGCGACGCCGTCCATTCGTGCAGCCGGTCGCCGTTGAGGTGGAATCGGCTCTGACGCCGGGCGATCGCGGCGCAGGTTGCGATCAGCGGATCAGGCTCCCGCTCCCATGCGGGAATGAGGCCGTAGGCATAGCCCTCACGCAGTCCAAACGCAGAGAAAATGACGCGTTGCGGTGCTGCTATAGCGATCAACTTGCGGAGAATTAATGCTGCGGAAGGCACCAGTTCGAGGCGTTTGCGCGCGATTGTGGTGACTCTTTCGAGCGATTTGCGCGATTGCCGCCCGATTATGTCGAAGAAGGCTTCGGCCTCACGGCGACCAATTGTGTACTGGTGAATGATGTGAAGAGGATAGTGGGTGTGCTCCATATGCAGCCGCGCAATAGCTCGCGATGCCCCGCCGACCAGATACAGATTTTTGCCAGGTGCGGCACGTAGGATCGTGGCCGGGACGAGCGCACGCTCTGCCGCCTCAGAGATGGCCTTGATATTGTCACCGAGCTCGGCCAGACGCAGCGGTCCGAGTGGCAGGGTGATGCCCGGGCCTGTCTTCCCGCTTTCGCCGGTAAGGGAAGGGCTTCCCGCTCCTACTCGGACCAACTCGACGCTGCCTCCGCCAAGATCGCAGACGAGCCCATCGGCATCGGGAATTCCGGCGAGCACCCCGGCAGCCGACAATCGCGCCTCCTCGCCACCCTCGACAATCTTGACCGGCGCGCGGCACTGGCGCTCGACCTCGGCGGCGAAGGATCGGCCGTCAATGGCATCGCGCACCGCCGCCGTCGCCAGCACTGCAAGGTGTTCGACGCCGAGGGCGCGCGCGAGCGCGACAAACCGGCTTAAATTGACGAGCGCGAAGGTAACACCCTCTGGATTCAGGCGGCCGGTCGAGGAGATCCCTCGACCAAGAGCGCACATGACCTTCTCGTTCAGAAGGGGAAATAAGGCGCCGCCGAGCCGCTCGAAGACCACAAGTCTCAGCGAATTCGAGCCCAGGTCGATAACAGCGATGCGGCCGGCGCTTGCAATCGTATCCGGGTCGGACATCAATTTAGCGAACGACGAGCCTCGGCTGGCCCCGTTTGAGCGCCGTCCCGCGCCCCGACAGACTTGGATTGGTCATGAAATAGGTGTGGGCCGAGAAGGCTTCCTGATCGACCGGTACGCGCTCGTAGCTCCCATCTGGCGAGAGGCGCCAACTCTGCAAGGTGTCGCGGAGGTTCGCCACCATAATCTCGTCTAGCACCTGGCGGTGCACTGTCTGATTCTCAATCGGCACGAGTGCCTCGACACGCCCGTCAAAATTCCGGGGCATCCAATCGGCCGAGCTGATGAAGACCTTGGCCCGATCAGCAGGCAGCTTCTCGCCATTGGCGAAGCAGACGATACGCCCATGCTCGAGGAAGCGACCGATGATGCTCTTAACTCGGATATTGTCAGACAGGCCCGGGATGCCCGGCCGAAGGCAGCAGATTCCGCGGACGACCAGATCGATGCTCACTCCCGCTTGTGAAGCCTGATAGAGGAGATCAATGATCGCCGGGTCGACTAGCGCGTTCATTTTGGCCCAGATCTGAGCCGGTTTGCCGTCCTTCGCATTAGCGATTTCGGCTTCGATCAACTCGCAAAGCCGTGCCCTCAAATCGATCGGTGCGACCGCCACCTTCTCGAGGCTGGCCGGGCTCGCGTAGCCCGTCATGTAATTGAACAGACGCGCCGCGTCCCTGCACAGAGCAGGATCGCAGGTAAAAAAAGACAGGTCGGTGTAAACTTTAGCCGTATAGGGATGATAATTGCCAGTTCCGTAATGGACATATGAACAGAGCTCGCCGCCTTCGCGTCGCACGACCAGCGAGACTTTCGCATGCGTCTTGAGCTGCAGAAAGCCGTATACCACCTGCACCCCGGCGCGCTCGAGATCGCGCGCCCAGCGTATGTTCGCCTCTTCATCGAAGCGTGCCTTGAGCTCGATTAGCGCGGTTACCGACTTCCCTGCCTCGGCAGCCTCAGCGAGTTCGTGCACGATCGGGCTGTCCTCGCTAGTGCGATAGAGTGTCTGTTTGATCGCCGCGACCGCCGGGTCGCGGGCAGCCTGTCCTAGAAACTGAACAACGACGTCAAAGCTTTCATAAGGGTGGTGGACGATGATGTCCTTCTGTCGGATCGCGGCGAAGCAGTCCCCGCCGAAGTCTCGGATACGCTCCGGAAAGCGAGCGTGATAAGGGTTGAAAACGAGGTCGGGCCGATCGTCGATGATTAGCTGCTCAGTGTCGTTGAGACCGAGGATCCCGTCGCTGGCAAAGACGTCCGCCGGCACGGAATCGAGCCTCTCCATCAAGAAGCGGCGCAGATCTGCTGGCATGGTGGAATCAACTGCGAGATGGATCACGTGACCACGCCGGCGCCGTTTGAGCGCCGTTTCGTAAAGGCGAACCAGATCCTCTGCCTCCTCCTCGATCTCGACCTCGCTGTCGCGCAATACGCGGAAGACCCCTTGAGCCACCACCGCGAAACCCGGGAACAGATGGTCGAGAAACAGGGCGATCATCTGCTCGATCGGCAGGAAACGGACCCGCCGACCGGGCAGGCGCATGAACCGATCGACAGAGGATGGAATTAGGATCAGCGCCTGCAAGCGGGCGCCGTCGGTTATCCGCTCTAGTTCGAGGACCAAACCGAAGCCCCGGTTGACGATAAATGGAAAGGGATGCGCGGGGTCGATCGCAAGCGGTGTCAGCACCGGAAATACATCGGCCATGAACCGCTCCTCAAGCCAGGTGCGGTCACCAGGTTTGAGATCGGTCGGTTCTACAACGGCGACGCCGGCTTCATCGAGTTGCCGGCGCAATCCCATCCATGTGACCTGCTGATCCGCCATCAGCTTGCCAGCTCGCTGCCGCATCGCTTCGAGCTGTTGGGCGGGCGTCAGCCCATCCTGGCTCACGGTCTTGATGCCGGCGAGATACTGGCCTTTTAGCCCAGCCACGCGCACCATATAGAATTCGTCAAGATTATTTGCTGAGATCGACAGGAAACGCAGCCTTTCGAGCAGCGGATGGCGGAGGTTGTCGGCTTCGGCGAGAACGCGCTCGTTGAAGGCGAGCCAGGAGAGCTCTCGGTTTATGAAACGTGACTCGGTATGGAAGTCAACCGGCTGAATCTCGACCGGCCGCGCGGTGGTTCTCACTTCCGCTCTCCCGATGGATGTTTCGAAACGAACTCTATCGCGTGGCCGCGGGACTGTCATGTCCCGCCGGACTGTCCGAATCGACAGCCGGCCGGTCCGAGCCAAACGTGGGGAACCCTCCGTCAAGCGGGTTCGCGGCTACCTGTGGGCTCAGTACCAGGCGAGGAAACCGACCATGCATAAGTTGCACCTGCTGCGGCATGCCAAGTCGAGTTGGAAGCAGGATGTTAAGGATCACCAGCGCCGGTTGAATCGCCGTGGTCGTGAGGCGGCGCGCCGAGTTGGCCGGCATTTCCCGGAAACGGCGGGGGCGCTTAATCTCGTTCTCTGCTCAAGCGCCCTACGGGCGCGCGAAACTATGGATCTCTTTCTTGCCGAGTTCATGATACGGCCTCTCAGCAAGATCGAGGACGAACTCTATGCGGCGAGCCAAGAAAAGCTGATGGGCCGCTTGCGTCGGCTTCCCGAGGACGAGGTAAACGTTCTTCTGGTCGGCCATAACCCAGGGCTTCACGAACTCGCGATCACCCTCGCCGATCCGAGCTCGCTGTGCTTTCGAGCGCTAACATCGGGTAAATTTCCTACCGCCGCGCGCGCGAGCTTCCGGATCTCTGATTGCTGGTCTGCGCTAGGTCGATCGCGTTACGAGCTGGTCGATTACGTCACCGCCGAATCTCTACGCGGCGACCAAGGCTGACAGCTGGGGTCTGCCAATACCTTGCGAGCCAGTGGGATGGTAACCGGGCCTCCGTTGCTCAGAGCCGCGCCGTCGAGGTGGGCCGAGATGCTCTCGGCGGCGGCGAAGGATCTGTCGATGCGCGTGAGCAAATAGACGATCACGTCAGGCGCGACGCGGAGCTGACGATCGGAGAAATGCTTGATGAGAACCGCGCCCAGAAGCGCGTCGTCTGGGGCGCCAATCTCGACAACGGGGGCCGCACGCAAGCGCGAACGTAAGTCACTGAGCCCTACCCGCCACGATCCCAGCGGCCGGTGAGTGGTAATCAGCAGGCTGCCTTGGTGCTCGATGCAAAAATTGTAGAGGTGAAGCAGAGCGTGCTCCGACGCCCGATCGGCATCGTCGATTGCGACCTGCCGTGGAATTTCGTCGAGGAGATGCGGTAACCTCGCTTCTGTCAACGTCTCTCCTGCAATCACGAGGGCCGATGCACGCGTCCGCCAGAGATGAGCAAGATGCGTCTTGCCGCAGCCGGGTGGACCATGCAGCACGAGCACTGCCGAGGGCCAATCGGGCCATCGATCGATCCGCTCGACGGCCGCGCTGTTGCTTCCCGAAACCATGAAATCCGATCGCCCGAAAGCCGAACGGTGGGGCAGGTCGAGAGCGAGCTGGATCATACAGGGAGAATAATTGTCCGAGCTGGATGGCGCGAGTCTCACAAGCTCTCACAAAGCCTGCTCTGGGCGCGCAAGTATGCGCGCCCACCGCACGAGGTAGGACAACCCCGACACTATCGTCGTCGCAGCGACCACCAGGCTCAAGACAAGGTCGGGCCAGGCTGCCGAAGCACCGAGGCCAAGCCGCGCGAGGACGAAGCCGACCAAGATTATCTGAACACCTGTGTTGAGCTTGCTGATATATAGTGGATCGTAGTGTCTTGGAACGGCGAATGCCTGGATGAGCAGAAACCCGCCGATGATCATGACGTCACGAAATACGACGAGGATGACGAGTGAAGTCCACAGTTGATGCGCCACACCGAGTGTGATGTAGACGCCGATGAGCATCGCCTTGTCCGCGACCGGATCGAGGAGCGCGCCAAGCCGGGTGCGACGGTCGAAGCGTTTGGCGATGAACCCGTCGAGCGCGTCCGAGATCCCGGCGGCAACAAGGATCCAGAACGCGAGGCCAAAACGGCCAACGAGGATCAGCCAAATCTCCAGCGGCACCAGAAGGAGACGCGCTAGCGAAATCAAATTCGGGAGGTTTAGCCCGAGCCCGCTCATCGTCATGGCCCGGATTCAACCCTGCGAGGGTTCCGCCGGACACCGGCGCAATACTCGCAAAGTGTAGTGTGCGCATAAAGGTGCGTGGCGTAAACATTCATGTAGCTCGTTCGGGCTACCCTAATGCGCGCCCGTCGCCCCCGAGAGTTGGAGCCGCCATATCGGATCAGTGCCGTCGAGACCGAGATCGACTTCGGCAAGGCTGGACCTTAGCTGGTCGGAGCTGCCGACGTACTTGATCTGGATCTTCGCCTCATGACGATTAAGCGATAGTAGGTCAACTTTGCGGATCGCCGGCACTGAGGCAAGACGGTCTCGCACCCGCACCCACTCTCCGATGCTTCCGATCGGGACGCTCGCTCCAAGGCTTGCCTGCTGGTCGGAACTCGGACCCGGGCTCTTCTTCGAGCTGCTCGCGATCTCACGAGCGATGGTATCTGCCGCCCGCTTAAGAAAGTCGTCCGCATTTTCACCGGGGTTGGCGTCAAGTGTCGTCCCGTGAGTGTCCGCAAGGTGCCCGGATCGGTAGCGCTTGATACTCAGATCGAGACCCACGACCTGATCTCGTTCGCGCCTCGCAGTCGCCAGCGCAACAATTGCCTCGTCGCCGCCATTCCGCTGGGCGATTGCCGCCAAGGCGTCGGGGTTTCCTGCTTCGGCACGACCGGCATCGATTATCGCCAAGTCGCGCGCGTCGCTGAGCGGAACCGTTAGGCGGTTAGGCCGGGAGCCACCCGGTCGTTGCCCCCAGGCCTCGCGCCAAGGGTTAGGGTCGTCCCACAGCACAGTGCTGCCGGAGTCCTTATAGACGGGCAGGACGATGACGGGCTTGACGCCGGCTTCGTCGACGGCCGGCCTAGTATTCGCCTCGGCGGGTGCGCTGTCAGCGGTATGCACCAGCCGCCGGACCTTCGCTAGTCGGAAATGAAAAGTATAGTCGGCGAGATAACGCACCGCCGACATCCGCTCGTTCGCGACCTCGAAACTTTCGACCATATCGGTGATGGTGTTGTCATCGAGCTTTGGCAGCTTCGCGCTATCTGTGGAGCCGGAGAGGCGATCGATGACCAGCACAAGCGCTCTTCGCTGCCCATCGACGCGAGCGCGTTCACGGGCCGCGGCGACGCTGTCGGCGGTGGCATCGACCTTGACCGTCACCGAAAAGCCCTCGCTCTGCTCTTCGGCGAGCGCCGGCCCTGTTCTTAGCATCACGCCGAGCAATAGTAACAGGACGCCCACCGGGCGCCAGATAGCCTGATTTCCGGTGATCGCAGAAACCAGCGGCTGGCCCATTGCAAACCGCCTCCGATCCGATATTTTCTAACCTCCTCGACCGCAGCCAGGCGGTCATACAGTAGTTTTTAAGAGGACGCTATCCACAGTCAGACCGACCGAACCGCCCGGCCGGGAATGTCCTCCCTCACCGCGCAGAGGCTAAGTCCCGGGTGAGGGTGGGCGTGCTGATCTCGGGCCGCGGATCGAACTTGCGAGCGCTGCTCGCTGCCTGTGCCGGTACTACCTATCCCGCGGAGATCGTCTCGGTCGTCAGCGACCGTGTCGAGGCGACGGGATTAGCGTTCGCGCAAGCAGCTGGCATATGCAGCGCTGTCATCCCGCATCACTCTCGGCAGGCATTCGCAGCGCAAGCTGAAGTCTTGCTCCGCGACCAGCGGGTCGAGCTGGTCTGCCTGGCCGGGTTCATGCGCGTGCTGGACGCTGCTTTTGTCGAAGCGTGGCGTGACAGGATGGTCAACATCCATCCCTCACTCCTCCCAGCCTTTCCTGGTTTGCACCCGCAGGGTCAAGCGCTGGCGGCCGGTGTGCGGTTCACCGGTTGTACCGTGCACTTCGTCCGGCCCGAGGTTGACGCCGGACCGATCATCTCCCAAGCGGTCGTGCCGACGCATCCCGATGACGACGAAGCAAGCCTGTCGGCCAGGATTCTCAGCGTCGAGCATCGGCTTTATCCGCGCACCGTGCGCTTGATCGCCGAGGGCCGCGTACGGGTCGTCGCCGACAAGGTCGAGATCGAGGGATGGCGGGCTCCGAAAATCGCCGTGCTGAACCCGGATCCTTGCCCGTAAGTCGGCATCGTACAGGCCCTCCGCTTGTCCGCTCGTGCGTTGCCGCACCGAAATTGCGGAAAGATTCGACTTCAGCAGCTGCAAGATCGGTTCTCTACAGGCTGAAGGGCCTGGTGGCGGAGTAAGTCGGCTGGGATCGGGTTCCCTGGTCGACGGGAAGATACTGCGAAAAACCCGATTCCGGGCCGTCAAGCGACCGAATCTGTGTCGGCAAGTCCTTGATATTGCGAACCGCCCGAGTGCAAATTCCCTACGCGGTCGAACAGGGAAATAAATCCGACGAACAGGGAGACAAAATCGAAGATCAGGGAATTAAATCGACCGAGCACGGAAAGGCCCGACAGGTCAGATCGGTGCGGCTGCGGCGGCCGAGCGGGGTTCGCTCGGTTGCGGTCGGAGCGCGTTTTCGCCATCACCCTTGCGATAGCGGAAGTCGGCTCGGACGAGATTCGATCCCTGAGGGGTGCGACAGCGGCCCCTGAGGCGCCGACCGCCGCCAGACTGACCGCCGCAAGGGCGACGGCAGCATGGGCGTGCGACTCCCCCCGGGAGCGGTTTGTCCCGAACCCGGGTTAGGCTATAGATGATCCACGGTTCTTCAGCGGACGAGGAAGAAATGGCGGCGATCGATCCCGAACTCGAGCGGCATCGTCAAACGTGGATCGGCTTCACCCGGCTCATCAAATACGCGATCGCCGTAGTCGTCATTATCCTCGTCGGGATGGCGACTTTCCTGTTGTAGGAATCGTGATCGGCGCTGTCGCGGGTCGGCTCCTATCTTTTCCATGATGGCTTGGACTTCGATGCATGCGGCCGGTATAAGTTCGCCGATCCACCGGTTCAGCTTCCACCACCAACAGGAAATTTTCGAGAGGCCGCACCAGCCCACCCGAGATTACTCGAAAGCCCCCGACCTTCAATACCCGCAATCTTTGATTTCGTTTTAATTCTCGCAAAATCGAGAATTGAGAAAATGCCTGTTCGTGACCGCGAGACTCGTGAAGCGCGAAGATCGGATCCAGTTTTGGAATAATATGCTTGCGTATTAAATTTGGAGGTGGAAGAAAATCGGTACCCCACTACAAATCTTCCGCCAGGCTTGAGTATCAGAGCCAGAATTCCGAAAGCAACATCTATCTGAGAAAGATGTTCGAGGATCTGATCGCAGACGACGGTATCATAGGAATTCGACAAAATGAGGCTCATCCCGTTGTCCCAGGTTAGTCAATATGTAGTATGAGGGTGCCGTGCGCCGGCGATCAGCGTCGGGCGGGAGGGGACATTGGGTGGCTAGGGCGCGATCGCTGAGCGAGTTTCAGACGAGCTTCCCAGACGAGACGAGTTGTGCGGGGTTCTTGTTCGAGCGGCGTTGGCCGCAGGGGTTTGTCTGCCGTGCCTCTGGCGGCGGACGCGCCGCGTTGTTGAAGAGCCGGGCGCACACCTACGAATGCCTTGACTGCGGTCGCCAAACGTCGA
>Ga0318533_10001689_pt1 | contig 11193 bp, 4 predicted proteins | sample GRESIP053b4f27_FD_203675 | JGI IMG/M metagenome (GOLD analysis project Ga0318533, IMG submission 203675) | Tropical soil microbial communities from Luquillo Experimental Forest, Puerto Rico - GRE.SIPMG.053b4f27 | ecosystem: Environmental > Terrestrial > Soil > Tropical forest > Bulk soil...
CCGTCCGGTTTGGGTATGTAGACGCGCCGGGACGGCAGGGCCCGATATGCTCCTTTATGAAGCCGTGAGTGTAGGTCCAGGATACTGGGATCAAGGCCTTCCTTGTAGGCTCGCCACGTCAACTCATCCACTCCGGGTGCGGCATTCTCCTTGAGCTCGAAGAACGCCGCCTCGAGGTGTTCCGGGCTGATGTGGTGTAGGAGCGCAGCGAACTTTTCCTTCTTTCTCTGCCTTGTTGCTTGTCGTATGCGATCCAGCGCCTGGGACACGCTTTCCCGGTTCTGAGCCCGGCGCGTGCTTTGCTGTACCGCATTCCCCTCGGTCTCCGCCCTTCGCTCCTCCGGCTCCTCTGCCGGTCGCCCAGCTTTGTTCGTCGGTCTCTCAGCTACTATGGCAGAGTCTGACTTCCCACGTCCGTTCATCATCGGCTATGGCTCCTCGCCTTCCCGATGCAGACCAGATCGCTTCCTTGCGACTGGCCGGGCGTGGGCTCTCCCGGTTCCCGTGCAACGAGCTTCCACACATGCCAGGTTCTTCGACCACGCCGGGTCCTCCAGGCGCTCGCGCTTACGCGCCCGTCTGTATCGCCTTCCGCCTTCGCAACGGCGTCAGCACCCGGAATATGAATCTTTGCGGGGCTCAATGGCTGGCCTATGTGCTCCTCTGCCGACGCTTCGCTGTCGCCCTCACAGGCGACCGCGCACGGCTCGTGGTCGATGTGGATCGCTACTCATCGTATTGGACTTGCACCGACTACTCATTGCCGGTCTCCCGGCGCACTGCGAAAGATTCTGGACACTACCTGTTAGGGTGCAGAGGCTCGATCTTTGGCCGGCCCACTTGAGGGCATCGTGTCGAAGCGTAAGGACTCTCGTCATCGTTCGGGGCGCTCACCGGACTTAAGAGCAAGAACCCGAACGCACCGGCCGCGAAGCGGGAGGCAGAAGAAAATAGGGGCCAGTGAGCCCGAAGCCGACATGCGGGCGGGCCGCTGGTGGCAGCCAGCCTTCAGCCCGCAGCTGGTTCCGGATGTCCTGAATGAGCTCGCTTCCAAAGCTCTGGACATCCGGAGTCCCAGCTACAGCTCAGCATCGATCGCCAAACGGGGTGACCGCGAGCGCTCTCTCGTTGAAGAACACCGGAATGACTTCGCAGCTTAGGCGAGATTTCTGGTGATCGATCTTCCAGCCGTCGACGCGAAGGCCTGCGTGACTCAAAGACTGTCCTTTCGCGTGCGGGACGTCGATTGTGATCCGGGTGGACGCGCCCGGCAGCAGGTTGAGATAGTTGTTGCTGTAGAACGCCGGCAAGATCCGCTTACCGCTGGATATGTCGAACAGCTGGAGATGCGTCATCAACGCGACTGGGTCGCCGATGTTTTTCACATCGGCTGTGATCCGGGTCGTACTCTCATCCGCTTCCGCCGCTGACGCGGAAATCGCGACAGCGGCCGGATCCATTGATTCGAGTGACGTATAGTTGTTGTCCGCGTTGTTGTCCGCCCCACTCTTCTGATACCAGTAAAAGTTGTCGGCGAGCACGGACCCACTCGCGTCGAGCAGCAGCGAAACAAAGCAGACCTCCGATGACGCAGCCGATAGCTTCGATTTGAGGTTTGCTACCACTTGATACGAGTGCGCCGGGATACTCTCTATGGCTTGCGGAGGAGACTCGCTACACGTTCCGTCGAGATTGTGGACTAGGATGGTAACACTACCATCCGGCAGCCGACTGGCTGTATGATTAGCGATTATCACATCGAGCGTGCTGGCGTTCATGATGATGTTGACGCGGCGGCATGCATGCTTAACGGCGAAGAACGAGGCGTGCTGCTCCAGGTCATGGCTGTACATCTGCCAGACGAAGCTGGGCTGGGCAGGATTAGTCATCCACATGATCACGCCGGTTGCCGGCGACGTCACCGCATCCGACTTGGGACCGATCATCACCGCGGCGTTGGCTTCGTAAATCGCCTTAATGCATTCATAGTTCATCAACTGCGACTTGCGGATGAAATCGGGCAGGTTGAGCACCTTCCCATAGCGCGAGCCAGTTAACTTGATGTAGCCGGCGCCGCCGCGACCGTCGGCCCCGAAAACGGCGCCGTTGCCGTTGATGTCCCGGTCGGCCCAGAAATCGTCCGGGCATTCCCACGATGCTGTCGGAAGCATCGATTGGACGAACTCCAGCGTCGGGATCGAGTAGGAGCCCACTTCGTTGTGGAACGGGACGGATGACGACGTGCCATAGCCGCGCTTGAAGACCTCTTTCGGGGCCTCCCAGTGGTACGGCCCACCCGACGCGTACCCGTTGACCGGGTGATCGCCCGTGTCGCCGGCGGAACTGGTCAGGCATTTCCGCTTGGGATCCAGTTCCTTGACGAGATTGTCGAGCTTCTGCACGAGGTCGGGTGGAGGGGAGCCCTCATTGCCGCCGCACCAGAGCAGGATCGAAGGATGGTTGCGATAGTGGACGATCACATCCCGCACGTTGCAGCAGTAGCGCTCCACATTGACTTGATAATCCCGCGGCGCTTCCCAGTATGAATAGAAGAAATCCTGCCAGACGAGAATCCCGTATTGGTCGCAGGCGTCGAAGAAATCCTCGCTGGTGCTCTGGCCGCACCAGTTGCGGATCAGGTTCAGGTTCGCGTCGCGGTGCATCCTGACCTGGTTGAACAGGCGTTCGAGCGAGATGCGCTTGAACGCTTCATCCAGCCCCCAGTTGCCGCCCATCACCAGGATCGGGAGCTTGTTGATGGTGATGCTCAATTGCGGGCCGGAGCCGATATCCCTCGAATACTCGATGCATCGGATTCCGATGTTCAGAGTCCGTTCGTCCGACACCTGCTTGCTGATCTCGACGCGCAGCGACAAGCGGTACAGATCGGGCTTTCCGTAGCCGTTGGGCCACCACAGTTTGGGATTCGCCAGCTTCAGTTCGGGAATTTCGGCGTCCGTCCACGTGATGCTCTGGCCGGTTGCCGGGATGTTGATGTCGCGGCGAAATTTTTCAATATCGTCGATCCTGCAGATCACGGTGCCGACGAGGTCGGTCGCGACACAATTGTCCAGCTTGAGATCGAGTTGCAGGTGCGCGGTGCATAAGTCGTTGGACAAGGTGCTGTCCACGCGCAGATCGGCGATTCGCGCCGCGCCCGTCGTGAACCACGACACCGGACGCCAGATGCCGAGGTTGCGATCAGGCACCGTCGGCAGCCAGTCCCATCCCGCGCTGCAGAAAAAGGTCGGACCGTTCTTCAGCGTCGTTCCGGTCAGGCCGCCGTTGCGCCCGCCACGCGTGACGCGGGACGCGTAGCTGGGCTTTAGCGGCTCCTCGCAAGAATCCAGCTTGATGATTCTCACGGCCAGATATGCAGCTCCGCCAGCCGGGGAGACCAGCTTGGTCACGTCGAAATAGCCGTGCTTGAACGCGCCTTCGATGGTGCCGACGAACGCGCCGTTCAGCCAGATGCACGCCATATAGTTGACGCCCTCGAAACGCAGCCAGAAACGTTGGCCCGGCTGTAGCGGCGGTGTGTCGAAGCTCGTCCGGTACCAGTAGTCGGTATCCTTGAGCGTATCCGGAATGGTGTCGGTGACGATTTTCCCGTACAGCGGATCGGGATATGTTCCGTTCACGATCATGCTGTTCAGCACAGTGCCGGGAACGGTCGCTGGGGACATTCCCGGCAGGCCTTCCCCGCTCGCCAATTCAGCGCCCGTGGGCCACGGAGCGTCCGAGGCCGCCAGGAATGTCCATGGCCCGGCGATGTCCTGCGCCGACATCAGGCCAGTGACCTGAGGCGTGACGGCGGGAGGCTCGATAGCTCGCGGCATGTCAGGGCATTGATGCGACACACACAGCGCCGAACTGTTCATGCAAGTTAAGGAGTTATTGGCATTCTGCAAGCGGCAACCAGGACAGCGAGGTCGTTGGTGAGCGTGACCCACTCCTGGGACGGCTTGTGATCTGGCCAAGACGGTGAAGTACCGTTCACGGCGGCGTCCGCACTTTTTCGCAGCAAATCCTTGAATTTTTCTTGACTGAGCGTTTCCTTCAAAAAACCACCCTCCCAGACACGGAGCGCATAGCGCCAGAACACCCCGCTTCCGGTGCTGTAGTCATCATAGTTTGCTTTGCTCTAGGCGGGATGCTGGGAAGCTTCCCAGTAGTGGTCCAATTATTCAGCACACTTTGATTGACCAAAAAGCGCTGCACGCCATTAAGAAGTTCCTCGGCGCGCGTTATGAGTTCCGGGTCATGTTTTCGGATGCATTGACCGACGAGACCGCCAATAATCAGCCCCTGATCACCAGTCCACGCCCATTGCGGATCGAACCCGGGGGCGGACTTGAACTGCGGATTGGGGGCGGGCTTGGACTGGTAGTAGGGCATCCGCTCCCGTACCAAGGCCCAGCCCGTGTTCGACCACCAAAGGCGCTCGGGCATAACGGTCCGTCTTGAACCACGTATTTAGTTAGGAACCCGAACTCCGCATCGGACGCCCTCATCGTCTTTGCGGACCTGCGCGGAAAGCGGGTAGACCGCATTGGTCACGGTGTTCTGTATTCCGAGCAGTGTCCCCGAATTCGGATCTCCTTCAACAGGGCCCCGCCACTGCTCTTGGTTCGTTCCTTCCCAATATCCGTTCCACACACCTCGGGGGACAGCCGGAGCGCAGTCGCTGAATCTGTCCTTTGCCCGCCGTTCCCATACGTGAGGCGCATGCTTCGTGAATTTCGACCAGCAATCCGACGCGATATCACCCAACTGCTTTTGTTTGCTCTCGGTAAAAAACGTCTTTTCAGCTGCGCGACCCGTGGCTATTGTCCACCAGCCATAATCATCAAACCATGTCGTTTTTTCCGTGTAGGTCTTTTGGTCGATCAACCATTTCGCTGCCTTGTCGGCATCGTCATCGTCTTTCGGTTTCTGATCGGGGGGTGGGGGATGCAGTACTCGAGGTAATCGACCATAGTATCGAACGCGTTTGCGCATTTCCAATAATCGGGCGTTGTGCCGAGTAGGGAGTCGAATCTTTTTTTCGCAGTTTCTTTCGCAGTCTCGCGGAATTTATCGACTGGTGTAGAGGCCATTGGATTCCTCCTTCGCCGGGCAGTCAAAGCGTCATTATTTTGACTGTGCCGCGCTTGAGGGCCTGGACCGGATTGTCAAGACTCCCGGTCAGCCAGCCCACGCGTGCAACCTTGCGCCGTGAGTGGGTACGCAACGCCTTCCTACCTTGCGTTGCGTTGCCGATTTCTCAGAGGCCGGCAACCTTCGAAGGAAGAAGCTAAGTTGAGTTCTCCTCGCCTGCGCAACCTGGCCAGAAAGCGAACCTAACGAGCGCGATATCCGTAATCACGGGGTAGCCTAGGGCTTGGGGCAGCTCCGGTCCGGCGGGTTTTGGTAGAAGCAGCGCCCCTTCGTGTTGTCGGGCTCAAGCGGCGCCGTGAGGAAGCGCGTTCCCCAGTCCGGCTGACCCTGATCCTTGCTGGCAGTTAACGAGTAGGACTTGGGTTGCGGCCGATGGTGCTTGTCGTCCGCGGTAAAGTCGGGCGGCAGGGTGAAGGAAAACCCAGGGCATCCGCCGCCGATCCATTGCTTGTTGTCGTAGACCAGCGGTGGGCAGTCGAGATCTTTGACCGCCCAGTAACTGCAGACCGCATTGCTCTCTTTGTAGAGCCGATCATTGTTCTTGAGGCTGCTGACGCAATTAGTCCCGGAGGGCTGGCAGAATAAGCGCGGCGCGCAAAGGCCGTTCGCGGGCGTGGGATCGAGCGTCGTGAGACCCTGGAAGTTGATGTGAACCCTCAGGATACCCGTCGCCGGATCGTACTCAGGTGACGCCCACTTCGTCTTCGCTGGCAGGAACTTGAGGTCTTTGGTTTCGATGTTCACGTTGGTCAGCTCGAACTGCTCGCCGATTTTGAAGTTCTTGCCGACGTAGATCTCATAGGTCTGCGCCGTGCTCTGTTTCGCATAGACGAAGAACACGTGATACTTCTGGCCGGGCGTGAACGCATTCAGCGAGGTGGCACCCCTCGCCGGATCGCTGGCGTATTTCTCGTCCCTTTGCATTTTCGCCGACACCGTCGTGTCGATGTAATAGACCCCGTTATTGATGGTAAGCGTATTGCGCTGCGACAACGATGCGCCGGCCATGCGAATGAGTGGCCATCGGCAACCTGGGTTTGGAGGCGCTCCGACTGTCTGTTTGTCGCAGTTCTTGTCGTACCATGCCCTCATCTCCTTGGTCGCCTTTGTCCTATCCTTGCCGTCGGTCGCGTCTGTCAGAGACTGCCGAAAGAGCGGGACGCCGTAGCAGAGCTCGTTGGCGCAATCCTCGCCCCACGGATCGGCGTTCTGGTCGGTGGACTTGTGGTAGATCACCGTTGTGACGTAATCGTACGGACTTGTCCTGGCTGTTACCGGCGGCAAGCGCGCATTGGGGCTGGAGCAAGCGTTCGCGCTATCGGCGTTAGCGCCCAAGGCGGATGCGCACTCGGCCGTCTCGACCGGCGCGCTAAAAAAGGGATCCTCATTTATCGAGATCGTCTGCTTGAGATGGCCGTCCTTGAGTGAGTTGGTGAGACCGGTCAGAGTACCGTCATCATCGTTGAGCTCGGTTTGCCGGTCAATCGCGGTCCAGTTGTTGAACATTGTCTTTGGGGCGATGCAATATTGCTTGTTTGCCTCGATCTCGTCTGTGAGATAGGTGTTCGGCTGGAAAAGCGGCACAATCACGTAGTGCCGGAGATCAACGTTGTCGAAGAACAGGTTTTTGGAGTGGAAGGCCGGCGGATAAAAGAACCCGTTCGGCTGCTTCCAGCCGATCGCAGCGTTTGGCAGGTAGCACGCCTTGGGGTCCGTGCCCCCCGGGACCTTACGCAGCAGGAGGACAGCCGGCCCCTTACCGTACATGCAGTCACTGTTTTCCCCTTTTGACCGATCACAATCGGCCGTGGTGATGTCGAGATAGGCGTTGGAATCTTGATAGAACGGGCCGTCATATATATTTAGCAGGCGCTGGTTGGTGAAGAATCCGGATGCCGGCATACTGATGCCCTCGTCGGAGTTCAAACAGTACTGCGGCGCTCCCTTTTTCTCTATGAGGTCGCACCCGAGCTTGCTCGCGGCGTTGAATGGGCCGGTATTGGCTGCGTACCGGCTGTTCTTTGTGTTGTCAGGATTGTTATTGGTGTTGCCGATGAAGACCGTGTTGCGGACCAGTCCCCAATATCCGTTGATCATGGAGGAATGAGTGTAGTCGCCGCCGGTGACGAAGCTCAAGCCGCCGTTCTGAACGTCGGACAGGACGCTGTTGGTCACCAGGTACCACTGCGGACGCAGCCAGATCGCCGACACGTTGCCGTGCGCCCAGTGGAAGGATGAAGTGTAATGGTCGAGCACGACTACGTCGCATCGCCGCATCGGATCTTTCGTCGGGTCGGGACCCGTGCCGCATTTGCTAGGCACGTATCTGGGACTGCAGGGATCGAGGTCGAAGCCGTCAGTGATTTCCGCGCATCGAGTCGCCATGCGGGCGCCGCCCACCACGTGCGGATAGTACATGTCGGCATCGGGGTTGGGGACGTTGATGTTCTGCTTCTTCACCTCATCATATACATCGTGGCGTGCCGGCCTCTCGGCGTTGCTCCGGATGGCCTGCAGGACTCGGAAATTGTCGGGTATGGGAGCGTCGGCGGCAACGACTCCATCGCAGGGCGGCGCATCGTCTGTCGTCTGGAACGAGTGCATTGTCGACGTTGCATGATTCTTGTAGAAGGACTTGAGCGGCGTGGCACCGCCGAAGCCGGGTCTTCCCTGCAGCCCGGCGTAGCCTGACCAGATCATCTGCCCCTTATTGGCATCATTACGGACCTCGGCCATGTTTTTGTTCGAGGCCGGCACTAGCCAGTATGCGGCGCCGCAAGTTCCCGCACCCGCCGCCACGTTGCCGACGAAGTCGTTCCATCCGTTGTTGATCCAGAACACCGTTGGATATTCGCTGTCCGACCGGTAGGGAAAGCCAGGGTTGGCTACGTTGGGCTTGGCGAACTTCGGATCGTCGGGGTTCTGGTTGTCAGCCAGGATGCCTGGAACCATACGCGGATTCTGCGGGTTGGCCTGCTGCTTCTTTGTTTGGGGATCGACCGTCGCCACGGCCGCTCGCGCAAAGATGCCGATGTTCGAATAGAATCTGTTCAAGGTTTCTGTCCCGTCCTCAAGATAGAAGCCGTGGCCGATCGACTTGTAGCCGACATTGCGCGCCAACGTCACGTCCGCCGTCGCATGCAATACGATCCAGCGCGTCATCGACTCGTTGATCGAGGAGTCCTTCACGTAGGTGCCGTCAGGTGGTAGCCGCACCATATGAAAGTGAATGGGATAATGGCCGAGCCGCCCACCCTGTCCCATTTGTCTGAATTCGACGCCCCGTATTTGAACGGATTGGAAACCCTGGCGGATGACCATGTGGGCGCCGTAAAAGTAGTGGCTGTCTTCCTTTGGAAAATCCTGGCCAGCCACGTCGCCGGCCGACACGATCTGGATGCTACGCGTCAGCAGCGCTACCGCGGCGCGCGTCTCGGCACCGCTATCTCGCAGCTCGGGATCGATGCTGTCCCTGATACGGGCCGGCAGCCTGTTCTTCCACTGCTTGTCGACGACGTTCTTAGGACCACCAGGCTTGTCGTAGATATCCTTAGGACCGCCATAACGCACGCCGTTGTGCGGCCACAGCACGCCTGTCTTTCCTTCCGGGTTGTCGACCGCATCGAAATCGACCCTCAGCCCTTCGGGGCTGCGTTCGGGGCTGCGTTTCACTTTCAGCTTTTCAGAGTGCCGCGGTAGATAGTCCGTGGTGGTCACCACAATCTCGTCGTTCGCGCCCCATCTGAGATCAGGCAGGTTATTGTCGTTTTGCAAGTAGAGCGTGGTCGCGCCTACCGCCAACGACTGGCCGTCCGCGAGTCGGCGCCAGCTCCGCCCGGAATTCAAAGGATTATCATCGTATTTGTTCCCCAGAGGGCCCTCGTCGGGCCCGATCACGCCCTTGTAGCCTTGCAGGTCCAACGTGCCGCCGTAGGAAACCGCGAGCACCTTATTGCCGAAGTACCCGTCTTCGTCACCGTGAAGGGGACCGTACCGGTAGAAATAGTCGCGCACGGGGAGACCGGAGCGGCGGCCAGGCAGGTCAACTTGGCTTGTCCCGTTGTTGTCCCAATGCGCCTGGAGAATTCCGCACGGGGCCGGCGACTGTCCTGTCCCTACCGGGCTCCTGCATAGCACGCCTTTGCGGTCGTTCTTGCCATAGAGGTGGATCGTTAGAACGCTGCCCTTAGCGCCGAAGCCACTCCAAGCAGGCCCTGTTTGTGCATTCGCGCGCACTGTGCCACCATTTTCGATAATGATGGAGCTGGCCCAGAAGTGGGTGGTGGTCGCTGAAGTGACTTCATGGAAGAACAGGGTTCCCTTATTAAGGATATTGACGTTCTTGAAGTAGTACGTCTTCCCAAGGGGGACCGTGCAAGCCCCGTCTTTTACTATCAAATCAGGCAGATCGGAGGGGGGTTTGGCGTCGGGCTCCGGCAATGTATAAGTTGGTGCGACGCCGCAAACGACATCCTTGGCCTGCGTGGCCTGTGCCCCCAATACCAGCATCGCGATCATCAGCAGGCTGCGGCCCAGCTTGGCCGCCCCTGCCCGAGCTAGCGCACGGCGAGAGTCGGCGTCGATTTCGCGGCTGTTCATGGCATCCCCCTATCAACGCGCCGGGAGAGAGCGTCTTGCCGAAGCAAAGCGTCTTGCCTCAAGCAAACCGACCCGGACGCATTTCACACTGCGGCAATGAAGGTGCTACAATGCTATCTGCGGCTGTCTGGGTCAATCACAACTTTTCTGCTGCCATGAAACATTGACGCGGTAATCTCCCGGATGGTCCATATTGGTCTGCTCGCGCCAGAAAGGCCAGCCGAAAGTATCCTGCGCTTCGTCCAATAGCTTTGCCGCGGCCGGTGCCAATACCTTATGCCGATGGTCCCAAGACCGGAATCCAATCGCTCCCAATACTTTTAGGCTTTCCGGGTATATCCTAGTATGGGCCCGGTAACGGCGCCCTGTGTGTACCGAAAACTTCGTCCGTTTGATCCCGTAATAGAATCGCTTTACCTCAGCGACGATGGTCGCGCTGCTATGCTTCTTATTGACGCTGCTGGCCTCGCCGTTCAAGTCGAAAACCCGACTTGAAGCAGAAAATGGTGTGCTCCGACGTCAGCTGATCATATTGCGGCGGAAGGTGCGCGGTCGTGTTACGCCGACGCCGAGCCGGTAGAGATATCCGACCACCGGCATCGCCGACTGCTGCGCGCGCGCCGCGAGCGGCCACGCAGCCGCCGCGCCCCCAAGCAGCGTGATGAACGCGCGCCGTTTCACTCGATCACCTCGTCGGCGAGCGCGAGCAGCATCGACGGCACGACAGAGCCCAGCGCCGCAGTCTCGAAGCTGCCGATGCGCTCGAACTCGCAGACACGGATCAGCCCATCAGTAGCTTGCCGGTCACCTCGCGTCCCATCGTCGTGATCTGATCCTTGCTGAGGCCGGCCTTCATCAGGTCGGTGACGAACAGCTGCAGCCCGTCGGCCGGGCTCGGATTCCCGGTCTGACCGAGATCCGTCGCGAGGATGAAGTTTTGCGCGCCGACCTCCTTGACTGCCGCGGCGGTCTCCTCGACTTTCACTCGGCGCCAGTTCCGCATCCATGCCAAATGCGCCTCCGGGCCCATCAATACACCCATCGCACACAGTTCGAGCTTGGCCCCCATCGAGGCGGCCTTCTTCATCTCATCGAAGCTCATATTGACGACTTCGAACTGCGCATGGGTAACGACTAGGCGATCGACGCCGGCGTCGCGGCCAGCCGCGATGACGGCGAGCGCTTCGCTCGGCGACAGGTGCCCGGTGTGGACCACGAGCTTCTGCTCGGCGCAGATTTTGAGCACCTCGCGCACTGCCGGAAGAACCTTGCCGTCGGCGCCGAGGACCTTGATGGCTTCCGGTGCATCCTTGAAATGCTTGACGTGATTGTCGGCATCGAAGGTGGGGAACCACACGACGCGGCCGTAGCCGCCCTGCATGCGCCACATCCAGTTGACGGCATCGGGATTGATTCCGCCGGCCGGAGAATTGA
>Ga0318533_10001702_pt1 | contig 11161 bp, 10 predicted proteins | sample GRESIP053b4f27_FD_203675 | JGI IMG/M metagenome (GOLD analysis project Ga0318533, IMG submission 203675) | Tropical soil microbial communities from Luquillo Experimental Forest, Puerto Rico - GRE.SIPMG.053b4f27 | ecosystem: Environmental > Terrestrial > Soil > Tropical forest > Bulk soil...
GGGCAAGCCGCGCGCAAGCACGCTCGAGACGCAGGACGCCCTCGGCGATCTCCTGTTCGCTGATGATCAGCGGCGGCAGCAGGCGCACGACATTGTCCCCGGCGGCGACGGCGAGCATCTTTTCCGCTCGCAGCGCATTGACCAGTTCGCCGGCGGGAATGACCGCCCGCAAGCCGACCAGGAGTCCTTCGCCGCGAATTTCAGCGATCAACGACGGATGACGGTCCTTGATCTCGGCTAAATGCTGCTTGAGCAAGATGCCGATCTTTTTGACGTGATCGAAAAAACCCGGCGCCAACATGACATCGAGCGTCGCATTGGCCGCGCTCATCGCCAATGGATTGCCGCCGAATGTCGAGCCGTGGGTGCCCGGAGTCATGCCTTTGGCGGCCGCGCTGGTGGCGAGCACGGCGCCCATTGGAAAGCCGCCGCCGAGCGCCTTGGCGAGCGCCATGATGTCGGGCGCGACGCCGGTGCGCTGATAGGCGAATAGTTCGCCAGTGCGCCCCATGCCGCTCTGGACTTCGTCGAAGATCAAAAGCAAGCCGTCGCGGTCGCAAAGCGCGCGCAAGGCGCGCAGGAACGACGGTTCCAGGGTGCGCACGCCGCCCTCGCCCATCAGCGGCTCGATCATGATCGCCGCGGTCGCGGCGCCGATCGCGGATTTAGCCGCCTCGAGATCGGCAAAGGGAACTTGATCGAAGCCGTCGACGATCGGGCCGAAGCCTTCCAGGTATTTTTTCTGGCCACCGGCGGCGAGCGTCGCCAGGGTACGGCCGTGGAACGCCCCTTCGAAGGTAACGATGCGGTAGCGGTCGGACTGACCGTTTACCGCATGATATTTCCGCGCCGTCTTGATTGCGCCTTCAACTGCCTCGGCACCGGAATTGCAGAAGAACACGACATCGGCGAAGCTTGCCGCGCACAAGCGTGCCGCGACGCGCTCGGCTTCCGGGATTTCATAGAGGTTGGACACGTGCCAGAGTTTCTGCGCCTGCTCGGTCAGCTTGGCAACAAGATGCGGGTGCGCATGTCCCAGCGCGTTCACGGCGACGCCGGAGGTAAAGTCCAGATAACGTTCGCCATCTTTGGACACGAGCCATACGCCTTCGCCCCGCTCGAAGGCGAGGTCGACACGCGCGAAGGTCGTCATCAGATGCGATGTCACGGCACGGCTCGCGAAGTCTGCGCGGTAATGGGCGCAGTTTAAACTACGCAGTTTAAACGAAATGTGCCGCCTCTGCGGGCGGCACGCAGCAACATTGTATTTCCGCGCGTCTGACTGTCAACACAGGATAATTGCGCGATACGGGCTCGATTTGTACTCAATTCATCCACACGCGTGCAGGAATATGTGGACGCACGCAGCGCGAGTCTTGCGTGAGACTCCAGCCATATTGTAGCTTTTTGACTGTCTAGTACGACATCTCGTGCGGCGGACAGTCTTCTAAAGCGTTGTGGTTAAGTACGTGTTGGGCGGCGAAGCGCTGCCTGACGCAAGGGGGGATTCTCGCAACCGCTTGGTCAACAGTTTCGGGGAGGGTTGAGCATGTCGTGGACTGATGAGCGCGTCGAGCTTCTGAAAAAGCTGTGGGCCGACGGTCTCTCGGCAAGCCAGATTGCGGCCGAGCTCGGCGGCATCACCCGAAATGCGGTCATCGGCAAAGTGCACCGGCTCGGGCTTTCCGGGCGCGCCAAGAGTAGTTCGAGCGCCTCGCCACGGCCGCGCAAGCCGCGTTCCGCCTCAATGTTGCGCATCGGCCGGGCAGCGATCCGCGGCAATACCGCTTTGGCGCATGCTTACGATTACGAGCTGGAGGCCGAACCGGAATTGATCGAGAACATCATTCCGATCGGTCAGCGCCGAACCATTCTGGAACTCAACGAGCAGACTTGCCGCTGGCCGGTCGGCGATCCAGGCAGCACCGATTTTTTCTTCTGCGGCGGCAACACGATTGCTGGCCTGCCCTATTGCGCCTATCACGCGCGGGTTGCCTATCAGCCCGCCTCCGAGCGGCGGCGCGACCGCAGGCCGCTGCGGTAAGCTGTTTTCTCTTCCGGCGAAGTCTTCAGGCTGTTTTGCCGAAGCGGTCGTCGAGCGAATAGCCGGCGCCGCGCACAGTGCGGATCGGGTCGGTATCGTGACCGCGATTGAGCGCCTTGCGCAGTCGTCCGACATGCACATCGACCGTGCGCTCGTCGATATAGACATCGCTGCCCCAGACGCCATCGAGCAGTTGCTCGCGGGAAAACACGCGTCCCGGCCGTTCCATGAGAAATTCCAGGAGGCGAAACTCGGTCGGGCCCAAATCGATCGGGCGGCTGGCGCGCGAGACGCGCTTCTTCTCGCGGTCGAGTTCGAGATCGCCGATCGTCAGCACGATGGCGACGCGTTCGGGACTGGCGCGGCGCAACAGCGCGCGCACGCGCGCCAGCAGTTCCGGGACTGAGAACGGCTTGACGATATAGTCGTCGGCGCCGGTAGCGAGGCCACGCACGCGCTCGCTTTCCTCGCCGCGCGCCGTGAGCATGATGATCGGCAACGACTGCGTTTGCGGCCGGGCGCGCAGCCGGCGGCACAATTCAATGCCGGAGAGGCCGGGCAGCATCCAGTCCAGCACGACAAGATCGGGCGCGGCTTCCTTGAGCCGGGTATCGGCGTCGTCGCCGCGCGCGACCGCGTCGACTTCGTAGCCTTCAGCCTCAAGATTGTAACGCAACAGCGTGGTGAGCGGCTCCTCGTCTTCCACGATCAGGATGTTTGCTCCCATCCCGCTCTCCTATTTCTGCAATATGCCTGCTGGAAAACTCGTGGTGTCACCCTTGGGACGCTGGTCGGTAATCGGACGGCCTTCAACCATATAGTAGACGGTCTCGGCAATATTGGTGGCGTGGTCGCCCATGCGCTCGATGTCCTTGGCGCAGAACATCAGATGCATGCAGAAAGTGATGTTGCGCGGGTCTTCCATCATGTAGGTGAGAAGCTCGCGGAACAGCGACACGCACATCGAATCGACTTGTTCATCGCCGTTCCATACGGCGAGCGCGGATTGCAGGTCGCGGCTGGCATAAGCGTCGAGTACCTGCTTGACCTGGGCAAGAACCAGCGCGGACATGTGTTCGACGCCGCGGATCAGCTTTTGCGGATAGAAGTCCTCGTCGAGCGCCACGACGCGCTTGCCGATATGCTTGGCATGGTCGCCGATCCGCTCGAGGTCGTTGCACACGCGCATGGCGCCGACGCATTCGCGCAGATCGACCGCCATGGGCTGCCGACGAGCGATAGTAAGGATGCATTTTTCCTCGACCTCGCGTTGCAGCGAGTCGATGGTCGGATCGAGGCCGATCACGCGTTCGCCGAGTTCCACGTCGCGGTGCACCAATGCGCGTACCGAATCGGCGATCTGGCGCTCGACGAGTCCGCCCATCTCGGCGACTTTGCGGGTGATCTCCTGCAGGTCGGTGTCGAAGGCCTTGGCGGTGTGGTCGACTCTGGTCGTGGTGATGTCGGTCATTTGTATTACCCGAAGCGCCCAGTGATGTAGTCCTGCGTGCGTTGATCCCGCGGGCTCGTGAACATTGTACTGGTCGGATCGAAGTCGATCAGTTCGCCCAGATACATGAAGGCCGTAAATTCCGAAACCCGCGCCGCCTGCTGCATGTTGTGGGTAACGATTACTATTGTGTAATCGTCGGTCAATTCGTCGATGAGCTCTTCGATCTTGGCGGTCGAAATCGGATCCAGCGCCGAGCAGGGCTCATCGAACAGAATCACCTCCGGCCGCACCGCCACGGTGCGCGCGATGCACAGCCGCTGCTGCTGCCCGCCCGACAGGCTTTGCCCATTGGCGTTCAGTTTGTCCTTGACCTCGTCCCACAGCGCCGCGCGCCGCAACGAGTTCTCGACCCGGCCGTCGAGCTCGGATTTCGACAGTTTTTCATACAGCCTGATGCCGAACGCAATGTTCTCATAGATCGACATCGGAAACGGCGTCGGTTTCTGGAACACCATGCCAATGCGCGCACGCAGCAGATTGAGGTCCTGCTTGGGCGAAAGGATATTTTCGCCGTCGAACAGGACTTCGCCGGTGGCGCGCTGGTGCGGGTAGAGGTCGTACATCCGGTTGAGAACGCGCAGCAGGGTCGACTTGCCGCAGCCGGACGGACCGATGAATGCCGTCACCTTGTTTTCGTATAACGGCAGGCTGATCGATTTCAGCGCCCTGGAGTCGCCGTAGAAGAAATTGAGGTCGCGGATCGTGACCTTCTCGCCAAGACCGGCCTGCCCGCTCTGCGCGTGCGTTACGGAAGGAACGGCGATGGTAGCACTCATCGTCATGACTGTTTTCCCGTTGCGACGAGGGCGCGCGCGGAGATGCTCAAGGCCAGCACCGCCATGGTGATAATAAGAGCGCCGGTCCAGGCCAGGACCTGCCAGTCCTTATAGGGACTGAGCGCAAACTGAAAAATGACGACCGGCAAGCTGGAGATCGGAGCGTTGAGATTGGTACTCCAGAACTGGTTGTTGAGCGAAGTGAACAAGAGCGGCGCGGTTTCGCCGCTGATCCGCGCCACTGCCAGCAGCACGCCGGTCAGCATGCCGGCGCGCGCGGCACGATAACAGATATGCATGATAGTAAGCGACCGCGGCAGGCCGATCGAGGTCGCTGCCTCGCGCAGTGAATTCGGCACCAGCGTCAGCATGTCTTCGGTGGTGCGCACGACGACCGGAATGACCAGCACCGCCAGGGCAACGCCGCCGGCCAATCCGGAGAAATGGCCCATGGGCGCGACCATCACCTCATAAATGAAAAGGCCGACGACGATCGACGGCGCGCTCAGCAAGATGTCGTTGATGAAGCGCACGACTGTGGTGAGTACATCGTGGCGGCCATATTCGGCCATATAGGTGCCGGCAAGGATACCGATGGGGGTGCCGATCAACACCGCCAGTACTGTGAGGATGAGGCTGCCGACGATCGGGTTGAGCAGACCTCCCGCCGAGCCGGGCGGCGGCGTCATCTCGGTAAATACCGCGATCGACAGGCCGGAGAAGCCTTCCCACAACAGGGCGCCCAGGATGAGCACCAGCCAGCCTAAACCCGCAGCAGTGGCGGCGAGCGCGAGGACGGTGGCGATAGCGTTACGCCGCCGGCGGCCTCTGTATCGGGACTGCACAAGCTGCTCAGCCATGGCGTCACCCGATCCGGCGCTCGATGCGCAACAGCAAGTAGCGCGCGATGGCCAGCACGATGAACGTGATGACGAACAGAATAAGCCCGAGCGCGATCAGCGCCGAGGTGTAAAGATCACCCACCGCCTCGGTGAATTCATTGGCGATCGTGGCTGAAATCGTTGTGCCAGGCGCAAGTATAGAAGCTGAGATCCGGTGCGCATTGCCGATGACGAAGGTCACCGCCATGGTCTCGCCGAGCGCGCGGCCGAGGCCGAGCATGATGCCGCCGATCACGCCGACCCGGGCGTAAGGCAGCACGATATTGCGCGTCACTTCCCAGGTGGTGCAGCCGAGGCCGTAGGCGGCTTCCTTGAGCACGGCGGGAACCGCTTCAAAGACATCGCGCGATATCGAGGTAACGAACGGCAGCACCATGATGGCCAGGATCAGCCCGGCCGTGAGCATGCCGATACCGTAAGGCGGTCCGCCGAATAGCGGGCCGACCAACGGCGCAAGGCCCAATGTCTTGATCAGGAACGGCTGCAGCGTCTCCTGGAGGAATGGGGCAAACACGAACAAGCCCCAAATGCCGTAGATGATACTTGGAATTCCCGCCAGCAATTCGATGGCAATGCCGATCGGGCGCCGCAGCCATTGCGGGCAAAGCTCGGTAAGGAAAAAGGCGATCATCAAGCCGATCGGCACCGCAATCAGCATGGCAATAAAAGACGTGATGACGGTGCCGTAGATCGCCGGCAACGCGCCGAAATTCTCGGTGACCGGATTCCAGCGTTCGCTGACGAGAAAGCCAAAACCGAAAGTCTTCAGCGCCGGGATTGAGCCTCGGATGAGCGAAATGATGACGGCGCCGAGCAGGAGCAGCACGCCGACCGCCGCCGCTCGCGTTAAGTGCCGGAACGCGGCATCGCCGAGGCGAAGCCGGTCGAGCACCTTGGCGCGGCTACCCGCCGCAGTCGCAATCACCCCGCGCTGCCCGATTGCAATGTCAGCCACGGATCGCCTCCGCGGGTCCATGACAGGGCTCCTTTGCCAAGGCTCCAGAGCCTGCACTCAAACGAACCACCGGCCGCCGCACAAGATGCACATGCGGCCGACCGGTGGATGAAATGAGGGCGTTCCAGAGGAACGCCCTCGGTGGTGGGTGAGCGGTCAATTCAAGGTCACTTGCAGCGGCTTGCCGTCGCTGCCCTTGATGGATTTCGACCACATCGCCTCGATCTCTTTAACGACTTTGGCCGGCATGGACACGTAGTCGAGCTCTTCGGCCATCTTGCCGCCTTTGGCATAGGCCCAGGCGAAGAATTTGAGCGCCGAGGTCGCTGCGGCGACGTCCTGCGGCTGCTTGGGTATCAGGATGAAGGTTGCAGCCGTCATCGGCCAAGACGCGGCGCCCGGCTGGTTGGCTAGGATCACGCCGTAACCGGGTACCGAGTTCCAATCGGCATTGGCGGCCGCGGCCTGAAAGGCCTCGCTGGTCGGCGATACGGTCTTGCCGTCCTTGTTCACCATTTTGGTGAAGACCAGCTTGTTTTGCAGCGCGTAGGCGTATTCGACGTAACCGATCGAGCCCTTGGTCTGGCCAACATTGTTGGAGACGCCTTCGTTGCCCTTGGCGCCGATCCCGACCGGCCATTCCACCGACGTGTTGAAGCCGACCTTCGACTTCCAATCGTCGCTGACCTGCGCGAGGTAGTAGGCGAAATTGAAGGTCGTTCCCGAACCGTCGGACCGGTGCACGACTGCAATCGCGGTCGACGGCAGCTTGGCGTTCGGGTTGAGCTTCTTGATCGCCAGATCGTCCCAGGTCTTGATATCGCCCATAAAGATCTTGGCGAGTGTCGGTCCATCGATGACGAGGTCGCCGGCTTTGACGCCTTCCAAATTGACGACGGGCACGATGCCGCCCATCACCATCGGAAATTGCACGAGACCGTTCTTGTCGAGTTCCTCGCCCTTGAGCGGCGCGTCGGTTGCGCCGAACGTGACGGTGCGGGCCTCGATCTGTTTGATGCCACCGCCCGAGCCGATCGACTGATAATTTAAACCAACGCCCGTCTCTTTCTTATAGGCATCGGCCCATTTGGCGTAGATCGGATAGGGAAAGGTCGCGCCGGCGCCAGAAATGTCCTCGGCCGCGGCAGGCAAAATCGCAGTGGCAAGAAAGCCGGCGGCGGCAATCGTCCTAAGATGTTTCACGATGCTGTCTCCTGTTGATAGGGGATCCGGCGACGCGTTGCCGACCAACATTTGCTTGCGGATGTGATTGCACGTCTCTGCTTGACGCGGCCGTTGGGCGGTTCAATCGCAGTCTGTCAAAACGCTGCATAGAGGCTTGCCCAGGCTAGGCGGAACTGCAGCAGCCGCACGGTTAGGCTTGGCGCATAGCCGTTCTATGAAGCTTGCGTGACAATCAGATGACAGGCTAACCAGCTGAAATCGCGCTGATTTAGCGAGCGACGGCGGTCACCACGGTGGGGAGGTGGACGGTGAAAGTGGCGCCGACGCCGGGCGTGCTGTCGATTGTCAGCCGGCCGCGATGACGATTGAGAATGTGCTTGACTAGCGCAAGACCAAGCCCCGTGCCGCCTTGGGCGCGGCTTTCCGCGACGTCCACGCGGTAGAAACGCTCGGTCAGCCGCGGCAGATGTTCGGGCGCAATACCGGGGCCGTAATCGCGCACGCTGACCTGCGCCTCCTGATCGCCTTCCGCCGAAGACCCCATTGCGATCTTGATGTCGACCCGCCGGCCGGCGGCGCCATATTTGAGCGCGTTCTCGATCAGGTTTTCGAATACGCGGAGCAATTCGTCGTGATCGCCGAGCACGGATAAGGCGCCGGCCCCGGTGATGTTGACGCTGACACCGCGATCGCGCGCCAGCGTCTCGAGCCCGTCGGACACCTGGCGGATAATCGGCACTAGATCGACCGGCGTGTCGGGACGGCGATGCGCGTTGAGTTCGATGCGCGACAGCGACAACAGATCGTCGATCAAACGCGCCATGCGCCGGCCCTGCTCCTGCATGATGGAGAGAAATCGATCGCGCGCCTTGGGATCTTGGCGCGCCGAACCTTGCAATGTTTCGATAAAGCCGAGCAGCGAGGCGAGCGGGGTGCGCAATTCATGGCTGGCATTGGCGACGAAGTCGGCACGCATTTCCTCGACGCGGCGCAACGGCGTCAAATCGTGAAAGGTCATGAGCACGAGGTCGCGACCGCGCGTGTTGGGATCGCGTTTCACCGGCATGATCACCGTCTCGTACCAGCGATCGAGCGGCACGCGCTCGAAGTAAACTACGCGCTGCTCCTCGGCTTCCTTTGTGGCGCGGCCGATCGCCTCAATCACTTCCGGCACGCGCAGCGCGAACGAAACCGGCTCGCCCTGCCGCAGCGCAGGCGCCAAGGCGCGGGCGCGCTCGTTGAGCGCAAGCACGCGGCCCTCGCGATCCAGCGCGACGACCGGATCTGGCAGCCCGGCCACCAGGCTGCGCAACAAGTCGTCGCTGGTTTGCACAGCGGTCGCCGGCCGAGCCAAACGATCGCCTTCCTGCGCTGAGCGCAGTGCAAGAGCAACCGCGGCTGCAACGATGGCGAATCCCGTGAGAGCGTAAGCCGGCGGCAGCTTGCCGGTAGCTGCAAAAGCGATGAAAACGAGCGCCGCGGCTGCGATTGCAAGGCCGCCGCGCCAGCGCTTCGCCAGAACTCCTCGATCCTCGGCCAGGCTCATTAAGTTTCTCGCCCCAGCACGGAAGCGGCCGGATTATGGCACGTCCGATGTCCTGCGAGTGTGTGCATCGGCATTGCCGAGCGGCGGCGCTGCGCTCGCAGGAAGCCGGAGCACGCCGCGGCTGAGCAGAATTTCCCGAGCGCCCAGCACCGCCAACGAGAGCACGAACGGAACGATGTAATAGAGCAATCTGAACAACAGGAGGCCGGCGAGCAGGTCTTCTTTGTCGAATTGCCATAACGCGACCAGCATCGCGGCGTCGAACACGCCGAGACCCCCTGGCGCATGACTGGCGAAACCCAGAAGCGTTGCGGCGACGAAAATGACGGCCACTGTGACAAAACCGAGATTGGGCTCGTCGGGAACGAGCATGTACATGGCGGCGGCGCAGCAGGCGAGATCGATAATTCCGATGGCGATCTGCAACAGCGTCAGCGGACCGCCAGGCAGCGTTACCTGCCAGCCTTCGCGGCCGATCACGCGCGGCTTGACCCAGACCCAGGCGACATAAGCAGCGAGCATTACCAGTATCACGACAGCAACCAGCCGATTGCTCCATAACGGCAGCTGATCGAGAGCGCGCGCTGCCTGCGGTGCATAGAGGATGCCGAGGCCGAGCACGGTTGCATTGCCGAGCCAAAAGGTCAGCCCAGCGATGAAACAGATTTTGGTGACCTCGATGACACTCAATCCCCAGCCGGAATAAATCCGATAGCGCACTGCACCACCCGAAAAGACGCTGGCGCCGACATTGTGGCCGACGGAGTAGCTGGTGAAGCCGGCGAGCGCCGCCACGCGATAGGGCACGTCACCCCGGCCGATCGTGCGTAACGCGAACAAGTCGTAAAAGGTGAGCGTTAGATAACCGGCGGCGACAAATAGGCCGGCAACGACCAGCGCACGCCAGTCGGTTGCCTCGATCGCGTCGATAAGCTCCTCCGGATCGATCTCGCGCAGGATGCGGTAGAGCACGACCACAGCCACCGTGATGATGGTCAGGCTGAGCAACAGGCCGATGCGGCTCAGGCCCACTCTGCTGTCGAAATAGCGCGCGGTCCCGCGCAGGCGCCTCAACATGCTGCGCTCCGGGCCGGCTGTTTGCGCATCCATCACAGTTCCGTTCCGCGTCCCTAAAGCCTGCTCGTCCCACGAAGCTGCACAGTTTATGTATGACGGCAAAGAGGTTACAAAGTTCGGAATCTCAACGCTCGTCGCTTGCCCCCTAGCAAATGTCTTGGGCGAGCGCGAGACTGGCCAATGCGTTAACACCGCGGAACCGGCATTTTGCTTAGCGGCCTAGGCTTTGGGCTTGCGCCGCTGCTGCCACAGCGCATTTGGGGGAAAAGCCATCTGCCAAGCCGGAAAGACGATCACCACCTCACCACTAATAAATCAGAACTATATCTTACCTGGACCAGATCGAGGATGCGAAATGACTAATCGCCACATTGCGCGACGCACATTGCTGAGTGGGCTGGCAGTCGGCGCAGGGTTGGGTGCCAGCCTTAGTTCCAGCCCGGCAGGAGCCCGCGCCGGCACCGATATGGAGATCTCGAGCGAAGGCCACCTGGCCCAAAAAGGCGACGTGAAACTTGCGATGTATCGCAAGTGGGCCGGCAAGGTCGGAGGCTGGCCCGCCAAGCCGCTGCCGGTGCTGTTTTTGGTTCACGGCTCGTCGTTGTCATCTCGCTCGAACTTCGATCTGGCGTTTCCTGACAATACCTATTCCTTCATGGACGTTTTCGCCGGCTACGGTTTCGATGTTTGGACCATGGATCATGAAGGATTCGGTCGTTCGGATCGAACTGCGGGCACGTCGGATATTGCCAGTCGGGTCGAGGATCTCAAAGCAGCGATGATCGTCGTGCAACGCGTGAGCGGCCCCAGCAAAGTGCACGTGTTCGGCGAATCCTCGGGCGCGATTGCTGCCGCAGCCTTCGCGCAGAGCGAGCCCGATCGCGTTGACCGGCTGATCCTGGCTGCGACCGGTCAACCTGCCGCTGGTGGATCCGAAAAAAGTGCTCTCGCCCGTCCTGATGACGCGCGGCGAATGGGACGGCAATTCCACCGACGATGATCTCCTCGAATTTTTCCGCCAGCTGCCGAACGGCGACCGCCAATACGTCATTCTGCCGAACACCGCGCACAGCCAGGGTTTTAGCAAAAATCGCCAGCTCTTGTGGTACGCGATGAAGAACTTCCTCGCCGCGCCGGCGCCGGTGGCGAGTTGAGGAAAACGT
>Ga0318533_10001705_pt1 | contig 11157 bp, 11 predicted proteins | sample GRESIP053b4f27_FD_203675 | JGI IMG/M metagenome (GOLD analysis project Ga0318533, IMG submission 203675) | Tropical soil microbial communities from Luquillo Experimental Forest, Puerto Rico - GRE.SIPMG.053b4f27 | ecosystem: Environmental > Terrestrial > Soil > Tropical forest > Bulk soil...
ACCCTCGGCGGAAAAGATATCGCCGTTGCTGGTCCGGGCTTTCAGCGTGAACCTGTTTCCTTCAACCGACGACTGCTCGATCGTGAGATTGCCCCATGCCTTTTCCCATTTACCGGTGAGTTGATCGCCGCTCTGCTGCAGAACGAGGACCTGGCGGTCGGTGTGGCCGTCGGGCTGCTTGATGGCGGAGACCCAAATGCCGGAGAAGTCGGCAGCAAACAGCGGCGCAGCCGACAGGAAGAGCAAGAGAAATGCGAGGAGATGTCTCATGCGCAATACGATAACCCATGAACGCAAGTTTCGAGTCCCAAGCTTGGAGATTTCAAAGTGCCTGCACAGTGGGACAGCGAAAGCCCGGCGCAACGCCAAGCCTGTCAGAGATTGCTTAGCTTTAAGGTTGGCTTACGATTTGGCAGCCATGGCGTTCTTGATGGTGCCGACAATAGCCGTCAGGATGGCGCTAGCAACCGCTGAGCCACCGATCTTGCCAGCGATGCCACCGCTGCCACTTGGCAAAATCCAGTGGCACTGAGTATCCGCATTGCTGAAGAAGTTCAGCCTCGGACTTGGAACGGGAGCGATCTCACCGCGACGGGCAAATGACTTGGGGGGTGAGGCTACTGGTAGGTAACGCGCTTGTCGCCCTTGACTACGCGGCCGATGGTGTAGCCCTTTTCACCGCAGCGGTCGAGGATCATCTGAGCCTTCTTGAACTTCTTAGCGGGAACGACAAGGATCATGCCGATGCCCATGTTGAAGGTGCGCATCATGTCGTCATCGGGCACGTTACCGATGGTTTGCATATGCTGAAAAATCGGCGGTACGGGCCAGGAGTGGATTTCGATGACTGCTCCCATACCCTTGGGCAACACACGCGGCAGATTTTCCGTGATGCCTCCGCCGGTAATGTGCGCCATCGCGCTGACGGCTTCGGCATCGAGCAGGCGGCGAATGATGGGCCAGTAGCTCTTGTGCGTGCGCATCAATTCGGTACCGACTTTGCCCTTGATTTCGCTGACATAGGACTCCGGCGTGTAGCGGGCCACGTCGAAGAAGAGTTTGCGCGCCAGCGAGTATCCATTGGTGTGAAGGCCTGTCGAGGGCAGGCCAACCAGCACATCTCCGACTTCGACGTCCTTGCCGGTGATGATCTTAGGGCGATCAACGACGCCGACGATAAAGCCGGCGAGGTCGTATTCGCCATCGGGATAGAAGCCGGGCATCTCGGCGGTTTCACCGCCAATAAGCGCGCATCCGTTTTGCTTGCAGGCTTCGGCAATGCCGCTGACGACTTTCTCCGCGACTTCAGGCTTCAGTTTGCCAGTGGCGAAGTAGTCCATGAAGAACATGGGAGCGGCGCCCTGTACGGCGATGTCGTTGACACAGTGGTTGACCAAATCAGCGCCGATGGTGTGGTGCAGATTCATATCGAAGGCGAGCTTCAGCTTGGTGCCAACACCATCCACACTGGAGACCAGAACGGGGTCGAGGTAGCGCTTCTTGTCGATAGCGAACAGCCCGCCGAAGCCACCGATTTCGCTCAGAACTCCGCGGTTGAAGGTTTTGTGTGCAAGGTACTTAATACGCTGTTTGGTGCGATTGGCCTGTTCGATGTCCACGCCGGCATCGGCGTAGGTAATGGAGCGGTCTTCGATGGTGTTCTGTGCCAAAGGTCGGGGTCCGTAAGTGGGCGTTTCGTCGCTATATCGTGTGCAGGAACCTCGATTGTACCATTGCTGACGAGTTACAGCCGAAAGCCGTGAAACAGCGGAGTTGGCTTGGTTTTTCTAATGAGTGCGTGTGCCGGGCTGCCCTGACGGCGCTAGACTAGAGCTTCATTGATCCGAAGCTCACAGGAGCCTCATGACCGCCGTGCCAACCACCAAGCCGTGGGCGAAGGCTGATCCTTCGTCGGACGTTTACCGCTCTGAAAGTCATCCTTTAGATCCGCTGTTCGCACCGCGCAGCGTTGCCGTAGTTGGCGCGACCGAGCGCCCGGGCAGCGTAGGGCGTTCGGTTTTGTGGAACCTGCTCAGCAATCCGTTTGGCGGCACAGTTTTTCCGGTCAACTCCAAGCGTCCGAACGTGCTCGGCATCAAGGCGTATCCCAAAGTTTCGGACCTGCCAGACAAGGTGGACCTGGTGGTGGTAACCACGCCAGCCAACACAGTTCCCGACGTGCTAACCGAGTCGGTAGCCGCCGGAATCCCCGCGGGCATCGTCATCTCCGCGGGCTTCAAGGAGCACGGCGAGCACGGTAAAGAGCTTGAAGAGCGGATCACACAAATCATTCGCGGCAAGATGCGACTGATTGGGCCGAACTGCCTGGGCGTGATGAATCCGATTCGCGGGCTGAATGCGACGTTCGCCCACTCGATTGCCCGGCCCGGCAATGTCGCGTTCATCAGCCAGAGCGGCGCGTTGCTGACGGCCATCCTTGACTGGAGCTTGCGCGAAAATGTCGGCTTCAGCTCGTTCGTTTCGACCGGTTCGATGCTCGATGTGAGTTGGGGCGACCTGATCGACTACTTCGGTAGCGACTCGCGCACCAACAGTATCGTGATCTATATGGAATCGATCGGCGATGCAAGTGCGTTCCTGTCGGCGGCCCGCGAGGTTTCGCTCACCAAGCCGATCATCGTCATCAAGGCCGGACGCACGGCGGAGGCGGCCAAGGCAGCTGCTTCGCACACCGGCTCGATGACGGGCAGCGACGAAGTGCTGGATGCAGCTTTCCGCCGCACGGGTGTGCTACGGGTGAACAGAATCTCCGACATTTTCTTTATGTCGGATGTCTTAGCAAAGCAGCCGCGGCCGCGTGGAAACCGGTTATGCATCGTCACAAACGCAGGCGGGCCGGGTGTACTAGCGACCGACGCTCTGGTGGCGAGTGGCGGCGAGCTGGCTGATCTCTCGCCGCAAACAATGGCGGCGTTCGACGAAATCTTGCCGCCGCAGTGGAGCCACAACAATCCGGTCGATATTCTCGGTGATGCCGAACCGGAACGCTATGCCAAGTCACTGGAGATTGCGGCGAAGGACCCGGCCATCGACGGCATGCTGGTGATCCTGACGCCGCAGGACATGACTAATCCAACACAAATCGCGGAGAAGCTGAAGCCATATGCCAAAGGCTTTGGCAAGCCCGTGCTGGCAAGCTGGATGGGCGGAGCGGAAGTCGCTGCGGGTGAACAAATCCTCAATCAGGCGGGCATTCCGACGTTCCAGTTCCCCGACAGTGCGGTGGGCGCGTTCAACTATATGTGGCGGTACTCGTACAACCTGCGCGGTTTGTACGAGACTCCAACGCTCCCACAGCATGCCGATGCCGAATTGAAGCGCGGTAAAGCAGCACGCATTCTGCGCGAGGCCCGCGAGCAGCGCCGCACGTTACTGACGGAGTATGAGTCCAAGCAATTGCTGGAAGCGTACGGCATTCCCACGGTGGAAACCCGGGTCGCTTTGACCGAGGAAGAAGCAGTTAAGGCTGCCAAGGAAATTGGCTATCCCGTCGTCGTCAAACTGCATTCTTTCACAATTACGCACAAGACCGATGTGGGCGGTGTGCAGCTCAACCTGCATGACGCCGAAGCGGTTGGCCGTGCCTTTCGCTTGATCCATTTGCTTGTCTCCGAAAAACTCGGGAAAGAGCATTTTCAGGGCGTAACCGTGCAGCCCATGGTCAAGCTCGACGGCTACGAACTTATCATCGGCAGCAGTATCGACGCACAGTTCGGGCCGGTGATGCTGTTCGGGACCGGCGGACAGTTGGTAGAAGTTTTCCGGGACAGGGCGCTGGCCTTGCCGCCCCTCAATTCGACACTGGCGCGGCGCATGATGGAGCAGACGAAGATCTTCAAGGCCTTGCAGGGTGTGCGCGGGCGCATGCCGGTGGACATCGAGGCTCTGGAAGAGCTCCTGGTGCGCTTTAGTCAGTTGGTTGTGGAGCAGCGTTGGATCAAGGAAATCGACATCAATCCTTTGCTGGCCTCGGACCATCAGTTGGTGGCGCTGGATGCCCGGATCGTGGTTCACGGTCCCGAGGTAGCCGAAGAAGATCTGCCGGAATCGGCAATCTATCCTTATCCAGTAAAGCTGATCTCGAAGTGGACGATGAAAGACGGCAACGACGTGACGATCCGTCCAATACGTCCGGAGGACGAGCCGCTGCTGATCAAGTTTCACGAGAAGCTGTCGGAGCGCAGCGTGTATCTACGTTACTTCCAACCCATGAAGCTGACGCAGCGCACGGCGCACGAGCGGCTGACGCGGATCTGTTTTATCGACTACAACCGCGAGATGGCGCTGGTAGCCGAGCGGATGAATGCAGCCGGTGAGCCGGAGATACTGGCAATCGGGCGACTGAGTAAAATCCACGGGCGCGAGGAGGGCGAACTGGCTGCCGTTGCCATTGATGATGCGCAGCACAAGGGACTGGGCACCGAGCTTTACACGCGGTTGATCCAGGTAGCCCGCGATGCCAAGCTGAAGAAACTGATCTCAATCATGCTGCCGGAAAACCGTGAAATGAGGTCCCTCTGTACCAAGCTGGGCTTCGAAATGTCGGCCGATATGGAAGAGAACACGATTCGCGCGGAGCTACAGTTGTGAGGCCTCGGCCTTCACTGAACTGCCCTACAGTGAAGGTTTGCCCACCCTAAGCAGCGAATTTGCTGGGGTGGGGTACCGCTCTCTACAGCCATCCCTTCGAGCGCGCAATTCTCGCAGCCTCCACGCGATTGGTGGCGCCCAGCTTGTTGATGGCTTCCGACAAGTAGTTGCGAACCGTTCCCTCCGACAGGTTTAGCTCGATCGCAATATCGGAGCTAGCCGCTCCTTCTCCGGCCATGCGGAGTACCTGGCGTTCGCGGTCGGTGAGCGGATCGGCTTCGGTCCAGGCTTCGGCGGCCAGTTGCGGATCGATTACCCGCAGTCCTGAGCGGACGCGACGTACAGCATCGGCGAGTTGCTCGGCGGGCATGTCCTTCAGCAGGTAACCGGAGGCACCAGCTTCCAAGGCACGTCGAAGATAACCGGCGCGCGCGAAGGTCGTCAGGATAATGACTCGAACCAGCGCGCCGCGGCGCTTCAGTTCGGCGGCGACTTCCAACCCCGTGCGACCCGGCATTTCGATATCGGTGATGAAAACGTCCGGACGGCGGTCCTGAACAAGCTTAAGAGCCTCGTCACCGGTGCGGGCGCGGGCGATAACTTCGATGTCGTCTTCCATCTCGAGCAGAGCGGCAAGCGCTCCGAGAACCATGGCTTGATCTTCGGCGATGATGACGCGGATCTTGTCGCGCTTGGCGCCCGGCATGCCCTCAGTTTCGCAGAGCAGATGCCGTTGAAGCGAGAGGCAAATCGATAATCAGGCGGGTTCCGTTGGCGGTGAGAAGTCGGAGACTGCCCCCGAGAGCTTCCAGACGCTCGCGCATGCCGCGCAGTCCGTTGCCTTCGGGACCGGACGCACCGCGTCCGTCATCGGCAACTTCGAGGGTGCAGAGCGAGTCGCTTCGCTTGAGGATGACATTACAACTCCGAGCCTGCGCGTGTCGGACGACGTTGGTAACGGCTTCGCGCAATGCAAGAGCCAGGACGGACTCCTGCTGGGGGCTCAGTGGAACGCTGTCGGTTTTGCATTGCACCGCGACACCGGCCGTCTCCAGGGCAGCGCGGGCACGAGCAAGTTCGGCGAAGATGCCGTCGCTGCGATAGCCGCGGATGGCTTCGCGAACATCGGTGAGGGCCGCGCGAGAGGCATTCTCGACGTCGTGCATCTCCTGCTTGGCGCGCTCGGGATCGCGCTCCACCAACTTGCGCGCGAGCTCAGCCTTCAGGGTAATCAGAGAGAGCGTGTGGCCCAGAACGTCGTGTAGGTCTCGGGCAATGCGCTCGCGCTCAGCGACCTTGGCGAGGTGCTCAATCTCTTCGTTAGCCAGACGCAGCTTCTGATCGGCGCAATAGCTGACGGCCCAGTGATGATTACCCAAGCCCACCAGAATAATCAGCAGCGTCATGGAACCCCACATGCCCAGTTCGAAATGCAAGCGCACGACGTAGAACGCAAGGATGGCGATTTCGATGACGAGCACGGCAAGCACTCGCCGGAGTCTGGTGTTAAAGCCGGCTGCAGCCGCCGCGTAAATCAGGAATCCTACGCCGCCATTGTTGAAGGGTATGATGGCCGCCGCCATCAGGATCATCAACGCGATGGAGATGTTTCTGACGCGACCGGGCCGGGAGAATGCCTGCAAGTAGAGAAAGATGAACACCAGACCGGCTAGCGTGTTGCCGGTCCAGCGCATGAGGCCCACATGCTTCCATAGGGGATCGAGGAAGAACCACAACATGAAGGGAAGCCACATGAGCGGCATCCACTTGTGAGGGTTGTCGTTGGGGTAAATCGTGTGCCAAATGAAGCGGATAGTTTTCATGGTTTTTTCTTCGACATCGATGGCCGCTTGCCTGCGCCTATTGTCTTTTGGAACGCGGCTCTAGCACAATCCCGTACCAGAACACGGCGGTTAGAGTGAGAGCCAGGGCGAGATCAAGCCAGCGCCCGGCCAGGGTTAGGGCGCTGAAAACCAACATCAGAGCGGCCCAGACAATCCATTGCGCGGTTTTGTTGTGCATGATCATCCTCCTCTCCTCTCAACCCCAGGTCGGCGCCCCCCAACAGAGGGGCGCGAATCCTTCGACAGGCTCAGGACAGGCCTGGGCCACCCGCGAACATCTCGTCCGGCATCGGTGGGCGACAGGTGGATGCGGGACGATCCTCGCCGGGTGAACTCGATAACTATCCATATGATTGCCCTTCGTCGCGGCGATATAAGACCACTGCAACACCGAGGAACAGCAGCGTAAATCCGACCAGGGCCTGAATATGTCCAGTGGGACCGGTTTCGCGTGACATACCGACCGCCCGTAACGCCAGTTGACTGACGTGGAACGGAGGCAGCAATCGCGCCGCTTGCTGTAGAAACTTTGGCAGAAGGAAAATCGGAATCCAGAGTCCGGAGCAGAATGACAGCGGCAAGTAGATGAGGTTCACGACCGGAGGCGCGGAGTTCGGCTTGGCGATGTAGCCCAAAGCCAGCCCCAAAGCGCCAAATGGAATCGAGGCTGCCATCAGAACGCTGATCAGTTCCGCGGCCTGTACGGGGGCAAGCCTTACGTGGGCAAAGACAGACCCGACGGTCAGAAGCCCAACGGCGATAGTCCCGCTGAACAGCATTGCGCTAATCAGCTTGGCCGCGAAGTATGCCGACAAAGGCATAGGTGAGGCACGCTTCACCTGTAACCAACCCTGCCCGCGTTCCACTGCGAGACTGACCGCGAAACCAAAAAGCGATGCTCCCATTACGCCGAAGGTTCCCATGGTAGCCAGCAGGTATGTGGCAGCCTGCGAGCGGTTCACCGGATTGTTGGGCGTCAGTACGATTCCAAACAACACGTAAAACATCAGGGGAAAGGCAACCGTCGATACGGCGTAGATAGGAATGCGCACGTTCTTCACGACTTCGTACATCGCTTCTTTCGCGAACAGCTCCACGAGGTTGCGAAACGAGCGTTGCGGAACGGTCAATCGAGCGGCAAAGGAGGCGGCTGCCATGTCAGTTAACTCCTTTCGAGTGATGGTTCTGAGTGAGTGCAAGAAAGGCCTCCTCCAGACCGGCAGTGGTGACCTCGAGGTCAGAGAGCCAGGAGTCGCGCAGGAGCAACTCGCGCACGACGGGCTCGGCAGCCTGTACCTGTAATTCGAACTTCTGCTGGTCGGCGGTTGCGCTCACGACACCAGGAATTGTGCGAATTTCCTCCACTGAAAGCCGGCTGGAGAACCGCACTTGTTTCCCGATAGTCCGCGCCTTGATCTCCGCCGGAGTGCCCTCGGCCACGATCGCGCCGTGCTGCAACACGAGAATGCGATCGGCCAGGGCGTCCGCTTCATGGAGATAGTGAGTGGTCAGCAGGACGGTCTTGCCAAGCGCAACAAGCGCTCGGATTTGGGCCCACATGAGGCGGCGCGCCTCAACATCAAGGCCGACAGTAGGCTCATCGAGGAACAGGAGATCGGGATTTCCGCAAATCGAAATCCCAAACAAAACGCGTTGCCGCTGACCTCCTGAAAGCTCGCCGAAGCGCCGGGTTTTGATTTCTTCCAGGCCTGCAATGCGCAGGGTCTCAGCAATAGGCAGAGGGTTCGGATAGTAGGATGAAAACAGGTCGATATGCTCGCGGACTCTCAAAGTTTCTGGCACGCGCGCCACTTGCAGCATCGCGCCCACGCGGTAGCGCATGATTTCGTCGCGAGGATCGGCACCGAAAACTGAGATTCGTCCGGAATCAGGGCTGGCCAGGCCGAGCAACATCCGTACCAGGGTAGTTTTTCCGGCGCCGTTCGGACCGAGCAAGGCCAGCAACTCGCCGCCGCGTAACCCCAGGCTGACCTCGCGAAGCGCCTGAACCGAACCATACGCCTTACTGACGCGATTGGCTTGCGCCACCGTAAGCTTCGGCGGTGTGGCGGGCCAAGGTGGTTGGACGATAACAGCCGCCATAATGTGCTCCTTGCAGATCTCCCCGTTTCTGAAAGCATTCTGCGCCGCGCGAGGAGTTTGCCGTTAGTGCCGAATGTCAGCGAACGGGAGTGACAAATGTCATGGCAGGCGTCGGCTGTCAGGTGTTCAGCTTTTAGCCGGTACCTCCCAGCGGGTGCACTTCGGCTGGTTGCTGGTTTTCGACTGCTCCTCTCATCTTTCGGTTGTTGCGAGCTAAAAGCCAAAAAGCCAGCAGCTGATGCCTGATAGCTGCTGGTGAATCATTTGTTTCATTTTTGCCCTCCGAGTGACTCTTATCACTTTTTGAAGTGACTGGAATCACGGCTTGGCAAGATAAAAAGCCCGACACTTGTCTGTAAGAAAATGAGGGGTACCGCCCGTGCTGCGCTAGTCCTTATTTGTGCACCGGCGGACAAAGAAAGAGGGCGACAATGTTGCTCGCATATCGGCTGGTGAGGCTGATCGAGACCCATTCTGACGGGCTGGCTCGCAGCCTGCATGAGCGTTACCGCCATGACAAAAGATGCTCGGCGTACGCCAGCGTACCGGACTCCGAACTGAGGGCGAAGGTCTACGAAGTGTACCGCCATTTAGGCGAGTGGCTGCTCAGCAAGACTGAAGCTGATGTCGAACGGCGCTATCTGCAGATCGGAGCCGAGCGCGCCGAGCAGGGCGTTCCTGCAAGCCAGGTCGTGTGGATGATCTGCCTGGTACGGGAGAACCTGTGGGATTACCTGCAAAAGCACGCCGAGCTGGATAAGCCTGCCGAGATCTTTGGCGAGATGGAACTCCTGGAACTACTCGACCAGTTTTTCAACCGCGCCATCTATTACGCGACGCTCGGCCATGAGCGCGCCACGAACGGCTATCAAGTGTTTCAGGAGCCCGCAGCCGTTTAGTACAGGGGCCGCTCTCTATGTCGTGGTTCGATCCGTACCGCAGCAAACTGATCACGGCCCGTGAGGCGGTGCAGTGTGTGCAGTCGGGAATGCGGGTGTATATCCACCCCGGGTGCGCGGAGCCAGAGGCGCTGGTTGAAGCCCTGATGAACCGGGCGGGCTACGTCAAGAACGTTGAGATCGTTCACCTGCTCACCCTGGGAACATCGCCGTATTGTTTGCCGGAGATGTCGGAGAGCTTTCGCCATAATGCGCTGTTCGTTGGAGGCAACGTGCGTGAGGCCGTGCAACAAGGCCGTGCCGACTACACGCCCATTTTCCTAGGCGAAGTCGAAGCCCTGTTCGAAAGCGGCGAAATGTCCATCGACGTCGCATTCATTCAGGTCTCGCCGCCCGACTCGCACGGTTACTGCAGTTTTGGCGTCGGCGTCGATACCACTTTAACTGCCGCGAAATACGCGCACCACGTTGTCGCTCAGGTAAATGCGCAGATGCCGCGCACATATGGCGACAGTTTCATTCATGTCAGCGAACTCGACGCGATCGTGGAAGTCTCTCGTCCTTTGTGCGAGATCAAAGAGAACATCATCACCGATCTGCACAAGTCCATCGGCGCACACGTTTCGTCGTTGATTGAGGACGGGTCGGTGTTGCAACTGGGAATCGGCGGAATTCCGGATGCGGTATTGCCGAATCTGGTGGACCGCCGGGATCTCGGCGTGCACACGGAACTTCTATCCGACAACGCCATCCCGCTGATTGAAGCCGGAGTGATCAATGGCCAGCGCAAGAACTTCAAGCCGCGGAAGATCATCCTCGGGTTCGTGCTCGGCACGAAGAAGTTGTTCGACTTTGTCGATGAGAACCCGGTATTCGAATTCCATCCCTCGGCTCATACCAATGATCCGTTTCGCATTTCGCAGAACGAGCGCATGGTGGCCATCAACTCCGCAATTGAGGTGGACCTCACGGGCCAAGTCTGCGCGGAGTCGATCGGAGCCTGTTTTTACAGTGGCTTCGGCGGACAACTCGACTTCATCCGGGGCGCGGCGCGCTCGAAATGGGGCAAGCCGATCATTGCCCTGCCTGCCACTGCGAAGAGCGACACGATTTCGCGCATCGTGCCTCGTCTGAAGCATGGGGCGGGGGTCCTGACCGGACGCGCCGACGTACATTATGTGGTTACGGAATTCGGTATCGCCTACCTGCACGGAAAAACCATCCGGAAGCGGGCGGAGACCCTCATTCAGATTGCCCACCCAAACTTCCGCAACGGGTTGTACGAATACTGCGAGAAACAGCGCTGGTTCCAGCGCAACGAGCTGGAAACAATCGAAACGCGAGGAGACTATGCTGGCACCACCACGCGGTGACGTAACCATTAATGTCGAGGAATGTAAAGGCTGCGGGCTGTGCGTTGAATCGTGTCCGCCAGGCTGCTTGAAACTGTCGCTTGAGCTGAGCCGTTATGGTGTGCATACGGCCACTTACACAGGAGCGGGCTGCACTGGCTGTGGCGCTTGTTTCTACTGCTGTCCTGAGCCTGGAGCGATTACGGTGTATCGGCTGGTTCCTCCGCCGAAGATCGCCCGCGCTGTTGTCAGCGGAGGGGAGGAGGCGGCCCATGCGGCAACTGTGTAAAGGAAACGTCGCCGTGGTAAAGGGTGCAGTGCTGGCCGGCTGCCGGGCTTACTACGGAT
>Ga0318533_10001709_pt1 | contig 11150 bp, 11 predicted proteins | sample GRESIP053b4f27_FD_203675 | JGI IMG/M metagenome (GOLD analysis project Ga0318533, IMG submission 203675) | Tropical soil microbial communities from Luquillo Experimental Forest, Puerto Rico - GRE.SIPMG.053b4f27 | ecosystem: Environmental > Terrestrial > Soil > Tropical forest > Bulk soil...
CGCTGACGGCCTTCTCTCTCCATGCGAGGCCATTTATTCCACCACAATTACGCCTAACGCCGCGCCTCCGGCCACTTCACTCTCGCTCTCGTAGACATACCGTCCAGGGGCGAGGGGTCCAATGAAGATGGTGGCCTGGGACTTTGGCGGGAGATGCTTTTCACGGTTCAGGGAATGGCTGTCGAATTCCTCGCCCGTGTCATCCTGATTATCGAGAACGATCCGTACTTTGATTCCCTTAGGGATGTGTAGCTCTGCCGGTACGAATTGGTGATGCAGAATCTTGATGATGTATTCAGGTTCGGTGCCCGCAAACGAGGGTGCGGCAAATACAGATAGCTGAAGCCACCCCGCCACGCAGAAAATCCATCGGGTCATCGGATGTCTGAGGTTATGAATCTCTCCGTGCATATTCGTGTGATCACGTTAATGTGACCTTACGGCCTGGGTAACCGAGACCCGGCTTGTAAGGTTCCGTTAATTTCGGCGGCTGACGATACGTAGTAGTGCGCAGCACGCCCGGATGTGGGGCCAAATGCGAATACTTCTCATTGAAGACGATCCCATGGTCGGGCGCGCGCTGAAGGCCGGCATGGAGCAAGACGGGCATGCTGCGGATTGGGTGCAAACGGCCTCCGCTGCGCAGTCCGCGTGGCTGTCGCTCTCGAACGAGGTGAATCCTTACGATGCGGTTATCGTGGATCTGGGCCTGCCAGATGGCAGCGGCACAGAACTGATCCGCAGGGCGCGAGCACGGGGATCAAGAAGCGTCATCCTCATCGTGACAGCCCGCGGCAAGATATCGGACCGCATCGCTGGGCTGGACGCCGGCGCGGACGACTACATGGTGAAGCCCATCGACCTCGAGGAGCTTGCGGCGCGCTTGCGGGCACTGGAGCGACGGCTGTCAGGACGTCCGGGCGAACGACGTACCTTTGGCTCACTCGTGATCGATGCTCAAGGGCACACCGTCTCGCTGCATGAGAAGCCCGTTGATGTCAGTGCGCAGGAATTTGCGCTACTGCTGGCCTTGAGCCGCCGCCCCGGAGCCATCGTTTCGCGAGCCAGGTTGGAAGAGTCCTTATACAGCTGGGATCACACGATCGAGAGCAACACGATCGAAGTGCAGATCCATCGATTGCGCCGCAAGCTGGGTCCGAAAACCGTAGAGACGCACCGGGGCCTGGGCTACCGGCTGGTCGAGCCTGAGGAGCCGTGAAGTCCAGACCCTGGTCGCTGTGGCGCCGCCTGGTACTCGCGCTCGGCGCCGCTGCGTTGGTTGCTTCGCTCGTAGGCAGCGTGTGGCTCTACCAGACCGCCGTCCGGGAAGCGGACCAGATGTTCGATGCCGCGCTCGATCACACCGCGCATGCGGTGCTTGCCGTGGTGCGCAATGAGGCGTCGGAACTCACCGAAACGTCGGAAGGGGTGGGTTATGAACTCGCCGTCATTGGCAACTCCGACCAGAACGACATCGTTTATCAAGTGCGCGGACCCAACGGCGTGATGGTTTACCGCTCGCATGGGGCACCCGTTAAACCACTCGCCGGTGCGCATGAGCGGGGATTCAGCTTCGCGCACATCGACGGTCAGGATTTTCGGGTCTTCTCGCTGGCCACGGAGCTCGATGCGGCAACCATTCATGTCGCGCAACCCATGGCGAGGCGCATCAAATTGATGCACGCCTCGGTGGCGCGGCTGCTCGTCCCCGGAACGGCCTTGATGATCGTGCTCGTGCTGGTCGTTGCGTGGACCGTCCGCAAGGTGACCCGCCCCTTGGTGCGTTATGCATCTGCCTTGGACGATCTGGTGGTGGAGACGGATACGTCGGTCGACGGTACGGGGCTGCCGCTGGAGCTCCAATCGGTGTCCCGGGCCATCGACAGGTTGTTGGGCAAAGTTCATGAATCACTCGTTCACGAGCGCACGTTGACCGCGGATGCCGCGCACGAGCTGCGCAATCCCCTGGCGGCCATGCGTCTGCAGGCGCAGATTGCCAGAAGATCGAAGCAGCGCGCCGAAACCGATCGCGCCCTGGCGGAACTGCTTGCCGCCACGGATCGCGCCGCGCGTATGGTCGACTCGATTCTCGCTCTCGCGCGCCTTGATGCGCGCACCGGTGTGTCGATCGGGGACGACGATGTCCAGATTGGGCATCTGGTGCAGGTGATCGTCAGCGAGTTCACCGCGACCGCAGAGCTTCGGGGCATTCGCATCACTACCTCGATCGACGATTCAATTGTGCTGGGCGATGAGGATGCGCTCGCAATCGCTCTGCGAAACCTGCTCAATAACGCGCTGCGCTTTGCGCGCACGAGCATCGCGGTCGATGTCGCACACGACCAGGATCGCGTGACGGTAACGGTGCGCGATGACGGCTCCGGTTTTACCGAGGAAAGCAAGCGACGTGCCTTTCACCGGTTCTTCCGCGGCTTGGAGGAGGGTCGTGGCTCGGATGGGGCCGGCTTGGGATTGGCCTTGGTGCTGCGCGTGGCTCAATTGCATGAGGGCTCTGTGGAAATCGTTCCTGGAATCGAGAACGGTGCGGGTGTCTCACTGCATCTGCCACTGCGCTTCGCACGGGTGACCGTCACCGCCAAGGGCGCGGCGGCGAGGCTCAACAGATAGTCCGCTGCGCTTCGCTCAGAGGCGCATCAAGCAACGCGAGTCCGGTCCGTTTCTTTGCCCCCACTCCAGGTGCCACACTTGAAAGGCGCCGCGTGGGCGAGCGACTTCGGTGCGATCGCCTTGACCCCCCCCCAGAATTTCGGGTGGTGCACACCGCACTGCGCGCGGCGACCGAGCCTTCGACCAAGTGCCAAAAAAAGGCCGGCAATCATAGGCCGCCGGCCGAGGGTTACGTGCTGCCAGGCGCGGGAAGAACGTGCAGCACGCTATATCTGGCGATCCAATATCAGCGCGAATTAGCGAAGGTCAGATCAAAAACCGCATGGATGGCGACGAGGCGGCTCACAGTGGCTGTGTGATTATCCTGAGCACCTTGCCGCGCGTGCTCACCCACACTTCGTATTCTTCCGCTGAGCCGGTGATATCCACCGACCAATGAATGGTGCCATCCTCACGCTCCAGCAACGCCAACACCACCGTGCCGCCGCCGACCGCCTGCAGGGCGATGGCCTCCGCTCGCTGTTTGGTGATCGTGGCCGCCTGCACTGCAGCCGTTGCTTCAACTGGTGTTGCCGTCGCGTGGGCAGCCTGACCCAAGAGCGCGGTTGCCAGCACCAACGCCCCCAGCAGGGACGAATGTCGCGTAGATTTTGCGGGAAGAGACATCTTGGACTCCTTGGCTTCGATAGGAAGCAAACGATTCGGCTAACTGTATGACTTCATCTCGGAGCGGCTGGATCGAGTGACCGATTGCAACCGTCGGGAGGCAAGTTAGTCCGCGACGCTTAACCGAGTCTTACCAGGGGTATCGTTGGAATGAAAAATGGCCCACGCCGGGCCGGATGAGCCGAGTGTGCGTGATGAGCCAATCGCGCGCTGTGTGAGCGCGGAATCGGCGCTCAAGACTGTATCGGGTGAATCTGGCCTCGGACGTGTCGTCTCACGCGACGGCAAGCTCGCAGCTGGATACGGATCATGGCGACCCGTGACCACGTGCACATCGGATCCAGCCACGCTTTAAGAAAGAAGGCATTGCGCTTCAGCAGGACAGTCCGATTCCACGCGATGCGGCGGCTAATCATCGATGTCACCGCACCACATCACCGCAACGGCGAATCAGAATCCCGCCGGACTTGGGACCTTCAACCCGCCGCTCGCCGTACGTGTCTTACAGCCGATCTAACTCACCAGACCGCGAAAGTCCTGCTCCGTTTGCACCGCGGGCGGAAACAACCGAGGAGAGCCGCACTCACCGCAAGAACACGACCGGAGCCTTCTTGGTCGCCACGAAGGCCGCAGCGGAGCCTCTGTCGGGATTAAATTTTCCGAAGACCGACGCGTTGTCGCGGAAGTGTTGCTCGAGCGCCGCGACCCGATTCTGATTGCTGGGATGATCCGACAGAAACTGAGGGATCTGCCTGGTATCGGCGTTATCAAAATCCTTGAACAGCCACACCAGCCCCCAGGGGTTGTACCCCGCGGCGGCGCAGACATCCGCGCCGGTGAGGTCGGCGCGCGCCTCCGCGTCCCGGGAATAACTGAGGGAATGCAGCTGACCGAGGAGAGCAATGGCCAGGACATTCCCCGTCGTCGGGCCAAGGAGTATCGCGGCGCCGGCCTCGCGCTCAGCAACCTTCTTACGCTTCTCCATCAACTCCATGCTGTCGTGATGGATCGTGTGGGACACCTCATGGCACAAGGTCCCGGCGAGCTCATCCGCGTTCCTGACGAAGTAAAGAAGCGAATCGACGACGTACACGTTTCCGCCGGGTGTGGCGAACGCGTTCGGTTGAGCTTCGTGCACCAGGTAGAACTTAAACGGGTGGTTGTACCGTGGCTGCGCCGCTTTGGTAATGGCATCCGCTATCGGCTTCAACTGATCGTACAAAGGGGACGATTCGATGATTTCCGCGCGCACCTTCAGCTCATCGAAGGTCTGCTTGCCGAGCTGCACTTCAGGATCCTGTGCCTGCTCCGGTGCTGCGGTGCCCTGGAGCGGAGCCAGGCACAGGAATGCCGCGGTCACGAATATCGTTTGCGCTGACTTTATCTTTATTGCACCCACCATGACTCTCCTCGCGCCGACCGGCATTTGGATCGGCTTTAAAGACTTTGACGAGCGCCTTGCAGCGCCACAAGGGCACCAGCCGCTGTCAATTTGGTCCAGGTGACTCGAGGACGATCTGCGGCTGCTTGCGTATCTGTTCTCCATTCATCGCAACGGACCCTGCCACCTGGTGGCCGAGGTTATCAGCGGCTGCTTGCACCTCCGCCCCGGGTTTCCTGAGTCCGATCATGTTGAGGATGTGAACGGAGATCGCGGATCCCGAAATTACCCCGGGCGCGAGCACCACCAGCGGATTGGCCGCGTACGTTGCATGCAGAAAGTCGGCACAGTCGACCTTGCCGGAGCTCGTCAGAATGTCCGCCCCGGCGACTGCTGCACCTGCCTGCGGCGTCGCCGTCGTTGACGCCTGCGTGTAGGCTAATGTGGCCTTTCCTGTCAGGACACAGACGTCATGCACCCTCCTGGCGTCGTTCTGCGGTATGGTCTGGACGAAGATCTTAACGGCGCCGGATGCGTAGGGATCCGCACCGACTACCACTATCTCAGGCTTGGTTGGAGTGAGTTGGTTATGAGCCGTGGCACTGCAGTAACGGGTCGTGATGAGAACGTCATAGCGATATTCCGCACTCTTCGACGGGAAAGCAGGTTTTGCTGCCGCCTGGGCCGCGGTTTGGCAGTTAGTCCCTGACACAAGCTGCTTCTGAGCCATTACGGGGCGAACCGGCGTCCCCGTGTCCGCAGGAATCAGGCCCCCGTACGCCAGGGAGAGAGTCGCTGCAAACGCAGTTTGGGCCGACGGAACCAGACGTGACATTGGAGCAACTCCCTTCTTGCGGTGGCGCTCTGCTCGTGTCCGGGTCGCCTCGACAAACGAATTATACCGCTACGGGGCGGGTTGTGTCCGATGCCTCGCAGCGGTCTGACGGTTGGGTTATGGCGGCTGCCGCTTCCGTCATTTCCCCTGTTCCACGCACACCTCGACGAGCACCGGCCCGCGGGCAGCGAACGCCATCGGGAGTGCCGCATCGAGCTCCGCGCAGCGGCTGGCGCGCACGGCCTCAACGCCCTGGGCACGCGCCAGCGCGCAGAAGTCGAGGTGCGGCAGCAGCGTACCGGGAAGCGCTGTCAGGCCGAAGTGCGGCGCGAACTCGTCGAGGGCACGATAGCCGCCGTTGTTGACGATCACGAACGTGACGGGCAGTGCCAGCTCGGCGGCACTCCACAGTCCCTGGATCGAATACATCGCCGAGCCGTCGCCGAGCAGGGCGATTACCCGCCGGCCAGGTCGCCCGAGGGCGATGCCGACGGCTGCGGGCAGACCGTGGCCGAGTCCGCCGCTCGCGCAGGTATAGAAAGAGTCAGGCTCGAGCATCGGCAGATAGTCATGCATGGCGCCGCGGCTGCTCGGCGCCTCCTCCACGACGATGCTGTCAGGCGGCCGGAGTGCCGCGAGCTGCTGCAGCAGATAGCGGTCGCTGAGGCGATCGGGCGGAAGCGCGCGTGTCCGCGGCGGTAGCGCGGGTGCCGCCCGAGCGGGAGCGGGAGCGGGACCGGCGAGCAGCGCGCGGATGCCGAGCTTCAGGTCAGTGACGATCGAGAGTCCGGCGGGTGCCCGTGCCGAGGCGGCAGGATCGTCGGTGAGCTGCACGAGCGCCGCGCCGTCCGGGATGTGCGGCCCGTGTCCCTCGACGTGATAGGTGAACACGGGGGCGCCGAGCACCACGATGAGGTCGCGGCCGGCGAGGCGCGCGACGATCTGCTCGCGGTCGGCCGGCAGAAAGCCGGCGAAGAGCGCATGCCGCTCGGGGAAGCTGTTGCGCGAGGAGAGCGGGCTCACCCACACGGGTGCCGTGTGCCGCTCGGCGAGCGCGATCAGATCGTCCCAGGCCTGGTCGCGGGCGACCGAGGCGCCAGCCACCAGCACCGGGCGCTGCGCAGCCCCCAACATCGCAGCGGCGCGCGAGAGCAGCACGGGATCGCCGGCCACACGGTGGCTGACCTCGCGCATCGGCGTCGGCGTGCACGGCCGGTCCCAGTCATCGACCGGAATCGACACGAAGGTCGGTCCGCGCGGCGGCTGCAGGGCGGTGAAAACGGCGCGGGCGATGGCGGCGGGAACGTCCTCGGCACGCGCCGGCTCACAACCCCACTTCACGTACGGCCGCGGAAGATTCGTGGCTTCCGCCGAATACAGGAACGGCTCGAACGGTAGGATCGAGCGCGCCTGCTGCCCGGCCGTGATGACGAGCGGTGAGTGGTTGCGATAGGCGGTGAAGAGGCTCCCGACCGCGTGTCCGACGCCGATGGCCGAGTGCAGATTGACCAGCGCGGCCGTACCCCGCGCCTGCGCGAAGCCGTCCGCCATGGCGACGACTACCGACTCCTGCAGCCCGAGCACGTAACGGAAATCGGCGGGGAAGTCGCGGTACATCGGCAGCTCGGTGGAGCCCGGGTTGCCGAAGATGGTGTTGAGACCGAAGTCGCGCAGTAGCGCAAACACCGCCTCGCGAACCGTGGTCATGCCGGGCATGGTGCGCGCACTCAGGTCAGGTCGCGAGCTGCGACCGTCCCGCGGGCGCACTGACCCGCCGCGGCGCCGTCTCTTGCAGAGCGAGCGCCGTCAGCGCGCCGGCGAGCGCACAGACGGCCTGGATGAAAAGCGGTGCCGTGAGGCCGTAGTGATCGGCAGCGGTGCCCGCGAGTGCCGGGGCGCTGACACCGCCCAGGACCTCTCCGATTCCCACCGTGAGTCCCATCGAGGTGGCGACGTAGCGTGCGGGAATGGTCTCGGACGGAATGGTTCCCATGAGGAGAGGCAGGGTCCCGCTCGCCGCCCAGCCTATAAAGACGAGCGCGCCCAGTGCGTAGAGCGAGCCGTGCCAGTAGAGCGCGGCGAGCGGCACGAGCACGCCGACGAGACACGAGGCCGCCACCACGGGGCGGCGGCCGAGCCGGTCGGAGAGTCCCGGCACGACGAAACTGAAGAATGCGGCCGAAAGTCCGAGCAAGCTCATGAGCACGCTCATTGCGCCCGGGGTGAGCTGACGCACTTTGACGTAGAAGAGTGGCAGGAAGGCCCACCCCAGCACCATCCACGACACCATGAAGATGCACATGAGCATGCACAGGATCATGTTGCGAGACTTCAGCATCGCCATATAGCTCAGGGCGGAGCCGGCACCGGCGTCCTCGCCCGCGGGCGCCGGTTTCTTCGGCGGCTCGTGGACGTAGCGCGCGATGAGCACTGCCATGATGAGTCCCGGGATGGCGGCGAGGAAGAACGCCATGCGCCAGCTCGAGTGGTCGGCGATGGCGACCAGGACGAGCGGTGCCACGAAAGAGCCGAGGAGATTGCTGCCGAAGTTCTGCATCACTCCCATGTTGTGCCCGCGCCTGGCGGGGTCTGATTCCGCCGCCAGCAGCGACTGGCACACCGGCATGAACGGTCCTTCCACGAGCCCCATGAGAAGCCGCGCGGCGAACAGCGCCAGGAACGACCCCGCGAGGCCGGAGAGAACCGAGCACAGCGAGAAGGCCACCGCGCTCGCGAGCAGTATCGGCTTACGGCTGCCGGTGCGGTCGGACAATGCACCGCCGAGGAATGCCGAGACGGCCCAGGTGAAGGAGAGCGCGGACGCGATCAGGCCGACCTGCTGGTTGCTGAAATGCAGGTCCCGGGCGATAAACGGCATCAGAAAGCTGGCCGCGTTGCGGTCGAAGAACAGGAAGCCAAAGGTGATGCCCAGCACCCAGATGAGACGTTGTTCGTAGCGCATGTTGTCTTTCGCGTGTCCGCGCAGGTTAGGTTGGGTCTTCCCGTTGCAGGCCGCGGCACGTAAAGTGGAGCGCGGGCGTCCGAAGCGGCGCAGCAGCGGAGGCGTTATGGGCCAGGTGGGATTTGGTCAACCCGACAACGGCGTCATCCAGATGGCCTACGTCGTGGCGGATCTCGACGCGGCGATCCGCGAGTGGATCACGAAGCTCCGGGTCGGCCCATGGTTCGTGCTGGAACACTTCACCGGGATCGATCCGGTGTATCGCGGCCAGCCCTCGCGTGCGGATGTGCGGCTCGCGATGAGCTTTGCCGGGCACATGAACATGGAGCTGATCCAGCCCAACAACGATGCGCCCTCGGTGTACCGCGAGGTGATCGAGCGGCGCGGCTATGGCTTTCATCATTGGGGCGTTTCGACGTGGAGCTTCGATGCGGCGGTGGCGCAGTATGAGCGCGACGGCTATCCACTCGCCTTCCGCGCCGCGGTGCCGAGCGGCGGCCGCGTCGGCTACATGGATACGACCGGCGTGCTGCCGGGCTTCACCGAGCTGATCGAGCTCGGCGGTGACTTCGAGCAGGTCTTCGGGCGCTTTTACCGCGCGAGCATCGACTGGGACGGCAAGGACCCGGTGCGCTCCTTCATCTGACATGCCGAACGTACCCGTCGCGGTCATGGTCGGGGAGTCCCTGCCGCCTCAGCCCTGCTCCTTGAGCTGCCGCTCCAGGTCGGCGAGCGTGCGGTAGCAGGGCAGCACCTGCGCGACACTGGCGTTCGGCTCGCGCTGCTCGCGGATCGCAGCGAAGAACTCCCGGTCCTGCAGCTCGATGCCGTTCATCGACACGTCGACCTGCGACACGTCGATTCTCTGGTCCTTGCCGTCGATGAGATCGTCATAGCGCGCGATGTAGGTGCCGCGGTCGCAGATGTAGCGGAAGAAGGTGCCGAGCGGCCCGTCGTTGTTGAAAGACAGCGACAGCGTACAGATCGCTCCGCTCGCGCTCTTGAGCTGGATGGACATGTCCATGGCGATGCCGAGCGTGGGGCTGATCGGGCCCTGCACGGCGTGCGCGATCTTCACCGCCGAGCCGGTCTGCCAGGCGAAGAGGTCCACCGTGTGTGCCGCGTGATGCCACAGCAGATGGTCGGTCCAGGAGCGCGGTGCCCCCAGCGCGTTGATGTTGGTGCGCCGGAGAAAATAGGTTTGCACGTCCATCTGCTGGATCGCGAGCTCGCCTGTGCCGATGCGCTTGTGGATCCACTGGTGCGAGGGATTGAAGCGTCGCGTGTGGCCGACCATGCACACGAGGTTGGTCTTTTTCTGCAGCCGGGCCACCGCCTGCGCGTCCTCCCAGTTGTCCGCGAGCGGTATCTCGACCTGCACGTGCTTGCCGGCCTCGAGACAGGCGATCGCCTGAGCGGCGTGCAGCTGTGTCGGGGTGGCGAGGATTGCGGCGGCCACGCCCGGCCGCGCCAGTGCTTCGGCAAGCTCCGTCGTCACGTGCGGGATGCCGTACTTCTGCGCGACCGCACGGGTCGGCTCCAGCGTCCGCCCGACGAGCGACACCACCTCGACGTCGCCGATGGCGCGGATGGCCTCCAGGTGTTTCACGCCGAAGGCGCCCGCGCCGGCGAGAACGATCTTCATGGCAGGTTCTCCAGGATGAGGTGACCCACCGCCGTGTTCGAGGCGGGCACGTGGTAGAAGCGGTGCACGGTGCGCACCTTGTCGCTCAGCGCACCCCGCATGATGAGCCACATCACGAGCTCGATACCCTCCGATCCCGCCTCGCGCACGTACTCGACGTGCGGCAGGTGCGAGAGGGTCTCCGGATCGCTGATCAACTGCTCGATGAAGCGCGCGTCCCATTCCTTGTTGATGAGACCCGCGCGCGGACCCTGCAGCTGGTGACTCATCCCGCCCGTGCCCCATACCTGCACGTTGAGATCGGCAGGGAACGAATCGACCGCCCGGCGGATCGCCTTGCCGAGCTCGAAGCAGCGGCGGCCCGAGGGCGGCGGGTAGAGGACGACATTGACCGGGAAGGGAATGACACGCGCGGGCCAGGCCGGCACCTGTCCGAACAGCAGCGATAGCGGCACGGTGAGCCCGTGATCGACGTCCATGCGGTTGACGATCGTGAGGTCGAAGTCCTGCTGGATCACCGACTGCGCGATGTGGCAGGCGAGCTCGGCGTGGCCCTGCACCACGGGCACCGGCCGCGGCCCCCAGCCCTCGTCCGCCGGCGCAAACTGCCCGGCACAGCCGATCGCAAATGTCGGCACGATATCGAGGCTGAAGGCGCAGGCGTGATCGTTGTAGACGAGCAGGATGACGTCGGGCTTCTGCGCGGCCATCCAGCGCCGCGAGAAGTCGTAGCCGGCAAACATCGGCGCCCAGTAGGCATCCTGTGACTTGCCGTTATCGAGCGCCGCGCCGATCGCCGGCACGTGCGAGGTGGTGACGCCTGCGGTGACGCGCGCCATTACGGTGAGGCTCCGGGCCGGGGGCGAGGGGCGGCGCGTGATGACCCGGTGTGCAATGGCTGAAGTCTCACGGGCCCTCCTCAGCGGCGAAAGTAGAGGCGCATCGGGTTATCCACCAGCAGCTGCCGCTGCAGCGCCGCGGTGGTGGCGATCTTCGGGATGAAGTCCACCAGGTCGCCATCATCCGGCATGCG
>Ga0318533_10001723_pt1 | contig 11116 bp, 6 predicted proteins | sample GRESIP053b4f27_FD_203675 | JGI IMG/M metagenome (GOLD analysis project Ga0318533, IMG submission 203675) | Tropical soil microbial communities from Luquillo Experimental Forest, Puerto Rico - GRE.SIPMG.053b4f27 | ecosystem: Environmental > Terrestrial > Soil > Tropical forest > Bulk soil...
GGCGAAAACATTCAGGCTTGGTTGTCGCATGCCGAAACCGGTGATTACGAAGCCGCCTGGCGCCTCCTCACCCAGGACAATCCGTTGCCGGCCGTGATGGGACGCGTCTGCTATCATCCGTGCGAGACAGCCTGCAATCGCGCCCAGATCGACGCCGCGGTCGGGATCAATTCGGTCGAGCGCTTCCTCGGCGATGAGGCGATCAAGCAGGGTTGGAAGTTCACCCCACCCCCAACCGAAAGCGGGAAACGCGTGCTCGTCGTCGGCGCCGGGCCCTCTGGTCTGTCGGCTGCCTACCACCTGCGCCGTCTCGGCCATGCGGTGGAAATTTTCGAGGCCGGGCCAATGGCCGGCGGCATGATGCGCTTCGGTATTCCGAAGTATCGGATGCCGCGGGACGTGTTGGATGCGGAGATCGCGCGCATTCTCGATCTCGGCGTGACCCTCAACCTCAACGTCAAGGTGATGAACGTTGTCGAGGCGATGACGATGCACGGCTTCGATGCAGCGTTTCTCGCCGTCGGCGCGCATATCGCCAAACGCGCCTACATTCCGGCGGGGGAAGCGGCGAAGATCCTCGACGCCGTCCAGATCCTGCGCTCCATGGAGGGCGAGGCGAAACCGCTGCTCGGATGCCGTGTCGTCGTCTATGGCGGCGGCAATACCGCGCTCGACGTCGCTCGCACCGCCAAGCGGCTTGGCGCTACCGACGCAATCATCGTCTATCGCCGCACGCGCGATCGCATGCCGGCTCACGATTCCGAGCTGGAGGAAGCGCTCGAAGAAGGCGTGATGATGAAGTGGCTCTCGACCATCAAGCGCATGGACGAGGGGACAATCACGGTCGAGAAAATGGTTCTCGACGCGACCGGGTTCCCGCAGCCGACCGGAGAATTCGAAACGCTCGAGGCCGACTCGCTCGTGCTCGCACTCGGCCAAGACGTCGATCTGTCTCTCCTCAACGGCGTGCCGGGACTCGAGATCAAGGACGGCGTGGTGCGCGTCGGGCCGAACATGATGACAGGTTATCCCGGCATTTTCGCGGGCGGCGATATGGTGCCGGCCGAGCGGACCGTCACGGTCGCCGTCGGGCACGGCAAGAAGGCGGCGCGCCATATCGATGCGTGGTTACGCGGCGGCGCTTATGAGCCGCCAGCTCGACACGAGATCGCCACCTTCGACCAGCTCAACACTTGGTACTATGCGGATGCACCGAAAACGGTGCGGCCGATGCTCGAAATGGCCCGACGGCGCGCAACCTTCGAGGAAGTCACGCAAGGACTGGATGAAACCAACGCGCTCTATGAAGCGCGGCGCTGCCTCTCTTGCGGCAACTGCTTCGAATGCGACAACTGCTACGGGATTTGTCCCGACAACGCCGTGATCAAGCTCGGGCCCGGCAACCGATTCAAGTTCGATTACGATTTCTGCAAGGGTTGCGGGCTCTGCGCCCAGGAGTGCCCGTGCGGCGCAATCATGATGGTGCCAGAGGCAATCTGATCGCCTCCGGCGGACCGATGGTGTCTACGATGAGATTATCCCAGCGCTCGACCGGAGCTCATTTTAGGGACGCATAATAGGCTGCGAGATTTGCGATGTCCTGGTCATTGAGCTGAGCTGCGAACGCTTTCATCACCGCGTTGTTGCGTTTACCCGATTTGTAGTCCTTCATCGCTTCGACAAACTCATCCGCCGTCTTGCCCTTTAATGCTGGATTAGGCGGGACCCCCTGACCATTTGCCCCGTGGCACCCCACGCAAGCAGCGGCCTTGGCCTTGCCGGCCTCGACATTTCCCGCCGCCTCAGCAGTTGCGGCGGCTCCAAGCGATGCGACACTCACTGCAGTCACTGCGGTCAGGATGCGTTTCATTGTCCAGCTCCTTTTTTGAGACGCTAGCGCCTTCCTTGTTATTCGAAGCGCAGACGCGATGTCACGCGATCGCGTGTTGCAACGCAAATATAATAGATTCTACGATGAGATTGTCATTGACTGCGCGAACTCCAGAGGTCACCTCAGCTGCTGACCGAATCGCTTGTTTTTCTGCCCGAGAGCGGACACTCCCCCACAGCTCGACTGTTCCATCGTGCACGATGACGTTGAGCCGAGAGGTTCTCGCCCATGGCTCCGCGCGCAAGCGCGACAGCAGTTCCTCGCGAATCATCCGATCGCTGGTCGCGGCAGCTGCTTTGATCTCCTTGCGGGCGCTGGCCAGCGCTTGTACCAGATTTGCGCGACTGACGATCCCAACCAGCTTTCCGTTGCTGACGATCGGCACACGCTTGATGCCGTTCTTTTCGAGCAGGGCTGCGATCTGACGCAGCGGCGTGTCGGGAGTCGCGACGATAACGTCGCGTGTCATGACGTCGGCGACCCTGCCCGCGTGCGACTTTACGAATTCGGCCGCAAGTGGCTGAGTTCCGAGGAGCAGCGCGAGCCACCGGGATCGGCGGCGCTCGGTATCGATCTCGGTACGCCGGATCAAGTCGCCTTCGCTGACGATCCCCACCAAGTCTCCGCCGTTTGATACGACGGGTACGCCACTGACGCGATTCTCGAGCAAAGTGTCCGCGACATTCTCAATCGAGCATTCCGGACCCACGGTAACCACCGTGGTGACCATGACATCAGCGGCTTTCATATCGGCCCATTCCCGTCGCTTGTGAGCGACTGACCCTTTTTGATCGACCCGCTGAAGACCACATCCTGTGCATCCTCGGCTGCCGCCATCTCAGCAGAGCGAGGTGTGCAGGCATTGACCTGAATCAAATTTGCAACTGGCGCTCCGAAACAGGTGATGGAGCCTCGCGCGCACGCGCAGGCCCGTAGGGGTGCGGACCCGCAGCAAATCCGTTCCTAAATTTGATGGCTCGGAAGGCAATTTGACCTCGACGAAGCTCGCTGGCAGGGGAGCGAAGGGGCGGACTGCGAACATGCTGCCGACCGCCATAGCAATTTGTTGTATCCCTGCCACACACCAAATGGCGAGCTGTGGCAAGCATGCCACACGGGGCAAAAAAGATCCGGCGCCGCGCCATTGACAAAAAAAAGGCCGCGATCGTAACGTCGAGTATCGAACATAAGCAAAAACTGCATAACTGGGCGGCCACTCTCTAAAAATAACATCGCCCTGACAACGCGATATCGGGCTGAAGTGGGTCCAGGCGTCGCGGGGTCTTGTTTGCGTCCCCGCAGGGTCGGGGGCATTTTAGAAATGCAAACAACGACATTTGCCAATTCGACCCAGCCAGGGCTACGAACCGACGGCGCCTGCGCGGAAAACAAGCTGTTAGCGCTGATCGCCGGGGGGGTCATCGGCACGATTGCGATGGCTCAACCACTCGGCGCGGAAGAGCTCGTATTGCACGGAAAGTATTTTTCGAACGAGACCTATTTGGAGCTGATCAGCTACGTGCAGCAACTCGGAGATGAGCAACCCAGCATCGGCACCCCGCCAGAGTCTCCGCACCATCTTTCTCCGCACAACTTTACCCCGATCGATCGCGAGAGTTATTCGGCCCTGCGCAACTTCGTTCAGCAGATCGGCCCTGAGCAGCCGAAGAGCGCGAGCATCAGGGAAAGCAAGAGCGCCTATCCGCATTCCGACACTCCAGAGCTGCTGGCGTTGCGCGACTACGCGCAGCAGATCGGGATAGACGATTCCGGTTCGTCCAGCGCTCCACAGCTCAGAATGGCGGAGGCGGATAACGCCTTCGACGCTCTGCGCGAATTTTTTGGGAGGGGGGCGCCACAAAATCCACTGCCGAACACGACCCCAAATTCCGCACCGGATCCGGCTTCGAAATCAAAGCCGAAAACAACTCCTCGCGCAACGCCAAAGCAACCAAGGCAGGCACCGCCGGCTTACGCTACACCGGTCGTTGTTGGCCATTTGGTCGGCTCGAAAACCTGTCTGGGTTGCCATGCGCTGCAAGCCGCATCTTTTGGCAACACGCTGATGGGCCGGATCGGCAAGTCCCAACCAGGTAAGTTCGACTGCGAAAGCTGCCACGGCCCCGGCTCCGAGCACGTCAAGGCGATCGGCTGCGCGTCCTGTCACGGCGAGGGCGGCGTGACCAAGAGGCCTGGCACGCCCAGCCTCATCGGGCAGGACCCGCAATATCTCGTCCCGGCGATGAAGGCTTACGTCAACGGCCAGCGCCACCACGAGCTCATGCGCTCGGTGCTGGCGGGTGTGGGCGACGCAGAGCTCCACGGCATTGCATCTTATTACGCGCGGCAGGTCGCCGCTCGGGCGGAAACCCCGCTTGTCGGCGATCCAGGCGCCGGAAGGGGCGCCATCGGCGTGTGTGCCGGGTGCCATGGCGAGCATGGTATCGCCATCGTTCCCGCGTGGCCGAGCCTTGCCGGCCAGGACGCGCGATATCTCGCCGACGCGATGCGAGCCTACAAGAATGGATCGCGTACCAAGGCCATCGCCTGTGCGGCCTGTCATGGCGCGGGCGGGGTCAGCCGGCAGGCCGGAATGCCAAGCCTCGTCGGGCAGGACCCGCAATATCTCATCCTCGCGATGAAGGCGTACGTCGATGGACAGCGCAAGCACGGGCTCATGACTGCGCTCCTGACGGGCGTGAGCGACTCCGAGCTCAGAAACATGGCCACTTATTATGCGGGCCAGGCTCCTTCCAGGGCGCAGACGCCAAGCCTGGGCGATGCATCCGCCGGAAAGAGTGCCGCCGCCACGTGCGTCGAGTGCCATGGCACCGGGCACGGCGCTGCGGATGCGGCATGGCCGAGCCTGGCAGGACAGGATGCGCAATACCTCGCCCAGGCGATCAGAGCCTACAAGGAGGGATCGCGCAACAAGGTCGTCGCGTGCGCGGCCTGTCACGGCGAAGGGGGCATCAGCAAGCGATCCGGGATGCCGAGCCTTGTCGGGCTCGACCCGCAATATCTCGTGTCGGCGATGAGGGCCTACGTGTCCGGTCAGCGCAAGGGGCCGGTGATGAAGGCGCTCCTCACCGGCGTGAACGATACAGAACTCAGCAACATGGCGCAGTTCTATGCGCGGCAAACCCCCGCCCGGGCGCAAACTCCGACGATTGGGGATCCGGCAGCAGGAAAGACTGCTAGCGCTTCCTGTGCCGGCTGCCACGGCGAGCAGGGCGTGAGCGCGAATCCGGCGTGGCCGAGCCTGGCGGGACAGGATGCGCGATATCTCGCCGACGCACTCAAGGCCTACAAGAATGGATCGCGTACCGACGCAACCATGAAAGCGCTGGTCGAAACGCTTGACGACCGCACTATCAATGACATCGCCAGCTACTACGCCGGGCTGCGCCCGGCGCAACCCAGTGCGACGGGCGCCGCCAGCAGGAGCGATCCCGTGCTGGTCGCCAACGGGCTCGTCGCCTCGCTTGACGAGCGCACGATCGAGAACATAGCGGGCTACTTTGCCAGCCTGCAGCCCGAGCGGCCTGCCGGCGCGCCGAGCGCGGCCGGCATGCGCGATCCCGTGCTGGTCCGCAACAATCTGCTCGCGGGTCTTGGCGAAGCCACGATCAACAACATCGCGAGCTACTATGCGAGCCAGCCTCCCGAGCAACCGGCCGGCACAAGGGGTGTGTCGGGCGGGCCCCCACCTATCCGCGTCGGCGGCGCCGCGCCCGCCGATGGAAGCAGCGTGGGCGGGATCATCTCCTTCCGCAAGAACGACCCCTCGCGCAGGGTCGAGGACAACAACGCGATTTGTCTCGCCTGCCACGAGCGCGGCGAGCGAACCTACTGGCGCGGCAGCGTGCACGAGGAGCGTACCGTCGCCTGCACCGATTGCCACACGATCATGAAGAACGTATCGGCAGTGCACGCATTGAAGACACCGTGGGAGCCCAACACGTGCTTCCAGTGCCACAAGGACCGCCAAGCCCAGATCTTCCGCTCCTCGCACATGCCTGTGCGCGAGGGGAAGATCACGTGCTCGAATTGTCACAATCCGCACGGTAGCCCCACCGAGGGGCTCCTGCGGCAAGTCTCGATCAATGACAATTGCTACAAGTGCCACGCCGAAAAGCGCGGGCCGTTCCTCTTTGAGCACGCGCCGGTGCGCGAGAATTGCCTGAACTGCCACAATCCTCATGGCACGATCAACGAGTTCTCGCTGAAAATGTCGCGACCGAGGCTGTGCTACGAGTGCCATACGATCGGCCATACGCAGGCCGGACCGGGTTCGCAGTTCACCATGAGCCGCGCCTGCCAGAACTGCCACACGCTGATTCATGGCAGCAACAGTCCTGCCGGTGCGGTTTTCCAGCGTTGAGGTGAAACAACAAAAGCAGCGCGTCGAAAAGGGGGAAACAGGGAGCAGTTCAAGGACGGGGAGCTTGGGGGCAATGTCACGTCAAATCGGATTGCTGCGGACCTGCATGGTCGGCGCAGCGTTGGTTGGGGCAGGGTTGGTTTCGACCCGCGCAACCGCTCAGGAATTCTACGCCATCGATCCACACGTTCGCGGCTGCTGTGAAGGCGGGTTCGCGACCGGCGCCAATGCGTGGACCAACGGAGACTTCACCGGCGCGAAATGGCCCGCGCCGCCACCGGTATCGCCGGACGGTGCAGTGTTGCTCACCGGGGCTGTGCCTGTAGCCGAACCGGTGCCTTACTGGTGGACCCACGGGGCGGTCGAGGTCGGCTACCGCGACTTTACCAATGGCCCATCGCGGAACGGACCGGTTTATGACAACCAGAAGAGTCTGGCGAAATACTATGAGTACAGCACGATCGCGCCTGGAATGTTTGGCGGCGGCCACGCCGCAATCGGCAGCGTCGATGGTCTCTACCAAGCCGATATATGGGCCAACAATATCGGCTATAGCGATGAGAGTTACTGGCTCTACGCGTCCAAGGCCGGCGAGCACTACGTCTCGGTGGTGTGGGATCAGACGCCGCATGTGTACAGCACGAGCGCGCTGACGCCGTTTATCGGAGCGGGAACCTCAGTCCTGACCGCTGCGAGCGGTCCTTTCGCCGTTGCGTCACCGGCCAGCCTTCAAGGCTTGTTGCACCAGCAGGATATTGGCATCGAGCGCAACACCGCTGCCGTCGCCTACCGCTGGACGCCCACGGAGGCCTGGGACATTAGGGCGGATTATTCGCACATGACGCGGCAGGGCTCGCAGGTCGCCGGCCTCACTTTCACCGGCTTTGGCAGTGGCGGTCTTCAGCCTGAGGAGCATCCAGCGCCGGTAAAGGATACGACGCAGGATTTCGGCGCGAACGGCGAATATGCCGGCCTCTCGCCATGGGGGGGAAAGTACTCGGTGCAGGTGGCTTATAACGGCTCGCAATATACCGACAGCATCTCATCCTACTTCGTGCAGAATCCTTTTACCCCCACTTTGGGATCCTGCGTGAGACCCACAGCAGCCGCAGCAGGAACGCCGAGTTGCGTATCGGCACAGGTTTCGACGCCACCCAGCAATTCAGCCAACGGCGTCGCTGGAACAGTGGCAGCGGATCTGCCACTCCTGAGTCGCTACGTCGGCACGGTCAACTACACGGCGATGCGGCAGAACGATCAGTTCCAGCCGATGACGAATAACCCCCTTGCGGTAGCTTCCCCATTCAACGGTGGCGCTAACTGGAACACGCTCGGCGCCCTGCCGACCACCAGCCTCAATGGTGCAATCAACACACTTCTGAGCAACAACGTGATCACAACCAAGATTCTCCCAGATTTGACTTCAAAATTAAGCTATCGCTATTACAACTTCGACAATCAGACGCCGCGCGTCATTTTCCCGTGCTGGATATCCGATAGCGGAACCGGTGCTACGATCGTCCCAGGCGGCAATCCTTGCGGAGGAGCTACTGCAGCCGGTACGGGATTCGAAAACACGATTTCGAGCCTAACGATCGGCTACACCAAGCAGGACGCCGGGGCTACGTTGAATTGGCGGCCGTCCCGCGAATGGAATTTCAACGCCGAGTACGGTTACGAGCGCTACAACTACCAGCAGACAGACGTCAATGTCACCAATGAGAATTCCGGAAAAGTGTCTATGGATTGGAAGCCGACGACCTGGTTTACCGTCCGTACAAGCGGCGGCTATGGCACTCGAACCTTCGAGAACTACAACTATCCGCAGTTTGTGCAACAAATTCAATTCCCGACAGTGGCTCCGTTCACCCCACAGCAGAGCACAAGCTGGTTCTATTGCCCGTGCTACCGACAATTCATGTTCGACAATCGTCAACGAACGACAGCGAACGTATTCGTTGACATCGTGGCGTTTCCCGGCATCACTGTCACCCCCACGTTCAAGTTCAAGGATGACAACTATGGGCTCAATCCACTTCACGAGGAGGGTGTGAACGACAGTCGAGTCACGAGTTCGGGTGTCGACGTCGGTTGGGTCGTAACGCCGCGTGTATCATTCGCGGTGTCGTATTACTGGGAGTATTACGATCAGACGCTGTATAATTATACGAATACTGCCACGACATCCATATTTGGCCTTCCTTTCGGCTGGCCCTTCGAAGCCGCTCCCGGGAACTGCACCACTGGGCTGAATGCAAACTGCCTGATCACGACCTCGGATAGGGAGCGCGTGAATACGATTACGGGGGTGGCAAATTGGACGGCAATTCCGGATGAATTGGACCTGACCGTGCGCTACACGGTCTCGAAGGGAACGGTCCAGCAGCAGCTCTTGACTGCCGCGCCCAACGCTGCCTGCGCGATGTGTCAAGGTGCATTCCCTGACGTGACGACATTGTTCCGGCGTTTGGACGCAACGGCGATCTACAAGTTCGACCGCGCCTGGGTCGCGCAAATGGGATGGACCGGTGATGCCAAGCTGAAGCTGCGCTACACCTGGGAGAGCAATTCCGTCGCCAACTGGGCAAACGATCTGCTGGCTCCATTCACTCCCGCCGTCAGCGCCAACGCGCTTTGGCTTGGCTACAACAACCCGAACTACAACGTGCAGATGATCGCGGGATCGTTCATCACCACCTGGTAACGTGGATGTTCGCGACCTAAAGCGGGTTTTCGATGAAACGAATCGCCTTGTCCTGTGGGTGGTTTGGGCGCTTGACTCTGCAGCCAAGTCACAAAGCGTAACCCACGGGCAACATGGCCAAAGAAGGAGCTTGTCATGCGTAGAATCATCATGACGGGGGCCGCGGCCGTGTTCACGGCTACAGCGCTCGCAGCGGCTGCGACCGAGGCCGTTACGCCTGCGCCAGCCGTCAGGTCCGCGCAGGCAAACGTTGTACAGGACGTGCCGTATGTCTGCGGCTGGTGGGGACGACGATGCTGGACCATCGGCTACGCGTACTACTATCGGCCTTACTACGTTTATAGCGCTTATCCGCCCTATTGGCCGTACCGCCCTAATGCGTATTACCGACCATGACGACTTGCACGACGTTCGCCGGCTGCTCCGCCGAATGGCCGTTCTTGATCATGCGCCGCATCGCGTCAATAGCGCCGATCCGCGCCAGTCACCTTCACTGCTGATTTTCGCGGGCCGAGCTTGAGCGGTGCCGTCACCGGAGCGCTGGAAAATGCTGCCCGAGCAGGCGACGGGGCTGCTGGTCGAATTTCGCGCCCCCAGTGAAGTAGCCCGCGCCGAGGCTGAGCGCATTGCCGCCGCGACGCTGGCGGGGCTGAAGCTGCTTGAGCCTGCTGAATTCACCCGCGATCCGGTCTTGGCGGCGCAGTTCTGGAACGTGCGCAGCGGGCTCTTGGCATCGGTCGGCGGGGCACGTCCTTCAGGCTCGTCGTTCATTCTAGAGGACGTGTGTTTCCCGCCGGAGCGGCTCGCGGACGGCGCACTCGATTTGCAGGCGCTGTTCGCCAAGCACCACTACGCCGGAATCGTCTTCGGACACGCCTCGGCCGGCAACTTGCATTTCCTGATCACGCCCTTTCTCAACGATCCGGCAGAGGTCGCGCACTATGGCGCGTTCATGCAGGACGTCGCCGAATTGGTTGTCGGCAAGTATGACGGCTCGCTCAAAGCTGAACACGGCACCGGCCGCAACGTCGCGCCCTACGTTGAGCGTGAGTGGGGCCGAAAACTTACTGGCTTGATGTGGAAGCTGAAACGCCTCGCCGATCCTGAAGATATTCTCGCGCCGGGAGTCGTGCTTACTGACGATCCGGAAAGCCATCTGAAGAACCTGCAGACTTCGCCCGCAATCGAGGAAACTGTCGATCGCTGCATCCAGTGTGGCTATTGCGAGCCCGTCTGCCCCAGCCGAAACCTGACCACCACCCCGCGCCAGCGGATCGCGCTGCGCCGCGAGATGGCGCGACAGTCCGAAGCCTCAAGCGTATCCGCGCAGATTCTCGCCGAATACGACTACGACGCCATCCAGACCTGCGCAGGCGATGGGTCCTGCGCAATGGCCTGCCCCGTGGACATCAATACCGGGGCGTTGATGAAACATTTCCGCCATCTCGAACACGGCCCACGCGCCGAACGCATTGCTGCGAGCGTGGCACGACGATTTGGCACGGTTGAACGCGTCGCGCGTATCGGCCTCGACGTCGGAAATGCGACCGCAAGAGTACTCGGCAACCGCACGCTCGCTGCGGCGACCGCTCTGGCGCGCGCCGTCGTGAGCAAGGATCGCTGTCTCGGCGCGCGCCGGGTTGCCGCTGTGGCTTCCCGAAGACATCGGCGGCCATTGTTGCGCGACCATCTGGCATTCCAAGGGCTACGCCAAAGGCAACTCCATTATGGCGAACCGCATCGCCGAAAGTCTGTGGCGTTGGAGCGATAACGGCAGGCTCCCAGTCGTTTGTGACGCCAGCTCCTGCTCACTGGGAATCACAAGCGAGATCGTGCAACACCTGACGCCGGAAAACCGCGACCACCACGTGCGGCTGACGATTTTTGATTCGGTCGCTTGGGCGCATGACCGGCTGCTGCCGAAGCTCAAAATCGAGCATAAGGCGGCATCGGCAGTTGTCCACCCAAGCTGCTCGATCAATCACCTCAATCTGGCGAAGAAGCTGCATGGGATCGCGGCTGCAATGGTCGACGTGGCGGTGACGCCGACAGCCGCCGGATGTTGTGCCTTCGCTGGCGACCGAGGCTTCCTCCATGCCGAACTCACCCGCTCGGCGACCGCCGAGGAGGCGGAAGA
>Ga0318533_10001734_pt1 | contig 11083 bp, 12 predicted proteins | sample GRESIP053b4f27_FD_203675 | JGI IMG/M metagenome (GOLD analysis project Ga0318533, IMG submission 203675) | Tropical soil microbial communities from Luquillo Experimental Forest, Puerto Rico - GRE.SIPMG.053b4f27 | ecosystem: Environmental > Terrestrial > Soil > Tropical forest > Bulk soil...
CGATCCGCGAATCAGTGATCACAACTGGGCCAAGGCTGAAAAAATGCAATCCTTTGCCGGTTACCCTCTCGTGGTCGAGGACAGGGTCGTAGGCGTCATGGGAATGTTCTCCAGGCAAGCGCTTACGGAGAGTGCGCTGGAGACCCTGGCCTCCATTGCTGCCGGCATCGCGCAGGGCATCGACCGTAAGCGCGCCGAGGACGCTCTCAAGCTTCTCAAGGACCAGCTTTATAGGGAAAACATAGCTCTCCGTGATGAAGTGGTTCGGGCCTCGATGTTCGATGAAATTGTTGGCACTTCGAATCTGTTGAAGGTTGTTCTTTCTCGGATCGCGAAAGTCGCTCCCACCGACTCCACGGTCTTGATAACAGGGGAGACGGGCACCGGCAAAGAACTCATTGCTCGCGCAATCCACAAAAAGTCTCAGAGATCCGCGCGAGCCTTCGTTAGCGTTAACTGTGCGGCTATCCCCCGTGACTTGATCCCCTCGGAGCTGTTCGGACACGAAAAAGGGGCCTTCACAGGAGCCATGCAAAGGCGGCTTGGCCGTTTTGAACTCGCTGACGGCGGAACGATTTTCCTGGACGAAGTGGGCGAACTTCTGCCTGACACTCAGGTCGCGTTATTGCGGGTGCTCCAAGAACGGGAATTGGAACGGGTTGGGGGAGGGCACCCTATCCATATCGACGTTCGCGTCATCGCTGCGACGAATCGTGACTTAAAGGCGGCAGTAGCCAATGGGACCTTTCGCCAGGACCTCTTTTACCGGCTCAATGTGTTTCCCCTCGAAGTGCCGCCCCTCCGAGAACGAAAGGACGATCTCCTGCTGCTGGTCGAGTATTTCGTCCAACGCTACGCCACCAAGGCGGGGAAGGATATCCGCTCGATCGAAAAGAAGACGCTCGATCTGTTGCAGTCCTACGACTGGCCAGGCAACATCCGGGAATTGCAAAACGTAATTGAGAGGTCTGTAATCCTGAGCTCTGGCGACGTTTTTGCAATTGACGAATTGTGGCTTTCCAAAGAACTTCTTCCGACTGCGTCTCTGGTTAAAGCGACGCCACTCGTCAAGGGGCAGGCTGAGCCGCTCAGTGAGCGTGAGATTATCGAGGCGGCGCTGGCCACCACTAGGGGCCGGGTTTCCGGACCGACAGGGGCGGCAGCCAAGCTTGGAATTCCAGCATCGACTCTTGAGACCCGCATCAAGGCCCTGAAAATCAACAAGCTCCAATTCAAATTTCGCTGAACATGTGACGTAGGGTTATCTAAATTGCGGAATTCACGGAATTCACGGAATTCGCGTGATTCACGAGATTAGCCTGTCTACCTTTCTCTTTTGTTTTCATAAGATTACGAGTGGTGCAGTGTTTGCTTACATGAAGATGTATGTGACGGACCTCACAGGGAAGTAAGAATTTCTAAAGAGGCTGGATGCTTCGGATCACAAGAGCAGCCAACGGGGAGGCGGTTTTTAGACTGAGCGGCCGAATGGACGCTGGAAGTGTGGCCGAATTGGAAAGGCTGTTCAGCGCAGAAACACGCGGCCGCCCGATCGTCCTGGACCTGAAAGACCTCACCTTGGTGGATCGAGAGGCGGTCATCTTTCTCGCTAAGTGCGACGGGGACGTGCAGATTAAAAACTGTCCGCCGTACATCCGAGAGTGGATCAGGAGAGAGCGGTTGGAAAGGGAATCTGACGAGAGTTCGGAGAAATGAACTCTAACGGGTCCCGGTGACTTGAGCGTGGTCAGTGGAAGGAGCAGTCATGGTCGCAGCAACACAATCGGCACATAAAAGAGAATTCGGGGCACGCTTCGGGGAAGGCGCAGATCACGGGCTTTCCGGAGTCTTGGACACGGGAAAACGGAGTTCTACAGCTTCCCAGTTTGAGCGTGCGCTGCGGGAAAAGGTCGTGGGGCAGGAAGAGGCTGTGCAAGCGATTGTCGATCTTTATCAAGTGTTTTGTGCTGGTCTGCATTGTACCGGACGCCCAGTGGGTAACCTGCTGTTTCTAGGGCCGACCGGTTCAGGCAAAACGCGCACGGTCGAGGCAGCGGCCGAGATTCTGTTCGGAAACAGCCGAGCAGTGATCAAAGTGGACTGCGCGGAATTTCAACACTCCCACGAAATCGCCAAGTTGATTGGTTCGCCGCCAGGGTATCTGGGACACCGGGAAACGCACCCGCTCATCACGCAAGAGGCGTTGGCCGCAAGCCACCGCGAAGGGCTAAAACTGAGTTTCTTGCTGTTTGACGAAATCGAGAAGGCAAGTGATGCGCTGTGGCAGTTGCTGTTGGGGATGCTGGATAGAGCGACGCTTACATCGGGGGACAATCGGCGAGTGGATTTGTCGCAAACAGTGATTTTTCTGACGTCGAACCTGGGAGGCAGCCAGATCGCGGATCTGCTGCAAGGAGGCATGGGATTCATCCAGCCGAACGACAAGCCCAGAGCAGGATTGCAGAAAAAGGTGGAGAGGGCGGCAGTAGAAGCGGCCAGGCGCAGGTTCTCGCCTGAGTTTATGAATCGCTTGGACAAACTGGTGGTGTTCCATCCCCTGAAGCGCGAGGAGCTGGACGAAGTGCTGGAGATCGAACTGCGCAATGTTCAGAAGCGCGTGTTGGATTCGACGACGGGGCCGTTCCTATTTCGCATCACCGAGGAAGGCCGCGAGTTCCTGTTGCAAGAAGGAACTGACCAGCGATACGGAGCGCGCCACTTGAAACGAGCCATTGAGCAGTATGTGGTCTGCCCAATTGCCAGACTACTGGCCACTGCTCAAGTGCACCAGGGCGACATGCTGCTGATTGATCGGCACCCAGGCGATAAGGGCTTGGCTTTCTCGCGAGACACGGAAAGACGGTTTTCGGATCCCAGGGTCGCTCTTGCAGGCAGGAATTCTGGTCAGCTCACGACCGCGGAAGTGCATGCGTAGCTGAGCAGAAATGGGAGCAGAACATGAGCACAGCATCAAATTCGGTCAGACAAACTATTGCATATCCGGAAAGCTCGCCGATGAATGGCGCTTTCCATCGTGGAGATGAACGGACAGCACGCAGGCTAGAGCGCACGGAATCCTCGTTCCTGGACACAATCGTGGGGCGCCGCGGCAGCCTGCGCGCAATTCTCAGCCAAGTCGAGGCGGTGGCGGGCACGAATACAACCGTCTTGATTGCCGGTGAAACCGGCACCGGCAAGGAGGTCATTGCGCAGGCGATTCACGAGCTCAGCCCGCGCCGAAATCGAAATCTGGTGAAGGTGAACTGCGCGGCCATGCCGGCCGGCCTTCTCGAGAGCGAACTCTTCGGACATGAACGCGGAGCCTTCACCGGCGCGATCCATTCTCATGTTGGGCGCTTCGCGCTGGCGGACCGCGGCACCCTGTTCCTCGATGAAATTGGAGACATGCCCTTGGAGCTTCAGCCCAAGCTGCTCCGCGTGCTCCAGGAGCGTGAGTTTGAGGCCGTGGGCAGCACACGCACCACGCGCGTCGATGTTCGCGTGGTCGCTGCGACGAACCAGGACCTGAAGCAAATGGTTCGAGACCGTGAATTCCGCGAGGATCTGTATTACCGGCTGAATGCTTTTCCGATTTATCTGCCCCCGCTGCGCGAAAGGAAAGCCGATATCCCCGAACTCGTGGAATACTTCGTCCAACAGTTTGCCGCGTCGATGGACAAAACCATCGAAACCATACCTGATGAAACCATGCGCGCCGTGGTTCGTCATTGCTGGCCCGGCAACATTCGAGAGCTGCAAAACTACATCGCCCGCGGCGTCATTCTTTCCAATGATGGAGTCTTTGAACCAGCGCCACTCGAGAGCTGTGCATCGTTGGAGCCAGAGCCAGAGGTTGCCAATCCGACGCTGGAAGAGAAGGTGCGTCGAGAAATTCTCGCCGCCTGCCAGCGTGCCAATTGGAAGCTCGGAGGCCCGCGAGGAGCAGCGGCTAGACTCGGCTTGAAGCGCACCACACTGTTCTACAAGATGAAGCGCCTTGGTATTGCGCCGCCTGCTGACCATTGGCAGGACTGAGTCGAGGTCAATTACAGGTTGCTGTATTTGAGAGTCATAGGTGATCTGGATGAAGAATGGTTTGCGCCTGATTGTAATTGCACTGAAGACGGCCGTGGCTGCATATCTAATCGGCCGTGTCGGCCTATCATGGTTGAAGCAAATCCGCCGAGAGTTGGAAAAGTTCGGTCGCATGCAATCGAAGGAGCATAGAAATGGTGAGACAGAGTCAGACACAAGAAGGTCAATTCGGCTCGTTCGAAGATACGGCGGCGCACCTGCCGGAACCTTTGGTAGCAGTGGCTCGTGGGAGATCGCATGGAAATAGGACCAGTCCCATTGGCAATCAAACGAAAATGTTCCACCCCTATGGGGTCAGGCGCCTCTGTCTAGCCATCGTTAATCGCGCCATCCCTGATGTCTTAGAGAACAGAAAAGAATCACGAGAAGCGAAACGATGGCTGTTGAGCAGAGACTTCGATAGCCTGCAAGCGGCGTTCGACTAACCTCAGAACTTTTTTCGCATAGCTCCTGCGACTTGAACTTTTAGCCCGCCTAGTCTTCGGGCCGACCCGCGCCACGCTCACTCAAAAACCTCTCCGAAAGGTGCAGCTGCACCCAGGTCCGTTAAGTGAAGTTGCGTCACCGCCCAGACGTTGCCGTCAAACCTCCGCCAAGAATGTTGTGTGATAGGAGTTCCTTCCGATGCGGCTGGCGGGTTACGTGTCTTCTCTTCGTTGAAAACAGGACACATAGTCCGATTCACTGGTGGCATCTCTCGTTGGGCACGCAGATGCTTCATGGAACAGTGAAGGAAAGGGAGATCGCCAATGACCTACGCATCCACGTCTGCGAGCTTCACTGGCCGCACTAACGCAGGAACGGCGGTCAGCCAGCCCTCGCATGTTTTTAGATCACGAAAGAGGGACGCGTCGCCAACATTTTGCATCCGGCGGCCGACCTTCTTTGTTTTCAGTCCATTTCGCTCTGGCCCGACAGATGCGCTAGTGGGGTGCCTGGAAGTTGAAAACGCAAGATTGAAAAGGAGTAGGTTATGTCGAACCTGAACTGGAAGATTCTGACCAAGAAGCGCGCTAGCGCCACCCACGGCCTGCCTCCCGGCAAGGAAGATCTTGCTTGGGTCTCGAATACCGTCACGCTTATTTATGGCGAACGCGATGCCGTCCTCGTCGATACGTTCTTGTCCGAGCAGCATTCAAAGGAGCTGTTGGATTGGGTCGTCGAGAGTGGCAAGAACCTCACAGCCATTTACGTCACCCATGCCCACGGTGATCATTTCTTTGGTCTGAAGCTCTTGCTAGACAGGTTCCCTAACGCAAGAGCGCTTGCCACCGCTTCTGTAGTTGCGGCCGTTCAAAACCACATAAAGCCCGACTTTTTGAGAACCGTCTACGAGCCGCGCTTCCCTGGCCAAATTCCGTCGCCGTTGGTAGCGCCCGAGATCCTGGAAGGAGATACCCTCTATCTTGAGGGAGAAGAGCTAAAGGTAGTGGAGCTTGGGCATACAGACACTGCGCATTCAACTGCGTTGCATGTGCCCTCGATTGGCCTGGTCGTATCAGGGGATGCCGTCTACAACAACACGCATCCCTATTTGGCCGAGGCCGATGAGAAGGCCAGGGCTGAGTGGCTCGCGGCGCTGGATAAAATCGAAGTCCTGCATCCGAGGGCGGTGATCGCAGGTCATGGTGTGCTTGACCCCGATAGCTCCACTCGCCACATCGAGGAAACCCGGGGTTACCTTCGTGACTTTAGCGATTCGGTGGCAACTACATCGACTGCGCGGGACGTTTACGAGAAGATGCTGGCATTGCATCCCAACCGGGTTAATCCAGGTTCCCTCTGGGCGGCTGCAAACGCCGCAAAACGATAATCTCCCGACGTTCCGCTGTGGATGTCTTGAATTTCTCGCCGCCTGCCAGCGCGCCAATTGGAAGCTCGGAGGCCCGCGCGGAGCAACTGGAAGACTTGGCTTGAAGCGCGCCACACTGGTTTACAAGATGAAGCGCTTTGGCATTGCGCGACCTGCAGACCCTTGGCAGGACTGAGTTCACGCTCTCCGCAGCGCAACGGTCTCCACGCGCTTCGAGGCCAGAGTAAGACGAGTTGGGCGACCGGCGCTGTCTCACGTCCTAAAGCCGCCTTTGCCCGGATCTTCGCTCTTCTTGCTCTAGACAAAAATGAATGTGTCTGGGCTTTGGCCAAGCAGCGAAGAGCCATATTGTTTTGTGAAACGATTGCCAGCAAAACGCGCTACCTAGAACGAGCTGATTGCACGACTCTGAACTGGTCTCGTTAATCGTGAAAAACACTACGGAACAAACGAATCATCTCCGCGAACGCCAGGTCGGTCGCCTCGGGATCGAAACGGGGTCCTTCATCGCGTGTGAAAGCGTGCTCGGCTGGATACAGGAGCGTTTTATAGTGGGCGCCGGAGCGTCGCAGCTCCCGATCGATCGTTTCGCGTCCGGAATCCGGAACGTGCGGGTCCTTTGTTCCGAAAATCATCAGGAGTTCACCGCGAATTTCGTTTGCACGCGCCAACGATCCGGCATCAGCGTCCTGACCGAGCTTGCCATCATGAATGCCTGTCCCGTAGTAGCAGACGGTTGCGCGGACATCGGGCTGGAATGCAGCACGGAAGGCGAGGTGGCCGCCGATGCAGAAGCCCACAGCGCCGATTTTTCCTGAGGCGACCCTGGGATGTTTCGAGAGCCAGTCCAAACCAGCCCGACAATCGGCATCAAAATGCGCAACCGGAGTTTTCGCGGCGTCTTGCTGGCCGCGCGTGCGTCCGGCGTCATCAAATGGGATCACCGTTCCGGCCGGTTCGATGCGCCGATAAATTTCCGGCGCAGCGGCAACAAATCCATATCCGGCCAGACGCACGCACGTTCGTAGCATCGGCGGAGTCAGCTGAAAAATGTCGGAAAAGCACCAGATACCGGGATATCGGCCTTCCGCTTTAGGCGCCGCAACGAAGGTTCGCATCGGGGAACCGGGCATAGGAACATCTGCGTATTCGGTCGTGACGATCATTGTTGTTGGCGGAAAGTCTGGCGAAGAAGCATGCGCCAGTCAACTCCTGGTTAGCCCTTCCTCAGATTCAGTAGCCTCATTTTCGGTCCGCAACTACACTCCTTGGCCGCTCTGCTCAATAAGCTTGGCAACCAGGCCCGTCCATCCGGTCTGGTGGCTCGACCCGATGCCAGCCCCATTGTCGCCATGAAAGAACTCGTGAAAATAGATGAGGTCGCGCCAGTTTGCATCGTTCTGAAATTTATCTAGCCCGCCATAAACCGGCCGGTGCCCATTTGCTGAACGCAGAAAAATTCGCGTAAGTCTGCGCGAAACCTCCGCGGCCGCCTGCCACAGAGAGGCTTGCCGGCCCGAGCCGGTCGGCAGCTCAACCGTGAGGGTATCCCCGTAAAAGTGATGAAATTTCTGGAGCGCTTCGATCAGCAGAAAATTGATGGGAAACCATACCGGTCCCCGCCAGTTGGAGTTGCCTCCGAAGATCCCAGTGCTGGATTCTGCAGGTTCATAGTCCACCCGGCGCTCTATTCCGTCTACATGCAGGACGTAGGGATTATCTTTGTGGAATCTGGAGATCGACCGTATACCGTAGGGCGATAGGAATTCGGATTCGTCCAGAAGATAACGGAGCACACGATTCAAACGGCCGCCGTTTACCAAGGAAAGCAGGCCGCGACGCCCGTGCTTCGTTTGAGATATCTCGATATGCGCTCGGACGTCGGGGTGATAGTCCAGGAACCATTGCAAGCGGTGTTTGAAGCCGGGGAGGCGGTCAACAAGCTCGGAATCGAAAGACTCGACACCAAGAAGGGGAATCAGCCCGACGAGCGAGCGCACCTTGAGGTAGTGGCGGTCGCCGTCCGGCAAGTGCAGCACGTCGTAATAAAAACCGTCTTGCTGATCCCAAAGTTCAATTCCATTCCGAGGGTCGTTCATCGCCTGCGCGATGCGGACAAAGTGCTCGAAAAACTTGCTTGCGACGTTCTCATAAGCGCTATTTTCGCGGGCCAGTTCCATAGCGATGGCCAGCATGTTCAAGCAATACATGCCCATCCAGCTTGTGCCGTCCGATTGCTCGAGAAATCCTCCCGTAGGCAACGGAGCAGATCGGTCAAACACGCCAATGTTATCTAAACCGAGGAAGCCGCCCTGGAAGATGTTCATTCCTTCCGCGTCCTTCCGGTTAACCCACCAGGTGAAGTTGAGCAGAAGTTTGTGAAAAGCGCCTTCGAGAAAGGCGCGATCTGCCGTCCCTCGTACGCGCTTCTCGATCTTGTACACGCGCCACGCGGCCCATGCGTGTACGGGAGGATTCACGTCTCCAAAGGCCCATTCGTAGGCGGGCAGTTGGCCATTGGGATGCATGTACCATTCGCGAAAAAGAAGGGTGAGCTGTTCCTTCGCGAAATCGGGATCGATCTGAGCCAGCGGGATGCAATGAAACGCCAGATCCCACGCGGCGTACCAGGGATACTCCCACTTGTCCGGCATGGAGATGACGTCGGCATTATAGAGGCTGGACCACTCGTGATTCCGTCCCTTCTTACGGCTCTCAGGCGGTGGCGGGCCGGCGGGATCGCCGTCAAGCCAAGTGCGTATATCGAGGTGATAGAACTGTTTCGACCACAGCAACCCGGCGAAGGCCTGGCGTTGCACGTTCTTCAAGTCTTCCGAGAGATTTTGAGGGACGGGCTTGGCGTAAAACTCGTCGGCTTCTATTCGGCGAAGGGCAAAGATGGAATCAAAACTGTGGCCAAGCAGCTCAGTCTCGGGAGCGGCGGCGATGACGAGCCGCGGCGCAGAAAGACGAGCAATCTGTGGCTCCTGGTTGGTCAAGCGCAACCGTAGCGTCGCACTAGCGCCAGAGGCTACACGCAAACGGTACAGCGCAGAAGCTTTCGTTCCGGTCTTCTCAGGATTAACAGCATCGCGATTTCCATGCACGACGTAATCGTTGATTCCATCTTTAACGTAGGGTGTGCGATTCTGGCCTCCAAACAACTTCCTGACGTTCGTTTCATTCTCGGTAAAAAGGAGTTCAGGTTCTCCTTCGAAAAGGAGCCAGCGCTTTCCATGGGTTTTATGCTCGACTTCGATTACTCCTGTTCCCGGTATGCCGTATTCCTTGGGAATGCTGAGTCGTTGGATTGCCCGTAAGACCGGGCGATAGTCGTCTCTGCCCCACGACCATGTGTTGCGGAACCAAATAGTCGGAAGAAGCGACAGGTCTGCTTCAGCCGGGCCTCGGTTCGTTGCGGTGACCTTGATCAGGATGTCCTCGGCGCTCGCCTTGGCGTACTCGGCGAAGACATCGAAATAACGGTTTTCGTCAAAGGCGCCGGTGTCCAACAACTCATACTCGAAATCAGATCGATTCCTGCGGCGGTTTTCCTCCACGAGTTTTCCGTATGGAAATTCAAGCTGGGGATACTTGTACAGAGCCTTCATGTACGAGTGCGTGGGAGTCGAATCCAGGTAGAAGTAATACTCCTTCACGTCCTCGCCATGATTGCCTTCATTGCCCGTGAGGCCAAATAGGCGTTCTTTGAGGATCGGATCATGGCCATTCCACAAGGCCAACGCAAAGCAGACGAGCTGATGCCGGTCAGAGATGCCCATAATTCCGTCTTCGCCCCAACGATAGGCGCACGACCGGGCATGATCGTGCGGAAAGAACTCCCAAGCCGTGCCGTGAGGGCTGTAGTCTTCGCGGACTGTCCCCCACTGGCGCTCGGAAAGGTAAGGTCCCCAGCGCTTCCAATGGACTTTGCGCTTCCGTGACTCTTCGAGACGTCTCTCTTCAGCGTTCATAGTTACCGCGATGTCCGTCGCCAACCGACGGCGAACAAAATTTGATCATTGGTCAAGGGTCCATATGCATCCAAATGCTGTTTCACGAAGCATCTTTGTGTCCATTGCAACGCTTGCCGGAGAATCTGCCATCCGTCCTATTTTCAATAGAAGGAGATGTTCTTGGTGGCTGACCGTAAATCATGGACTTCGGTTTGTCCGCCGCTCATGCCGAGGGTTTGACGGAAACGTCGAGGTTGTCACGCCCGAACGGGCGCTCGAACCGAGTGTCCGCCACATTCTCTTCTTCCTCCTTCACTTTCAACGACTTGCCGGTACCGTGAACGCTTGCGAATTGGCACACGCGTTGCACTACAGCTCGCGAATGGGCTTTGAGGAGTAATCGTGCGGATAGGGTTTGCTTCGGACGGCTTCGGACTCGAATGTAAGGAACGCCTGAAAGCCAGGTTTGCCGGGCAGGGACACTCTGTCGTAGATGTTTGCGCCGCGAATCTTTGCGGAGGCGACTACCAGAGCATAACGGATCAACTTTCTTCGGCTCTCTACACGGGGTGCGTCGAACGCGGTGTGCTGATCTGCTCTAGGGCGATCGGGGCTTCCGTGATGGCCAATAAACATCCTGGAGTACGCGCGGCTCTGTGCCACGACGTGCACTCGGCGCGCCAAGGAGTTGAAGACGACGGCGTGAATCTCCTCGTGCTAAGAGCAGGGGTCGTCACGCTCGATTTGGCATGCGCGCTGGCCGACGCCTTTGTCCAAGCGTCATACCCTCCCGGCGAACGGGAGTTCGGCATGCCTCCGCGACGCCTGGCCCGGGTTGTCGAGTACATCCGAAACCATTTAGACCAGCCGCTGGCGGTGAGTGCGCTGTCAAGGTTAGCGGACATGAGCCAATCGCATTTCTCCAAGTTGTTCAAGCTCAGTACCGGCTTAGCTCCGCATCAGTTCATTTTGCAGGAGCGAATCAATCGTTCGAAGGAACTTCTCCGTCAAGGCAAGGCGAAGATTGTCGAAGTCGCGCTTGGAGTGGGGTTCGAGAACCAGGCGCACTTCACAACGGTGTTTGGGAACTTTGTGGGCATGACGCCACGCCAATTTCAGCGTTCGTCGGACGACGAAGGCGGTGGGATGTTCCATCCGCGGCTGGAAGTCGAGGTCGCACGGAGTTGGTAGGCGCGCCGTCACCAAATGGCTCGGCTGG
>Ga0318533_10001746_pt1 | contig 11060 bp, 10 predicted proteins | sample GRESIP053b4f27_FD_203675 | JGI IMG/M metagenome (GOLD analysis project Ga0318533, IMG submission 203675) | Tropical soil microbial communities from Luquillo Experimental Forest, Puerto Rico - GRE.SIPMG.053b4f27 | ecosystem: Environmental > Terrestrial > Soil > Tropical forest > Bulk soil...
GCCGCCAAAGGCGAGAAGATCACCAACCTGCTGATCGACGAGACCGCCGCGATGGGAGCTACGGCCGGAGCCGGGCAACCAAAGACCCATCAAGACACTGTCCAACCCGGTGGTACCGACGTTTATAGTGTCGTGTTCCACGGCGGGCAGGTGGCCGAAGCCGGTATCACCGGGGATGGTAGCGACGACCTAGACCTGGTCATCTACGACGAGAATGATCATCTCGTCTGCCGCAGCACAGGGGCCAGCGACCGCGAATATTGTCGCTGGTGGCCGAGGTGGACCGGGACATTCCGCATCGAGATCCAGAATCTGGGCCCTGTCACAAATCTGTATCGCGTTGCGACAAATTGAAGAGCGGGGAGCCGCCGCCCTATCGATCACAAGGATCCAAGCGCCTCGACAAAAATCTCGATCGTCTCAGCGACGGGACGCCGCAAAATCGTCTCGTTGGTAAACAGCTCGAACTCTGTCCCCGCGGCTGAAGCCCGCAGCGGCGAACGGATCGCAATTCCCCGCTCGACCAGCCGCCCCGGCAAGCCTTTCGCCTCCCGGCCGCGGACACGTAGACGCGTGACGTTAGTCGCCGCCGGCGACCGCACTATTTCGCAACATCCGCGCTCTCGCAAAGCGCTGAACAAGCTTTCGGCCGCCTGAGCAGCGCGCTCGAAGCGCTCGCCGAACCCATCGAGATAATGCAGAGCAACAGCCGCATAAGGCCAAGCTTGGCGTAAGCCACCGCCGAACATGCGCCGCTGATGATATAGGTTTTCGAGCAGATGGCGGGGCCCGGCGAGCACGGCGCCGCTCGCGGCATTGAAGTATTTGTACAGCGACACGTACACGGTATCGAATAGCGCTGCATAGGTCTGCGGCGCTATTCCGGTGTAGGTCGAAGCTAGGAATAGCCGGGCCCCGTCCAAATGGAGCCCGATCCCCCGCTCGCGAGCGAATGCTGTGATGCGCTGCATTTCGTTAAATTCGAAGACCTCGCCGGCGACGCGGCGCACCGGGGATTCGATCGAAATCACTCCGACCGGCGTCGCGACACGACCCTCTTTGGCGCGTGAGACCTCGGCCGCTGCTTCGGCCAGGTCAAACGTCGCACGCTCGGGCGCGAGAGGGATCAAGGTCAACCCGCTCAATTCCTGCGCGCAATCGCCCGTGTCGTTGTAGATGTGGCTTTCCCGCTGCACCAGCACACGGCGGCCGCGCTGCGCGAGGAGGCGGAGCGCCAGATGGTTGGCGAGCGTCCCGCTGGGCAGGAAGACGGCGGTTTCTCTACCGAGCATTGCCGCCATCCGTTCTTCGAGTCGAGTGACGACGCCGTCCCGCGAAAACTCGTCCGCGGCGATCCCGTCATTCTCCGCAAGTCGGGCCAGCAGGCGTGCATACTCTACCGGAGACAGTGCCAAGCCATCTGAGCGGAAGTGGATTCGGCAGTCCTCGATGCCCTGGGTGTCTAGGTGCTGAGTCCCCACGCTCACCTCCGGTAAAGGTTTCGTATCACCAACGATTTGCGGACGCCGCGATCACCGCAATGATAGCATGGTATTCCGATCCGTGGCTTACCCGCGTGGAGATCGCGATGTACCGGTCTTACTCTGGTTTTGTCAGCTTTTGCCTTGCGGCGATGGTGTTTGTGTTGACAGCCGCAGAGGGTCGGGCGTGGAACGACGAGGGACACATGATCGTGGCGCTCGTTGCCGATCGGTTGCTGCAAACCCAGGAGAGTCCGGCACAAAAAAAGCTCACCGAGTTGCTGGCCACCGACAAGTCCAACAGCTGGACTAAAACCGACCTTGCCAGCGAGGCCACCTGGGCGGACGCTCTGCGCGAGAAGAGTCAGGAGGGGCGTTTTGCCACGACAAAATGGCATTACGTCAAACTGGATTTAAACAATCCGGATCTGACGAAAGCGTGTTTCGGCAAGCCCGCCCTCCCATCGATGGCGCCAGCAAGCCACGGGCTGAAAGATGACTGCATCGTCGACAAAGTCGATCAGTTCTCGAAAGAGCTTCGCGATCCCGACACCCTGCCGGGAGAGCGGCTGATGGCGCTGCAATTCCTCCTCAATTTTGTCGGCGACATTCATGATCCGCTCCATACCATCGAGCACGGAGATCAGGAGGGCCGTTGCGTTGCGCTGCTGCCCCCTGGGGCAAAGATTCCCATCCGGTTGAGCGCCTATTGGGATGACACATTGGTCGTCGAGGCCGAAGGTAAGGACCCGGCCAAGGCCGCCGCCGAGATCGTGGCCGGCCTGACGGCGGCCGACGTCCGGAAATGGTCGAGCGGCACGGCGGCGGATTGGGCGCAGGAATCTTACAATGTAGCGAAGGAAATTACGTACAGCTTTGCCAAAGACGTCCCAAAAGATGCGGCTGCCAATAAGTATGCCTTCCCCGTACGAAAGGGCGAAAGTGACTCGTGCGGCCCGGTCACGGTCTACAGAGTCGAGGCGGCTTATCGTGACCGCGCTCTCGCCGCGGTCAAAGAGCAGCTGGCGAAGGCTGGAGTGCGTCTCGCCTTTCTGTTGCGAGAAAATCTGCAATAAGCATCACGGAGTGGTCGCGCATCCGCCCGGGATTATCGCGGGGGGCGCGCTCCGATCAGCAACACCGCGATTTCGATCGGATCGTCGTCGACACCCGCAAGGAACTCGACTGCGCGCAGCACCGGATCATGCAAGCGCGAACTCAAAACGGCAACTTCCGATATCCGGACGGCACGCCCTTGAAGATCCGCCGCACATTGATCGAGCACCCTTTCCAGAACAAAGGCCACTGTGACCCGGCTTGCAGACATCGAAGACGCCACACAACCTCTGACAGATATCGCCAGTTCCCGCAATGCGTCCAGGCTGCCGAAACGACCGCGTTGCGTCTGGTAGAGGAATTGGCGCCGCAGATGCGCCGCCGCCAGATCGATTACCGATCTGGTCAACTGAAGTCACGCCTCGTAAATAGGGCCTCGAAGTTGATGCCCGCCCCACGGAAATTTTCTTCGGCGCCTTCCAGGCGATCGACGACAGTAATCACCTTTGCCACCGTGCACTGAAATTGCCGGGTCTCATCGACCGCTCGCATTGCCGAACCGCCAGTAGTGGTGACGTCCTCCAACAGAATGACCCGCGATCCTCGGTCGAGCAATCCATCAACCCGCTGGTCGGTACCGTGGCCCTTTGCCTCTTTGCGGATAAAGAATCCCTTTACAGGCTTCTCGGGCCAGCTCCGCATACACACAACAGCGACGATCGGGATCGCCCCTGTTTCCATCCCTCCGATACAGTCTACATCCTCGGTCTTGATCTTGTCGAATAGCAGATCGGCGAGCAGCGACGCCCCTTCAGGATCGAGCATCGTCCTCTTCAGATCGATAAAAAAATTGCTCGGGCGACCTGAAGTGAGGCGAAATTCTCGACCCTGCAACAGCGATGCACGCCTAATGATCGCGAGCAGCTGTTGTCTCTTTTGAGAAAGATCATAGGCTTCGCGGGTTTCCATAGGACACCGCCGCATCATCCCGAGCCGCGATCCGGATTTAAGCCCGAGGGCTCGCCGCAAGACAAGCATCCGCGCAGGGGCGGTGCTTGACGCGGGTTGGCGCGGAGGACTACTCGTTCGTCTGCCCCAACCAGCGCGGAGAGAGGAAGAAGATGGCGGTAAGACTGGTCGTTACGATCACCGCCGCACCCGGAAAAGGCGGCGAACTCGCTCAAGCCTATAAGGCGCGCTGTGAAGAGTGCATGAAAGAGGCCGGCTGCGAGCAATTCGAGGTGTTCCATAGCGTGCTCAATCCCGACAAGCTGGCATTGCTGGAACGCTGGACCGATCAGGCGGCTCTGGACACCCACGCCAAACTGAACAGCACGCGCCCGGCATTGCGCCCTGAGCTGCGCGTCGGGAGCGGTGAGCGGGAAGACTATCAGTATAACCGCACCCGTTAGCGAGGGCGGAATGCTCGATCTTCTCGTCACCGGCGGCACCGCGGTCATGCCGACCGGTGCTCAGCTCGCAGATATCGGCGTCGCCGGCGGCAAGATCGCCGCCATCGGCGGGCCGGGCAGCCTCCAGACGGCCGGCGCCGCGCGTATCGTCGACGCCGGCGGTCAGATCGTGATGCCGGGCGGCATCGACCCGCATGTCCATTGCAGCATGCCGATCCCGTTTCCTGGCCGCAACGAAGATCTGCTGAGTGCGCCGCCAGAGCAAGTCAGCCGCGCCGCGCTGTACGGCGGCACAACGACAGTGCTCGATTTTGCTCAGTGCCCGTCGGACCAACCGCTCCAGCGGTCGATTGAATCGCGCCGGCGGGAGTGGGCGGGCGCGTGCTATTGCGATTATGGTTTCCATCTGTTACTGCAAGGTAAGCTCGCGCAAGGCCTGTTCGACGCGCTGCCCGAGGCGATCGAGGAAGGCCATGCCTCGGTCAAAATGTTCACCACCGACATCCGGCCCAATCGTCAGGGCCGGAGGGTACAATTCGGCGACATCTGGGAGGTATTGAAGATCCTCGCGGCCAAAGGCGGCATCGCGGCCATCCATGCCGAGGACAACGACATCGTCATGCACATGTACGAGAAGCTGATCCGCGAGGACCGCGTCGGCTTCGAGAACATGGCCGAGGTGCACAACACGCTGTCGGAGGACCTCTCGTTTAACCGCGTGATCCGGCTCGCCGAGAATATCGAGGGCGCAGCGCTCTATATGGTTCATGTCTCGGCGGCGACCGGGGTTGCAGCGATCGCCCGATCACGGGCGCACGGTTTTCCGATCTATGGCGAGACCCTGCACCAATACCTGCTCTACACCGCCGAGGACTACAAGCGGCCGGCCGGGCAGATGTATCACACCTATCCCTCGCTCAAATTCGCCAAGGACCAGGAGGCGTTGTGGGCAGCGACCGGCCATGGGGCGATCCAGGCGATCGCCACCGACGAAGTCTGCTGCCCGTTGCAGGTAAAGCTCCAAGGACGGCGCATCGACGATACGACCGGCGGCAATTCCGGGGTCGAGCCGCGGCTGGCGCTGATGTACACGCACATGGTCGAGAAGCGCGGCTACAGCCTTGCCGATTTTGTCGGGCTGGTCTCGTCGAACGCCGCGCGCATCATGGGCCTTTATCCGAGGAAGGGAGCGCTGGCGATCGGCTCGGATGCCGACATCGTGTTGCTCGACCCGAGCGCCCGCCGGGTCGTGCGCAAAGAGGATCGGCACGAGACCGACTATACGCCGTGGGAAGGCCACGAGGTCGCCGCCTTGCCGAGCATGACGATCCTGCGCGGCAAGGTGGTCGTCGACAACGGCACTCTTCTCGCCAGTCCGAGCGATGGTCAGTTCCTGCCGCGCAATATCGGTAGTGACATCCGGGCGCGCCCTGTATTGTAAGCGCGGCCAGGACCAACGCTTTGCTGAACGGAACTGCGCGATGCACGAAAGCTGGGTTGTCGGCGTCTACGACTACCCGGTGAAGGGCGCAGCCGGCAGGGCGCGCCGCCGGCTGCACGTCAATCCGACTGTCGGGGTGGCCAACGATCGCCGTCAGGCATTCAAGAAACGCGCGGGCACGCCCGACGAGTGGGCGCCGAAGAGCGCATTCTTCGTCGGCATGAATACGGCGCTGATGGTCGCCCAGGTTCCTGTCTTTGTAACCCACGCAGAGGGCAGGGAACAGCTCGATCCGCGATGGCTCGACGCTGTCGCAAAACGGCTCGGGGTCGGGGGTCTCGAGGTATTGGACACACATGGCGCGTTCAGTCTGACCGATCGGCCGCGCGGATACGTCTCCATCGTCAATCTGGCCTCGGTGCGGGCGCTCGGGGCGTTCCTCGGCATCGTGATCGACCCGGCACGGTTCCGCATGAACGTCTGGATCGATGGCCTCGAGCCGTTTGCCGAGCTCGACTGGGTCGAGGGACACCCCGGCACCCGCAATATTCAGATCGGCGATGTGCGCGTGCGCGTCGATGAAGCGTGCGTTCGCTGCAAGGCAATCGAAGCAAGCCCAAAGAGCGGAGAGTACGATCTCGAGTTGCAGAAGGCGCTCGAGGATTTTATGCAGAGGCGTGGTTATCCGGGTGCCCCCCACAACCAATCACTGAGGGTCATGGGCGTGCTGGCCCGACCATGCGCGTCGGGTATGATCGGGCAGGGCGACATCGTACGGCCGTATTAGGCTTTGCCCGTATCGGGCCCCGGAAGCGGAACAATGGAGACCGGCGCGGAGGGCTCTATCGACGAGACGGCGACCGACCGGTCGACGGGAATCGTGGCATATGCCGCAAGGACATGGCGCGCTGCCTGGGGCCGTACCCAATCCGGCGTGGCATTAGCGGGCGCGGCCTTGGCCCGTCGCCTCGATGCCGGGTACGCCCCGAATTTCGCCGTTGCAGGGAGAGGGCCGCCCAACATTGCGCTCAGTGACGTCACCATTTCCTACCGGTCGACGGTCGCGGTCGAAGGGGTGACCGGGTCCTTTCCACCACGATCGATGACCGCCATCGTCGGGCCCAATGGCGCCGGCAAGAGCACCCTGCTGAAGGCGATTGCCAACATCTTGCGCCCCCAGTCCGGCACGCTTTCGTGGGGCGGAGCAGAGCTCGGCGACATAGCCTATCTCCCACAGAGCGATCACATCGACCGCGACTTCGCAATCTCGGTTATCGAGTTCGTCTCGCTTGGCGGGTGGCGATCGTTTGGGGTCTTCCGTCCCGCCCAAACAATTCTTTGCGAGGCAGCAGGGGTGCTCGCCCAAGTCGGGCTCTCCGATGCTTCACTCCGTCCGATTGCCAATTTGTCGGAGGGCCAGTTCCGCCGTGCGCTGTTCGCCCGAATGGCGCTGCAGCAAGCGCGGGTGCTGCTGTTAGACGAGCCTTTCGCGGCGATCGATGAAGCAACCACTGTCGACCTCGTCCGTCTTGTCGAACGCTGGCATCACGACGGCCGGACAGTTATCGCGGCTCTGCACGATCTTACGCTGGTGCGGGACCGTTTCCCGCTAACACTGCTGCTGGCGCGGCACACTATTGCCTGGGGCGAAACTGTTCAAATCCTGACCACGGAAAACCTGGCGCAGGCCGGGCTCGGAGCTTCGAACCATCCGCAGGGTTCCGTTGGCGTGAGATGATCCGATGACCACGGTCAGTGCGCTTCTTGTCGGCCCATTCGAGGCATATGGGTTTATGCGCACGGCCTTGGTCGCCGTTCTGGCGTTGGCGCTCGCCAACGGCCCGAGCGGAGTATTACTTCTGATGCGTCGGATGAGCCTCGTCGGCGACGTGTTCTCACATGCCGTAATGCCGGGAGCCGCCCTAGGTTTCGTCATCGCCGGCTATTCGGCACTCGCGTTAAGCGCCGGTGGCATGCTAACCGGCATCGCCGTTGCTGCGTTCTCCGAAGTTACCGGCCGTAATCGCTCGATCAGAGACGATGTCGCTCTGGCTGCGTTCTATCTGCTGTCGTTGGCCATCGGCGTCCTGCTGGTGTCGGGCCAAGGCAGCAATGCCGATTTAATGCATGTGCTGTTCGGGACCGTCTTAGCGGTCGACATCCCTACGCTTGTCTTGATATCGCTGCTTGCGACGATCAGTACCCTTGTACTCGCTGCACTATACCGGCCGTTGGCGCTCGAGTCGTTTGATCCCGAGTTTTTGCAGGCGGTCGGCGGCGGAGCCCGCGTCTACCGGATGATTTTCCTTGCGATTATCGTCCTGGATCTCGTCGCGGGCTTTCAGGCTTTTGGGACATTGCTGGCGGTGGGGCCAATGCTGCTGCCGGCGGCCGCCGCGCGGCATTGGGCACGACGGGTTGGCCCATCAATGACGCTCGCCGTCGTGCTCGGCATTGTTGCAGGTTACCTGGGACTGCTGATGTCGTTTTTCGCGAGCCTGCCGTCCGGGCCGGCGATCGTGTTGGCAGCGGGGGCGCTTTACCTCGTTTCGGCGCTGGCGGCGCGTTACCGATCGCGCGGCCACCCTGAAGCGGGCGTGATACGAAGATCATAGGCGGTGCATGGCTGTACGCAGGTCTATCTTCATCGCGGCGGTGCTGAGTTTGCTTTGTTGCCGACCACCCGCGGCAGCCGAGCCGGTCAGGGTTGTCGCCACCTTCAGTGTTCTCGGCGACATGGTGTCGGCCGTCGCGGCTGATCGAGTGGCGCTCGTCACCATCGTTGGCGGCGATGGTGACACCGAACTCTACAAGCCAACGGCCGCCGATGCGCGTGCGCTCGCCGACGCCCAACTCCTGGTAATGAACGGATTAAACCCGGAGTTCGAGCCCTGGCTGGACGAACTGATCAAGCAATCGGGGTTCAAGGGCGTGAAGTTGGTCGCTAGCGACGGGGCCAAGACCATCACCGAGACCGAGGAGGACGGTCACGGCGAGGTAACAGGCCGGCCCAAGACTGACCAGCACGCCTGGCACGACCTCTCCAACGGGGCGGTCTATGCACGAAATATCGCCGCCGGCCTTGCGGCGATCGACCCCGCCAATGCCGATTTCTACCGCGACCGCGCCGACGCCTATATCGCGCAAATTCACGAGCTCGACGCTTGGGCCAGGAAAGAGCTCGCCGAGGTCCCGAAGCCGAAGCGCAAGGTCATTACGTCGCATGACGGGTTCGAGTACCTGGCAAAAGCCTACGGCATCAGAATCATCCCGGCGCGCGGCTGGACCAACGATAAGGAAGCTTCGGCGGCAGATGTTGCGCGGCTGATGAAACAGATCCGTCGGGACAAAATAAAGGCCGTCTTCGTCGAGAACATGAACGACCCGCGCGTGATCGAGCGCGTCGCCCGTGAGACTGGGGCCGAGATCGGCGGCACTCTCTACTCCGACGCTTTGTCGAAACCCAACGGCGAGGCAGGCACCTATCTCGCGATGTTCCGTCACAACATCGCCGTGCTCAAGGCCGGTATGTTAAAGAATTAAGCAAGATGGCGCTGCTGCCGGCGCGAAGCGGAATGCTCGCCGGCGCGCGGCGGCGGGTCGCGCTGGCCTTCGTGCCGATCGCCGCGCTCTGGTTCGTGGTGTTTTGGGCGGCGCTTGGGGTGCGTCCCGCCGGTGAGACAAAGCAGGCGGAACCAGCATCGGCGGTATTGCAGCAGATCGTCGCTAGCGGGCAGACCGCTCCGGTCGGTGGCAGCTTCGACCGCTTCGAAATTGCCGGCCAGGCGATCCCTGCACCGACCAACCTCAGCGGCGACGTCGCCTTCTTCGCCAACATCGCCCGCGGCAAGGCGGAGGAGGGCTTGTTCATCGCCAGAGAAGAACGCATCGACAAGATCGCGGCGGTCGGTGACGTTACTCCGGGCGGAGAGCACATCGCCGACTTTACCGATCATCCGGTCCTTGCCCTCGATAAAGCCGGCACCGTCGCCTTTGCCGCGGCCCTGACAGGTGGAAAGGCCACAAGCGGTGTCTTCGTCGCCGCTCATGGCAAGATCGAACCGATTGTGCTGAGCGGTGCTGCCGCGCCGGACATCGCCGGGGGCACTCTTGTCTCTGTGGAACGGCCGGTGCTCGACGATTCCGGCAACGTGGCTGTCCTTGTCTCGGTCCGTCGCGGGCGCGATGTTTCCGACGCGATCCTGCTGCGCCGCGGCGCCGAGTGGCACAAGCTGGTCGGCGTCGGCGACCCGGCACCCGGTGGCGGAACTTTCTCGGGGTTCGGCGCGCCGGCGATCAATAACCGCGGAGCCGTCGCCTTTCCCGCGGTCGTCGACCAAGGACCCATTCTCGGCGGCATCTACCTATTCGAGGAAGGAGAAGCGCGCCTGGCGCTGGCCGCCGGAAGCTCGGCGCCCGATGGCGGGATATTCGGAAAATTCTCCGAACAGGTCGCGATCAACGATGCCGGCGCGATCGTGTTCAGCGCCGTACTGCGGCAGGGCGGCCCGCCGGGCGCGGTCTTCGTGCTCGAAGGTGACGCGGTACGGCCGATCGCCGCAATCGGCGAGCCGGCTCCGGGTGGCGGCACTTTCTCGGCGTTCACATCCTGGCCAGTATTGAGCCCGCTGGGTACGGTCGGCTTTGTCGCCTCGATCGACGGCGGTCCCAGTCCCTCCGGGGTCTTTCTCTACGGAGCCGACGGCCTCAACCGCTTGGCCGCAGTCGGAGAAACTCTGGCGAACGGTGGCCGTCTCGTATCGTTTCCGCTCTTTCCGGCGATCGCCATCGGCCCCGACGATGCGGTGACCTTCGCTGCGACAAGCGAACGCGATGGGGCACGTAGGGATGCAATTTTCTATCATGGGGAGCCGCGCCATGCGCGGCGTTAATTCATATCGATCGGCGGATAGATGCGGAAGACATTGCTGGCGGTCACCAGCACATGTTGGGTTGTGGTCCGCGGCGGCAGCATCCCATCGTTTAGCAGCTGCAACGCCAACGGTAGCACGTCGTAGCCGTATCGGTCGAGAAAATAAGCCACCGATCCCAGCACGATGCTCCCCCGGTTCTGCGGGTCAATCTCCTTCTTTTCGTTGAACCCGCCATGCATCAACCGATCGCAGCCCTGACTGACGATGACGCTGTCGGTACTTCGAGAAGCCGCCTCGACCGCCGCCTTGGCCGATAACGCCGTGGCGTCGTCTAGGGCGGCAATCAACAGCTTTGTTTCGGTCTGCTCGCTGGCAAAGCGGCGCAGCAGACCCTCAGCCTTGCCGGGATTGCCGAGGCTGTCGAGTCGTGTCTGCTCGACCCGCGGCAGCCCTTCCTTGAGCGCCGTTGCGATACCGTCGGCGCGTTGATCGGCATGCACGCTTTTGTTGGCGAGATCGCCGATGATGACCGCAGCCATGCGCTGGCCGGCCCAATTATCGGCGGCAAATTTGGCAAGTGCATCACCGGCGATGTGTCCCGCGAACTTATTGTCGGCAGTGTAGATCACCGCGCCGTGCACCGCGTGGTTGATGGCGATGACCGGGATTCCCGCCGCCTCGAGCTGTCGTCCGATCTCGTTGTTGGCGGTCTCGTCGGCGCAATACTGGACATACAGATCGAGCTTCTGGCGAACTGCTTCAGCGGCGTTGGTGAGCGCCTTTTCGCGGTTGCGGT
>Ga0318533_10001747_pt1 | contig 11060 bp, 11 predicted proteins | sample GRESIP053b4f27_FD_203675 | JGI IMG/M metagenome (GOLD analysis project Ga0318533, IMG submission 203675) | Tropical soil microbial communities from Luquillo Experimental Forest, Puerto Rico - GRE.SIPMG.053b4f27 | ecosystem: Environmental > Terrestrial > Soil > Tropical forest > Bulk soil...
GCGGTCCTGAAGGCCGAGCTCAAGATCACGCCGGCGCAGGAGACGCAGTGGCAGCAGGTCGCGGCGGCCATGCGCACCAACGCCAGCTCGCTCGATCAGGCGATTACCACCGCGCAGCAGAACCGCGGCACGATGGATGCGGTCCAGCGTCTCGAGGCGCGCGAGCAGTTCGCCAAGCTGCACGCCGACAACGACGCCCGCTTGCTGGCGGCGTTCAAGCCGCTCTACGCCGGCCTGTCGCCGGAGCAGCAACAGATGGCCAATGAGCTCGTCGGGCAGCACCACCACGGATGGCGCCACCGCGCCTGAGCCTGACTAACCGGAACGCCGCCGGGCAGCCCCCGGCGGTTCTTCCACACGCAACCGAGGTGCTGGGTCGGTGGAGAGCAATCCCTGGGCAGATGCGGGAGCACGGCTTCCGCACAATGATCCAGGGCGTGACGATGCACCGGCCGAACGAGCCCGGCTACAGCGCTCCGGGGCTCTTTGTCCTCGACGATTGGCGATGAGGCAAAGCGGCGAAAGCGGCCGGAAAGCCACGCAAGGCTCCACGTCCGCCCGCCGCTCGAACTCGCGAGCGTCTAACCCGCCTTCGCCAACCTTGCCTTAATCTCCTCCAGGCTTCCGGCCAGCAGTGTCAGCTTCGCGAACCGTGCCGGCGCGATGTCTTTGCGCCTCGCTACCACGCGATAGCTGAATGCCGCCTCGCTCGCCGATGTCTTGGCGCGCACCTCGAACCCCGTGTTTGTTCGGCTGGTTACGAACAGCCCGTTATTGTCGTCGTATTCGGTGATGAAGACATGATAGCCGTCGGTGCTGACGGTCGTGGCAAAGTCGGGGTCGAGCCGGATCTGCGCCTGGCCGCCAGTCAAACGGCCGAACCCAAAATCCTCGAACCAGCTGTCCGGGCTTTCGAGGCAATAGAGCTGCCGGTGCGATCCGTCGGGGAACGGCACGGCCGCCGACTTGCTGCCGAGAACGGAGAAATTACCGCTGACGGACAGATCATGGCTGACGGCTAAGCTACCGCCGAAAATATCGACGTCACCGCCGAAAAAACCGGCTTGGGCTCCGAACGCGGCGATCCCGATCCCGTTGGACTGACCCTCGGCAACCACGCCGGTGTCCCCCGCAACTCCTCTGGCTACGCCGTGCACCCCAAAGGGGCCAGTGCCCTGCACACCCACCGAGCCCGTCTCGTTGCCTTGACCAAAGACACCAGCCGCGCGAGACGGCCCGGTGTTCGGGCCACCGCCAACGATACCGCGCACGCCCGGCGCACCCGGCGCGCCCCCGAAGCCAATGACCCCCGTGCCGAAATCGCCTCCGCCGACGCCTACGACGCCGGAAAAGTTGCCGGTGCCAACCCCTCTTACGCCATCGGCGGGCGCGGACCCTGCTTGGCCGACGACCCCGGGGCTCTGTGGACCGCCTTGGCCATAGACGCCGACCGCACCGGACGGGACGGTGTTCGGACCGCCGGCACCAATGCCGCGAACGCCAGGACCGTTCGGACTGCCGCCGGAGCCAAACACCCCAGTGCCGGAACTGCCCCCTCCGGCGAAACCCGCCACGCCCGAAAAGGTGCCGCTGCCAACCCCTGCACGCCGTCGGCGTTGTCGCTGGTAGAGCTGGCGCCGGCGACACCCTTCACTCCGGGGCCACCGGCTTGCCCGGAGGAGGGCCCGCCGCCCCGCCCGAAAACCCCGACGCCGCTATTCGGTCCACCAAACCCGGCAACCCCGGGACCGCCGCTCTGCGGGCCGAGGCCGCCTCCACCCACCACTCCGGCGCAGGCCGATGGATCGACATCAATCGTGCCGGCAGTGGCGTTGCCGCCAAAGCCCGCCACGCCCGGCCCGACCCCACTGCCATTGCCTTGCACCCCGGTGCCGCCACTGCCGGGTCGGGGCGGAGACCGCTCCCCGTCGGTGCCGGTGCCTTTGACACCGATAGAGAGGCCGCTGACATCCACACCAATCTCGAATTGGGTGTTCGTCTCGGGCGGTTGTGTCTGGAAGCCGATCGTGGCCGGACCAGTGGCCGTAAACTGCGTTTCCGTAGATCCAGACATCGTCGCATCCCCTGTTGCACTATTGGGCTTCGATCACGAGGCCACATGGTAGGAATTGCGGCGGCCTGGACATCGGCTGCAGGAAGAACGCGTGCTGTTGCCCATTCAATATGCCGCTGCCGACGATCTGACCCGCATCGTTCACCGCGTCGGCTTCTCGCAGCAGCCAGCTGCCGCCATTCCACAGGATGGTGTTCAAATCGATCATATGGGTGCCGTCATACACAAAGGCGCGTGGGCCGCCACCATTGGTTTGCTCCGCCCAGCCGACGACCCAGTCGTAGTTGTTGATGCCGTACGCGCCGCTGAGCGTGCCGCCGAGGGTGCCGAGATCGGTTGCCGGCGACGCCGGATCCTTGGAAATGAAAGCGCGCACGACGCCCTGCCCGGCTTCCCCGGCAACGTCACCGTAGCGGTTCATTGCACGAGGGAACGTGGCGAACTCCAGACCGGGCACGCCATTGATCTTCGTCCAGAGATACCCGAAGTTTGTGGACATCAGGGCAGTCGAGGCGCCGCCTTGCCAGACAAAGCCAGTGACGTCTTCACTGTCGTTGATGTCCGCAACATTGGTTGCAAAGCCCCATCCCGATGGCGGGTTGACGAGGAAGCGGGCCATCGTCGTGGCCACACCGTTTTGATATCGCACGGCGGTCGGAGAGATGGTTCCCTGCACGCTCTCGACGCCGACCACGTCTCCCCAGAAATTGATCGCCGTAGCCTCTTCCCAAATCAGCGAATTTGTGCTGCCTCCCAAATCGTGCATCGTGCCGTTCGAATAGGAAAAGGCGCGCCAGCGGCCGCCGGCTTGCTGTGACTTGCCGACCACTACACCATTGCTGTTGATGCCGTTCGCAAAGGATTCTGCGCCCCCCAGATTGCCCAAATCGCGCGATGTGCAATTCTGATAGAGAAAGGCGTGTCCTCCCGAGTTCCAGATCATCTGCCCACCCTGGTTGAGGCGGGTAAATGTCAGGTCGCCAACGATCGGACCGACATCGAAGATGTAATAATGGGAGACATTCGGCCCGGTCTGTACAAAGACAGCCGAATCGGCTTGTGCGAACGCCGCCGACGCGTTTTGCGCAAAGACCGGCGATGGGCTACATGCCAATGCGGCGGCTAAACCCAAATAGCGTTTCCTCATGGTCTCCAACTCCTCCAGTGCTCCGCCCAGCTCGACAGATCCGGCTGCGGTACAGCGCGATCTCGGGAGCCTGTCTTTGGGGGCGGGCGTCAGTTGGTGTGAATTGCTCGAGCTACCTATCCAGATGCCCGGCAATGTGCCAAACGCATCTCATATTAGGAGCACCGCCCGTAAGGCTGTGTGAGACGCATCACAGAACAGTTAATTTTTATTGCGCGCTCGACCGCGGCAGCTCTCGGCGCAAATCCGCAAAGGAAGTGTGAAGCAGATCACACCGCGGCTAACCGAAATGTGCCAGACTCCCATGCAATCCGGCTATGATTCCGGAAGAGTGGCGGATGCTGGAGGAAACGATGACCAGCCGACGTTCAAAACTGATAGCGGCGATGGCGGTTCTGGGATTTCTGGCGACCGGTTCTGTCGCCAATGCCCAAGCCTGGTATTACGTCAACGGCCAGCCGGTCTCTCCCGGTGTCGCGCAGCAACTGGCCGCCAGAGGCTTGCCGTTCGGTTACTACTGGCTGCAGAACAATGGCAATTGGGGCGTGGCGGGCAACGCGGATGTGGTCGGCAACATCTACGGCCGCCGGCCGAGCCTGTCACAGCGCGGGCTATTATACTCCCCAGGTGAATTGCTGAGGTAGCTCGCCCCATCGAGTGCGCCCCGATGGGGGCGAGTGCGTCGCGCGGGATGGTTTCACGGTCAGCTCCTTACCCGAGCCCGCGCGGTCTCTTCTGTCATAAGAGGGAGATCATGGCGAGTTTTCGGCCGAGGGTGCGAAGGCTAGGGCCCAACCTTCTGCATGAGTCAGGACTTACGCAAAGCTGATGATCGATTGATCCGGCTGAGCTTTTTTCTTGCATAAGTTTATTGCGGAATCAAGCCCATGATCTATGAATACGCGCGGGTATCGAGGGGCGGGCAAAGCGAGGCGGCACAGGTGCGCCAGCTTCGTGCCGCCGCAGCGAAAGTGTGTTCCTGGAAGTGGCAAGCGGGGCGAAGACCGACCGGCCGCAGCTTCGTCGGTTGCCCGCCGAGATCGACCCCCGCGATGTAGCGATGGTGACAAGGCTCGACCGGCTGGCGCGTTCGACCGCTACCTTCTCAACCTTCGCGGCGATTACCGGCGAAGAAGCCGGGTTTCGATCCCTCGCCGACACGTGGGCGGACACGACGACCGCGCACGGACGTTTGATGCTGACCGTCCTCGGCGGGCTGGCGGAGTTCGAGCGCGCGTTGATATGCGCCCGCACTGGTGAAGGCCGGGAGTGGGCCAAAGCGCGCGGCCAGAGCTTGAGCCGACCCCTTCAAGCTCACACCGCACCAGCAGAGTGAGGCGGCTCGCCGCCGCGACCGAGGTGAACCGCTCAGCGAAATCGCCCGCAGCGACAACGTCCACCCGAGCACTATTTCACGGCTGATAGCATGATCACCGAGACAGTCCGCACTTTGCGGCGTATTGGCATCGCAACGAGGTCGCTTGGCGCGACTTAAGGAAAGGCGGAGGTGAAATTGCGATCGGCCGCTATCGCCCATTACTGCACTGCTGGGGCCACGATCTTTCTTGTAGGCGTTGGAATATGGGGCGTAATCGAAACTAAACACGCCCTGAAATTGTCCCAACGGGCGTGGCTTGCGCCAGTTGGAGCGTACCTAACTTTTCCCCTGGAGAAGGGTAAGCCCATCCGTTTTGTAGGGTTGACATCCAATAGTGGACATGAACTCCTAACGCGACCGATATAAGAACATTGAACATTCCCGAAAATACGTCATGTGACGGGATAGTACTAGCAAAAGGACGTGTTCCGGTGCTTCCAAATTCTACCGGCTTTCAAATTTTCGATTCTATACATGGAGACCCACCGATCAACGCTGATGATAAGATATTGAATGGCGATAAATTTTATGTAGTTATGGGCTGTATTGTGTACACTACATTTGAATCTACCCAACGCAGTCAATTTTGTTAGATGCTTGAAAATAGTCCTCTATATAAGATTCCGAGCTCCAGTGTCGCGTCCCTGCCGCCCGCGAATCCCAGTGTTGCATCACCACCGCCCGCAAATCCCAGTGTCGCATCATCGCCATCTAATCCCGGTCTCGGACACGTGATCGCAGTGCCCCCGTTTACTGCGTGTTCCCACGGCTTTGAAATTAACTAACCTTATCATGTGCACCTGTACCCTCGGAGGATGATTTGCGAGAATCGACATTCCACAACTGTTGAGTGTATGCGCACGATCACTGTCGCCCCTCTATCAAGTCAGAGATGGCCCATTTACGCAGGTGCCAGCTCAGTGCTCGCACAGGATCGCCCCGTCATCGCTCCTCAATTTGGGACGAGCTACTGACGGTGAATGACTTACATTTTATTGGTTTTGCGGAGAACATTTGCTGTGGAAGAAAGCATCTTTCCCACGGTGGCGAAGCTTTACGAACGCGCGGACCGCGCCCTTTACGAGACTCGGGAGCTCGCCAAAATTCATCACTTCGTCATGTCATGGATACGAAGCCGACCGTCTCCCAATGTGCGTCGGACATCGTTGTAACTGGACGAAAACGAGTGGTGAGGCGAAAAAGGCGAAGACGACCCATCGGAAGGAGGCAGCGCGTCGGACCCCGGGAACCCCAATAGGGTTCACCTCGACCTCGATCGAGATGAGCTGCTTACCTTGTTGAGCTACATAGCGCTCGGACTAAATTTCTCTGCGATCTGTTCTGGTCAGGGGAATTTTCTTTCACCCGATGAGATCGCAGTCCACGCGGCTCGCATCAATGCCGAGGGAGCTGACCAGCTAGTCGCGAAACTGGCGGCACCCATCCCGGCATTGGCCAAAAACGAGTGATGCACGGCGGCGTCGACCGCGGCGGCCGCGACGCCGACCGAGATCGCACCCTCGCCGATGATCCCGCACCACGGCCACATGCGATAGAGCGGCCCCTCGAAGCCGGGCGGCGGGTCGCGCAGCGGCGCCACCGGCACGGTGTGATAATCCGGCACAAAGAGATCCGTCACCGCGATATCGGCCGATCCCGTGCCGCGCATCCCCAAGGTGTGCCAAGTGTCGAGGATCGCGGCGGATTCGCGCGGGAAAAAGACGCCGAACGGGGTATCGGCGCCCTCCTCCTGGGCCGGCATCACCAGCCATTGCGTATGATGGCAGCCGCTCGCGAACGGCACCTGGCCGGTGATTCTCCAACCGCCATCGACCCGTACTGCCTTGGCGGGCGGGTGGAGAGCGCCGGCTATCGTCGGGATCCCGTTCGCGTACAGTTCGGCTATCGCCTTAGGCGGCAGCCAGGCCGCATAGGCGGTGATGGCTTGGTTCATCACCAGGTTCCACGCGGCGGCGGCGTCGATCCGCGCGACCGCTTCCCATATCCGAAGGCAGCCGGCGGGGTGCAGCTCCAGGCCGCCATAGGCTTTCGGCGCGAGCATCCCGTAGAGCCCCGCCTCGTACATTGCCTGATAGACCGCGTCGGAAAGATGCCGGTCCGCCTCAGCGGCCGCGGCGTGTTGGGCGATCAGCGGGGCGATGCGCTCGATTGCACCGAGCAGATCACTAACGGTTTGATTTGCCATGAAAGCCTCCCAGTGTTTTCGCATGCTCCCCGTGTTCCGGGTGAGCTTTTTGAAGCCAGTGTTGCTCCTTTTGGATTTTTTCGGCAACGGCGATCGCGTGGGGACGATACCCTCGGCGGCCAAAAGGGCCCGATTGACGCCGCTACCGCCACGCGGCTCCTTAAGGTGCCGCTCGATTGGGCGTTTGCGAATGCACTCGGAGTCGGCGGTGGACGTCGCGTAGGCAACCCCTGCATTTCTCCTCGGCGGGAAATTCCAAGACGTTTGCCGCGGATGGCGCCGCTATCATACCTCCTCTGGGATCAGTTGTCCTTTATTTGAGACGACTAGTTGACCGTGAGTAATTGAAATATCCTTGGTTCTGCAGAGAACTTTGGGCGCGAAGAGAGCTTTCCCGACTTCGCGGAATTTCACGAACGGGCCGACACATTAACCAAGCCCGGGTGCTCGCGGAAATTCATTAGTTGCTCCTCGGCCTCCGCGCCATCACCGATCGCTAAGCTTCGCAAAGGCTTGTTGTGGCCGAACGTGGCCGTACGCTTAATGATCGGGTCTCGTTTCGGTGCGGGGGTGGTCTCGAACGTCCGCTGGAAGAGACAGTCAGAAATTTTTTGCAAGTGTGAACTCCGTCACATGCCTCGACCGGTTCTTAAACTACCTTTGAGATGGTGGATGACGAGATCCGTCTCGGAATCTCGGATAAAATATGGGTCCAGGCAAAGTCCGGGTCCGATAGAAGGAGGAGCGATCCCATGAGTGACAACAATCTCTCAAAGCCCCAAGGCGAAAAAAGGCGTTTATTTCGGTCACGAAGTATCAAGGCGACGTTGCCGGCAATCTTTATGATTGGACTAATCGCTCTGTTGACTGCGATGCAATATGTGTATGCTGGTACCACACCGTGAGCGGTACGGACTAAGCAGTCGTTCGCCTCGCCTGGTGATTGTATTCTCGTAGTTGTCGGCGAACTGGTAGCATTTCGTCGGGTGGCGGCCTTCAAGAAGAGGTTAGATTTCGCACACCTTGTGGCGGCAGCGTCCGGTCTTGAAACCAGGGTCGCCGCCTGGGGCGATTCACGCGAAATTTGTTGATCTTGTTGGCGAGCTTGTCCGTCAGCTACATCGAGTCTGCTGAGCGGCAAGCTGAGAACAGCCGGGTTCGGCGTCATAGTAGATGCCCGCCGTGGCGTGACTAAGTCTCCGCGATCCGTATAGGAAAATTTGGCGTGCGGAAGCAGAGAGGTGTGCTGCACCAAAAGTGCTTACCGGTTCGACGCGCGGCATTTCACGAAGACGCCGCTGGTCCATCGAGCCGTAGTCCCGTGGTCTTTTTCTGTTGGATTCGAGGCCACCTCTCAGGCGCCGCGAGCGAGGAACCGACAGCTTCGATTACCAGCGGCACTGGGAGTGGCCGAACTGTGTTTCCAGCGGCACTGGAAAATCTCGACGATACGCTCCCAGTTAACAGAATCCGAAAGAGTGGGGGTCCACGTGTGGGATAATCAGTTCGTTTTCGTTTTATCGGCACTCGTTGGCGTTGCAGTATGGATTTTTATCTTCAAGCGGCATGAAGCTCGGAAAACTAATCGCAGTCCCCGACTAGTCGAGATTTTACTAGCCCTTTTTTTAATAGGAGTTGCACTCGCTTTAGTAACGCGATGTTATTTTTACAGAAATTCGTCACCGTTAATTCCTGGTCCGGGAACGGCGCTTTCTTTTGTGATCGGCAGTGTTGTTGGTAGCTTCTCCGCACGGTTTGTGTGGAGCTTATACGGAGCACGCTTTGGGGCGAGGGATCCCTTAATTGGTGTGTTGACGCTGCTGCTTCTCATCCTAGTGTACAGTTTGCCAGTTTACCAAAACGAGATCTCTTCGCTTTTGAACCATATTGGATTGTCTTCGCTCAAAACGCCGTTCATTGAAGTGACGTTCACCGAGCCTTCGCAGTTCAGTAGAGTAACCGGCTCTGCTGCCAGTCCACGAGGCGAGGAACATCCCTCTGCGTTAGCCCGCCCGAGCTATCCACTGCCAGGATTAATCGGATTGCAGAAAGTGGTAGACGAAGGGCCGGACGATTACCTCGTCAAGGACGCCCGTTACATTGCGTACTTCGATGGTAGGGGAGACTTCCAGCCGGGTAATGTGCCGCCGGATGCGATAGACGGTGTGCTGCTCGCCAGCCGAAACTTTCTGCGACCGGTAAAAACGCTAGCGCGCTGTTTGCGGGCGTACGTCAAAGTTATTCCAGATTCGCAGCTACTCCTCATCGACATCAAACCTGTGATCCAGTTCTTTTTTGACATGAATGCAAAGGCGGTGTTGGCTCTCACCAACCAACCTCTCGATCACCCAGATCAGCCAGATCACCCGGACCAAGAGTTCAAGACTCTCTCAATCCAAGTCGGACAGGTCGTAGACAACGTCCGTGCTGTTCTTCCAAACGTTTATCCGCAGGCATGTCCTGAGGTACAAAAAGATAAAACAACTGGCCAGCCCCTTGTCGATCGAGTTCCTGACCTTCAGAACTTTAGTTATCTGCAACCTTATGTTGCGATGACTCTGGCATATTTGTTGGTGGCGCACGGTTCCCCTGACGAGGCAATAGATGTCTTGGCGCAGTGGCTCTTGTTGTGGAGCTGTGCGCGTGGCGACGATCCCGAAAGGACTGGTTGCGATTTGTACCGTCAGTCCCCGGCGGCAGGTGAACTACCCGAATGGTTCCGTATCAGAGCGGAGTTCGAACTGGTGGCCCTGCTTTTTCAGCAAGCAGGAGCATCCAACATTCCCTATCACGACTTTTTGGGTGATCTGACGAACCATTTCATCGAATTTAACGCGAAGCCACAATTCTATGACCGACGCCGACATCACCCGGCGATCGCGGTGTATCCGCCGGCTGGTATTTCCATAGGAACGGAACTGCAGCGCTGTGAGCAACGAAAAGCGTTCACGGATAAAAATATGTCTGGAGAGCAACAGGTCGGTAGCGGATCCCCCGACGTTCGCATGATCATGCTACGGCAGCTACTTCAGAACGAGAACGATCTACTTAGGTCCGATCTCCACTTTCTCGGCGACACGTGGGTCGAGATGGAGAATTTATATGATCGAGCTTTGGTCTTGACACGTTTGCATGCCGAATGCCTCAGTCTCGGGCAAGACGAGAATTATTGGAAAGCGACGCTCGCAGATTACAAGATCACGTCGGGTCTGGTAGCGCTAGCAATCGCCAACAAACTAGCGAGCCGTGCCACTTCGGCAGACGAGCGTCACCGAGCCGGTGAGATTGAGGATGAGGGCAAGAAGAACTTGCGTGATGGGTATCGGGTACTAGACGAGGTGCGTCGAGAGGAGCGTGAGCATCTTAAGCGCAAACCATGGTCCGAGCGCTTGTTCGAAGTCTCGCATTGGGAGGAATCATACGCATTAGCGGAGCGCGCAATACGCCGGCTAAATGAAGGGAATCCATGAACCTATCGCCGGAACAGGGTCGCGCCTCCGGCAAATTCTCGCGCTGCCGCCGTGCGACCCGTAGGGGACGTCCGATCAGTGTTTGGCCGAGGGCTTCACGAGAATTCGCCCACAACCATTTGATTCGGATGAATATTTTCACGGCAAAACGGCGGTTCCGCGCGGCGAATCGGCGAGATTCCCGTTGGAACGGGAAAAGCCGGGAACGGCGGTCCGTCGCTACCGGAACATCCGGCCTTCGGGCGGCAGGCCGAGCAGGATCTGGCCGACGGTTTCGAAATGGACGGGGCGGCCTTGGCCCTGCTGGGTGCCGGCGTGGATGTCGCGCAGCCGGCGCTCGAACGGGTTCTCGTTGAAGACCGCGGTCGACCCGGCGGCGCTGTAGATCGTGGCGACGACGTCGCGCGACTGCTGGATCGCCCAAGTCGCGGCGAGCCGCAATTGCCAGTGCTTGTCGCGGCCGAAATCGCCCTTCTCTTCGGCCTCGTCCCACATCTCTCTGAGGGTGGTGTGGATGAAGGCGCGCGCCGAGCGCAATTTCGCCTCGCACTGCGCCACCTCGGACTGGATCACATTGTTTTCGCGCAGGGTGCCCCGAGAACCGCGGGGGATCTTGTCGCGCGCCAGCTCGACAAAGGCTTCGAGCGCGCCGCGGGCGATGCCCAGCGACACGTTGGAGAACCCCATCGCGTAGATCATGCCGCTGGTGAACCGGTAGAGGAGGCCCGGCTCGCGCCGCTCGGCCTCGTTGTCCCTTGAGGCAGTGTATTTCTGCGGGACGAAAA
>Ga0318533_10001748_pt1 | contig 11059 bp, 9 predicted proteins | sample GRESIP053b4f27_FD_203675 | JGI IMG/M metagenome (GOLD analysis project Ga0318533, IMG submission 203675) | Tropical soil microbial communities from Luquillo Experimental Forest, Puerto Rico - GRE.SIPMG.053b4f27 | ecosystem: Environmental > Terrestrial > Soil > Tropical forest > Bulk soil...
TAGTGCATGTTTTTCTCGTAGCGCGAAAAAAGGAGCGGCGAGAGCCCCTTCGGCCGCACGGCGAGGCGAAAGACCTCGTTGCCGAGAACGCGTTCGGCCACGAGCTTGCGGATCGTGTCGAGCGAACGGGCGCCCTCGGCCTGCCGGTTGTTCTTGACCATGCGCGCCGCAAAGCCCGCGGTTGCCCGGCCGTCGATGAAGCGCGCGCGCTTGAGCGCGGCGCGCACGAGCTTGATCTCCTCAGCCGAGAGCACATTGCCGATCACGATTTGCATCAGGGATCCTCGGCGGTCTCCCAACGATCGAACACGCGGTTGCCGTCACCTGGCAAGCACTCTCCGGCGCCCGTCTAGTTTTTGTCGTTAGAATGATTAAAAACAAGGACGTTACTGGACGGATGCCGGTCACGATTATAAGCATCGACCCACTAGTGTGGTGGATTTGAAGTTCTTACGCATTTCCAGCGAGCTCCAAGGGCTTGCGAACTTCGGAATCGGGACACTAGTCTCGCGTGGAGGCGCGGGCACGTTGTGGCGTACGGGGCGGCGAAATCTTGGACATCGTCGCCGGGATTCGACATGAAAACCAAAAGCAAGATCTGGCTCGGTGTCGGCGCCTTCGTGGTCGTCGGGACTGGGGCAACAAGCGCCACGGGGGTGCTTGCTGCGCAAGCCGCTTTTGGCCTTAGCGCACGGCCCGACCTACCGATCGACGCTGCGATCGCATCCGCAGTCCGTACCGTCGTCGCTCAACACGCCGGTCACGGTCCGGACGCGGGCGAAGCGGGCGAAGCCAAGGACCTCTCCAGGCTGCCGCCCGAGCTCGCCTTTGCCGCGAGGATCGCACTGCTACGCGGCCATCTCCTGGTGGGGGATGAACTGGTCAAACAGCAGCAATGGAACGCGGCACTGCCGCATTTCCTTCACCCGACCGAAGAGATTTACGGCGACATCAAGGGTGAGCTTGCCGAGTATAAGGTGCCACCGTTCGATGCGGCGCTCAAAGCGCTGTCCGATGTGGTCAAGGCCAAGAAAGGCGGCAACGACTACGCCAAGGCGCTCAAACCCGTGAACGATGCGCTTGCCGCTGCCGATGCCGGCATGAAAGCAAAGCAGGCCGACTGGCCGGGCTTCGTCGTGGAGGCGGCGGTGGAGGCGCTCAAGGCCGCCGCGGGCGAATACCAACAGGCCATCGTTGGCGGCAGGATCGCCAAGCCGGTCGAATATCAGGACGCGCGCGGCTTCGTCTGGCAGGCAGAGCGCATGATCGAAAGCGTTGCCGCGGAGCTGCAAACGAAAAACGCCCCAGCGCTGGGCGAGGTGCGCGGGGGAATGGCCGAGCTGAAGAAAGCGTTTCCCGCGCCCATGCCACCGCGAGCGCCGGTCAAGGACCACGCCGCCGTCCTGGGCGACGTCTCGCGCATCGAGCTTGCCGCCGGCAAGCTGATGTAACGAGGATGAGCGCGCCGGTCAGGATGCGCCTTGCCGCCACGGCGTTTCTGGCGGGCGGAGTGATTGGCGCGGCAGCGGCTGCGCTGGTTCCGTCCGCGATCCTGCAAGCGGCGCCGACGCCGCGATCGATGGATGAACTTGCCGCGCTCAAGGCATCGTTCCGCCGACCGCCGACCGTGCCGTTTCCGGCCGACAACCCATTCTCGGAGCCAAAGCGCGCGCTCGGGGAGGCGCTCTTCCACGACAAGCGTCTATCGATCGACGGCAGCTTGGCGTGCGCAAGTTGCCACGAGCGCGGCAAAGGCTTCGCCGACGGCAAAGCGCAGGGACGCGGCGTGCCCGGCCGTCCGCTCAAACGCCATACCCCGACATTGTGGAATCTCGCCTGGTCCTCCCCGGTGTTCTGGGATGGGCGCGCGCGCCGCCTCGAAGAGCAGGTCGCGGGGCCGATCGAGTCGCCCGACGAAATGGCGCAGCCGATCGCCGCGGTGGTCGCGCGTCTTGCCGCCGATCCCGCCATGGTGCGCGCCTTTACGGAGGCATTTCCCGAGGCGCCGCGGGTCGACGGCTCAAATCTCGCCAAGGCGATCGCGACCTACGAGCGCACCTTCGTGTCGCCTGATACGCGTTTCGACCGCTGGATCACCGGCGACGAGCACGCGTTGACTCAAAATGAAGTCGCCGGGTTCAGGCTCTTTACCGGCAAGGCGGGATGCGTGAAATGCCACAGCGGCTTTGCCTTTACCGATTACGCATTCCACGACATCGGCCTGCCGGGCGAGGACCGCGGCCGCGGAGCGGTGCTGCGGCTTGCAACGGCGGAGCACGCGTTCAAGACGCCCGGACTGCGCGAGATCGCCCGTTCCGCTCCCTACATGCATGACGGCTCGCTCGCCACCCTCGAAGACGTGCTCCGTCACTATGTAGGCGGCGTGGTCGATCGACCCACCCTTTCCAAGGATCTTACGCGCGGGCTCAAGCTGTCGGATGCGGAGCGCGCAGACCTCATCGCATTTCTCGGCACGCTGACGAGCGAAGGAGAGCCCGCGCCGCCGAAAAAGATCGTGGCGGTGAAAATTGGCCCGTCGGGACCGGCGGAACAGGTCAGCACGGTGTCCCAAGACGACAAGGCTTTCCACCCCAAGCATGTTGCGCTTCCGCGCGGCGGGCGATTGTGGATTGTCAACAACGACACCCGCACCCACAACGTCCGGATATTCGACCCCGCGCTCGACTTCGATTCCGGCGCCCAGGAGCCGGGCGAGACGGTCGAAATCGGCTTCCCCGCCGCAGGCTCGTTTCTCGTGTTCTGCGGCATCCATCCGAAGATGGAGCTTTACGTCGACGTCGCACGTTAGCTGACCAGTGTGTCGCGGGCCTTCCCCCTTGCGTCGGTCGCGGCGGGGAGACTATCTAGCCGCGAACTAGCGGACCGTCGGGGCCGCAAATGCGAGCATCACCCCTGGAGATGCCGGAAATATCCCGACACCGGGGGCCCGTGAATCAGGAGGAACATGTCCATGAAACGCCGCGAATTTCTCAAGGTTGGGGCCGCCGGAATCGCCGCATCGGCGCTGGCTGCGCCTGCCGTTGCGCAATCCATGCCAGAGGTCAAATGGCGGCTGACGGCGAGCTGGCCGAAGTCGCTCGACACCCTCTACGGCGCTTGCGAGACCTTCGCCAAGCACGTGGCTGAGGCGACCGACAATAAGTTTCAGGTTCAGCCGTTCGCCGCGGGCGAGATCGTGCCTGCGTTGCAGGTTCTCGACGCGGTTCAAAATGGCACGGTCGAGATCGGCCATTCGGCCATGTACTACTATATCGGCAAGGATCCGACCTGGGCGTTGTTCTGCGCCGTCCCGTTCGGCCTCAACGGCCGGCAGCAGAATGCCTGGTTCTACGACGGCGACGGCACGAAGCTGATGGACGAGTTCGGTAAGAAATACAGCGTCTACCCGCTTGTCGGCGGCAATACCGGCGCGCAGATGGGCGGCTGGTTCCGCAAGGAGATCAAGACCGTCGACGATCTCAAGGGTCTCAAGTTTCGCATCGGCGGTTGGGCCGGCAAGACGCTGCAGAAGCTCGGCGTCGTGCCCCAGCAGATCGCCGGCGGCGACATCTATCCGGCATTGGAGAAAGGCACCATCGACGCGGCCGAGTGGGTCGGTCCTTACGACGATGAGAAGCTCGGCTTCTATAAGGTCGCGCCGTACTATTATTACCCCGGTTGGTGGGAGGGCGGCACCGCGCTGCACTTCCTGATCAATCAGGCAAAATGGAACGAATTGCCGAAGAGTTATCAGGCGATCGTCATCGCAGCTGCGGGTTTCGCTAACGTTGAAGTGACGGCTAGGTACGACGCGCGAAACCCAGGCGCCTTGAAGCGCCTCATTGCGGCCGGCACGCAGTTGCGTGCGTTCCCGCAGTCGGTCATGGAGGCGTGTTTGAAGGCATCGAACGAAGTCAACGCCGAGACTTCGGCGGCGAATGCCGACTACAAAAAGGTCCTGGATTCGATGCAGGCATTCCGCAACGACGAGGTTCTGTGGTGGCAAGTCGCGGAATATACCTACGACAGCTTCATGATCCGCACCCGAACCCGGACGTAAGAAGAGGCGGCCCTGCGAGCAGCGGCGGCTCGCCTCGCGGGCGCCGCCTTTTGCCAAAGCGAGCGGCCGAGTTGCTTTCGCGCTCGGCGATCAATGCCAACGTTCAGGCTTGCGCGAAGATGATCTAACATGCTTCGCGCGAGCTGCGCCGATCGCTGAAAAGGCGAGGGAGGAATCATGAAACGTCGTCAATTCCTGCGGGCAGCCGGCTTGGCCGCCGCGGCGACCGCAGTCGCCAAGCCCGCCATCGCGCAGTCCATGCCGGAGCTCAAGTGGCGGCTAACGTCGAGCTACCCGAAATCGCTCGATACGCTCTACGGCGCGGCGGAAGCCTTCGCCAAGGCGGTCGCCGAAGCGAGTGACAACAGGTTCCAGATTCAAGTCTTTGCCGCGGGCGAGATCGTGCCGGGCCTGCAGGCCGCGGATGCGGTGCAGAATGGCACGGTCGAGATGTGCCACACCGCGTCCTACTATTATTTCGGCAAGGATCCCACGTTCGCATTCGGCACCGCCGTGCCGTTCGGCCTCAACAGCCGCATGCAAACCGCCTGGATGTATTTCGGCGGCGGCATGGAGCTGATGAACGACTTCTACAAGAGGTTCAACATCTACGGGATTCCGGCAGGCAATACCGGCGCCCAGATGGGAGGCTGGTTCCGCAAGGAGATCAAGGAGGTCTCCGATCTCAACGGGCTCAAAATGCGGATCGGAGGCTTTGCCGGTCGCGTCATTTCGAAGCTCGGCGTGGTGCCGCAGCAGATCGCCGGCGGCGACATCTATCCGGCGCTGGAGAAGGGCACGCTCGACGCCTGCGAGTGGGTCGGTCCCTATGACGACGAGAAGCTCGGCTTCCAGAAGGTCGCGCAGTACTACTACTACCCCGGCTGGTGGGAAGGCGGGCCCATGCTGCACAATTTCATCAACCTCGATAAGTGGAACGCGCTGCCGCCGGCCTACAAATCCCTAGTGCGGACCGCATCCTCCATGGCGAACGAATGGATGCAGGCAAAATATGACGCCGCCAATCCGGCGGCGCTCAAGCGGCTGGTGGCGGGCGGCGCGCAGCTGCGGCCGTTCACGCAGCCGGTCATGGACGCCTCGCTGCGCGCGGCGCTCGATCTCTACGCGGAAGTGTCAAAGACCAATGCCGACTTCAAGAAGGTCTGGGAGGCGATGCTTGCCTTCCGCAACGACCAATATCTGTGGTGGCAGGTCGCCGAGCTGACCTACGACAGCTATCTCGTTCGCAACCGCAGCCGCACCTGATCGGGACGCAGCGCCCGGCTACTGTCGGGTCTCAAGCTCAAGCCCAAGCCCTTCGATAAGATGGTGATCGCGCGCCAGATCGGTATACGTTGCCGCTTCGCCGGTCTATAAATCTTAGAAAATAAGTGGTTCGCGGGCGCGGTAACGCGCCCTCAAACGTGAATAAGCGCTAAACGCCGCGCAATTTCGGCGACCGTGTCCAGAAGAAACAAGGCCAAGGGCCGACAGGGAGGATCACATGAAACGACGGGAATTTCTCAAGGCGGCGGGCGTTGGGATGACGGCGTCCGCGGTCGCCGCGCCGGCTATCGCCCAATCGATGCCGGAGGTGAAATGGCGACTTGCAGCGAGTTGGCCGAAATCGCTGGATACGCTCTTTGGCGGATGCGAATACTTCGCCAAGCGCGTGTCCGAGATCACCGATAACAAGTTCCAGATTCAGGTGTTTGCCGCTGGCGAGCTCGTGCCGGGGCTGCAGGTGCTCGACGCCGTGCAGAACGGTACTGTCGAGATGGGCAATACCGCCCTCTACTACTATTGGGGCAAGGACCCGGCCTTCACGTTCGGCACCGCGCTGCCGTTCGGATTGAACGCGCGCCAGATGAATTCCTGGCTTCGCTTCGGCGACGGGGCCGACCTCCTGAACGATCTGTTGAAGAACTTCAACTGCACCGGGGTGGCAGCAGCCAATACCGGCGCTCAGATGGGGGGGTGGTTTCGAAAGGAGATCAAGTCGATCGACGATCTCAAGGGCCTCAAGATGCGCATCGGCGGATTTGCCGGCACAATCATGGCCAAGGTCGGGCTGGTGCCCCAACAACTCGCCGCCGGCGACATCTATCCAGCGCTGGAGAAAGGCACGCTCGATGCGTGCGAATGGGTCGGGCCTTACGACGACGAGAAGCTCGGCTTCTACAAGGTCGCGAAGTACTACTACTATCCCGGTTGGTGGGAAGGTTGCGGCCAAGCCCACAACATCACCAACCTCGCCAAATGGAATGAGCTGCCGAAAAACTATCAGTCAGCAATCCTAACCGCCTCCGGCGATGCATGGGAATGGGTCATCGGCAGGTACGACTATAACAATCCGCCTGCGCTCAGACGTTTGCTGTCGCAAGGCGTGCTGCTGCGTGCGTTTCCTCAGGATGTCATGGAAGCCTGCTATAAAGCCGCGATCGAAATCTACGCCGACCTGTCGAAGACGAACCCACACTTCAAGAAGCTATACGACAGCCTCGTGGCGTATCGCGGCGATTCTCTGGTTTGGCTCCAGGTCGCCGAACTCTCGTTCGACAGCTTCATGATCCGAATGCGCGGGCGCGCATGAGCACGGCAGTCGGCAGGCGGTGAGTTTCGCCTGCCGATTTCACTGCGGCGTGGCCGGCGGGCCAAAGTCAAGCGGCGGCGGCAGATCGGGTTGCGGAATTTCGATCTGAATCTTCGACGGATCGATGCGCGGTCCGGTCCCCTTGTAATGCATGACCAGGGCCGGGAACGCGATGACGAGCCCGACCGCGATACATTGAATCACCACGAATGGCACCGCGCCCCAGTAGATTTCCCCGGTTGTCACCGGCGGCATGCGCTTGCTTGAAATGCGGTCGATATACGACTCCCGCGGCGCGACGGAGCGCAAATAGAACAGCGCAAAACCGAAAGGCGGGTGCATGAACGAAGTCTGCATGTTCACACCGAGCACGACGCCGAACCAGATGAGATCGATGCCGAGCCGCTCCGCCGCCGGCCCGAGCAACGGGATCACAATGAAGGCGATCTCGAAAAAATCGAGGAAGAATGCGAGAAAAAAAACGAAGACATTGACGAAGACCAGAAAGCCGACCGTCCCGCCGGGCAGCGAGACCAGGAGGTCCTCCACCCATCTGTGCCCATCGACGCCGTAGAAGGTCAACGAGAAGACGCGCGCGCCGATCAGGATGAATACGACGAAGGCCGAAAGCTTGGCGGTGACCTCCGCAGCTTGGCGCGTCAAGTCCCAGGTCAGCCGCCGCTTGATGAGCGCAAGGATGAGGGCGCCGCTCGCGCCCATGGCCCCGCCTTCGGTCGGCGTCGCAAGCCCGATGAAGATGGTCCCGAGCACCAGGAAGATCAGGAACAGCGGCGGCACCATCACGAAGGTGACTTGTTGCGCAAGGCGGGACAGAAAACGGAACTTGAGCAGCCTGTCGCAAACCCAATTCACCACCGCGACGCCAAAGGCGAAAACGATGCCGATGAACATCACAAGCACGACGTAATCCGCGCCGCGAGTGCTGGAGTTTCGCATGGCGAATATACCGGTGGCGGCGCTGACCACGAACAGCACCGCCAGCGACGTGAGGCCGCGCTGGCCGGCGTCTTCGCGGTAGCCGATCGCCTCTGCCGGCAGGCCGGGGGCGAATTTGGGAAACAGCAGCGTCACCAGCAGCACGTAGCCGGCATAGAGTCCCGCCAACGTGAGGCCGGGAAGGAATGCGCCCTCGTACATGTCGCCGACCGAGCGGCCGAGCTGGTCGGCCATCACGATCAGCACCAGCGAGGGCGGGATGATCTGCGCGAGCGTTCCGGAGGCCGCGATCACGCCCGAGGCCAGACGCCGATCGTAGCCGTAGCGCAGCATGATCGGCAGCGAGATTAGCCCCATCGAAATCACCGAGGCTGCCACCACCCCGGTCGTGGCCGCCAGCAGCGCACCGACGAAGACCACTGCATAGGCAAGGCCGCCGCGGACCGTTCCGAACAGTTGGCCAATCGTGTCGAGCAGGTCTTCCGCCATGCCCGACCGCTCCAGAATGAGCCCCATGAAAGTGAAGAACGGAATCGCGAGTAGAACGTCGTTGTTCATGATCCCGTAGATGCGCTCGGGCAGCGCCTGCAAAAAATCGGGGCGGAACAGTCCAAGCTCGATACCGATTAACCCGAAGATGAGGCCGTTGGCGGCAAGTGAAAATGCGACTGGATAGCCAAGCAGCAGAAATATCACGAGCGATGCGAACATGATCGGCGCCATGTAATGGATGAGCATGGCCGTCATGATCGTCGTCGCTCCCGGGCCTGCAGTTCGCAGCTACTCAGCATCTGTTTTCGCCACGGCGAGAATGCGCTCCGCCTCCGCTTCCGCGGCCGAGTGCGCGCCATCCCCGCTCGTGTACGGATCGGGAATGAGACCTCGCATCACCGCGATGCGCTTGATGAGCTCGGAGATGCCCTGCCAGAACAGCAGGATGAATCCGATGAGGATGAGCGACTTGGCCGGCCATTGTGGCAATCCGCCGGCATTCATCGATTGTTCGTTGATCTGAAACGATCGGATGAAGAAGGGAACCGACGTGACGATCATGACGATCGTCAGCGGCAGCAGGAAGAACGCATGACCGAAGACATCAATGGCGTCACGCCAGCGCTTCGGCAGCATGTTGTTGACGATGTCGATGCGAATGTGTTCGTTGGAGAGAAGGGTCCACGGCGAACATAGGAGAAATATCGTTCCGAATAGAACCCACTGCAGTTCCAGCCAAGCGTTCGACGAGGTGTCGAACACTTTTCTAATCGTGGCATTGGTCGCGGAAATGATGACCACGATCAGGATCAGCCAAGATAAGACTTTGCCGATCCGGAAATTGACCGCGTCGATGGCGCGGCTCAGCTTGAGCAAAACCTCCACGCACGTTCCCCTTGATCTCGTCGGAGGGGTCGCCGAAGCGCCGGTGCCGCCTCCTGCTTTTGGCCCCGTCGGCGCCGCCGCCGGGACATCCGAACCTTCCTAGACCCCCGCGCGGACGTCAATTGGTAAAACGGACGACCCACGGGCGACAGCAGCCCATGTTCGCCGTCCGTCCTTTGTCGTCCGGGTCAGCCCCCGGTCACGCTCATGTGTCGGGCAAGCGCCGGCCGCTGATGGCGCCGGTCGATGATGAAATCGTGCCCCTTGGGCTTGCGCGAGATCGCTTCCGCAATCGCCGCATCGAGCAAATCGTTGCCTTCGGACGCGCGCAGCGGGGTGCGCAGATCGGCGGCGTCTTCCTGACCGAGGCACATGTAGAGGGTCCCCGTGCAGGTCACCCGCACCCGATTGCAGGACTCGCAGAAATTGTGGGTCAACGGCGTGATGAAGCCGAGCCGGCCGCCGGTCTCGGCGACGTTGACGTACCGCGCAGGCCCGCCGCTGCGATAGTCGATATCCTCGAGCGTGAACCGTTCGCCCAGCCGCGCCCGCACCATCGAGAGCGGAAGGTATTGATCGAGGCGGCCTTCGCCGACGTCCCCAAGCGGCATCACCTCGATGAGAGTGAGCTCCATGCCCCGCCCATGCGCCCATTCGAGCAGCGCCGGGAACTCGTCCTCGTTCACGCCTTTGAGCGCAACCGCATTGATCTTGACTTTGAGGCCGGCCGCTTGCGCTGCATCGATGCCGGCCAAAACTTTGTCCAGCTCCCCCCAGCGCGTGACGGCCCGGAACTTGTCGGGGTCGAGCGTGTCGAGTGAGACGTTGATGCGCCGCACGCCAAGGCCGGCGAGTTCGTCGGCATATTTCGGCAGCTGCGAGCCATTGGTGGTCAGCGTAAGCTCGTCGAGCGCGCCGGTCGAGAGATGGCGCGCGAGCGCGGCGACGAGCGTCATGATGCCGCGCCGCACCAGCGGCTCGCCACCGGTGAGCCGCAGCTTCCTCACGCCGCGCGCAATGAAGGCGCCGCACAGCCGGTCGAGTTCTTCGAGCGACAGCAGGTCGGCCTTGGGCAGGAATGTCATGGTCTCCGACATGCAATAGACGCAGCGAAAATCGCATCGATCGGTCACCGAGACGCGCAGATAGGTGATCGCGCGCCCGAACGGATCGACCATCGCGGGAAGCGCTCCTTTGCGATCGAAGCCGAGATTTTGCGCGTCGTGCGTCATCACGGGCCTGGCACTGCTCGCCGCCCGGCACACCGCGGCTGAATAAGGTGTTCCCGGGCAGTGACAAAAAGGCGGTGTTGCCGCCATTCCATGTGGGAATTCTGGCGGAGATCGGCCAGAGCGTCCAGCGGTCCGAGGATGATGCCGCTATTGGGCCGAGGTTACCGCGACGGCCAGGGATAGTTGGTCGCCGATGGTGCCGCCTCCGTCGGGGCCGAAGGTGCGGGGGCAAGCGCAGGCGCAGGCGCTGGCGCCGGTGCGGGCGTCGGCGCTGCCGAGGCCATGGGGGGCGGTATCGCCGGACGGGCGGCGGTCGCGACGGGTTTCTTTTTCTTCGCAACCAGCTTTTTCGCCGGTGCCACCGGCCGCAGGGCCACGTGAACCGGGTTGGGCGCGAGCCGCGGCGCAGCAGCGGCGCCGTCCGCCTCCGGACGCACCGACACGGTGTGCGGCTGATAGCCGCTGAGCGCAAGCGTCAGCGAGAACTCGCTACCGGGCTGGACCGAAAGCTTACAGGGCGTGCGACAGCTCTCGCCCAACGAGGTTTTCGCTTCCGCCCCCGGCGGCTCGGACTCGATGGCCAGCGTCTCGGGCTGCGGCGTCGACTTCAGGAAGTCCAGGCTGGGCATCGTTGCGGAACACGCGGACAGCATGAAGCCACACGCCATGACGGCAATGACTCGGCTCATGAATCGGATCCCCCACCACCTGGGCGGCACAGGGCCGGCTCTCCCCCACAACACGACCATAGAGACGCCACAGCGCCGCTGCAACCTAGGGTTCGTTACCCCGTATGCCTATGGTTATCCAGCTTATCCAGCCTAAAGGCCCCCTAAGTAT
>Ga0318533_10001750_pt1 | contig 11049 bp, 9 predicted proteins | sample GRESIP053b4f27_FD_203675 | JGI IMG/M metagenome (GOLD analysis project Ga0318533, IMG submission 203675) | Tropical soil microbial communities from Luquillo Experimental Forest, Puerto Rico - GRE.SIPMG.053b4f27 | ecosystem: Environmental > Terrestrial > Soil > Tropical forest > Bulk soil...
TCGCTCGACCGGGCAAGCGGGAAGATCCGCGTGCACAAGGTGTGGGCGGCGATCGACGGCGGCCTGATCGTGCAACCCGGCGCCGCCAAGGCGAACGTGGAAAGCGCCATCCTCTACGGCCTTTCCAGTGTGTTGCACGAGCGCGTCACCATCAAGCAGGGCGCCGTGCAGCAGTCGAACTTCCACGACTACAGCGTGATGCGCATGTCGGACGCTCCGGAGGAGATCCACGTGCAATTCGTGGACGTGGATACCCGGCCGACGGGCCTGGGCGAGATCGGCAATCCGTTCATCGCCGGCGCCGTCTCCAATGCGTTCTTCCGGCTTACCGGCAAGCGGCTGCGCCACCTGCCGTTCACGCCGGAGCGCGTGCTGGAAACACTGAAGGCGTGAGCTGGCTGAGCAACACGCCGCGCTCGAGCAATGCGCGCAGCGACTCAGCCGTCAGAGTCCGACGGGCAGTGCCACAGGGTCCCCTCCCCCGCTTGCGGGGGAGGGAGCGCACCGAGTTCGTAGCTCGCGCATCGCCTGCAACTTATTGAACCAGGCCGTCAACCAAACAACAGTTCGTGAGGCGGCGCGATTGCCCGACCACTCGCACCACCCACGCACTTAAATTGAGCGCATGCCCGGATCGGATCAATTGCTGCAGATGGACGGCCCGTTGCTCGTATTCGGCGGGCCATACAGCAATCTCGAAGCCACGCAGGCACTGCTCGACGAGGCGGTGCGGCTGAAAATTCCTGCCGAGCGGGTCGTGTGCACCGGCGACGTCGTGGCTTACGGCGCTGATCCAGCGGCAACGGTCGATTTGCTGCGCGAGGCGCAATGCCACGTGGTGATGGGCAATTGCGAGGAGAATCTTGCCGCGCGCGCCGCGGACTGCGGCTGCGGTTTTCCCGCGGGCAGCGCTTGCGAACGGCTCTCGGCAGCTTGGTTCGCCCATGCCGCAATCCGCCTCGATGCTGACGCGCTGACCTGGATGGCCGGCTTGCCGCGGCGGATCGACATCGAGATCGGCGGCTACCGGTTTGCCGCCGTGCACGGAGGCTTGGAACGCATCAATCAATTCGTCTTCGCATCGACGGCCGCCGCGATCAAACACGAAGCGCTCAGCAAGGTCGGAGTTGACGGGGTGATCGCCGGCCATTGCGGCTTGCCGTTCACCCAGGCGATCGGTGCGCGGCTGTGGCACAACGCCGGCGTCGTCGGCTTGCCCGCGAACGACGGCACGCCGCGGGTCTGGTACAGCGTGCTCGCCGCGGCTGCGGGCGGGATCGTGATCGAGCATCGCGCGCTCGAATACGACCACCTGAGCGCGGCGGCAAAAATGCGCCGCGTCGGCCTGCCGGAAGAGTATGCCGCGGCGCTCGCAACCGGAATCTGGCCGAGCTGCGACGTGTTGCCCTGGAAGGAAATCCGTGAGCGGGGGGCGCGCCTTGAAGCAGGCCGCGCGCGATGGAGACCGACACGACTGGCAAAGCCCTATCGCAGCCGGCAAATCGTTTGCGAGCAGCTATGGCCAGCGTCAAATCGCGACGCGGTGCCCAAGCTCGATCCGCGCAAATTCCGTGATCCGACGATCACCGCCAACGGTGAGCGGCGCGCCAGCGTCGCCCTGCATCAATTGAAGACGCTGTGGTTCAACACCGGCACGCTGTGCAACATCGCGTGCCGCAACTGCTACATCGAGTCGAGCCCCAAGAACGATCGCCTCGTCTATCTCAAGCGCAGCGAGGTCGCCGCCTATCTCGACGAGATCGCGCGAGAGGGATGGGCGACCGAAGAGATCGGGTTCACCGGCGGCGAGCCGTTCATGAATCCCGAATTCCTCGAGATGTTGGAGGATTGTCTCTCCCGGGGCTTCCGCGTGCTCGTGTTGACCAACGCGATGCGGCCGATGCAGCGCCGCAAGGCGGCGCTTCTCGATATCAAGCAGCGGGTTGGCGGCAAGCTGATCATGCGCGTCTCGCTCGATCATTACAGCGCGGAACGGCACGAGGACGAACGCGGGCCGGGCACGTTCAAGCCGACGCTCGACGGCCTGATCTGGCTTGCCCGCACGGGCTTCAACGTGACGGCGGCGGGTCGCACGATGTGGGGCGACGAGGAACAGGGGCAGCGATCCGGCTACGCGCGGTTGTTCGCGGAACACGGGATCGCGATCGACGCGCATGATCCCGCCGCGCTCGTGCTGTTTCCGGAAATGGACGCGCGCGCGGACGTGCCGGAAATCGCGGCGACGGACTGGGACGCGCTCGGCAAATCCGCGGATACGGTGATGTGCGCCACGTCGCGCATGGTGGTCAAACGCAAGGGCGCCGAACGTCCCGCCGTGCTCGCATGCACGCTCATTCCCTACGACGAGCAGTTCGAGCTAGGCACTACGCTGCGCGAAGCGGCGCACGCAGTGCCGCTCAACCACCCCAACTGCGCGCGCTTCTGCGTGCTGGGCGCAGCCTCGTGCAGCCCCGGCGTGGTTCGGCCTCATGCTGAGGAGGCGCCTTAAGCGCGTTTACGCGCGTCTTTGACGCGCTATGGCGTCGTCTCGAAACATGAGGCCGCCCTCATCCTTCGAGACGCTCGCTACGCTCGCTCCTCAGGATGAGGGCGGGGACAGCAAACGCGCCGCCAGGAAAGGTTACGGCATGAACCGCTCGCCGGTCGGGAAATTGGCGAACGTGCTCTCCGGCACGCGGAAATTGGTCGCGAGCAACAGGCGCGGGTTGGATGCGATCCAGCCGGTGAGCGAGATCGATTCGTAGTTGCCGTTGTTGAGCACGACCAACAGCTCGAGGTCTTCGTTGCCGGCGTTCTCGATGTAATGGCCGTAGCCCTGCGGCACATAGCCGACGTCGCCCGCCTGCATTTCCTCGGTGCGCGCGCGGCCGTGCGAGCCGAACACGCCCAGGCGGGCGCGGCCGCTGATGAAGTACTGCCATTCGTCGGCGTTCGTATGCCAATGCGGCTCGCGCACGGCGCCCGGCTTGATCCGCATGAGCGCGCCGGTGATCGTCGTCGAGATGGGAAATTGCCGTTGCGACACCAGGCGCAGCGTGCCCTCACGAAACGTTTCCGGGCGTTGCGCCAGCAAATGATAGCGATGGGTGAGCGGTCCGCTGTTCAAGGAGCCGGGCGGTGCAGGACTGGCGAGCGGCGGCGGCACCGGACCCTTCGCAATGTAGACCTCGCTTTTGGGAAAGTTCGCGAATGTCTGCGCAGGCACGGCGAAAACTTTCTGCAGCACCTCGGAGGGTATGTGGCCGATCCAATCGCTGATGCTGAACGTGCCGAATTCCGAGAAATAGCCGTTGTCGAACACCAGCAGGAACTGACAATCCTCGTTGCCGATGCCTTCGATCGAATGACCGAACCCGCGCGGGAAGTACCAGACATCGCCGGCGGCAAAGTCGACGACTTGTGCCTGGTTCTGCGGGTCGATCGTGGTGACGCGGCATTGCCCCTTGATCACATAGGCCCATTCCGCCGCGTTAGCATGCCAGTGCAGTTCGCGCAGCCCGCCGGGCGCGAGCTGCATCAGCACGCCGGCAAGTTTTTCGGAAACGGGAAACTCGGCGACCGTCGCCTCCTTCGCCCACCCGCCGTCCCAGGTCTTCGGAGTTACTTTGCCCAATTCAAAACGGAACGAGGGAAGCTGCGCGCCGGCGAGCACCGGCGGTGTCGGGCCGAACGGCGGCTGCAGCGGCGATCACGCCGCCGGCTGCGCCCAGGACGTGTCGCCGTGAGAATTCGGACATGGGGTCGTCTCCTTGTGCCATTCCGTCGCCCCGATCGATGCGCCGAGGAACGCGAGAACCCACGCGCTGTCAAGGCAGCGGGGAATCCGCAGCCGTGCGGCAAAATTTCCCCTCTGTGCGCGTCAGCCGTGAACCCCGCGCGATCGCACGACCATGCGATTGCGCTGTGTTATCGTGGTGCCTGAGGAAGAGTTCATGACCGCGATCACACTGGCGCAGACCGAGCGCCTGATCGATGCAATCTTGAAGCGTGGCGCCGAGCTCGATTGCCGTCCGCTCGCTGTGATCTTGGTCGAGCCGGGTTGCAAGGTGAAGGCATTCAAGAAGGAAGACGGCGCGTCGATGATCCGCTTCGAGATGGCTTACGGCAAAGCCTATGCCGCGCTCGCCATGGGCCGCTCCTCGCGTCTGGTGAAGGTGCGGGCGGAGCAGAAGCCTCTGTTCATGCGCTACCTCATCAGCGCGAGCGGCGAGCAGCTGTTTCCCGAGGGCGGCGGCCTGCTGATCCGTGATGGCGCGGGCGAGGTGATCGGCGCCGTCGGCGTGACCGGCGACAGCGAGGAACGCGACGAGGAGCTCGCCGCGCACGGGATCCACGCGATCGGACTGCGGACCGATGAGGACTGCGCCAATCTCGGCCGGCGCGGCGGCGTGCGGCTAAGCGATAAATAATGCGGGCATTGGCAGCGGGGCGCCTCTGAATTAGCATTTTCGAAAGCCGAGAAGCTCACGGGTCTTGGGGAGGTTTGGCATGATGTCTCGCGTGTTTAGAGTTAGCGCGGTTCTGCTCATATTCGCGGGTGCGGCCACGACCGCGCTGCGCGCGGCGCCGCCGCTCGACTACGAATTCTTCAAGGCGCGCGTGCAGCCGATCTTCCTGCAAAAACGCGAAGGCCACACCCGCTGCTACGTGTGCCACGCCGAGAGCAACAACGCGTTCCGGCTCGAGCGGCTCGCACCCGGCGCGAGCACCTGGAACGAGGAGCAATCGCGCAAAAATTTCGAGATGGTTTCGCTGCTGGTAAACCCGGGCGATCCGGCGACCCGCCGCCTGCTGCAGCAGCCGCTGGCGCCGGGAGGCGGCGGCAACGCTGGCCGATTGGGTCGACGGGAAGAAGTTGTAAGCGGAGCGCGCGCCCTGCCGCCGCTCATTCCCGCGCAAGCGGAAATCCAGGGTTGCTTACCCTAGATGGTACGCCTCGGCCCCCGCTTTCGCGGGGACGAGCGGATGCTGGATGGGCTCTGCGCGGCGAAGGCGCCGTTAATTCATCAGCAGCGTGTTGATGCGCTTGGGCACCTCGCCGACCGGAATCACCGCTTTGACCTTCATGCTCGCGGTATCGATGGCGGTGACCGAGCGCAGCCCGGCATTGGAAACGTAAATGGTCTTGCTGTCGGGCGTGAACGTCACCCAGTTCGCCACCGCGGAAATCGGGCCGTGGCCGTCAAGCTTCAGCGACGGCAGCGCGACTTCGCCGATCAGCTTGAGGTCGGCGAGCGAATAGACGAACACCGCGTTGTTGGGGATGCTGGTCACCCACAGCGTCTTGTTGTCCGGCGCGACGCCGATCCCGTGCGATGGCGAGGTGGCGCGGCCGGCATCGGTCTCGAACTCGACCTCGCTCTTCGGCAACGTGATGCGCGCCACCTCCTTGCGTGCGGCGAAATCCACCACCGCGAAGCCGTTGGTATCGGAGAGCTGCACGAAGATGCGCTTGGTCGAGCCGTCCGGCGCGGCCTCGATCGTCATCGGCCGCACGCCGAGATCGAAGGCAAGCTCCCAGATCGGAACCTCCTGATCGAGATCGATGACGGTCATGAGCTTTCCCGGAATCGAGCCGGTGATCAGGTGGTTGCCGTCCGGCGTCACGTAGATGTTGTGCAGGCGGCCTTTGACCAGGATGCTTTTGGTCCGCGTCAGGGTCTTGGCGTCGATCACGTCGACCGCGCCCTGCCCGCGCGCAATGCCCACGAAGATGCGGTCGCCGTTCTTGCTCACCGCGATGTTGTTGGGATGGTTGCTAAGCGGCACCTTCTTGACCAGCGCGCCGGTTGCGCGATCGAACACGTCGAGCGTGCTGTCCGCCTCGTTGCTGACATAGACGCGCGTGCCGTCGGGCGCCGGCGCGATCCCGTGCGCGGCCTCGATGCCCTTGATCTGCTGCACGACCTTGTTGGTGGCGGGATCGACGACGTGGATGCTGTCGCCGGCACTGTTGGTGACGTAGATGAGGGCCGAGCCGCCCCAGGCGGGGAACGGTGCGAGCGCCAGCACGAACCACAGATACCGCAAGCTGCGACGGGTGGCGTCCATGGGAAAGCTCCTCGCGTGTGTACTGATGAGAGGGTACGCCCAAGCCGACCCTGCCTCAAGGTAAGTTCCACATTCCGCGGCTGTCGTCCCGGGCGAGCGCCATAGCGCGTCGAAGACGCGCGTAGACGCGCTGATGGCGTGAGACCCGGGACCCAGTACACACCGGTGTTTACTGGGTCCCCGCTATCCGGGTCCCCACAAAAATCGCCGATGCGAGACCGCCATTGTGTGCTGTTGTGCTCGGCGATTTTCGTGGGAGCCCGGCGCGGGGACGACAGCTGAGGAATCGCAGAGACCGAAAGGACGTGGGCTGCCGCGCCGTGCTATAGATCGCCCACGCTTCAAGGAGCCCAAGAATGTCCCGGCATCCCAATTACCTGCCGCACGGCGTGATCCCAGCCGTGCTGCTGCCGTTCAACGACGACCTCTCGATCGACGAGAAGAGCTTCCGCAGTCATCTGCGCGACGTCGCCGCCACCGACGGCCTCTCGGCAATCACGATTAACGCCCATTCGACCGAGGTCGCCTCCTGCAGCTTCGACGAGCAGCGCCGTGTACTCGACATTGCTCAGGACGAAATCGGCGAGCGGCTTCCCCTGGTGAACGGGGTATGGGCGGACGGCAGCATCGAGGCTGCCCGCATCGCGCGCATGGCGGCCGCGGGCGGCGCCTCCGCGTTGCTGGTGTTTCCGCCGGCGCCGTTCACCCTGGGACAATCGCCGGACATGGCGCTCGCCCACTTCAAGCGGATCGCCGACGCCACCGATCTCCCGATCATCGTGTTCCAGTATCCGCTCGCCACGGGACAGGGATATCCGCGCGACACCCTGTTGCGGCTGGTCGACGAGGTGACCGCGGTTCGCGCCATCAAGGACTGGTCGGGCAACGTGCCCCAGCACGAGATGCACATCCGCCTGCTGCAGACCCGGCCGAGACCGGTGAACGTGCTGACTACCCACAGCGCCTGGCTGTTGAGCTCGCTGGTGCTCGGCTGCAACGGCCTCCTCTCGGGCAGCGGCAGCGTGATCCCCGATCTGCAGGCCGAATTGTTCCGCGCGGTCCAGGCCAACGATCTCGCCGCGGCGCGGCGCGTGAACGACCGCATCTACCCGCTGGCGCGGGTGTTCTATGCCGACCCCTGGGCCGCCATGCACAACCGCATGAAAGAGGGGCTGGTGCTGCTCGGCCGGTTGCCGCGCGCCGTGGTGCGGCCGCCACTGACCAAGCTCAAGCGCGACGAGATCGAGCGCATCCGCGCGGCGCTCGTCGAGTCGGGCCTGCTCGGCGCCAAGGCCAGCCGCGACGCGGCGTGACAGTAGGCCACGAGGCTTGATCGGCGCCGACCGCCTGATAGAGATTGCGGCGACCATGAGGACCACGCCATGAATCCCCGGCAGGGCGGCAGGCGCCGAATCGCCTGGCAAAGCGCGATCACCGTGATCAGCGCGGCGATCCTGATCGGCGCGGAGGTGTTCGGCGCGGCCTTTGCCGGGGGCTGGGCGGTTGCGAGCTATTCAGAATTCGGCTTCCTGAGCGCGCCCATCGTCTTCGGGCTCAACCTGGTGCAGATCGTCTTCTTCCTCTGCGGCATCGCCATTATGGCTGCCTTCATCCGCAACGCCCAGCGCGTGGAGCCTTTCACCCGCTCCGGCTGAGGCGGCGTTGACCTGGCATTAACACGTCGGCATCGATTCGGCTCGGCAGAGCCAAGACAAAAAAATTTCTTGTCAAGCGCGCGCGCATCGCTTATGTGCGCAATTGCCCAATTTCGCACGTGCCTGTGGCCGTGTGTCGGTCGGTGGGCATCCGGACAAGAGGCCGGACAGCCGCCCGGAGTGAGATCACAGCCGTCGCGTTGCGTTGTGACGTCGTGATCGCCTGAGCTCCGAAAACACTTGACCGGCAGCCGGAGGCGAAACCGGCATACCCCGCGCTCAACGGGGGACGCGGCTTAAAGCAACGACGGAGCGGGCTTCCTTGGTCTCTGCCGGTCCTCCACCAGCCGGCGCGGGCTACCGAAGAGGCTTGTTCACTCATTGCCGGCCGTGCGGAACGGGGTCTCCCCATTCCAATCCAAGGCAGCACAGCGGGTGGTCAGTCTTCGTTCGTCGGCGCGTCCCCATCGCGCGCTGGCGGCAAGCTTACCAGCCAGCACAAGGGCCGATTGGCCCGCCTGAGCTATGGGGAAAGTGTAATGACTGCACGCATCCGCCAATTCCTGCGCCGACGCGACGAGGACGGACCCTGCCTGGTCGTCGACCTCGAGGTCGTGCGGGAAAACTATCTCGCCTTCGCCAAGGCGCTGCCCGACACCAAGGTGTTCTACGCTGTGAAGGCCAACCCGGCGCCCGAGGTGCTGTCGCTGTTGGCCTCGCTGGGCTCGAGCTTCGATGCCGCCTCCGTGGCGGAGATCGAAATGGTGCTCGCCGCCGGCGCCGGCTCGGAACGCATCTCCTACGGCAACACCATCAAGAAGGAACGCGACATCGCCCGCGCTCACGCGCTCGGCGTGCGGCTTTACGCGGTGGATTGCGTGGCCGAAGTGGAGAAGGTCGCTCGTGCCGCCCCCGGCGCGCGCGTGCTCTGCCGCATCCTCTCGGACTGCGCGGACTCGGATTGGCCGCTCTCGCGCAAGTTCGGCTGCGAGCCGTCCATGGCGGTGGACGTGCTGGAGCACGCCCACCGGCTCGGGCTCGAGGCCTACGGCATCTCGTTCCACGTCGGTTCGCAGCAGCGCAATCCCAATGCCTGGGATCGCGCGCTGGCATCCGCGGCGGCCGTGTTCCGTGAATGCGGCGAGCGCGGGCTCACCCCCAGCATGATCAACCTGGGCGGCGGGTTCCCGACCCGCTACCACAAGAACGTGCCGACGGTGAAGACCTATGGCTCGGCGATCTTCCGCGCGCTGCGGCGGCACTTCGGCAACCGCATCCCGGAGACGATCATCGAGCCGGGGCGCGGCCTGGTGGGCAATGCCGGCATCATCGAGACCGAGGTGGTGCTGGTCTCTCGCAAGAGCGACAACGACGACGTGCGCTGGGTCTATCTCGACATCGGGCGGTTCGGCGGGCTCGCCGAAACGCTCGACGAGTCGATCCGCTATCCGATTCGCACGCCGCGCGACGGGGACGAATTGGCGCCGTGCGTGTTGGCCGGGCCGACCTGCGACTCTGTGGACGTGATGTACGAGAAGCAGCCCTACGCCTTGCCGATCAGTCTCGAGATCGGCGACAAGCTCTTGATCGAAGGCACCGGCGCCTACACGGCCACCTATGCCTCGGTGGCCTTCAACGGCTTTCCGCCGCTGAAGACCTACCACATCTGATCTTCCGGCCTGCTGCAGTGGAGTGATCGAATGGACGCGACCACGCCCGTTACCCGCAATGGGCCGCTCCATGCCCGCTTCGATGGGCCGATCGTGATGATCGGCTTTGGCTCGATCGGCAAGGGCACCCTGCCGCTGATCGAACGGCACATCGCCTTCGATCGCTCGAAATTCGTCGTCATTGCGCCGGACGACAGCGATCGGCACCTGCTCGACGAACGGCAGATTCGATTCATCCACGAGGGCCTCACCAAAGATAATTATCGCGACATTCTCGTGCCGCTGGTCACCACCGGCCCTGGGCAGGGCATGGTCGTGAACCTGTCCGTGGACACGTCCTCGGTCGATCTGATGGAGCTGTGCAAGGATATCGACGCCTTCTACATCGATACCGTGGTCGAGCCATGGCCCGGCCTCTACACCAACCCCAATCGCTCGATCTCGGAACGCTCCAACTACGCCTTACGCGAGAGCGTGCTCGACCTTCGGCGCCGGCGTCCAGGTGGCGTCACGGCGGTGAGCTGCTGCGGTGCCAATCCCGGCATGGTGTCGTGGATGGTGAAACAGGCCCTGATCGACATCGCCGGCGAGCTCAAGGTCGACTTCGTCGAGCCGCAGACGCGCGAGGATTGGGCGCGCCTGATGCGGCACGTCGGTGTCAAGGGCATCCACATTGCCGAGCGTGACACCCAGCGCGCGCGGGATCCCAAACCGAAGGGCAAGTTCGTCAATACCTGGTCGGTCGAGGGATTCATCGCGGAGGGGCTGCAACCCTCCGAGCTCGGTTGGGGCACCCATGAAAAGAAGATGCCTCCCGGCGCGGCGCGGCACGACTTCGGCAGCGATGCCGCAATCTACCTCACGCGTCCCGGCGCCGGGACGCGGGTGCGCTCGTGGACGCCCACCGCGCAGGCCCAGCACGGCTGGATGATCACCCACAACGAGTCGATCTCCATCGCCGACTACTTCACGCTGCGGGAGGCGGGCAAAGTGGTGTACCGGCCGACCTGCCACTACGCCTATCACCCCTGCGACGACGCGGTGCTGTCACTCCACGAGATGGCAGGCGCCCAGTGGAAGCCGCAGCAGACCTGGCACATCCTCTCCGAAGACGACATCGTCGACGGTATCGACGAGCTCGGCGTGCTGCTCTACGGCCACGCCAAGAATGCCTACTGGTACGGCTCGCAGCTCTCGATCGAGGAGACGCGGCGGCTTGCGCCCTACCAGAACGCGACCGGCCTGCAGGTGACCTCGGCGGTGCTCGCCGGCATCGTCTGGATGCTGGAGAATCCCGATCGCGGCATCGTCGAGGCCGACGAGATGGATTTCCGCCGCTGCCTGGAAATCCAGCGGCCGTATCTCGGCCCGGTGATCGGCTGCTACACCGACTGGACGCCGCTTCACGGCCGCGGCGAGCTGTTTCCGGAAGAAGTCGACCGCAGCGACCCCTGGCAGTTCAGCAACGTGCTGGTCAATTAGCTGATCTCTCGCTCGGCCTCGGGCGCTCTCTCGCACAAACGGGCGGCCTGTTGGCCGCCCGTTGTCGCGCTTAGGCGTGGGCCGCCATGGCTTCCTCCAAACCGGTTCCCCCCGAACTTTCCGCGAAATCACCACAGTCTCGACCAGTTCGAGCCATCGCGCCTGATAAC
>Ga0318533_10001763_pt1 | contig 11018 bp, 12 predicted proteins | sample GRESIP053b4f27_FD_203675 | JGI IMG/M metagenome (GOLD analysis project Ga0318533, IMG submission 203675) | Tropical soil microbial communities from Luquillo Experimental Forest, Puerto Rico - GRE.SIPMG.053b4f27 | ecosystem: Environmental > Terrestrial > Soil > Tropical forest > Bulk soil...
GCGCTACATGGTCGGCCCGAGCGTGATCGGCTGGGAGCTGCTGGTCGACGACGGGAGGAATCTGGCGATAGCGATACTCGGCTTCATGCTGACGATGTCGATGGACGTCCGGGCGGTGGTCAAGGATCTGATTCGCTCGGCTCGGTTCGAGCGAATGTCAGCGCAGGAGATGATCGAGCGACTGCCCGCGGAGGATCAGAAGGCCCTCAAGGAAATGGTTGGGGACGACGACATGATGGACCGTCTGGGTCGCAAGGTGATCGAACTCCAGGAACGGCTGGATGCGCAGGAGAGGTCGCGATCATCAGGTTCGAGGAGTCCGGACGAAGAGCAGTTCGGCTGATGGCCCACCACCGGATGATTGCTCGCTCTTACACGAAGCAGGCTGGCGCCTTGTTGCTCGCGGTTTTGTGGTGGGCGACATTCATCACCGTGGCATGGTGGGCATTCCTGTGAGTGGCTACGAGCGCAGCTCACCACGACGCGAGGAAGATCGCCAGCGAGAGGAAGAGATAGCTCGCCTCCGCGGGGAGCTCGCAGTGGTCCGCGCACATCGTCATCGGGTCACGGTCCTCTCTATGCGGGTGATGGTCGTGGTGTGCGTCCTGATGATGGCCACGATCGTCGTGCTGCTGATCGCTGCTGCCAATGAGCGCGCCACCGCGCATTCCGTCGAACGTGATGCGCATCGATCGACGATGGCGCTGCAGAAGTCAAACGCTGCGCTCAAGAAGTACGAAGCGACAGCAAGGGACTCCGCCGGCGCGCTCCTGCAAGCTACGGCCGCACTCAGACAGGCGCAGAGCAACTCTTCGAGGATCGCGGCGGTACAAGCATCGAGAGTCGCAGCCTGCAAGGACACCAACACTCGGCATATTGCGTCCGTGCGCTACCTCCGAAGGCTCTATAGACAGGCGGAGCACGCTGGTACTCGAGCGCAGCGTCGTGAGGCCAAGGCGGGCGAGGCAGCGATCATCGGGGTAGTCAACGTCATGTTCCCATTCCATGTGAATTGCGTTGCATCTGTCGGGCCTGGGTAATCCCGCTGACATAGATAGGGTCTGTTAGGCTTGATGCAGGAACCGAGGGTGATCAGGCGAGTCTCGTCTCCTCCCTCGCCAGCGACCTCGGTCCGAGACAATCCCCTGATCAGCTGCCCTGGATCAGACGGCAGGGGTATATAGCCCACATCGGCTCGGGCCCCGCGACTCTCGGAGAGCGCGGGGTTCGGTCTTTTATATGTATGGGGTATGCTGGATATGGTGCGGGCCACACTCGATACTCATCTCCGCTTGAAGATCGGAGATCTAACTCAGGGAACCTTCGGATATATCTGTGGCGCTCTCACGATCCCTAATCCGTTTCGGGACACGGCGATTCGCGAGAAGCTCTGGAATGCTCAGCAGATACCCAGGAATATCGAGATATTCGAGGTGTCCGGAGACGAGTTCATCCTGCCCCGCGGGTTCTACGGACGCTTCCTGGCAGGGGCGCAGACTCTTTCGCTCCCCGTCGAATGGCTTGATGAGCGCAGGTTCTACGAGTTCTTCCCGCTGACGACCGAGGACGGCACCGCGATTCCGCCGATACGGCTACGCGACTATCAGCTGCCGGCGGTGCGCGCGCTCGTCGAGTACGAGCAGGGCATTTATGAGGCACCGACGGGCGCTGGGAAGACTGCGGTAGCGCTCGAAGCGATCAGATTGGTGGACCAGCCGACGCTGATCATCGTCGACAAGGCATCGCTCGCCGAGCAATGGCGCGATCGGATCCGGGAGGTGCTCCACGTCGAGCCCGGGTACGTCGGCGAGGGCAAGCAGGATGCGCGACCGATCACCGTGGCCTTGCGCCAGGCTCTGCACGGGCTCGATCGAGACGAATGGGATCTCTGTGGCCTCGTCACCGGACGGTTCTGGGACCTGTTCGGGACCGTGGTCATCGACGAGTGCCATCACCTCGCCTCCTCCGGGACGCTCCAGGAGCTTCTGGCACTGCTGCCTGCTCGATATCGCTGGGGCCTCTCAGCAACGCCAGACCGAGATCCAGCGTGGTTCCCCGTCGCTGAGGCGGTGATCGGCCCGATTCTGCACGTCACGTCACCGGAGGAGGCCGGGGAGAGCCTCGTCACCCCCTCTGTGCGCGTGCTGGTATCCGACCTCGAGTTCGACTACGTGCCCACCCGCTACGAGGACAAGGTCGATGGCGACGGGAACCCCGTGATCTCGCGCCGGACCGGCCAGCCGTTTCGTGTCCGGATCCAGAACAACTACGGCGAACTCCTGAAACTGCTCTGCTGCGATCCGGCTCGCAATGCCCTGATCGCCGGCGAGGTGGCGAGGCTCGCGGCGCAGGGAGCTCATGTCCTCATCGTCTCGCGGCGCAAGGATCAGCTCGAAGCGATCTCAGACGCTCTGCGAGAGCAGATCCTCGATGTGCCCGTCTGGTCGCTGGTGGGCGGAGAGGGCGGCCAGCGGGGCAGAGACGTAGCCCAGAGCGTCGATTCCTGCGATGGAGGCTGTGTGCTCCTCTCGACGGTGGCTGAGGAGGGCCTCGACATCGTCTCGCTCGACGTCGTGGTGCTCGCCTACCCCTTCCGCAATCCCCAGATTGTCAAGCAGCCAGTGGGCCGTGTCATGCGCACGGCGCCTGGCAAGACCTCAGCACTCGTCATCGACATCTGGGACCGCGGCGTCGGGCTCCTGGCTTCTCAGTACCGCGAGCGCGCGATGTACTACCGGACGTCCGGGTACGAGCTCGAAGTGGTAGAACCGGCCAGAGCATGATCCGCTACGTCGTATACGTTGACGCCGGCAAGCGCGGGCTGAGAGCCGAGGGCCCCGCGGCTTGCGGAGCGATCCTGAGCCGCATCGAGAAGGGCGGCTCCAGGCGCCACCTCTTCGAGAAGACAGAGTTCCTCGGCCAAGTGACGATCAACAGCGCTGAGTACCACGCTGTGCTGCTGGGACTCGAGATGGTCATCACCTACTGGCCGCAGATCGGGTCTGAGATATCTCTCTACTCCGACTCTCAGCTCGTCGTCAAGCAGATCCATGGGGACTACAGGATCAACTCGCCGTGGCTCCAGGATCTGTGCAACGACACGCACCAGTTGATCGAACGGATTCGAGAGATGGGCTGCACGATCGAGATATCGCACATCAGGCGCGGGAAGAACAAAGCCGCTGATGCTCTGGTGCGCAAGTTCATGGACGAACAACAGAGCACAGTAGATATTGTGCGAGATCTCTCAATACCAATCTATACTCCGGATTCCTCGGAGACCTACGAAGGAGGTCCAGAATTGACCATGTCCCCTGTTGGAGACACGATCCGCACTCGGATGCAGGAAGTCGAGACTGAACTCGGCGAACATCGGGCCAGTCTCGCGGAGGTCCAGGCGCATATCGACTCTCTGGAGAGCGAGCAGAACCGACTCGATCAGAGCCTGAAGATCATCGAAGGCAGGATGCCGATCCAGAACGGCACAAGCCACGCCGGCGAGGGTCAGATCGACAACGAGACGATCCTGAAAGTCGTGCGCGAAGCAACCTCTCCGATGACGACTCGGCAGATCGCCGAAGTCATCGGCTGCGATTCGCGCAAGATCGGACGTAAGCTCGTCAAGCTGCGCGATGAAGGAGAGATCTCCGGCGACGCAACTGACGGATACGCAGCATAAACGCGCTCAGATCTCGCTCGAATTCCGCTCGATCAAAAGAGCTGAAGTTTGCGCGAGATCCGCGTGATTCGATCAAAGCGACCCGAATCGTCAAGAGTATGACTGCCAGGAAGTTAGATCCAACTCGAGGACCCATCTCGCCCCCGCCGAAGCGGGGACAAGAATGTGCTCGATGCCAGTGTGTTGAGTCCGCACGAGTCCATTGAGGAAGGTACTTCTCGACCTGGTTGCGCCTCACCCGAACTTTTCGTGGTTTCAGCCGCCGAGGACTCCCGAGATATATCGAGAGCGTTTCCCATTTCCCCTCCCCCAGAGTTTCCGGGACTCCCCGGAGATGAGAGACTCGTTTGCCCGCGCATTTGCGGGAGAGCCACTGTCGGGGGCCGTCCACTCTGGCGCAATCGGGCTCCTTCAGAGAGCCCTAGCCGACGTAGCGGGGCAAGCGTCGGCTCCAGAGGTCCGAAGTCGCTGACCAGATTCGTCCTCACGGCCACCGGGTCTGGTACTCTTGCCCGTGGGTTCTGCTTTGTGGGATACGCCCCTGACTTCGGTTGGGGGCGTTTTCCTTTGTAGAGGGGAATCCTAGCCCCAGGGGTGGCGTTGTCAGGCGTAGTGCCCGTTGGTAGGCTGAAGGAGCGGTTAGGGGTCGCGCCGACCGGCTCCCTCTGCCCCGGGGGAGCCGGTCATTTTTATGTCCGGGGCCTACCACCCCTTCAGTTAGTCTGAATGATGTGTCAGGTAGAACGAGGTATCTTCGCCCCGGCGGAGATCACGGCAAGAAACGCTCCGGGCGGATATACGTCAAGGAACTCTCAGAGGCTCTCGACCGGAACAAGCTCACGATTCGCCTTTGGATCAAGCATGGCGAGCTGCCGCCAGCGTGCATGCCGCACCGCGACGAGAACAACTGGAAGTACTGGACCTCGGACCAGGTCGATCTCATTCGAGCGTGGATGGACACGCGGCGCACGCAGTCAGACGACAAGCTCGCGAAGCTCCGCGCTCGGCGCAGGCCTTACGAGGAGATCGAGCACCAGGAGTGGTTCATCTACTACGACCAGGGCAGGTGCGAGTCTGGGCCCTTCGAGGACAAATCTGCGGCATGTCAAGCGGCAGCCGTGGTTGAGGGCGATGTGGTCGTGAGCCTGCAGAAGCGCATTGAGTTGATTTCCAGAGAAGAGGAAGCAGCATGACGATCAGAGGAGACGAGTAGATGGCGCAGGCGAACCCCACGACCCTCGCAAAAGCGCAGATGCGCGAGGCGATGCAGGCTCAGGAGCGCAATCAGAACGGCGTTGATGTCTGGCCTCGGGACCAGTTCGGCAACCCGATGCTCATGTACTCGCGCTCGGCGGCCGAGGTGGTGCGCACCGCTGATTACGAGAACGCGACTGTCGGTCCGGCGACCATCACGGGGTTCATCGTGGATGGCCCTGACGATCAGGTGCTCGCGCAGATGAGGCGCCTTGATCGTCTTGTCGAGCATGACGTCGGAGAGGACCGCCAGACGCTCTGGAATGAGATCCAGGCTCGAGCAGCTGCCGGTCAGCCGATTCAATCTCGGCCGGCTCGCACGCTCGGCTAAGTTCCGGTGGTGCTCGCATGAGTTACGTTCCGGGTGGTACGGAGATGGAGACCGCGTCGGGCCTGTACATGGACTTGGCTGCGCCAGACCCGTCGTCAGTGCGGCTCGAGGATGTCGCACATCATTTGTCGCAGACGTGCCGCTATACCGGGGCGACCTCTCGGCACTATTCGGTGGCGGAGCATGCGGTGCTTGTCGCTCTGAAGCTCGCGCACGACGGTCATTCGCCGCTGGTGCAGATCGCCGGTCTTCATCACGACGACGCTGAGGCATACGTGGGTGATAACTCGCGGCCATTGAAAGCGTGCGTGCCGCAGCTCAGGGATCTTGAGCGGACTGTGTTCGAGGCGGTTGTCTCGGCGCTCGGATTGCATCTGGTGCCGTTCGATGATCCGGCGGTGAAGGCCGCGGATGATTGGGCGCTTGCGGCGGAGGCGTGGCATTTGTTGCCGTCGCGCGGCCGGTCGTGGTTTTGCGACGGTCTGTATGACCCGGTCGGTCGGTATCCGTCCCTGTGGCAGCTGGGGATGTCTGCGGAGGACGCGGAACGGATGTGGATGCGTGAGCACAGGTGCCTCGTCGCGCGGTGCTCGTGGTGATCCACCCGGGCGACATATCGTTCCTGCTGCATCCGTTCGGACTGTGCCCGGGTACTCCGCACCAACAGACGCTGTGCAAGGGATATAACTCCTGGTCGGGGATTCTTTCCGACATCGGAGAGATCACGCTCCTGGGTATTGCATTCGGAGCGTGGAGGCATATCAACTGCCATGTGAGGGGATGTCCTCGCATCGGTCGACATCCCGTTGGCGGCACGCCGTACAAGGTCTGCCGGATTCATCACCCCGACGTGCCGAACAAGGGCGCGACAGTCGAGCATATCCACGAGATCCATCGTCGGCATAAAGAGGGCGCGGGCGACACCTAATCCGTGTCCACCCCCTCCTTTACGCTCAGTAACCCAACGATCAGGATGAAGACGAGGAGATGAGGATGGGCGAGATCGCCCTGACCTTGACGGGCGAGCGGGATCATCGGGCATGAGCGTTCGGGTTGTGGGAGCCTCATGCTCGGAGCCAGGCTGTAGGCGCCCGGTGTGGCTCGATGGTCTCTGTAGTCCCTGCTGGCGTCTGCTCGGAACTCGCGGGCGGTGGAACCGCCTCGTTGATCTGTGGTTGCGGAGAAGCTCGTGGACGTAGAGCGAGCCCTCCTGAGCGCCGCCATCGGGTCTGGCGCGATCTCGGCGGTCGTGTCTCGCGGGATCCTCCCTGAGCACTTCATCGGCGAGCAGACGCAGCGCGTCTATGAGTGGTGCTCTGATTACTCGCGTCGCTATGGAGCTTCGCCGGCGCTCCACATAGTCCAGCATCGTCATCCGGATTGGCAGGGAGAGTGGTCGGCTGCCACGCTTGACTTCCTTTGCGACGAGTTTCTCTGCGAGGTCCGCCGACGCGCCTTTGAGAGCAAGGTGCTGGAACTTGCGGAGATCCCTGAGCGCGTCGGGCGTGACCGCTACTGGGCGATGCGCGAGCGGCTCGACGAGATCCTGCTCGATGCCGCACGCGAGCTCGCAGCGATAGTTCCGACCGGCACCGTCGGTCGCTTCGCCCAGGATCTTGAGATGCGGATCGAGTCCTACGAGGACGAGAAGGGCCGTCATCGACCGGGGATCCCGCTCGGCATCCCCATCATCGATCCGACGATGGGTGGCGGCGCCAAGGCGGGATGGGTCATCACAATGGCCGGCTTCTCTGGTATCGGCAAGTCTGGGCTGGCCAGTCATGCGCTCCTGAACGCTTTCGAGGACGACAAGGTTGCGCTGATGCTCTCGGCCGAGATGTCTTCGCACGAGGTTCTCGAGCGCCTCGACACGATGGTCATGCGCTGGAAGCATCGAGATCTCACCCAGCATCAGCTTACGAGCGCGCAGGTTCAGTCCTGGCGCGATGTCGGCCGGATATACAGGAAGGCTGCGGGTGAGATCGTCGTACTCGACAAGATCGGCGGGTGCTCTCTTGATCGAGTCCACGCCGAGATCGAGCGCTATAAGCCGGCGGTCGCCTGCATCGACTATGTCCAGCGCCTCAAGACATCCTCGAAGCGCCCGAAGTGGGAGCAGTTGGAGGAGATCACGAACGACCTGAAGACGATCGCGATGGACACCGACACCGCGATCATCATGGTTTCGCAGGACGGGCGCGACTCGGCCGAGCAGGGTTCGACAAGGACCAATATGGGCGGCTCGATAGCCGTTTACCAAGCGGCTGACATATATATCGGGATGCTGCAGGATGAGGCGATGCGGGCCATGAACAAGATGCGCGTCAAGCTCCTCAAGAATCGCCATGGTCCCTGCGCTGAGGTTGATGTTGTGTGGAGTCCTGAGTCCTGGGATCTGTGCCGGCTCTGGCGCGACTCGGACCAGTTCGTCAAGCCAAACCTGCAGGCAGTCGCATGAGCGAGGGTATCTCCGGTATCTCCATCGTGCGTCCTGTCGGGTATATGCAGGTGGATTCGCGCAAAGCTCGTCCGATTCGCTGCATTGTCTGTGCGACTCCGAAGTGTCCGGATGAGCCGCTGGAAGGGCGCCGGTTCTGTGCAGCCTGCACTGAGCGTCTCACGTCGATCAAGGACGACTTGTTGAGCGAGGGCCGGAACATGTCGCTGAACGGCGGCAACCCGAAGTCCCGGAGAAAGAGCAAAGTTCGCGTCAAGCACCCGGTCTGCTGTGCGTTCGGGTGTGTAGAGCCTCGGATTCCTCCCAACCGCTGGTGCGCTGAGCACGCGGATATGGAGGAGCCGGTCTAATGTTGCGCCGTGGTCTTCCCGATTGGGGTAACAGGGAGCTGTATATCAATCAACCAATAATTCAATTCTCAAGCTGGGAGTTGGCGTATCGGTTCGAGAGGAACGAATCAGCAATCGGCTACATAGGTTCCCTGCCACGGCTTAGGTGTTCAGGATGCTGAGGGTCGGCATCCTCCCCAGCGAAGCGCAAGCGGTCGGCTGCTACCGACTTATCTGGCCTGCGCGAGCGCTGGTCGATCAGGGTGAGATCGAGCTCATCGAGTTCCCTCGCATCGATCTCGAGATGCAGCCGCATCCTGCAGGGGCGTATATCAGGGGGATCCAGAACATGCCTGATATCGATGTGCTCGTGATGCAGCGGACCACGCATTCGCTTGTCGCTGAGTCGATTCCGCATTTCCAGCGCAAGGGTGTCGCTGTTGTCATCGATGTGGATGACGACCTTCAGCATCTGCCACCGGGCCACTCTCTGCGTCGCTGGCATGACCCGGCGCTCAACCCCGAGCAGAGCTGGCGCGGTCTCAAGCGTGCATGTGCGCTCGCGGATGTCGTGACCCACTCGACGCCGGCGCTGGGCCACTATGCACCGTACGGCCGAGGAACGCTGCTGCATAACTACGTCCCTCGCTCGTATCTCGATATACAACGACCTCGAGACGGGCGCACGATTGGCTGGGGAGGGCTAGTCGACATCCATTCCGGTGATCTTGAGGTGACGCACTGCGGCGTCAGCCAGGCAATCAATGATTTCAATGCCAAGTTCCTGCATGTCGGGGCGGGCGATCTGCGCAAGGGCCTCGCTCTCGATGACGAACCGGAGACGACAGGGCTTCTGGAGTTCGCTGTGTACCCGCAGGAGATCGGGCGCCTAGATATCGGGATCGCACCGCTGGCCGACAACCGTTTCTCAAGAGCCAAGACTCCGCTGAAGGGGATGGAGTATGCGGCGTTGTCCGTCGCCTGGGTCGCTTCTGATCTTCCTGAGTACGCATGGTTGCAGGGGATGCTCGGCGTCGGACAACTCTGTAAGCCGAGATCGCGTGACTGGTTCCGGGCGCTCCGTCGGCTTCTGACGGACGATTCGTATCGCGAGGATCAGCAGATGGCCGGACGCGCCGCGGTCGAGGAGAAGATGTGCATCGAGGACAATGCTTGGCGCTGGGCGGAAGCCTGGGATGAGGCTGTAGCGAACCTCCGGCTTGCCGCATGAACTACGACAAGATCGATGTCCGAGACTTCCTCGCTGCGCTGGAGGTTGAGATCGTCAGCGTGAGCGGGCACAACGCACTCTTTCGATGTCCCTTCCATGGCTCCGACCGTCATCCATCCGCTCGGATGTCGCTGGTTGATTCGCGCTGGCTCTGCTCAGCCTGCCATGAGAAGGGCAACGCCGTCGGCTTCCTCGCCAAGCTGCGGGATATGTCCTACGACGACGCGCGGTACTTCATCCGCCAGCGATACAACTGCGGCATATCGGCGGCGCTTCCCGGCGAGTTCGGGAAGGCGGTCAGGCGCGGTCTCGGCGTCGGCGTGCAGGTGCCGCCGGAGCGCAGGAAGCCGCCCGAGTGGATGGTCGAGGTCTTTATGTCTGCCTGGGGAACGCCTGGGGGGCTCGTGGCGTTGGAGTACATGGAGAGCCGCGGCTTTGACAGACGGACTCTCGATCTCTGGCAGATCGGCTTCGATGAACTCTCTGGGCGTGTCGCGATCCCGGTCAGGGACGAGGCTGGCGTGCTGGTCGGGTTCAAGGCTCGAGCGGTCGATCCGGTTGTTGCACCGCGCTACCTCTATCTCGGTGGCCGCAGATACGACTTCGACTCGTTCTCGAAGTCGCAAGTTGTCTTTGGGCTCAACTGGATCCCGCTTGAATCGACGGTGATCTTGGTCGAGGGCGAACTCAACGTCGTCGCGATATCGCAGAAGACGAATCATTTGGCCGTCAGCGTCGCCGGCTCGGAGTTCTCTGAGCGCCAGCGGCGGCTCATAGTCGAGCGTTGCGCTGAGGTTATCGTCTGGTTTGATGAGGACGACGCCGGAGATCGAGGATCCCAGACGGTATTCGAGGCTCTCTTCCCATATATCCGCGTGAATATGGTCAGAGGATCGGATAAGGATGCAGCGGACATCTCTGGAGCCGAGATCGACGATCTGATCGATTCTGCGCGGCCCGCCATGTCTGAATACGTTGGTGTCCACCTCTTGGACTAATCTGATGTAGCGGTCGTGTAGGCCGCATCAACGAGCAGGAGGCTGGGGACCGCCCAGCCAAGCAAACGAGTTTGAAGGAGATGAGTTCTTGCCCAGAGGCGCCCAGTCATACACGCGCCATGCAGCAGCAGTCGAGCAGCGCAGGGAGGCAGCGCTCGAGAAGATGGGTCCGTACGCCGACTACTTCAGCGTCAGCGCGGGGCAGATGTCGATCATCCGCTTCCTCGAGCAAGGCGAGGAGATCGCCTATGCCTCGATGCACAAGATCGTCGTGTCGAACAGCAAGTATCCGGTCGATGTCCTCTGCCTTGACCAGAACAATGACGGCACTCCGTGCCCGTTCTGCATGTCCGACATGAAGGAGGTCCGCTCGCGGCGTACTTTCGGCTTCCTCAACGTCATCCAGCGCGGCGGCGAGTTCGTGCAGTCTGTGAATCAGTCGATCCTCGCGCAGAATCAGCAGCGTGCGATGCAGGGGATGCCGCCGTACATGACCTACACGCAGGCGCCGGTCTACAAGCGCTCGCAGAACGGCTTCCCGGAGAAGGATCAGCAGACCAAGCAGAAGATCGTCGTCGGTTATGCCGATGGCGTGTTTCTGTGGAAGTGCTCGAACACGGTCCTGCAGGAGCTGCTCAACAAGGACCAGACCTATCGCGGGCTGATGTCGCGCGACTTCACGGTGCGCCGGCAGGGCTCGTCGATGAAGGACACGGTGTATTTCATCGAGCCCTATGA
>Ga0318533_10001769_pt1 | contig 11000 bp, 10 predicted proteins | sample GRESIP053b4f27_FD_203675 | JGI IMG/M metagenome (GOLD analysis project Ga0318533, IMG submission 203675) | Tropical soil microbial communities from Luquillo Experimental Forest, Puerto Rico - GRE.SIPMG.053b4f27 | ecosystem: Environmental > Terrestrial > Soil > Tropical forest > Bulk soil...
GGTATGAAAAGGATTCTCGCACTTGCCATGATGGCTGTGACGGCGCACCGGGCCGCAGCGCGGCCAGCTTCTGCCGCCGACGCAGCATTCGAGCAGTTGCGAAACCTAGCCGGCGATTGGGAAGGAAAGGACGAAGGCGGCAGCGTGGTTCATTCCAGTTTTCGGATGGTCGCCGGCAACACAACGGTGCTTGAAACCTTGCGCCACGCGGACATGGAAGAGATGCTGAGCCTGTACAGCGTGGATGGCGATTCCATCGCGCTGCAGCACTACTGCCCGACCAACAACCAGCCGCGAATGCGCGCGACGCCGGCGGCGGGGAAGGTGAAGCAGCTGGTCTTCGAATTTCAAGGAGCCGGCAATTTGCCCGATTCGGCCACCGGGCATCAACACAGACTGGTTATCGAGTTTGAGGACGCGACACACATCACCGAGCGCTGGACCTGGCGCGCAAAGGGCAAAGACGCGCTGATGGTCTTCCGCCTGGCCCGCAAATAGCCAAAGACTACTGAGGCCAGCGATTTCTAGGGAATGATATCGAAGTCGGCCATGCGGGCGGGCGCTTGGCGTCCGCTTGAGTCCGCAGCCATCAAGATGAGGCGATAGCTGCCGGGCGAAAGGTCCTTGACCATCACCACCATGCCAACCGGTACCACCGGACTTCCCTTCTGCAGGAAGTCGTCGGCGGGGACGGTGCCGGTAAAGAAGACTTCCTTGTTGCTCGCGCGTTCTTGAATCTTGTAGCCGAGCACCAGCCGGGGCGGTTTCTCCTCCGTGAGCAGCGAATCGTAGATTTCCGAGTAGAGAACGACTTTGTCGGATTTCTTGAAGCGATTGACGGCCATAGGTACGATTTGCATTCCTTTTACCACCAGGGGTGTGCGGTCCTCCATCAGTACCGAGTCGAGGTCGGCGTTCGCGGCAAGATCGTCCACGCGCTGGACGGTGTTGGTCAGGGCGATGCCGCCGAGGGCCAACTGCTTGCCGTCATAGTCGTCAATCCTCAGCGGCCAGGTCGATTTGCCGTAGGTATCACTGCCGGCGGAGAGCACGACGGTCATCCTGTAAATGCCCGAAGCGGCGTCAAATTGATTTTCATAACGGTAAGGCGCCTTGGTGAAGTCTTTCCAATCGTCTTTCTCGAGATCGAGTTTGACCTGGTCGCTGAACTTGGCCGCGACCGTTCCGTCTTCGCGATAGGCGATGCCGAGTACGTTCAGGTTCGAGTGGTACTTCCCCTTATCCTTTTCGAACTTAAACATGTCCTGCGGAATTTCCATGGCCAGACTGACGCGGGCGACGCCTGGTCCGGTATAGAAATAGGGCGACTGGAAGGAAGGCTGCACACCCCCACCGCGCGTTTCTTGGGCATGCAGTTCCAGCTGCTTTTCGACCGGCGTGCCGTCCAGGATGCTGGGATTGCGGGCGTTGCAGTAGCCGCTTCGCGCGTGGACGTTCAGGCCGCCGTGATTCATTTTGACTTTCAGCGTGTGGCAGCTGCCTTCGGCCGACTCCGACGGCACGTAGCCCAGCAGGTAAAACTCATTCTGCTCGCTGGCGATGCGCTGGAGTCCGCCAAAGAGATCGTTGGTGTTGAAAATCGTGAAGCCGCCGGTGCCTTCGGCGAGCGCTGCGAGCACCTGCTGGTTGGTGGCAGTGGAGGGAGGAAACTGCGGAACGATCGTGCGGGGCTGACTCAGCGGATTGTTGGGGTTGTTGTAGTAGTTGGCAGGATAGCCGCCGCGATTTCCGGTCGTGCCGCCGCCACCGCGCGTCCCTCCGGTGGTACCCGTACCGCCGCGTGTTCCACCGGCACCGCCTGTGCCTCCGCCACCGGTGCCGCGACCGCCACCGGCTCCCGTTCCTCCTGCGCCGCCTGCTCCTCCGGCGCCGCCGCGTCCGCCGCCAGCTCCGCCTCCGGCCCCTCCGCCAGCGCCGCCGCCAGCACCTCCGCCGCCCGGATGCTGCGGCTCAGCAAAGGACACCAGTAGCAACCGCGGACGAATGCTCGCCTTTGCCGTCCTTGCGCGCGAATTCAAGGAAACCGCCTTGGCGCGAGCTGCGTTCGGCAATCGCAGCGACGAAGACCGACCTCCCAACTCAGGCCCCTGCAGACCCCGTACGTCGAGGGCATAGACCGCGACATTCGATTTGTTGCAGGCGTCGATCGTGGCGGTGAGTTCGGACTGGCGCTCGGGAGTCAGCTCGAAGCCCGATGAAAACAGCACCAACGCTTTGCGCCCGGGCACTGTACGCAGATTCTTTGCTAGCGTTCGGACCGCCAGCAACATCGACCGCGCGCCGTAGTCCGTTTCCACACTCGAGAAACCGCTCATTCCCGGCATATTCAGGGTGGAAGCGCCGGGACCGCCGGGATCGGCATTCGACGCGATGTAGGAGGACTTCACACCCTTTGCCGCTGCTTGCAGCAGTTCCGCATTGGCGGTGAAGTTCTGCATCACGCGCAGCGCGCCACCGAATTCGACCACGGCCATCAGACGGTCTGGCGCGGCATTGGCGTCAATGAATTTCGCAGCCGCAGCGCGGGCCGAAATCTGATCGGGCAGGGCCATGGAAGAGTTGTCGAAAAACAGAACCAGGTAGCGCTTCTGGCTGTTCTCGGGACCGCCAGCGTTGGCACCGGTCGAAAAGCTGGTGATCGACTGCTCCTTGTTGTCTTCATAGAGCTTGAAATCGCCCTGGGTGAGGTCGTGGACGTAGTGCCCCTTCTTGTCGGTCACTATCGCGTCCACGAGAACGAGACGGGATTCCTTTTTGATGGCCTGGGAGATCGGAATGGGCTGTACTGCCGCCGGTTCGACGGCGGGTTTTTGCGCGTTCTCCGCGTCCGCGGGCTTCGGCGGAGACGCAGCATCCTGCGCGGCGCTGCTACCCGAAATCAGCAAAAGAACTCCGGCCAACAAAGTAGGGAACCGCATGTTCGCGGCGAATCGAATCAACCTGATCATGACTTCCTCCGTCAGAGGACAAGCCGATGGGGGTTCCGCAGCTAGTACGGAATGACCACGGCGCCATTGCGCGCCGCCATCAGCTCTCCTTCTTTGTCACGCACCACCAACCGAACCAAATAGTTGCCAGGCTTGACGTCGAAGCTGGACTTGACGCTGATTCCCGAGCGGGCCATGCGCTCGAGCGTGGCGTCACGCAGCTTCATTTCCAGGATTTTTTGGCCGCCGGCCACAAGGTTGCCGTTCTCATCGAAGATCGCGGTGGCCAGCGTCAGGTCATCGTGATTGCGATCCTCCACCTTGCGGAATCGGAGACCTTTCAAATCCACATGAACCAGTACGGAAAGGCGGGCTGCCGTGGCGTCGCGGCGGAAGAATTGGGTCTGCAGATCGACGGGCAGGTCGCGCACTTCTTCCTGGGAGAACACGGCCTCCTGGATCTCTTCCTTGGCCGTTTCTTCCGGGCTCTTCCTGGTGTGGGGCGAGTAGTAGCCGCGGCGCGCCTGCACCAGAAATCTTTGTTTGCCGGTGAGAGTGACCTTGAGGGTATGGAAGCTGCCGTTGAGCTTGAGATTCTGCGGAGTAAAGCCGAGCACGTACGAGGTGGAGGGTGCGGCGATGGATTCGCGCAGGGCCACGTCGAGATCATTGCGATTACGATAGAACGTGCCGCCGGTGCCGGCGGCAAAGTCGGCCAGGATCTCGCTCTGCACAGACTGGGCGGAAACGCGATACGAAGACTTGTAACCCGCAGTCCGGTAAGAATCGCCGGGAGGATCGGCGATATCGCCCCCGATGTCCGGCGCATACAATCCGCGGGCGTCGAGCGTATCGATCACGATGCCGGCCCGGGTGGAGCGGTCGATCACTTCGCTGCGTTCCGCAATCAGGCTGGAAAGGATAAAGCCCGGCGAGATGAAGACCATCTTGCGCTGGCCGGGCATGGAAGCGAGTCTTCGCAGGGAATCGTATAAATGCTGGTAGGCGTAATCGGAAGCCGTGTCCCCCGCGGCCAGAGAGCGCGCGGCCGCCGTGCGCGCCAAGCTCGCCGCCATGACCGCCTTGGTCTCGTCGCCGGCAAAAGCGCACTGCACCGCCTCTTCGACGGCTACGCTGAGTGCCTGCTGGTCGTTGCGATTCTGGATGAGATCGGCCTGGTAGTACGTGATTTCGGGACATTCATGGAAGCCCTCGGTCGGGTTGACCGGGCGCGGCGTGATGGAGGTAAGCGTGCGGGCTAAGAGCTGCCGGTCGCCCGTAAATTCCTGCGTGACCTGTCCGGACGAGGTGTAGATGCCCACGCGGTCCGCGGGACCCACGGCGTCCAGGATCCTCACCCCGGCGGAGCGGACGCTTACGGCATCCTCCATGGCCAGGTGCAGGTCGTCAAAAAAAAGAGAGATAAAGCGCTGCGGGAGGTTCGGCGCGGGCTGCGTCTCGGAATCGGCGGAATCGCGATCCGACACCGAGACGACCGGAACCGGATGGCTCAAGGGCGTTTCGACGCTGAAAGTGGAGATCGTCTGCGGCTTGCGATTGTCGAAGATCTGGAAGTCTTCTTTTTTGAGGTTGTCGATGATCTTGCCGTGCTCGTCGCGCACCACCACCCGCACCAGGACCAGATTGACGCGGACCTTGAAGGTGGCGGGCGAGTCCCGCGTCACCACTTCCTGCCCGGATCCTGCTTGATAGCCGGGCCGGGCTTCGACCTGGGCGCCCTGTCGACCGCTCTCGTCGGCGGGCTTGGCGGATGTCTCTGCGGGCGGCGGCTCTTGTGCACGGGCCGGGACGCAAAAAGCCGGCAGCAGCGCGTAGACGAGCCAGAACCGCACTAGCGCAGCGCTTGCGGCAAGTGGAATGCAAGGATGAGGCTGGCGGAGCTTGTACACCGATGGAACTCCAACCGCCGAACCGCCTCGACCCGGTCAGCACGATAATTGAAAGGCACCCTGCAGGCGATGCTACTACCGGGACTATACGCCGTGCGTAAAATCGCTGTCAATTCAGGCGATTTGCGGAGGGCCGACTCAGGCCCGGCCATTGCGAAGGGAGTAGGTTTCGGCGTTCCACGCTGCGCCGAGGAAGATAATGATGGCCGAGATTTGCATCCAGATAAGCAGGCCGATGACGGCTGCGAGTCCGCCGTAGACGATGCTATAGGGCACGCGACGAACGTAGAACCCAAAGACCACGTCCGCCAGCCACCATAAGAGCGTGGCCACAACGGCTCCGGGAACGACGTTACGAAGGCTTGTCTCCTGAGGGCGGGCCACGCGATAGATGGCGATCAGTGCCGCGAGCGAGAGCAGAAACGCGGCAACCGGGAAAAACAGCGGCCACCAGCCGTGGAACGGATGGGCATCGCCAAGCTGCCGAGTGACCCAATGCCGCAGCGGCCGGCCAAACACGCCAAGCACCGCCGCCAGCAGCAACGGCGCAATGGTCGCCACCAGCAGCAGCAGGCCGCGCAATTGCCGGTGCCAAAAACCCGGCTTTTCCTGGTCGTGATAGATGATGTGGATGCCCTCCATGATCAGCTTCATGACTTGCGAACCGGCGATCAGGGTGCCGGCCCAGCCGACCACCGCCCACTTCCATGCCTGCGGCGCGCGCTTGATCAGAAATTCGGAGACGATCTGCCGGCTGCCCGGAGGCAGGTACTTGGTGAGGTCTGTGACCATGTCGAGCAGGTTGGTCTGGCTGCCCCAACGGCTGGTGGCCAGCGCCACAATGAGCAGGAGCGTCGGAAAGAAAGCCAGAAATAAATTGTAGGCAATCGCCTGCGAGAGCATGCTGCACGGCGGAAACACTCGCAAAAACACCCGCGCGCCGCGCTTGGCCAGGGCTTTCAATCGAATCATGGAGCATCAGTATAAACGCGACCCGTCCGGGGTGGAACTTTTGCGCACGGGCTTCCCGCGAGACGAGCATCGGGTCGAGCCCGGCCGGTGGTCGATCTGCCTAACCGCTTTCCGGGTTCTGTTAAACTGGAGGGCGATGCGCCTTCTTCTGCTGAACCTTTCGCCGCAATCGGCCGCGAGCGTCAACGCCGTGCTTGCAGGACAGGGCTTTGAAGTTCAAGAGCAGCACACGCTGGACGTCGAGCAGGTCGAATCGCTGGCAGTGGAAGTTGTGGTCACCGAAGCGAGCCCCGCCGACCTGACATGCTGCGGGCTGATCGTCCAGATGAAAGCGCGCGAAGCGACAAAAACAATCCGCATCCTCATGCTGGTGCAGGGCGGCGCGCTCGAACGTGCCCGCGCCCTCGATCTGGGTGCCGATGACGTGCTTACCTCGCCGTTCGAGCCGGCCGAGTTTGCCGCGCGCATCCGGGCGCAGTTCCGCGACCGCGCACCCGCCGAGGAGCTGCGGGCAAAACTCAAAGAAGCCGAACAGCGCGAACACCTGGCCGAAATCGCCGTCGAGACGCTCAGCGGCGGCGTGGTCACGCGCAAACGGCCGTGGGTGCTGCCGGCGATCTTCGCTCTGTGCGTGCTCACCGTAGCAGCCACCTTCATCACGTCTTTTTCCTATCGCAAAGCGCGCAAAGAGACACTGCAGCTGAAATCGGAGATTGCGCGGCTCAACTCCGGCATTCTGCAGCAAGGAGACCTGCTGCGCCGTGCCGAGCAGGCGCGCCTGGCAATGAGCAGTTCGCCCGACAGCGCGGCGCGCGCCACCTTGCAGGCTCAATCGGACGAACTCAAGAAGAAAATGGCTGCAAGCGGAGGCAGCGGCGACGCCGACTTGCGCCGCCAGCTAGCTGAAACCCAGGACCGGCTCAGTCGCATCGAGAGCGACGGCAAGGTGGCCGAAACCATCGTGAAGACGTATGGCTCGAGCGTGTGCCTGCTTCATGTGGTGGTGGAATTTCTTGATCGCGGAACCGGAAAGCCGTTGCTCATTGCCGTCGATGAGTTAGGCAAGCCGTTGCTCGATGAGAAGGGAAATGTGCAGCTCGACCTGGACGGCAACGGCCCCCACTTGCAGCTCGACGTCTTCGGTACTGGTTTTCTGGTTCGCAAGGACGGCCGGCTGCTGACCAATCACCACGTCGCCGAACCCTGGTGGAGCAACGAGGAACTGAAACCGCTCATTGAAAACGGTGCCAAGCCCTACGCACTCTCCTACATGGCCTATTTTCCCGGGAAGGCGCAGGGACTTTCCGCCAAGCTCGATCGCATTTCTTCGCAAGCGGACGTGGCCACGCTGCGGCTCGAGAATGCCATCCCCCCGCACGCGACGTTACTTGACCTCGATGAGCGCAGCGACGCCAGCGTGGCCGGCGAATCCGTGGTCTTGATCGGTTACCCCACGGGCATCGAAGGCATCCTGGCGCGCGCAGGCTCGGACGCCGCGCAGCAGATTGCCGGCAGCGCGACCAACGTGCCGCAGATCGTTTCGCGCCTGGCCCAGCAAAATCTGATTCGCCCCACCACCACGCAGGGCCATATCGGCGACGTGCTGAAGGACAAAATCGTTTACGACGCGGCGACCACCTCCGGCGGGTCTGGCGGCCCGCTTTTCAATCACCGCGGCAAAGTCATCGGAGTGAATTTCGCCATCCTCAACGGATTCGGCGGGTCCAACCTTGCCGTTCCGGTCCGCTACGCCAACGAACTGCTTCGCTAAGGGTGAGCAGGGGTAACCAGGGCGCGCCCTTCTAGCTCTCCAGGTCTGCCAACCGGCAAATGAAACCCCATCCGCCGCCCAATTCGCTGATCGCCAACAGCAAATCGTTAGCGCCTTTTTTCAGCGGCAAATAGAGGGCGTCGTTTTCCGGATTCATGAGGCCCAGAAATCCGGGGTCGCGGAAGTTCTGCGCGCTGCGTCCGCGAAACAGGATTCTGCCGTTCAAGAACACACTGACTTCATCGCTGTAACCGATATACATCTTTCTTAGCTGGTTGTGACTGCAATCAAGATCGCTCCGCGCGTATAGAAGCTTGGTACCCGGCTGCGGCTCGAGCGGCTTCGAAAAATCGTTGGCAAAGGTCACTTGCAGGTGCGGAGCCTGGCGATAGCGATAAAGCACCACCAATCCCGGCGGCTCCGCTTCAACCTTCTGCCACGGGATCGCGCTCGTTTCCGCAGGCGACAGGGGGCGTTCCGGTTCACGCGCCAGCGCATCGTAGGACGGCGAGATGCCCCACTTGGTCAACTTGCCCGGAGGCATGGGGGGAAAGTGCCGCACCCACGGAGCGTCGGCTGCGGTTTGCACCTGGAAATTCGAGAAATAGGTTTCGGTCAGCACCGCCAGCGCCACCGCCCCTTCTGAACTCCACTCTTCAGGTCGCTCATCACCAGGGCGGGATTTTTCATGTTTTGCGCGTAAAGCTTTGCTTGCGCGCCTGTGATTTCCAGCCGCAGGTGAAACCAGGCATCTTGGGGAATGTCCACGGCGCCGGTGAAACCCGGACCGTTGTAGATTTGCCAGTTAAGGCCGGTGTTCAGGACCGGCGGTGTGTTGCATGGCATCGGGCAGTCCCGACTTGTGCTGGCGGAGATACACCCACTCGGCGTTCTTTTCGTCCTCCGAGATGCGAAACTCGATTCCGAAAAATCCGCGGCGCGCCGGAGTTGCAACGTCGACGTCGATCGTCCCGTCGCGCCGCACGAAATCCTTCACTGTGGCCGCCCCGCCATCGAGTGCGAGGCATTTCTGGTCCAAGTACTCGGCGGTCCCGGCTTGCCCATGGAGAGTCCAGCGCGGCGAATCCGGGGCCAAGAAGAGCACGTTCGGCCCCTGCTCGAAGCAAACCTCAGGCCGTTATCGCGCAGCGGTCGGTTCGCTTGGCATGCCCGCGCCGTAATTTCCGGCTAAAGCAGCGCTCAACAAGCGTAGCGATTCTCTTCGTGTGATCGTCCGCGCCACTACCTTTCCATGCCATTTTGCTTTTTCGAGAGATGCCCCGGGAGCTTGCAGATGTAGACGCCCGGCCTGGACAATCGGTAGCAAGGCCAGAAAACGTCGCCAATGGACGGAGAAAAAAGGAAGGTAGCCGAGGTAGACTAGAAGCAGCACCGAACGACGCCGCGCGAGCATTCCGTGGGCCGACCGCTTCATCGCCATCTCGGACGCACTCTGTTCTTCGCCGCCGCTTTTCTCCTGGCCGGTCACAGGCTTCTGCCCGGCCAACAGGCCGCAGGAAGCGCGCAGAAGCAGCAATGGAAGACCGTCCCTTTCGCCATCGTCCGCTACAACGACGATGCGCCCAAATCGTGGAATGTCTATCACGGAGAAAAGAAAGGCATCTACCTGGTGCGGCTTTGGAAGCGCTACCTGCTGATTGATACCGGCGAGCAAAGCGCCTACGAAATCGATCCGGGCAAGGTGAAGATCGAAGGCGAGAATGCCGAGCTGAACTCGGCCGATATTCCGAGCGAACCCATCGAGACCGCCGAATGGAAGTCCCGCGACGCGGGGCCCGTCCTGCGGCATCGCTTTCGCTTCGGCAAGACCGGCAATTTCATGGAGCTACAGATTCCGCTGCTGCCGAGCGGCAAGCCCGTTTACTGAGTTTTTCTCCGCGCTATACGCTACTCGCGCGGCCGCCCTTCCCGGTACACGCCATACACCCAAGGAATTCCGAGCACGCCCGGCTCCACTCCCACTTCGATGCGGTCGCCCACCGCGAAGCGGTCAAAGTCGTCCGCGTCCACCGGCAGCCGCTCGACTTTCTGGCCTGGCCGCCACGACGGCACCACCAGCCGGCGGCTTCCCCGGACCAGCCCCTTCATCAAAAACTTTCCCTGCACCGCGGCCGGCACGTACTTCACATGGCCCGCCTGATCGAGTTTGCCGTTGAGGAAAATCGCCGCCGCCAGCAGCCAGGGCAACGGAACAAATCCGGCGTACACGCGCTTCAAAATCTCGATCTCCTGATGCTTGCGCGCGCGCCTGTCGAGGATGACGGTGATGGCCAGCGCCACAAAAAACAGCACGCCAAAAAAAACCAGCATCAGGTCGAGGTCGAGCGGCGGGTAAATGGGGGTGACATAGGGGAACAGGAGCGAGCCCGCCAGAAAAAAGGTTGTCTGCTTGATCAGGCGCTTGCGGAACATCACTTCGGCCGCTGCGGAAGTCAACCCGCACACCGGGCACTGGTCCACTTCGCGCGCGGCGCCGCAATCCAGGCAACGAGTCATGCAGGTGAGTATACCGTCAGCCTGCTGATTCTGGCCCGGTCGCTCCTAGTGAAAGCTTGCTGATTAATTCCTGGTAGGTTTGCTGCTGTTCTTGGGACAGGTAGACCGAAACTCCCATGCCCAGTCCTGGCTCTACGCGGCGCACCCGGCAATCCACGCGCACCGGATGTTGCAGCAGCAGACTGGCTGAAAATCCGGCGCCCACCCACAGCGGATCGGAGGATTCGATGAACATACCGCTCGAGCTGACGTCGCGGGTGCTGGCGCGAAGCACCGCCGAGCCCCACTCGATGTCGAGTCCGGTGCGAAACGAATAGCGCGGCGCCCAGCGGCGCTCGAGCCGTCGTGCGGTTGGATCTGCAATGCCCATGAAGCTGGTTCTCCCTGCCTGGATAACCGAGTGCGGCGCATGGGCGTTCACGCCGCTCGCGACAGATTCGAGGATGGAACTTGCCAGCCCCGAGTGAACGTGATGTGAAGAGGATACGACGCCCACGAGCACAAAGGTACGACGCCGAAGCGCCGTGTTTTGTTCCCTGCAATGGCCAATGACCCCGGGAGCGGCGAACTACTCACCGCCCGCTGAACCGGAGTCGCCTCGCCCGCTATCCTTTCCCCGAACAGTGTCGCGCCCGCCGACATCTCTTCTATCGTCCGATTCAACCCGCGCTGACTCCCCTTGGTTCTTCGGCCGCTCGAGGCGTCGCCCGATTTCGGCCTGGAGGTAGTGACGAAGATTCTCCGGCAAGATGCCCGGCGCGGCGAGATCGCGCAGGTCGGAGATTGTAAGCTCCGGCAGAAACCTGAGGACGCCTGCCAAGGTCATGGCCGGTTGGCGAACGAGTGCAATCCGCACGTTGTAGACGTGCCCCCACCTCGCAT
>Ga0318533_10001805_pt1 | contig 10947 bp, 5 predicted proteins | sample GRESIP053b4f27_FD_203675 | JGI IMG/M metagenome (GOLD analysis project Ga0318533, IMG submission 203675) | Tropical soil microbial communities from Luquillo Experimental Forest, Puerto Rico - GRE.SIPMG.053b4f27 | ecosystem: Environmental > Terrestrial > Soil > Tropical forest > Bulk soil...
CGCCAAGACCGTGGTCGACGGTTTTGTCGCCGGCCTGCACCGCTCACCGGATTTCGGCTTCAGCCAGGAGTTTGCCGAGTATCGCGCCTACACCGAAGGCGATGATCTCCGCCACGTCGATTGGAACGTCTTTGCCCGCACGGACCGCTGCTTTCTCAAGCGGTACCGCGGCGAGACCAACACCCAGGTCCTGGTGCTGCTCGATACGTCGGCGTCCATGTCTTACGGGTCGCATTCCGTCAACAAGCTGGAATTTGCGAGGTTTCTGGCAGCGTCACTCTGCTACATGGGCAATCTGCAGCGCGACGCCGTCGGCCTGATCGTATTCGACGAGGACGTCGCTAACTATATACCGCCGTCCACGCGGCAGGGACAGATTTTTCGCCTCTTGCACGGTATCGAGAAGGCCGAGCCCGGCACTCACACCGATTTCGTCAAGCCGTTTGTCCATTTTCAGAATTTCCTGCACCGTCGCGGCCTGGTGCTGGTGCTCTCGGACTTTTACGAAAAGCCCGAGACCATCATCAAGACCGTGGAGCCGCTTCGCTACAAGGGCAACGAAGTGGTCCTGTTCCACATTCTCGACCCGCAGGAAATTGCCCCCAAGTTCCGGGAGCCCGTTCTGCTGGTGGATCTGGAGGACTCGGCCAGCGCTCTGGAAGTGTCGCCGGAGTATGCCCGCCACGACTACAAACGCAAGATCGACGCGCACATCGAGGCGCTCGGCTCCCAGGCGCGCAGTCACGGGCTCGATTATTTCCTCATGAACACTTCGCGTCCTTTGGATGAAGGCTTACGCGAATACCTGTTCATCCGGCAGGGAAGGATGTAATGGGTTTCCTCACGCCCTGGTTTTTCGCGGGTCTGGCGGGAGTCGGACTGCCGATCTGGTTGCATCTGCTGCGCAAGCACCGCAGCACGCCCACCCCGTTCAGCTCGCTGATGTTCTTCGAGCAGCACATCCAGAGCTCCATCAAGCATCGCCGCCTGCGATATCTGCTGCTGTTTGCCCTGCGGACGTTGCTGATCGCGCTGATCGTGCTGGCCTTTGCCCAGCCGTACGTCTTGCGCCAGGTGCTTCCGATGACCCGCTCGGGCGAAATCACGGTGATGGCCATCGACAACTCCCTCAGTATGCGCGCCGGCGGCCGGCTGGACCAGGCCAAGCGGATGGCCAAGTCGGCCGTCGGGAGTCTCAGGGGAGGCGAGCGCGGCCAGGTGCTGGCATTCGGATCGCGCGTGCAGGTGATGAGCGAGATCACCGACGACCACGCACCTCTTAACGCCGGCATCGACGCTGTCGAGCCTTCCGATGCCCGCACCTCGTTCGGCGAACTGGCCCGTTCGCTGCGTTCTATTTCGCAGGCGGCGCGGCTTCCGCTCGAAGTGCACGTGTATTCCGACATGCAGCAGAGCGGGATGCCGGCCAATTTCAATGATCTGCGTCTGAACGCCAATGTGCGCCTCGAGATGCATCCTGTCGATGCCCGGCCGGAAGCGAATTTCGCCGTTGAGAACGTGGTAGCGCCGCGCCGCGTTTACAGCGCCAACAAGACGCGGGTCCTGGCGACGGTCGTCGGGTACAACAATCAGAAGGCCGTGCGGCGGGTCTCACTCCTGCTCAACAACCGGGTCGTGGAGACCAAGACTGCCGAAGTGCCTGAGGGCGGGCGGGCTTCGGTCGAGTTTCTGTCGCTCGATGTGCCCTACGGTCTCAACCGCGGCGAAGTGCGTATCGATTCGGCCGACGCGCTGGCGAACGACGACGCGTTCTTTTTCTCGGTGGAACGAGTGGAGCCGCGCCACGCGCTGTTTGTGCACGAGGCCAATAGCGGCGAGGGGCTTCTCTACTTTCGGGCCGCGCTGGAGGCTTCCGGCCAATCGGCGTTCGCCATCGATGCGTCGACGGCGGATCAAACGACCAACCTCGCCCCCTCCAAGTACGCCTTCGTCGTACTTTCCGACGTCGGGTCGCTCGCGCCGGCGTTTGAGAACCAGTTGCGCGAGTACGTGCGCGGCGGTGGGTCGGTGCTGATTTCCCTGGGCCGCCAGGCGGTTGCCCGTGCGCGTGTGCCGGTTTCCGATGTGAAGGTGGAGTCGGCCATCTACTCGGGACGCGAAGGCGCACAGTTTCAGACTGCGACTTCGCTTGATCCATCGCACCCTTCCATCCTCGAGGACAACCGCTGGGACGACGTGAAGTTCTACCAGGCGATCCGGCTGGCGCTGCCGCCGAGCGCGCACGTGGCGGCGCGACTCTCCGACGGGACTCCGCTGCTGGTCGACCAGCAGATCGGCGAAGGACACGTGCTGGTATTCACCTCGACGCTCGACAACATCGCCAACGATTTCCCCAAGCACAATTCCTTTGTGCCGTTTGTCGAACAGACGGCGCGCTACCTGGGACATCTCAATCAAGGTCCACCGAGTGTTGCGGTGGGATCTTTTGCCGAATTGCGGGACTCCAAGCAGAAAGGCGTGGCGGTAGATGTGGTCGACCCCAAGGGCCAGCGCGCGCTTTCTCTCGAAGAGGCCACCAAGGCCGAGAATATACAATTTACGATGGCGGGGTTTTATGAAATCCGCCGTCCGAACGCACCCAACGAACTGGTGGCGGTGAATGCGGATCGGCACGAATCCGATCTGACCCCGGCTTCCCCTGACACTCTCGCTTTGTGGCAGAATACAGCCGAGGGGTCCGGAGGCGCAGCCGCTTCCGCGGAGGGCGATCAAAGACCGCTTTCGGTCTGGTGGTATGTGATGCTGGCGGTGGTGGCGCTGGCGGTGGCGGAATCATTGCTCGGCAACCGGTATTTATCGGTAGATAAAGAGGCGGCATGAAACACTTGGATCGCTTGTCGGATTATTTGAGCGCCGTCGAGCGGCGGCTGCGCTGGGTGGCCGTCACGCGCGGGTTCGCGATTACGGCAGCCTCGGCTCTGATCTTCACGGTCGGTGCCGTGTTGTTGGCTAACCATTTCTCTTTCTCCGACCCCAGCGTGCTCAGCGCCCGTGTGCTGCTGTTTCTGGGACTGGCCTTTGCCATCGCGGCCGCCTTGATCCTGCCGGTCATCCGCCTCAATCGCCGCCGGGCCGCCCGCCATACTGAAAGTCAGTATCCACAGTTTGAGGAGCGGTTGCTGACCTTCAGCGAACGTATGGAGCAACAGCCCGGCGATCCGTTCCTTGCCTTGCTGGCCGCCGACACGCTTTCGGTGGCCGAGCAGGCCAAACCCAGGGAAGTGGCCAAGACCGCTCGAATGGCCAGCTTTTCTTCGGCAGCCGCGGCGGCAGCGGCCCTCCTGCTGTGGCTGGCCACGTCCGGTCCGGGCTTCTGGGGCTACGGAACACACCTGCTGTGGGCCGGAATGCCGAAGAGTGAATTCAGGCCGTTTTACGAGGTCCAGGTGGACCCGGGCAACAAGACGGTGCGAAAAAACGCTTCCGTTTTGATCAGCGCGCGCCTGCGCGGCTTCACCGCCCCGAGCGTCCGGTTCTTTGGCAAATCGCTGAGCGCGTTCAAGTGGGACCAGGCCGACATGCGCACCGAGGCCGGTGGTTCCTCCTATCAGTTCTTCATCGCCGGTGTGCCGGAATCGCTAGATTATTATGTGGAAGCCGGCGGTGTGCGGTCGAAGACTTACAAGCTGAACGTCATCGACTTACCCACGGTCAAAAACATCCAGGTCACCTACCACTATCCGGCGTGGACGGGCATGAAGGATACGGTGGAAAATCCCGGCGGCGATTTGCGCGCCGTGGAGGGCACCACGGCCGATGTCCAGATCACCACTGACCGCCCGCTGCACTCCGGTGCGATCCTGCTCGATAACGGCTCGAAGCTCGATCTGCGCGCCGGCCCGAACAACACGGTTGCCGCCAGAGTGCCGATTCAGAAGGACGGCTTGTATCACATCGCCGCCATCGAAAACAACGAAGACGTCCGGTTGACTGAGGACTACTTCATCGAAGCCCAGAAAGACCGCCCGCCAGAAGTGAAAATCACGCGTCCAGGCCGCGATTTCCGCGCCTCTCCGATCGAAGAAGTGAGCGTCGCCGTGGAGGCTAAGGACGACTTTGGGTTGAAGGACGTCGAGCTTCATTATTCGGTGAACGGCGGGGAGGAGAAGAATATCTCTCTGCTCGCGGCCAAAGGGGCCAAAGATTCCTCCGGCTCCACGACGCTCTCGCTTGAAGACTTCAAAGTGGTGCCCGGTGATGTGGTCAGTTTGTACGCCGTCGCCAAGGATGCGCGGACGACGACGAACACCGACATCTTTTTCGTCGAAGTGCAGCCGTTTGAGCGCAACTACTCTCAGTCGCAGCAGATGGGTGGTGGGCAAGGGGGCGGCGGCCCGCAGGATCAGAACGAAATTTCCGAGCGCCAGAAGCAGATCATCACGGCCACTTTCAACGAGCTGAAAGGCTCAGGTGCGACCGGCACCCAGCAGGAGAATGCGAACTTTCTGTCCCAGGTCCAGGCTAAGCTTCGCGATCAGGCCAAGTCCCTCGCCGACCGCATGAAGAGCCGCCAGCTGTCGGAAGCCGGCGATTCCTTCAAGAGCTTCGTGAGCGACATGGAGCAGGCTGTGGCGGCCATGGGACCGGCATCGGAAAAACTGAAAAGCGCCAATTGGAAGGACGCGCTGGGCCCCGAACAGCAGGCGTTACAGTACCTGCTGCGCGCGGAAGCGACGCGCCGCGACATTCAGGTCGCCTTTGGCAACCGCGGAGGCGGCGGTGGCGGGGGGATGCAGGGCGGAGCCCGCGATCTCGAGGGGCTGTTTGACCTTGAGCTCGACACCGAGAAGAACCAGTACGAGAGCGCCAACAGCGGTCAGCCCGCCGACCACCGGCAGCAACAGGTGGATGACCTGCTGCAGAAGCTCCAGGAGCTGGCCCGTCGCCAGCAAGAACTCGCCGATCAGGCGCGCCGCAATCAGCAGGTGTCCCAGCAGCGCTTCCAGCAGGAGATGCTACGGCGCGAAGCCGAGGAGCTACAACGGAAGCTGGAGCAGATGACCCGCGATCAGCAGAGCCGCCAACAGGGTCAGCAAGGCCAGCAGGGGCAGCAAGGTCAGTCCGGGCAAAGCGGCCAGAGCGGCCAAAGCGGCGGCCAGCAAGGCCAACAGAATCAGCAAGGCCGGATGGGTGCCCAGGAGTCCCAACAGCTGCGCCAGACCCTCGAGCGGCTGCAGCAGGCGGTGCAGAATATGCGCCAAGCCGCTTCCTCGCAGCAAGCCGGAACGCCGCAGAGCGACGCAGACGCAAAGCGGGCCGCCGATGCTCTCAAAGAAGCACAGAGGCTGCTCTCGGGGATGGTTGGCCAGCAGTCCTCCAACCAGGTCGACAACCTTGTTCACCAAGGCGAAGACCTCGCGCGCCGGCAGCAGGAGTTTGAAGGCCAGGTGCGCCGCGCGTTCGGCAACCCGCAGAACCGCCCCAGCCAACCCCAGGTCCAGCAGCTCACCAATGACCGGCAGAAGGAGATCGAGGACCTCCGCCGGCTCGAGCAGCAGATGCAGAGCGCCATCCGGGACCTGGCCTCGACCCAGCATAAGGCCTCCACCAAGCTGCGGGACGCCCTCGGCGAAATGCAGCAGCAGGAGTTGCCTAGAGACATGCAGCGGAACTCCGACTATATTCGACGGGGCTACCCTGAGTACGCGGTCATGTCCGAACCCGGGATCACCCAGGGGATGAACAACCTGCGCGACCGCCTTAAGGACGTGCAGCAGGCCATGACCGCCGGCGAGAACGGCAAAGACGCCAAAGGCGGCCAGGACGACAAGGCTCTCGAGCAGGCGCTGGCACGAGTCGAGAAGCTCCGCCAGCAAATGGAACAGCTCTCCCAGCGCGGCCAGGGCCAAGCCGGCCATCAGCCCGGCCAGCAACTCAGCCGGCAACCGGGGAATCAGCCTGGCCAGCAGTCTGGCCAACAACAGGGGCAGCCCGGCGGCCAGCAGGGTCAGGGTGGCCAGCAGCCGGGGCAGCAGCCCGGACAACAAGGTCAGCAGGGCAGCGCCGGCGGCCCTGGGAATCAGCGGGGGCAGAATTGGCAGCCCGGAACGCTGAGCCGCAACCAACCCGGAGGGCCGAATTTGGGTAACGGCGGCCCGGACGTCTGGGGACCCAATGGCGCCTTCTGGTACAACAATCCTAACCTCTCCGGGCAGGGAGTGATCAACCCGCGCGATTTCCAGGACAACTACCAGATGACCCTGCAGCAACTCCAGGCGCTGGAACGGCAGATGCAAAATGACCAGACTACCGCGCGCGATCTCCAGGAACTCATCAAGGAAATGCAGCGGCTCAATCCCTGGACTTACGCCAATGATCCGGAGCTGGCCAATCGCATCCAGGCGGCCATGCTGGGCGATATCCAGCAGGTGGAAATGGAGCTGCGCCGCAAGGTCGAAGAGGCCAACGGCGGCAGCGTCCGCAGCGGCGGCAACGCCTATGTTCCCCCGGGCTACGACAAAGCCGTGGCGGATTACTTCAAGAATCTGAGCAAGTCGAAATAGAGGTCTTGCATATACCCCATAATTCCGATATAGTTTGGGGTATATGAAGACCAGCGGTGGACTCTGGAAGGAGTGTCTCCAGGGCCGCTTGCCGCAGCCCCTGGGCGCCGAGATCGACAAGTTCGAAAGCGAAGTCCTGCTCAAGAAGCAGGGCAAGATCGACGACAAGGTCTTCGCCGAAACGCGACTCCGGCGGGGCTGTTACGGGCAGCGCTACGACAATGGCCAGCGGCACGACGGTAAGGAAACTCAGACGCTCGATTATCCGAGTGACAACACCAAAGGGCCGGGCACGTTGTGGGATGCGCCCGGGATGCAGCGCATCAAAATCCCCTATGGCGGGCTGAACGCCGGGCAGCTCGAAATGCTGGCTGCTCTGTCGGAAGAATACTCCGACGGCATCGCGCACATCACGACGCGCCAGGACTTCCAACTGCACTTTGTCCACATCGAGGATACGCCTGCGCTTATGCGCCGTCTGGCGTCGGCGGGCATTACCACGCGCGAGGCCTGCGGCAACACCCTGCGTAACGTCACGGGCTGCCCGCTTGCCGGAGTGTGCCGTACCGAGGCCTTCGACGTAACCCCGTATGCCAAGGCACTGGCGTGGCACCTGCTAGGCCACCCCGATACGCAGGAGTTTGGCCGCAAATTCAAGATTTCGTTTTCCGGTTGCGCCGAGGAGGCTTGTGCGCTCGCGCACATCCACGATATCGGCGCGGTGGCGGTGGTGCGCAACGGCAAACGTGGCTTCGCCTTTTATGTTGGCGGCGGTCTGGGCACGGTGCCGCAGCAGGCCAAGCTGATGGCCGATTTTGTTCCCGACGAAGAGCTATTGCCCATGGCGCAGGCCATTTGCCGCGTGTTCGCGCGGCTGGGTGAGAAGAAGAATCGCAACACCGCCCGCCTGAAGTTTGTCATTCAGAAGATCGGGTTGGAAGAGTTTCGACGCCTGGTCGCTCTAGAGCGCAGCACGCTCAAGGCGGAACCGCGCTGGACCGAATATCTGACCGAGGTGCCGGCGTACCGGGAAGAGGCTCGCAAACCAGGAGCGCTGCTCGAGATCTCGGGCGCGCTCGATGTCGAGTTCGAGCGCTGGCGCGAGAGCAATGTTTACGAGCAGAAGCAGTCCGGCTACGTCACGGTGACGGTAGCTCTGCCGCTCGGCGACATCACGGCCGATCAGCTCCGCGCAGTGGCCGACCTGGCGCGGAAGTACACCCAGGAAACGATCCGGTCCACGGTCGAGCAGAACCTCGTGCTGCGGTGGGTCAGCGCGGCGGAGCTGCCCTCGCTTTACGAGGAGCTGAAAGCCGCCGAGCTGGCGCAGCCGGGAGCCGGTACGATCGTTGACGTCGTGGCCTGCCCCGGGACCGATACCTGCAAGCTGGGTATCTCCTCGTCGCGCGGGCTGGCCGCCGAGCTCCGCGCCCGACTGCTGGGGAAGGGCTACGAGCTGGACGAAGCCATTCGGGGCCTGCACATCAAGATCAGCGGCTGTTTCAATTCCTGCGGCCAGCATCACGTGGCGGACCTAGGATTTTATGGAGTGAGCCGCAACAAGAACGGCTACACCGTGCCGCATTTCCAACTGGTGCTGGGAGGCAAATGGGAAGAAAACGCCGGCTCATACGGCCTGGCGATCGGCGCTGTGCCTTCCAGGCGGATCCCGGAGACCGTGGACCGAATTACTTCGCGGTATCTCACCGAGCGCCAGGGCGGGGAAACGTTCCACGACTACGCCAAGCGCATCGGTAAGGCGGCGCTCAAAGCCATGATCGACGATCTCACCTCCGTGCCGCCGCACGATGTGGATGCTGGTTATTACGTCGACTGGTCGGATGCGCGCGAGTACACGATTGGCGACATCGGCATCGGCGAGTGCGCCGGCGAGGTGGTCACTCCCATCGAGTTTCAGCTCGCCGCGTGCGAGCGCGAGGCCTTTGAAGCCCAGTTGGCCCTGGAAGCGGGCGAGGTCGGTAAAGCGACGCGCGTCGCCTATGAATCGATGCGCAACGCGGCCCTGGCTCTGTTGGCCTGGCGTCTGATCCCGCACGATTCAACCCCGGACGGCATTTTGGCTGCGTTCAAGCACGCTTTCTACGACACCGAGTATTTCTTTGATCCGTTCACGGGCGGGAAATTCGCGCAGTATTATTTTGCGGCCCACGAACGGCGCAGCCGCACCTCTGACGCCGAGCAGGCGCACCGGCTGATCGAAGAAGCACAACTGTTCATTGAAGCTTCGCACGCCTGCTATGGCCGCCTCAGCGCGCAGAAGGTGGTGGCGGCCTAGCCGCCACGGCCCACCAATGGACATTCAGCATTTCCGCGTCAAACTCTTCGCCACCGCCGACAGCCGCCCTCATCTCGGCGACGCCATTGCCGTCTTTCACCGGTGGATCCAGCACAGGCGGCTGCCCGAGCTGATGATTGACGTGTCGGATTACGAGCATGTCCCTTCCGGACCCGGTGTGATCCTGGTGTGTCATGAGGCGATCTATGGGCTCGACCAAGCGAAGGGCAAGCTCGGGTTGGTGTACAACCGCCGCGCTCCGCTGAACGGCTCGGTCGAGGATCGTCTCCGGCAGGCGGTCGCAGCCGCCGATACCGCGGCCGGCTTCCTCGAGCAGGAGCCGGAGTTCTCGGCGAAACTCTGCTTCGATCGCAAAGCGTGGGAGGTATCGGTCAATGATCGCGCCCTCGCACCCAACACCGAAGCCACCTGGTACACTCTTGCGCCCGTGATTCGGGGCGTATTCGAGCCACTCTTCGGCCCCACCGGCTATTCGCTCGTCCGGGCCGTCGACCCGCGGGAGTTGTTTCGGGTGACCCTCAGGGCCCGCTAATCGCGGTCGAGATCGGCGCTTACCGACCGTTCCACGCACTTCTGGCAAACCAGGCCCCGCGCCTTGATTTCATGAGTGGTTTCGCGGTTGCAGGTTCTGCAAAAGCGGATCGTCTTCGGAAACGGTCCGGTCTCGAGAGTTTCGGCAACCGCCGCATGAATGTTGGATGGGGACGCGAGAGGGCGAGCCGGAGCACCCCATCGTTCAAAGGCGTTGGTGGCGTGGGCCCGCTCGTAATTTCTTACGTAGGCGGCCATCATCCGGTCGGTGACGCTGGTGTGGTCGTTCAACCAGTTGGCCAGGAATTCCAAAAACAGATCGGTCGCCTCGCTGTCTCCGCTCTCGATGAGGGGACCCAACAGCTTCAGGCGCCGCCGTACGGTCTCATGCTGCTGCTTGTGCCAGCCGTAGGATGGATACTCGACCGATTGCATGAGCCATTCTTCGTGTGAGAAATGTTCCGCCACATGAGCGGCAAAGGCACTTAGGTGTTCCCGAATTGCGAGCGGCGGCGCGTGTTGTGTCACCGCCCGCTCGAATCCTTCGGCAAGCTGAAACAGATCCCGATGCTCCGCATCGATTTGGGCGATAAAAACCTCATTCTCCGAGCTCCACTGGATCTGCCTCATACGTCTATTTTATCGTATTTTCAGACTCCATACACTGATTTATCCCAAAGCTGAAACGCTTCGAAGACGAGCCTTTAAACGGCCGCCGGCGGTCTGCTATCGTTCGGATAGATGACGAAAATCGAGCGGGTTCTCCTCAGCGTCACCGATAAGACCGGCATCGTCGATTTCGCCCGTGCCTTGAACGGGATGGGTGCAGAACTGATCTCGACCGGCGGCACCGCCCGTCTGATCCGCGAGGGCGGAGTGCCGGTGAGGGAGGTGTCGGAAGTGACGGCGTTTCCGGAGATGCTGGATGGCCGCGTCAAGACCCTGCACCCGAAGGTGGCGGGCGGCATTTTGGCCATCCGCAGCCGGGAGGAGCACATACGCGCCCTGAGGGAACACGCTATTCCGCCCATCGACATGGTGGTGGTCAATCTATACCGGTTCGAAGAGGTCGCCGCCAACCGCGGCGCCAGCCTCGAAGAGCTCATCGAGAACATCGACATCGGCGGCCCCACCATGATCCGCGCAGCGGCTAAGAATTACCAGGATGTGGCCGTCGTGGTGTCACCCGAGGATTATGCGTCCGTTCTGGAGGAACTGCGCGCGGGAGGGGGCCGATTGTCCCGTCAGACGAAATGGCGGCTGGCCAAGAAAGCCTTCCGCACCACTGCCGACTATGACGCCGCGATCAGCGCCCGGCTGGAACAAGTGGACCAACCGGCAGGCCTTCCACTCGATCTGAGTATGCGTGCCCCGAAGATGATGGATCTGCGTTATGGCGAGAATCCTCATCAATCCGCCGCGCTTTACGGCCGGCGCGGTTGCGGCATCGCCGGCGCGGAGCAGTTGCAAGGAAAGGAGCTTTCCTACAACAACCTGGTGGATCTCGACGCGGCCTGGCAGTTGGCCTGCGAGTTTGAGCAGCCGGCGGCCGCCATCATCAAGCACACCAATCCG
>Ga0318533_10001818_pt1 | contig 10916 bp, 10 predicted proteins | sample GRESIP053b4f27_FD_203675 | JGI IMG/M metagenome (GOLD analysis project Ga0318533, IMG submission 203675) | Tropical soil microbial communities from Luquillo Experimental Forest, Puerto Rico - GRE.SIPMG.053b4f27 | ecosystem: Environmental > Terrestrial > Soil > Tropical forest > Bulk soil...
TTAGACCGAGGGCTGGGGCTGTTTCATTGATTGCGCGTATCGTGGCGTCTGAGACGGACCTATTGGCCGGATTGGCGAGCACAGCAAGCCGTACCGCTTTCGGTACCAGATCGTGCAAAAGCCGCAGCGCTTTGGGCACCACTTCCTGACCGAAAAAATTGACGCCAGTCGCATTGCCGCCAGGCCGGGCGAGGCTGGCGACAAGGCCGAGCCGGACCGGGTCTTCGCCAACACCGAAAACGATCGGGATCGTTCCTGTTGCAGCTTTGGCTGCAAGTGCGGCTGGGTGGCTGCCGGGCGTGGCGATTACAGCCACTTGTCGACGGACCAGATCGGCCATCAGGTCCCGCAGGCGACCGTATTGGCCCTCAAGCCAATGGTACTCCACCGTCACGTTCTGGCCTTCGACGTAGCCAGCTTCCTTTAGACCTTGACGGAACGCGACCACGTAATGCGCTGAGCTATCGGCCGACCTGCCGCTAACGAACCCGACCACCGGCAGTGCCTGCTGTTGCGCCCACACTGCGCACGGCCAAGAGGCCACCGCGCCGCCGAGTGCAACTACAACGAAGTCTCGCCGCCTCATGGAGCCTTCCCCTACGCCGAGAAAAACAATCTACCATATCGTTGATCGGGTGCGGCGGCTTTGTTGCGTCACAGCGGCGGCGAATGTCCGCTATGGGTCAGAAGCGGACATTGAATCACGTCCGCCCGATGTCCGCTTCACCCCCAAAAGCGGAGATCGGAACTCAGCCGCGCCATGTCCGCTTTGTGCCATAAGCGGACATCGTGCGATGCCCGAAATGGACCAAATGAAAATTACCGCGTGGTTTTCTGCGCCGTCCGTCTGTGGTTGGGAAAGCTGAGAGGCATCGCTCAGTGCCCCCATGGCATTAAACAACGGTTCCAAACACCTTCCCAATTCCGGCGGTCAGAGCCATCGCCAACGCGCCCCAGAACGTCACTCGGGCCGTGGCGCGGAGAACATTTGCGCCCCCCGCTCTTGCCCCGACTGCACCGAGAAGCGCAAGAAAGCCTAAAGACGCAGCAGACACTATCGGGACAATCGCACCGATCGGCGATATGACGACCATAAGCAAAGGCAACGCCGCGCCCACCGAAAATGTCAAAGCCGACGTCAATGCGGCCTGCACGGGGCGAGCGGTGGTGATTTCCGAAATCCCGAGCTCCTCTCGTGCATGAGCTGTCAAGGCATCTTTTGCCATCAGCTGCTGCGCAACCTTTCGTGCAAGAGCCGGTTCGAGGCCGCGCTTTACGTAGATCTGGGCAAGCTCTTCCTTTTCAAACTCGACATTATCGCGTAGCTCATTGCGTTCCCTCGCGAGATCCGCCTGTTCGGTGTCGGATTGTGAACTGACGGAGACATACTCGCCAGTGGCCATCGACATGGCACCCGCCACCAATCCGGCCACGCCTGCGACTAGAACAGCGTTTTTCGTTGCGGCGGCAGCGGCCACGCCGACAATCAAACTCGCAGTCGAGAGGATGCCATCATTGGCGCCGAGCACTGCGGCTCGTAGCCACCCAATACGGTCCACAAGATGATGCTCAGGGTGGAAGTGAATACGGGCCATGCGATACCCTAATCGTCCCTTTTGCCGGCTAGCAGAAAGGAGGATTCAGAACGCCAAGCATCAGCTCTTTGACATATCAGATCCAGTCCTTCCACTTGAACCAAATCAGTGGCAGGAGTGTTGTCAGCACAATCAAAACTAAGGCAAAAGGATAACCCCATACCCAATTCAATTCTGGCATGTTCTTGAAGTTCATTCCGTAAATTCCCGCAATCAAAACGGGCGGAATTCCTGCAACTGAGGCGACGGTCAGAATCTTCATTACTTCGTTCTGGGCGACATTGATGATTCCAGTCGCGGCGTCTTGAAGCAGCTGAATGCGGTTTACGAGACCCTCAGCATACTGCTCAAGCGACGCAATATCGGCCGACACCGACTGCAGTCGACTGATTTGCTCGTGCTCGACCCATTCACGACCTCTCTCGATTGTGAACTTTGCCATTCGGTCAAGGCAGACCAACGAGTAATTTATACGAGCCATTCGCTCGCTGGTTCGACCGGTCCGCACCAAAAGCTGACGTAGTAGCGAGGTCTCACGAGATAATCGCCGTAAGTTATCTCTCCGAAAGATGACGTGCGAAGCATCATCAAGAGCCTGGCTGCTCGCCTCGAGTAAATCTGCCATATGGTCAACCAATCCCTCGAGAACACAGACGTAAACCAGAGTCGGACTCCCGACGTTTAATTCCTTGCTCACGGAATCGAAAATTGCCGATTGTACGAAGCGAACGGTGAGGAAAACTGTTTTTGAGAGGACAAAGCCAGTCGGCGCCGCGATCCATGGCTCATCACCAGTCGCGAGAATAAGCGGTGCGGTCATATACAGCGCGCCACGTTCTACCTGCAGCCGACTGGTTGTCTCGATTTCGCTGACCTCTTCCTTAACCGGCACTCGAAGGCTGAACGCTTTCTCGAACGCGGCAATTTCAGTAGGGGTTGGATCGACGATATCGATCCAGGAGGCCTGGGTGAGCGAGTTGTCAGTTGTGCCGGGGAAGGCGCGTAACATGCCACCGAACCTCTCTTGCCTGCCGCACGGCTCGGAGCTGACATCGTAACGTCAAACTGTGAGACTGGAAGTGGTCAGGCGGTCGCTTGTCGACGTGCTTTGAGTCGAAAGCAGACATGACGCTCTGAAAACTCGATGTCCGCTTTACCCCCGAAAGCGGACATTGCTGAACGCAACCAGGGTGTCCGCTTTGTGCCATAAGCGGACATCCGGGCGGCGGCGCCGCCTTGTAGGGCTGATCCCTGCCGCCTATTGAACTGCCTCCAACGCCTTCGCCAATTCCTCGTGCAGCCGGCGTTGTTCGTCCTCGCTAAGCTTTTGTGGCTCGAGAACGACGGCCAGTTTCGTGAGCGTGCCGGTAAAGGGGAAAGGCATTTTGGCTTCATACTCCTCCAGCACCGGAGTTCCAGTGTCCTGCCCTACGTCGAATGTTTCATCGAGCGAGAAGCGGACTCCGATTGTCTGGGGAATGCGACCTTGCGCAACCTCCTTTTCGTCCACCAGTAGCGTCGTAGTTGCTGCTTTGCCGATGCCGCCGCCATCGTAGGCGAATTTAACGCGGATGATATGGTTGCCGGCCGCAAGAGGCTGATCAGAAGCAACGCGATACTTATGGTCCGGCTGGTTTGAAAAGGCGTAGGCGAAGAGCGGCTTATTGTCCTGCAACAGTAAAGCCCAACCGCCGTAGCGGCCTCCTATTGTCGCCAACACACCGTTTGCACCGCCCTGTGGGATCGTCACCTCGGCCGCGACCGTCCAAGATTTGTTTTTAAAGTCCGGCGCCGAGCCCTCCGGGATACGGATCATCCCTGGAAAATAGACGAACTCGTTGCGGCCTCGGGTGAGACTCGGCCGGATTGCCGGATCGGCTCGTGACGCGAAACTGGAGTCGAGCGGGAACACGTTGTACTTCTTTGCCTCAACATCAAATGCGTCTTGAAGCTCCTTGAGCTTGCCGGGATTCTTCTCAGCCAGATTGTTCGACTGACTGCAATCCTCGTTGATATTGTATAGCTCCCATTTGAAGTCATTAGGGCTCGGCTCGAACCCGATCGTGACCCACGGCAGGCGAAGCGGCGTCGTGCTCGCCATCCAGCCATCCTTGTAAATCGCTCGATTCCCCATCATCTCAAAATACTGGGTGCCGTGTCGTGTCGGTGTCGTCGCGTTGTCGAAGGTGTAAACGAGGCTAATTCCGTCCAATGGCTTCTGCTTCTCACCGTTCAAGATATCCGGTTGCGTGATTTTTGCGGCCTCATAGATGGTCGGCACGATATCAATCACATGGCAAAACTGGGATCGCAAACCCCCTTTGTCCTTGATCCGGGCCGGCCACGATATCACCATGCCGTTGCGGGTACCGCCGAAGTGAGACGCAATTTGTTTCGTCCATTGCATCGGCGTATCCATCGCGTGTGCCCAACCAACTGGATAATGGTTGTAGGTCCGCGGTCCGCCCAACTCGTCAATCATTGAGAGCAGAAACGGTATGCTTTCCTTGACGCCATTGGCGGCAGTGCCGACTTCATTTGTCGTGCCTTGCATGGTTCCTTCGGCGCTCGCACCGTTGTCGCCCATCATGAAAATGACGAGCGTATTGTCCATCTGGCCCGACTGCTCCACCGCGTCGAGCAAACGGCCAATGTTATAATCAGCGTGAGACAGAGCGCCCGCATAGACCTCCATCATCCGTGCGAACAAGCGCTTTTGGTCCGCCGACAAAGAATCCCACGCCGGAATCTGTTCCGGGCGCGCCGTCAACTTGGTATTGGCCGGAACGACCTCGAGCTTAATCTGCCGAGCGAGCGTCTCCTCGCGGACCTTGTCCCAGCCCTGGTCGAATTGCCCTTTGTACTTCGCTATCCAATCCTTAGGAACATGATGCGGCGCGTGTGCGGTGCCGGTTGCGTAGTACAGCAGCCAAGGCTTATTGGGTGCGAGCGCGTGCTGCATCCGCATCCAGGCGATTGCGTTGTCTGCGAGATCGACATCAAGAATGTAGTTGGGGTTGCCGGAATACGGCTCAATCGGTTTGGTATTCTCAAATAGCGCCGGGTGCCATTGGTCGCTGTCGCCGCCAAGGAACCCGTAGAAATACTCAAAGCCCAGCCCGTTCGGCCACAAATCAAACGGGCCTGCTTGGCTCGACATCCAGTCCGGCACATTGTGCATTTTGCCGAACCACGACGTGTTGTAGCCATTTTCCCTGAGCACTGCCCCTACGGAGCCGGCACTCGGGGGCACCAGCGAATTGTAGCCCGGAAAGCCGGTTGCGAACTCGGTGATGACGCCGCTGGCAACCGAATGGTGGTTGCGTCCAGTAATCAGCGCGGCCCTGGTGGGAGAGCACAGCGCGGTCGTGTGGTACATGTTGTAGCGAAGCCCGCTGTCGGCGAGCCGCTGGAAGTTGGGGGTTTGGATTGGCCCGCCAAATGTACTGGTGGCCCCAAAGCCCACGTCGTCCGTCAGGATCAATAAAACGTTCGGCGCTCCCGCTGGAGCTTCGATGCTCTTTGGGAAGTCGGGCGTCGAATCCTTTACGGTGCGTTCGATTTTCCCTTGAAACGGAGGTTGCGGCGGCGGCAATACGCTCGGGGTCTGGGACGCCGCAGTGTCTGGGAGAGCGGCAGACGCTACTGCCGATGCGGCAATGACGGAACTGGAACCGAGCAACCGTCGACGGCTAATTTCGACCTTGCCCACAGGAGATGGGGCATTGGACTTCTTGTCCGATTTCTCTTCGCTCATAGTTTTCTCCCGGGGGTTGGAGTGTCAGCGAAATTAGATGGTGCAGTGCCTAGGCCGAGGCCAGCGCCTGGTTCGCGGAAGGCCGTTGACGGTATTCTGTGCACGAGAATTTAGAATTTGATTCAAGTCAAAAAGGAACTTTGCCTTCGCATAGCTGCGACAAATAACCGGCTATGTCCGCTTTGGGTCATAAGCGGACATCAGAAGACGTTTAGTCCATGTCCGCTTTACCCCCAAAAGCGGACATTAGTCAGGACGATCGTGATGTCCGCTTTGTGCCAAAAGCGGACTCATGCACCGCAGCAAAAAAAGCGACTCATTCAATCAACTCGTCGGCGCGGTCGAGCAACTGCGGCGGGATAGTCAGACCAAGCGCTTTTGCGGTCTTTAGGTTGATGATCAACTCGAATTTTGTCGGCTGCTGAATTGGCAAATCCCCCGGACTGGCGCCCCCAAGAATCTTATCGACGTAGGACGGTGCCCGCCGCCACGTTTCGTTGATGTCATTTCCATAGGACAGCAATCCACCATCGGCCGCGTAGAACCGGTAGGGATAGATTGCTGGTAAACGATAGCGCGCTGCCAGCGAAATGATGAGCGCGCGATTGGCAGAGGTGAAGGCATCTGGTTCGACAATGAGGCCACCTTTCAGCTCGCCCGAAACTGTGGCGAGTGCGCGGTCAATTTCAGCAGCATCGCGAGTCGGGCTTACTATTAGGTCCACCCCGAACGAAGGTGCAGCGCGCTCAATCGAGCTCACAAATTTCTCCGCGAAAGGGGCCGCTTCCGGGTTGAAAATAAATGCAACGCGCCCAAGTTTTGGAGCGATCTCCTTAATTAGCTCCAACCACTTCGCACTGATCCCGAACTCGAAGCTGGTAAATCCTGTAATGTTGCCACCTGGGTGCGCCAAGCTGGAGACGATACCTTGGGCAATTGGATCTCCGACATTCACAAATACGATCGGTATCGTGCTGGTCTCGTTCCGGACTGCCGCCAATGACAGCGTGGTGTTGGCGATTATCACATCAGGCTTTTGGCTGACGAGTTCTGCAGCATCGGCCTTCGCTCGGGCGGCGTCTCCGCCGACCCATCGATAATCGACATGAATGTTACCCCCTTCGATCCAGCCGAGTTGGCTGAATCCCTGCCGAAGCAAGGCTACACGCGCTTGCCCTTCCAAATCGTCCGCACCTCCGAACAACACGCCGACGAGCCGAACCCGCCCGGGCTTTTGCGCGCGCGCCGTATGCGACCATGCAACGGCCACACCTCCAAAAAGTGCAATGAACTCGCGCCGCCTCATTCAATCACCTCGTCGGCGCGGGCGAGCAAGGATTGGGGCACCGACACGCCCAGCGTCTTTGCTGTCTTCAGGTTAATGGCGAGTTCGTATTTGTTTGGGGCTTGCACAGGCAGATCAGCAGGTTTCTCGCCTCGTAATATGCGATCAACGTAGCCTGCCGCGCGTCGATATTGGTCAGGAAAATTCGGCCCATAGGAGATCAATCCGCCAGCAGCAACATAAGGCCGTTGATCGTATACCGCCGGCAGCTTGTAGCGCGCGGCCGCTGTGATGATCAAATTGACGTTGGTTGCCCCTATCCCACTCGCGGCCTGGATCATTCCGCCATTTGGCGACTGCGCGAATGTCGCGATAGCGCGTTCAATCTGGTTTGGCTCATGTAGGTCGATTGGGCTTACCTCAATGCCAACTGACGGCGCTACGGCTTGAATGACGGCGAACTGGCCGATCCCCCAGCGAAAGTGGGATCGCGAAGAACTGCCGCGTGCGTTACGCTTGGCGCAATCTCCTTGAGCAGTTCCGGCCACTTTCCACACAGGTTGTACTCAAACATCATAAAGCCGGTAGCGTTGCCGCCCGGTCGCGACAGACGTTCAACAAATCCGGAGCCTACAGGATCGGGGACGATAACAAAGACGATAGGAATGGTGCGAGTAGCTTTCAGCATCAAGTCTGCACCTACACTGCCACTGGTCAGAATTACGTCTGGGGCAAGTGCTACCAATTCCTCGGCAGATTTGCGCGCTTTGAGGTTATCGCCCCCAGCCCAGCGAACCTCGATCTGAACGTTCCGTCCGTCCGTCCAACCCAACTGCGCAAACGCTTCCAAAAAGGCTGTCTCGCGCGCCTGAGCACCGGGCGTGTCTGCTGCTGTTGGGTTCAAGATAGCGACGCGACGCAGGGGCTCACGTTGCTGCGCCCGCGCGGCGAGCGGCCATCCTGCCGCCGCACCGCCAACAAGCGCGATGAAATCGCGCCCCTCATTCAATCACCTCGTCGGCGCGGGCGAGCAGCGTCGGCGGCACTTCAACGCCAATCGTCTTAGCCGTTTGTAGATTGATAACAAGCTCAAACTTCGTGGCCCGCAACACCGGCAGGTCGGCCGGATTCTCGCCCTTGAGTATGCGCCCGGTATAAATGCCCGTTTGCCGGAACTGATCCGCAAAGCTTGATCCGTAGCTCATCATTCCGCCGAGCTCAGCCCACTCGCGTGCAGGATAGATCGTCGGCATAGCGTAGCGCGCGGCCAGTGTGAGGATTTGGATCCGACGGTCGTAGAAGAGGGGCATGGGATTGAGCAAAAGAGCGACCAATCGCTTTTGAGCAAGACTCGCAAACACCGTATCGATGTCGCGATTCGTGCCAGCGGAAAGGACTTCGATTTGCCGCCCGATAGTTGACCCTGCAGCCTGCACGTCTGCGACAATGGCCGGAGTAAGCGGAGAGTTGGGATCGACAAGCATGGCGAAGCGAGCGGCATCCGGCAGCAGCTCATGCAGGATTCCAAGCCGCTTAGCTCCAAGCTCCACGTTCATGTAGCTGATGCCGGTAATGTTGCCGCCGGGCCGATTGAGGCTGGCGACGAGACCAACCCGGACCGGGTCTGCACCGCTACTAAAGACGATCGGAATGGTCGCAGTCGCGGCTTTGGCCGCGAGCGCCGCCGAGATGTTTCCCGGCGTGACGATGACGGCCACCCGTCTGCGGACCAGATCGGCCGCCAGTTCCGGCAGTCGAGCGGGTTCGTTTTGTCCCCAGCGATACTCGATCGCCAAGCTCCGACCCTCAACGTAACCGGTCTCGCTCAATCCTACGCGGAAAGCCGCAACGAGATTGGCACTTTCCTGTGGCGACGCGGAATCGAGAAAACCGATCACCGGTGTCGCCGCCTGCTGCGCCCGCGCGGTCAGCGGCCATGCAACTACAGTGCTGCTGAAAAGCGTGATGAATTCCCGCCGCCTCATGGGATTTACTCCCGTGGCCGAGAACCACCTGCGTGTAAGTCTAATACGATCTTCGAGCGAGAGCTATGCACCGCGTTGCAGCAAAACGGGCGGGCCGATGTCGCCTTTGGGTCATAAGCCGACATGACGGGACGAATTTGCGATGTCCGCTTTACCCCGAAAGCGGACATTGGTTGGCCCATGCAAGTCATGGCTGCCATCGCATTGGAATAATGACGGCGGGGGATGTGATTTTTTCTGGAATTTTCAGTGCGCGGACCGGCGTGATCCCCGTTTGTTATTTTTTAGACTTTTATGGATATTAGACAATACGTCAGCGCCGCTTTCCCGCAGTGTGCGGAGTGCGTGTCGAAGCATGATGGCCTGACCAGCGCCTTGACCTAAAGCCGCGACCTCGGTCCATTCTCAAATAGACGCAAAAATCAATGAACAAGCTCCCCATGACCGCCGTCGGGCACTCAGCTCTCGAAAATGAGCTGAAGCACCGCATTCGAACCGAACGACCTCGTCTAATTCAAAGGATTCAAGAAGCAATTGCCGATGATTCCAATTTGGCTGAGAATTCGGAATATCAGGCTGCAAAGGCAGAGCAAGAAATCAATGAAGCCCGCATTGTCGAGCTAGATGACAAGCTCGCGCGTGCCGAAATAATCGACTTATCGAAGCTTTCCGGCGACACCATCAAGTTTGGGGCCACCGTGACGCTGATTGAGGAGGACACGGGTAAGAAGAAGACATGGCAGATCGTTGGTGAGCCGGAAGCTGACGCGAGCAAGGGGAAGATTTCGGTAACTTCACCAATCGCGCGCGCGTTGATCGGCAAAACCAGGGGCGCCACAGTAGAGGTCGAAGCTCCGGGCGGCGCCAAAGTCTACAAAATCCAGCAAATGGAATGGGTTGAGGAAAGCCCAAAGAGCTTCAAGCCGGCGAGTTAGTTTCTCTAAATTATGGTGGAGGTTCTTCGCGGCCGGCTCCGCAAGTGGTTTTGGTTGCAGGCTGCAGCCCTTTCCAATCCTCGTCGGTTGGCGGACGTCCGGGAAAAGCTCAGATATTGTTTTCGGGAAAATCACAGCGTCCCCCTCTTCTCGACTGGGCTAATAGCCGTTTCCGTCCCTGATCTTTGTGCGTGTTCGATCAATTAATTCGGAAAACTGGAGCGCTACCCGCGCCTTGTACGTCCATCAGGCAATCACCTTGATCAGGATACCCGGAATGCAGATTCGTCGGATCCCTCGAGCACCGAGAACAGTACCGGCATCATTTCCTTCGTTGCGACTCTGCCGTTCAAGTCTTTCTCGACCACGACAAGCTGCTGAGCGACGGGCAAACCGACCGGGATCACCATCCTTCCGCCGGCCTTGAGCTGGTTGATCAGCGGAGGCGGAATAAGGTCCGGCGCCGCCGTCACCATCACTTTGTCGAACGGTGCGTGCTTCGGCCAGCCGGCATAGCCGTTGCCCACGCGAACTGCGACGTTGGTATAGCCCTGTCGTTTCAGCCGCCGCACTGCTCGTTGCGCGAGTTCGTCGATGATTTCGACGCTGTACACCCTGCCGGCCAGCTCGGCGAGCACTGCGGACTGATAACCGAGGCCAGTACCGATTTCGAGAACCATGTCGTCAGGCTCTAGCTCGAGCAGGTCTGTCATCACCGCAACCATCAACGGTTGCGAGATTGTCTTATCGAAACCAATCGGAATTGGCCGGTTCAGGTAAGCGTAAGATTGGACCTCGGCCGGCACGAACTCGTGTCGCGGCACCTTGGCCATTGCCCTGAGGACTCGCTCGTCCAACGCAGTCTTGCCAAGCTCGGCAGCGATGTGTTCGGCTATCGCCCTGATTGTCGCAACCATCTCTCGTCGTTGTTCCTCAAAAAATTTAGCGTTCATAAAACGCCAGCCTTGGCCCAACGCTCATCGGGCCCGCCTGCGCCGAGGATCGCGGCTCGTTTCGCGCGGTGGCACCGGCTCCGAAGCGGCGGCAAGCCCCGCAACTCAGCTTCGAGTCGGCGCGTCAACTCCACCAAACCGTGTTGGGTGCTCTTCGGAGGTGGCTGTCGTGTCGGCGCGATCACCTGGACTGGATTGCGGACCCCCTGTCGTTTCCGCGACAGGCTGTTGGGATTCGCTATTCTTCTCGGCTAGGTCGGCGAGCCGCAGCCAGACTTCGGACATTTTAATAAGACTGACCCTCGTCTCAGGGTCCCAACTTCTTCGCGCTATCTCGGCGCAGTGCGCAGCATGTAGCCGATACGCCGCTACCTTTTCGCTGCCGGACATCCAATCCCCATACGTC
>Ga0318533_10001822_pt1 | contig 10913 bp, 5 predicted proteins | sample GRESIP053b4f27_FD_203675 | JGI IMG/M metagenome (GOLD analysis project Ga0318533, IMG submission 203675) | Tropical soil microbial communities from Luquillo Experimental Forest, Puerto Rico - GRE.SIPMG.053b4f27 | ecosystem: Environmental > Terrestrial > Soil > Tropical forest > Bulk soil...
CCAGCGGCCGGGTACCGCCAAGGGATTCGTCTTCTTAAGCCTCGAAGATGAAACGGGAATTGCCAACGTGATCATCACGCCCCAGCTCTTCGAACGGGACCACGGCGTTGTTGTACATCATTCTTTTCTGCTTATCCGAGGCGTGTTGCAAAACCAGGATGGCGCGGTTTCCGTGAAAGCTGGAATCATCGAGCCCTTTCCGCTCCTCGATGCCGAAATCGGTTCGCATGACTTCCACTGAATCCGCCCGGGAGCTACCTCACTCCCAGCCACCGCCAAGGGCCTGATAGAGCTGGACCAAAGCGTTCAATTCGTTTCCCTGGGCCTGTGCCAGGGCCAGTTCTGCGGAAAAGGAATTCGTTTCGTTCGTCAGGACTTCGAGATAGTCGGTGGAGCCGGCTTTGAAACGCAGCTCCGAAAGTCGCGCCGCATCCCGAGCCGACTCCACAAGGTTCTGCTGCTGGATCCGGAACTCACGGTTCTTGCGATAAGCGACGAGAGCGTTCGAGACATCGCGAAAAGCGCCCTGAATCGCCTGCTGGTAGGTCAACAGCAACTGTTCGTGCTGCGCCTCGGCCAGGCGAACGCCCGACTTGAGCCGCCCGCCTTCGAAGATCGGCTGTGTCAGTGTTCCCGCCAATGTCCAGAGGCCCGCTGGTCCTGTGAACAGATTTGTCAGCGAAGCGCTTTCGTATCCCGCGTTCGCGGTCAACGAGATTTGCGGAAAGTAAGCCGACCTCGCCACGCCGATCTGCGCATTGGCGGCAACCAGGTTTTGCTCCGCTTCCCGAATGTCCGGGCGCCTTTCGAGAAGGGCCGACGGAAGCCCGACGGGAACCTCGGGCGTGTGCGGTTGCTCGGTGAGCTTCAGGCCGCGGGGAATGTCGTCCGGATTCCGTCCGAGGAGAATGCTGATGGCGTTCTCCTGCTGCGCGATCTGCCGCTCGAGGTCGGGCACTTCCGATGCGGCCGTGTACACCAGTTGCTCCGACTGCCGGACGTCCAGCAGGGTGTTGATTCCGTGTTGCTCGAGCGTTTTGGTCAATTCGAGCGAGTCCTGCCGGGAGCTCAAGGTACGCCTCGATATCTCCAACTGGAGATCCAGCTGCCGGAGCAAAAAGTAGGAAGTAGCCACGTTGGCGACCAAGGTGGCCATCACTTCTTTTTGCGCCCACTCGTTGGCGAGCAGCGTCGCACGCGCCGCTTCCGTCGCCCTCCGGTAACGGCCCCAGAAGTCCAGGTTCCAGGCGGCGGAGGCCGAAACCTGTCCCTGCGTGAGCTCGTAGGCCGGAATCGGTCCGACCGCAGGGTTGCGAACGCTGGTAATGTTGCCGCCCACGCCTAACGAAGGAAGCTGGTCTGCGCGTGTGATCCCGAGCTGCGCCTGGGCTTCGAGAACTCTGGCTGCCGCAATGCGGACGTCGTAATTGTTCTCGAGAGCCGTGCGGATAAGCCCCTGGAGTTCCTTGTCCTCGAAAACTTCCCACCATTTCTCGTCGGCGAGCGATGCGCTCGCGGCATTGGTGTCCGGGCTCGCTGACGCTGCGGGCGCGTTCGCGCCTCGATAGGCGGTCGGAACCGTAACCGCAGGCCGTTTGTAGTCGGGCCCAACGGTGCACGCTTCGAGGCAAGACAAAGCCACCGAGAGCAGCAAGGCCTGAAGAAACACTGAACGCAGGCGCATCGTCGTCTTAGTCTCCGTTGCGCTCTTCGAGAGCATAGGCGGGGGTTCCGGCTGGAACTTCCGGAAAGTGCTTACGCGTCGTCCGGAAGAAGGAAAAGCGGTCCAGCACTTTTTCCTGGAATTCCTCAAGGTACAGGTAAATCGCCGGCGTGACGAAAAGAGTCACGAACTGCGACACAACCAGGCCGCCGATCACGACCAGGCCCAGCGGCCGCCGCGATGAACCGTCGGCACCATAACCAAGAGCGATGGGAAGGGCCCCGAGCAAGGCAGCCATGGTGGTCATCATGATCGGGCGGAATCGCTCCATGCTGGCGTCGTGAATGGCCTGATCATCCTTTATCCCTTGCCGGACCCGCTGTTCGGCAAAGTCCACGATCATGATTCCGTTCTTCTTCACGATGCCCATAAGCATGAACATGCCGATATAGGCGTACAGCGACGCTTCCTCCCGGAACAGCCACAAGGTGAACAATCCCCCGAGCAGCGCCACGGGCAACGAGGAAAGAACCGTAAGCGGATGCAAGTAGCTCTCATAGAGAATCGCGAGAATCACATACATCACAAACACCGCCACCAGCATGAGGACGGCTAAGTCGGTAACCGTGTTCTGAAACACGAGCGCCTCGCCCTGCAGCGATCCTTGAACGCCGGGAGGCAAAATATGCTTGGCTGCCGCGTCCACAAACTGAGTTGCCGGGCCAATGGAATAGCCAGGTTTCAGGTTAAAGAACATGGTTACGCTGGTGAACTGATTAATGTGATTCACCGCCTGAGGACCGATTACTGGATGCGCGCTCGTGACCGCGTTCAGAGGAATCATTCGCTGGCCATCGTCGCTCTTGATGTAGAGTTTGCCGAGATCCTCGGGGCCCGCGCGCTGGTCATCGGCCACTTCCAGAATCACTTGGTACTGATCTGTGGATTTCTTGATTAGATAGCTGTAATTCTGCGAATACGCGTCGTGTAACAGCGTCACAATCCGCGTCTCAGAAACGCCGTAAAGCTTTGCCTGATCCCGCAGGATATCCACCTGCAGATTCGGAGTGTGATTGTAGAGGTCAGAATTCACAAACAGAAATCCCGGATACTCGTGCATCTTTGCCATCAGCTTGCCGGCCGTGTCATACACTTCACCCGGATCGATTCCCGAAAGCGCGAAGGCAAATTGACCCTGCGCGTTGGCGGTGGCGCCCGTGCTTATTTCAAGCGCTGGGTTCGGCTGCAAAAATGCGACCGCACCAGGAATCGTGCCCGCGATTCCGCCCATCAACTCGCCCGCCACTTGCTGGATCGGCGGACGCTGCGACGGAGGCTTCAAAAATGCGATCAGGAATGCCTGGTTCGATCCAAGAAATCCGCTGTTTCCGCTCATCGTGAAAGTGCTGCGCACGGCCGGATTCGCCCTCAGGATCTTTTCCGCTTGCGTTTGATAAGCGTGCATTTGGTCAGGCGACGTGCCCTCCTGCGCGACCAAGACTCCGCGGACAAAGGAACTGTCTCCCACCGGCAGGAACGCTTTGGGCACAACATAGAACAGGTAGCCCGTTCCTAAGAGGCAGAGAACCCAGGCCACTGCGGAAATCCACCGATAACGCAAGAAGAACCAGAGGTACCGCCCATACACGCCAAGCACGCGGTGTTCGATGCCGCCGATTACGCGCTCCACCCACGTTTTCTTTGCACTTGTGCCGCGATTGCTCAGCAACCTCGACGTCATCAGCGGTGTCAGGGTCAGCGAAACGATTCCACTTGCCAGAATCGAAATCACGATGGTGATCGAGAACTCGCGGAAGATACGCCCCATCAAGCCGCCCATAAACACCAGCGGGATGAACACGGCGGCCAGCGAAAGGGTCATCGCCAAAATCGTAAAGCTAATTTCCTTGGCCGACTGAAGGGTGGCATCAAGCGCGTTTCGGCCTTCCTCCATCAGCCGCACGGTGTTCTCGAGAAATACGATGGCATCATCGACCAGGAAGCCGATGGCAAGCGTGAGCGCCATCAAGGAGAGGTTGTCGAGGCTGTAACCGAGGAGGCCCATAGCGACGAATGTCAACAGCAACGACAGCGGCAGCGCCACCGCGGGAATCAATGTATCCGTGGCTCGCCCAAGGAAGACGAAGATCACCATTACGACCAGAACAAAGGCGATATAGAGGGTGGTCTGCACATCCTTAATGCTGTTGACGATGGTCTGCGAGCGGTCGTAGGCTGTGAAAAGCATGACAGAACTGGGAAGTTGCGCTTGAATCGACGGCAACACGTCGCGGACCGACTTGGCCACCTCGACCGCATTTACCCCCGCCCGACGAAAGACACCGATGAAGACGTTTGCCCCCGGCTGAGGGTAGCCACGGATCCAGACACGCATGTCAATGCGTTCGTCTTGCACTCCTTGCTTGGCGGCTGCCACGTCCCTCAAGTAAACCGGAGCGCCGTTGTTCTGTCCGACAATCAGGCTGTTGTATTGATCTGCAGTCATCAGCTGTCCTTGTGGTTGCAACAAGAAGCTGCGATGCGGACCGTCGAATTGCCCGGCTCCGGTATAGGCGGTGCCGTTTTTGACGGCATTGGTCAGATCTTCCAGCGTGATATTGCGGATCGCCATCGTCGATGGATCCGCTTTGATGCGCACCGCCGATTGTGTTCCGAAAATAGAGACCTGGCTCACTCCTGGCAGAATGCTGATCCGCTCGCCGATCTGCGTGTTGGCGTAGTCGTAAAGCTGACCCTCCGTCACTGGGTCGCTCACGATGGCGATGTACATGATCGGCTGATCGTTGGGGTTGGTTTTCGTAAACGTGGGAGGACTGGGAAGATCGACCGGCAACTGCCCTTGCGCCCGGGTGATGGCGGCCTGAACGTCTGTCGCCGCACCGTCGAGGCTCTTGGAAAGAGCAAACTGCAGCACAAAGCTCGAATGGCCCTGTCCATTGTTCGAGGTCACCATCTCGAGCCCAGGGATTTGCATGAACTGGCGTTCCAGCGGCGTGGCCACATTGTTGGCCATCGTTTCCGGAGTCGCGCCTGGATAATTCACCTGCACCTGAATCACCGGGTAGTCGATAGCCGGCAGGTCGCTAACAGGAAGACGGGTATAAGCAAACACGCCAAACAGAAGGACCGAGACGGTCAAAGCCACCGTCATGACCGGGCGCTTGATGAAGAGTTCTGAGATGTTCAAGACGCGCTCCTCCCGGCTGAATCTTGTTTACCGTCCCCATTCGCCGCGGGCGCTGTCACAGGTGCACCGGAGCCAACGTGCACTTTGCCTCCTGGCCGGACTAATAGCTGTCCCGAGACAACGACACGCTCCCCGGCCGCCAGGCCGCTGGTAATCACCACATCATTGCCTTGACGCTGACCCAAAGTAACCGGTCGAAGCTCCGCGGTGTCGTCGCCTTTGACGACATACACGAAGGGTCCCTTCTGGCTGATCTGGGTGGCCTGGCTCGGAACCAGCACCGTGCCTTTTTCCACGTCCAGCACAAGTCGCACGTTCACAAACTGCCCGGGCCAGAAATGGCGGTCGCCGTTCGGAATCGTCGCGCGCAGATTGACCGTTCCCGTAGCGTTCTGCACCGCGTTGTCCAGAAACTCTACCCTTCCAGGCCGCGCCGTTGTTTCCGAATCCGCGGGGATCCGCACCAGCGCCGTCAACATCCCGCGGCTCATCTTTTTCTGTACTTCGGGAAGATCGCGCTCGGTTACGGTGAAGGTTGCGTAGATGGGGTCGAGGCGCTGAATGGAAAGGAGCGACGTGGTGTTGGCCTGCACAACATTCCCGACGTCTACCAGGCGTGCCCCGGCGCGGCCATCGATCGGCGAGTGAATGTAGCAGTAATCCAGGTTGATCTGCGCCGCTTCAACGGCGGCCTGCGCCGCTTCCACCTGCGCCTGGTTCACATCGACGGTATTCTTTTTCGTGTCGTAGTCCTGTTTGGAAATCGCGCGTGAACCGACGAGCTCTTCGTCACGCGCGAACTGGATCTTCGCCAATTCGAGCGCGGCCTTCGCCTGCGCCAGACTGGCCGCGGCCGCGTCAAGCTGCGCCTTGAAGGGCCTCGGATCAATAACAAAAAGCAGCTGACCCTTCTTGAGGTTTTCCCCGTCCTGGAAATGCCGCTCGGTGATTCGTCCCGCGACCTGCGGCATGACGCTCACGGATTCAAAAGCGAAGTTTCGGCCGATTTCGTCGAGGTACCGCGGCACGTCTTGCGCGGTTGCTTTCGCCACCGTAACCAGGGGCGGCGGCAAGGTCGCCGAACTGTCCGCGCGAGCGGCACCCCGGTTGCACGAAGCGGGAATCGAAAGCAGTGGCAGCAGCAAAATCAGGCGGAATACACCGACCACTTCGGCCGCCCTCGGCTCCGTCGTGTGATTCATTGGCCCCATTTCCCCCGACTCCTCCTAGGAAGCTTCGCCGTTCTCCTGAATGCCTACGCCTCCTACCCAGTAGTCGCTTGGGCGATCGCAAAATCGACAACGCGCCCCAATCGCGGACATCTTGCTGTCTTTCGTCACGCCGCGCCCGCGTAATCTTCCGCCCGGCGACTTCCGAGGTTCGCACTGGAATCGCGGCGGGATGGGCTGGAGTCCCTGAGGTAACAGTTTCTTTCCTTCTTCGTATCTCTTGCGTGAATACGCCTGGAGCGCTTGAACCGTTTCGTAATTTTTCGCGCCCTGCCGAAGGAGCGTCTTGTCCTCCGACGAAAGGATGGCGCTCGCTCGACGCGGCTCCGTTGGACCCGCAAGCGAAGTAAGGCCCCGGGTTTTTTGCCTTCATCCCGGGATTATGATTCGATGCCAAGTTCGCTCGGAAGGGTACCCGCGTGGCGTCTTGTGCTTTGTACACTTTAGACTCGAGCCGCACAGCGCCGGCCCGATCCGTCAAACGTCAGCCGCCGCTCACTGCCGGCAGAATAGAAATCTGCGCATCCGCAGGAAGGGGAGTCGCGAATCCGCCTGTGAAGCGGGCATTTTCCACGCCCACGAAAACGTTGATGTGCTCGCGAAGCTCGCCGGTCTCGGTCACCAGACGGTCGCGGACGGCCGGACACTCTCGGTAGAGCGCTTCGAAAGCTTCGCGCAATGTGGCGGGGGAAGACTTGATTTCGACCCGCTCGAATCCGCGGCAGTAGATTCGCAGCGGTCCCGGAATGTGGATCGTGACCGGCACGGCTAGCGTTTGCCTCGTTTTGACTTTTTTCTGCCGGCCTTTCGTTTCGCCTGCGCGGATACCGGGCTCCTTCTGGCCGTTCGCGGCTCGCCCACAACAACTGCCTTTACGCAAACCACGGGAGGCAGGCCGCCTAGAATCATCTTCCAGTTCCTGCCCTCGTCGATCGAGCTGAACAGTTCACCACTGCGAGTCCCAAAATAAATTCCCGCGGGATCGAGTGCGTCGGTGGTCATGGCATCACGCAGAACCGTTTCATACGCCCCCTTTTGCGGCAGACCACGCGTCAGCGGTTCCCAAGATGCGCCGCTATTCCTGGTTCGATAGACGCGCAACCTGCCGTCGGGCGTACACCGGAACTCACCCGACTCGATCGGAAGGATGTAAACACAGTCGGGATCGACCGGATGCATCAGCATGGCAAAACCGAAATCGCTTGGCAGGCCGTTCGAGATGCTCTCCCAGGAGTCCCCGTAATTGTCGGAGCGGTACAACCCGGAATGATTCTGCAGGAAGAGTCTCCCGGGCCGCGTCGCGTGAAGCACCATCTTGTGGACGCATTGTCCGAACTCCGGATACTTTTCCGGCTGAAACTCGACGCGAATGCCGCGGTTACGCGCTTGCCATGTGCCTCCCCGGTCTTCGGACCGGTACACTCCACCCGCCGAAATGGCCACGTACATCCGCTCTGCTGTCGTCGGATCCAGAAGAATGGTGTGGAGAGCGAGCCCGCCATTTCCCGGCATCCAGCGCGGACGGTGGGGATGCTGGAACAGGCTGCGAACGAGCGACCAAGTCTCTCCGGCGTCGTGCGACTCAAAAAGCGCTGCGGGCTCCACGCCGCAATACAGGGTCTCCGGCTCGCTTGGCCGGCCGAGGCAGATCTGCCAGATATTCTTGAGCGAGGTTCCGCAATCGGGCGGAAATTTGACATTGGCTTCTGGCGGATTTGTCCACGTCTTTCCGAAGTCGTCACTGGAGCGCAAGAACGTTCCCCAGTAGCTGGACGTCGAAGCCCACAGACGATGCCTCCCCACACGCCCGTCGTAAGCAAGGGAATAAATGGCCTGGCCGTGGAAGTATGGCCCTGTGACTTCCCAGCGGGACCGCGTCGCGGAGGCGCGCAGCAAAAACGCTCCCTTCATCGTACCCACGAGCAGGAGAACGTCGCCGTCCTTTACGGCAAGGTGACGCATTCCGCGAAATACCATCGTCAGCGGCCCTCTGGCCTCGCTCGAAGTGCCCGCGGCCGCAACCGATGCGGACTGGACGGCCTCGAGTGCGGCCTGCACCTCGCTGGCGCGTTGATAGCGCAGCTGTGGCTCTTTGGCCAAGCACCGCTGCACGATCGCCCACAGACCGCCCGGTATCCATGAGGGCAACGGCGGGGCCATTTCGCGCAAAATCGCCGAACTGGTCTCGAACGCCGTGCGCCCCCGAAAAGGCAACTGGCCGGACGCGGCTTCGTAGAGAACCACACCGAGCGCCCAGATGTCGCTGCGGTGGTCCGCTTCCTCGCCACGCAGTACTTCCGGTGACATGTAAGGAAGCGTGCCGGTCAGGCCGCCCGTGCTCTCGACGAGCGTCTCGCTGTCGGTTCCGAGGGAATCGATCGTTCGCGCCGATTGCTCGAAAATCCCGGTGGGCAGGCGCCTCGCCAAGCCGAAATCAAGAACCTTCACGAGGCCTTCGGGCGTCACCATTACATTCGAGCTTTTCAGGTCTCGGTGCACGATGTTCCGGCCGTGAGAATGCGCGAGTGCGCGAGCGACCTGCACTCCGTAACGCAACACCGACTCGACCGGCAGGCTGCCCTTTGCGATCAGCCGGCTCAACGGCTCGCCCTCAATCAATTCCATGACAATGTAGAGTTCGCCGCTCGCTTCGCCAACCTGGTGAATGGTGCATATGTTCGGATGGCTTAGCGCCGAAGCCGCGCGCGCTTCATCGAGAAGAAACTCCTTGGCGGACTTTTCGGCGACCGTTCGCGACGTCAAGAGCTTTATCGCAATGTCGCGGTGCAGAACTTCGTCGCGCGCGCGATAAACCACACCCATCCCGCCTTCTCCAACCTTCGACACGATGCGGTAGTGGCCAAGCAAGTCACCGAGCATACGATTCGCCCCAGGCAGCAAGCCTATTGCACCGCGGTCGGCACGGTCAATCGGCGCTCCCGAGTACAAGATTCGATCAGCGCCTTCCGCGCTACACTTCCGACGTCATTTTGTTTTTTTTTCGCGCTGACGGAGGGATGAGAGACCTAGGTGTAGGAATGAATTCCTGGTCTTTCGGCTCGCTGGGATCGCAAGGCCTGGCCTACTTGGCGCACCACCGTTTCGCGGGAAAAGGGCTTCTGCAGGAAAAACGCTTCTTCGAGAAATCCGCGATCACCTTCACTCTGTTCCAGATAACCCGTCATGTAGATGATCTTTAGATTCGGCAATAGACTCTTCAGCCGCATACCGAGTTCTGACCCGCGCATTTTTGGCATCACGATATCCGTTAGCAGGACTTCAATCGATCCGCCGAGCCGCTCCGCCGTGTCGAGCGCTTCTCTTCCATCCTGCGCCGTCAGAACGCTGTAACCGGCCGCAGTCAGGAATTCGCACGCTAGTTCCCGCACTTCCTTTTCATCTTCGACGACCAGCACTATTTTCCTGCGACCAGCCGATGTCCGGCTTTCCCTTGCGGTGTCGCTGAACTCGTCCTCCGTGCGCCCCTCGGTCCTTGGCAGATAGAGTTCGAACCGGCTGCCCTTTCCCGGTTCCGATTCCACCCAGATGAAGCCTCCGCTTTGCTTCACGACTCCATAAACCATCGCGAGCCCGAGCCCCGTTCCTTTGCCCGGCTCTTTGGTCGTGAAAAAAGGCTCGAAAATGCGCGCCTTGGTGGCTGCATCCATTCCGTGTCCGGTGTCGGTAACGCTCACGAGGACGTACCGGCCGGGCTCAAGGGATGGCCGAACCATCGCATATTCCGTGTCCACGACCACGTTCTCGGTCTCGATGGTCAACTTGCCTCCAAGGGGCATGGCGTCCCCCGCGTTGACGGTCAAATTCAAAAGTGCCTGTTCGAGCTGCCCCGGGTCCGCCTTTACGAGCCCCGGCGAATCGCCCAGTTGAAGGCTCAGCTCGATGTCCTCCCGGACCAAACGTCTCAGGAGCTTCCCCATATCGGGGATCAGCACATTGATGTCGACGACCTTGCCCTGGAGCACCTGCCTGCGGCTAAAGGCCAGCAACTGGCGCGTCAAGGAAGCCGCCCGGTCGGCCGTTTTCTGGATCTGCTGAGAGTGACTGTAAAGAGCTTCGCCGGGTGCGAGACGATCGAGCATCAGCTCACTGTGACCCCTGATGACCGTCAGCAGGTTGTTAAAGTCGTGGGCTACTCCACCTGCCAAGCGTCCCAACGCTTCCATCTTTTGTGCCTGGCGGAGCTGTTCCTCGAGTTGCTTCCTCTGAGCCTCGTTCCTTTGCAGGGTAGCGCGCATGGCCTCAAACGCCCGGGTCAACCGCGAAACCTCATCGCGCCCGGCCGCCTTCAGGGGATAGCTGAAATCACCCCGCTCGAGCGCCTGGACTCCTTGGGCGAGAGAAGCGATTGGCCGTGTGATCGTATCCGCGATAAGGAAAATCAGCGCTCCCCCCGCGAATATCGCGAGTAACCCAAGTCCGAACAGCAGGCGATTGAGCCTTTCGAGATAGGCCGCTACCTCGTTGTAGGACTTCAGAACCGTCAGGGTGGTGCTCGGGAACATTCCGGGCGTCAGTTCAATGGCGTTGCCGAAATACCGCTCGCCGCCGAGGTCCAACTGTCTCAGAGAGGGGTGAGCGCGTATTCGCCTTAGGAATTCCGTCTCCTTCAAGGCCGGGAGCGTGCTGATGGTGATTTCCTCCCCATATCGGAAAACAACGTCGCTCGACACCATCTTTCCAAGATCACGCGCGACTTGCCCGTCGATCTGTCGTCCTACCACGACATAGCCTTGCAGATTTTCCTTCTCCCAGACGTCCTCATAGAACGGTTGCACTACGATTTGATACAGAT
>Ga0318533_10001825_pt1 | contig 10905 bp, 10 predicted proteins | sample GRESIP053b4f27_FD_203675 | JGI IMG/M metagenome (GOLD analysis project Ga0318533, IMG submission 203675) | Tropical soil microbial communities from Luquillo Experimental Forest, Puerto Rico - GRE.SIPMG.053b4f27 | ecosystem: Environmental > Terrestrial > Soil > Tropical forest > Bulk soil...
TGAGCTTGGATCGACCATACCGCACAAGGGGGCGGATGACTTAGATAATGCGGCCGGAGCGCAAGCGAGAGTGGCCGACGCAAGAAGCTATCCCGCGCGCCCCTTCGTTGCGGTGAGCGCGGCCATCCTGCGCGAAGGAAAATTCCTGCTGGTGCGCCGCGCCCAGCCGCCCGCGCGCGGACTCTACAGCCTGCCCGGCGGGGTGGTGGAGCTGGGCGAGACGCTAAGCGACGCGCTCGTTCGCGAGATTGCCGAGGAAACCGCGCTGCGCATCGAGCCGGTTGCGCTTGCGGGCTTCCGCGAGGTGATTGTGCGCGACGGCGATGATCGCGTGGAGCGTCATTTCATCATTCTGTGCTTTGCCGCGCGTTGGCTTGCCGGCGAGCCCGTTCTCAACGAGGAGCTCAGCGAAGCGCGCTGGATCACGCCGCCAGATCTGTCGGGTCTGCCGACCACGCCCGGTCTCGCCGAGATCGTGGCGGCCGCGTTCGAGCGGCTGGAGCAGGCAAGGTGAAGGGGTCTGCGGCGCCTTGTTTCCGTCGCGTTGGAAGGGCAACATTGCGGCCTCTCCAACCAATCGGCGCAGAGCAGCCCGGCCCATGCTACGTCGCGCTTTATTGCTGATCTCGATTGCGCTCATTGCGGCAGGCGGCCCGGCGCGCGCCGAGAGCGTGGCCGCACCCTTCGACGGCAGCCTCCAGCGCCTCGCCGAGATTCTCGGCGCACTGCACTATCTGCGCGGCCTCTGCGGCGCCAACGAGGGGCAGAAATGGCGAACCGAGATGCAGTCCCTGGTCGATGCCGAAGCGCCAAGCGGCGATCGCCGTGCCCGCATGATTGCAAGCTTCAATCGCGGCTACTTCGGCTACCAGCAGAGCTACCGCACCTGCACGCCAGCGGCCGATCTCGTCATTCGCCGTTACCTGGAAGAAGGCTCAAAGCTCATTCGTGACGTGACTGCGCGCTACGCCAATTAGCCCGGCTGCCACCCTTACGCCGGCGGAAGAATATCAATGGAATTGCCGTATTCGCCGGCGCTCGAATAGGTCACGCTCATGTTGCGGTAATGCTTGGCGGTGCTGGCGACGTTGCCGGCCCATTTGCGCCCAGAACCGAAAGCGACGAACCAGACCGGCAGATCAGGCTTGCCTGCTCGCCGGCGCAGCGCATCCATGTCGTCGGGCGCCCCAGCGCCGCGCTCAACGATCACGCCGAAGACGTTGGGATGGGCCACGTACGACGCCGCGCCATGCTCCACCAGCAACGGGTTCTTGGCGATCACTTTGAGGCCATAGCTGGCCGCAAGCTCGATCGCGCCGATTACGTCCTTGACCGAGTAGGCATCGGGATTGTCGAGCTCGACATACGCGAAGCCCTGTCGCTTGCGGCGTTCGTACTGCTCGCGCAAATTCTTCTCCCAGCCCGGCCCGCGCGGATCTATCTGGCCTTCGTTGTACTGCGCCGCCGTGTCAGATGTTTTGAGATATGGGCCATACCGACCGGTGTTCTTTTCATCGAACAGATTGCAGTAGGCGATGCTGATGCCACGCTTGGCCGGCTCGCTGGTGTCGTAGGAAACCTCGATGATTTCCCCGTCGCGTGCAGGGCCCGATGTCGAGCTGCCGATCAGGTACCGCAGCCTCCTGCCGGTGAGCTCATTGGCCGCGGTCGGCAAGCCAGGAAGCGGCGCGGGCGCAGTGAACGTTACAGTTTTGACGCGGCGCGGATAGTTGGAGGGAAGTGCCCGGTCGATCCCGGAATCGTTCTCATCCTCCTCCAGCCCGCGCGCTGCGCGCGGCATGCGGCGATAAACCCGGCCCGCCCAACCATCCCGATCGATTGCCGTCTCCGGTCGCTCCGGCGCGAGCGCGCCCGGCGCGATCGGCCTCCAGTTGTCGGGCCAGAGTCCGGTGGTGATGGCCGCGCCCGCGAAGGCGCTGATCAGGAGTTTGAGCGCGAATATGCCCGTCGGCAGGAACGAGGCCGCCTGCCGCTGTGCGTAGACTGAGCGTCGCACCAGCAAGAAGGGACGCTGGAACGGTCTCGCCGGGTGCTGCAACCGCACCGCGACCGGTTTCCGCGCAACGGCCGCGGGCGCACGAACCGCAACGGCGCATGCCGCCATGAAAGGCCCCCAACACGAAGCCGCCTTTGCCCGGACGGCTACGTCCCGCAATCCGCAGAGGTCGAGCGCGGCCCTTCCCCAAGGACACAAGTTGCGCTCGCTCCCGACTTCGCGAGAATGATCCCCGAGAATTTAAAGTTTAGTGTATTGATAAATAAGGAAAAAGGGTGGCCTGTCCGAGACCATTGAGAGGCCCCCCGGCTCCCCCTGGAGCAAAGCGCATGCAAGATCAACGCGTTTTGCGCAATTAACCGTTCCTTCATTTGCGCCTAGGCGCGCTTAGCCACCATGTTAAATTGCCACATATCGGGCCTGGTCAGGGAGCCGGCCACGGAACGATACGGGAATGGCCAGGCCGATGATCGAGCCTTCAGAGGGGCAGGCTCCCGACCACGAACAAAAGCGGGTGGCGCTCGCCTACCTCCACGAGGCTTGGCTGGAAGCTCGCATCGACGGCATCGATGGCGATTGCCTCGCCCAGGCATGTCTGTTTGCCGCGTTCGCGGAATTCGTCTCTACCTACGGCGAGGAGCCGGTCGCACAATTTGCCGAAGGCCTTGCCTTTCGCATCCGCAAGGGTGAGTTTTCGGTGCTCCTGACCAGATCGTAGCGTTCGCAATCCAAGCCTTGTGACACCCTCGCCGCCAGCTTACGTTTGCCCATGACGTCTGGCACATTGTGATCATGAAGGCAGCGCTGCTTCACGACCGCAGCGTCGTCAAGGTCGCCGGCGACGATGCGCGCAAGTTCCTCAACGGTCTCATTACAAATGACACCGGCAAAGTGGATCCGGTGCATGCGGCGTTCGCAGCACTGCTGACGCCGCAAGGCAAGATCATCGCAGATTTCATCGTGGCCGAAGCCCAAGCCGCCGACGGCGGTGGCTTCTTTCTCGATTGCCCCCGCGTGCTCGCACCCACGTTGGTCCAGCGGCTCAATTTCTATAAATTGCGCGCCAGAGTCCTGATCGAGGATTTATCCGAAATACTCGCCGTGATGGCGATCTGGGACGGCTCACCCGGGAATGGTCGATACGGGCTGTGCTATGGCGATCCGCGGCTCCCTGAGCTTGGCAGCCGCTGCATGCTGCCGCCGCACCGCGTACCCGAGGCAACGGCCAGCCTCGGCGCCGAGCCCTGCGACGCATCCGGCTACGAGGTGCACCGCATCGCGCTCGCGATCCCCCGCGGCGGGCTCGATTTCATTTATGGAGATGCCTTCCCGCACGAGACGGACATGGATCAACTCGGCGGCATCGATTTCGCCAAGGGTTGCTTCGTCGGCCAGGAGGTGGTTTCGCGCATCGAGCATCGCGGCACGGCGCGCACCCGGGTGGTGGCGGTGCGGTTCGACCATTTCGCGCCGGAGGCCGGCACGCCCGTGAGCGCGGGTCAGAAACAGGTCGGCACGCTGGGCTCGAGCGCGCAAGGCTGCGGCCTTGCGATGCTACGCCTCGACCGTGTGACTGACGCGCTCGCCGCAGGGGAGCAGCTCACCGCAGGGGGTATCGAGCTCCACGCAGTAAAGCCCGCTTGGGCGCGCTTTGCATTTCCCGGCGCTGCAGAGGCTGCACCATGAGCGTTCCCCTCCTCCATGCCGATGGGCTCTACCGTTGCCCGTGGCCGAAGCTCGATCCGCTCTACGTGCGCTATCACGACGAGGAATGGGGCGTGCCGGAATATGACGACCGCGCACTCTATGAAAAACTCATTCTTGACGGCTTCCAGGCTGGCCTTTCCTGGATCACCATATTGCGCAAACGCGAGAATTTTCGTGATGCTTTCGACGGTTTCGACCCTGTCAAGATCGCGCGCTACACGCCGCGCAAGGTCGAGCAGCTCATGGGAAATTCCGGCATCGTGCGCAACCGGATGAAGATCGAAGGCGCGATCCTGTCCGCCCGCGCATATCTCGACGTGATGGAGAACGGAGAGGGGTTTTCGCAACTGCTTTGGCGCTTTGTCGGTGGCAAGCCCAAAGTAAACAATTTCCGCTCGACCTCGCAGGTGCCGGCTGAGACTGCTGTCTCGCGGAAAATCTCGAAGGAACTCGCAAGCCGCGGCTTCAAGTTCTGTGGCCCGACCATCGTGTATGCTTTCATGCAGGCTGTGGGCATGGTCAACGACCACGTGGTGAGATGTCACCGGCATGCGGCTCTGGCCAAGCTCGCTTGATGCCTGCTGCGCCGCGCCGTGCCGTTCGCTCGCATGCGTTCCGCGCCTGGCAGCGCATGTTGTCGGGACGCAGGCTTGATCTGCTCGACCCCTCCCCGCTCGACATCGAGATCGAGGACATCGCCCACGGCCTCGCCCGCGTCGCGCGCTGGAATGGCCAAACGGAGGGCGCGCATATTTTCTCGGTCGCCCAGCATTCGTTGCTCGCGGAGATGATCGCGCGCCAGCGCGTCTCGCTCGACCGCAGTCGGCGCCTGGCGATCCTTCTGCACGATGCCCCCGAATACGTGATCGGGGATATGATATCGCCGTTCAAAGCCGTCATCGGGGACGCCTACAAGAGTGTGGAAACACGGCTGCTGGCGGCGATCCATGTGCGCTTTGGCCTGCCGGCTGTGCTGCCCGCAGATCTCCTGAGCCTGATCAAGACCAGCGATCGATCCGCCGCCTATCTTGAGGCGACACGGCTCGCCGGATTTTCCACAAGCGAGGCGCGTCGTTTCTTCGGTCCGGCGCCGAAATTCTCTGCCGTCATCGAGCGGAACTATCTTACGCCGTGGCCAGCCAACGTCGCCCAGGTGCGCTATCTCGAATGCTTCCAGAAGGTTGCACAACCGCCATAGCGTTGGCCCAGCAAGCCTGCCCGGTCCAAGCTGCCGCTCCTGGCTGTCGCTCCTGGCTGTCGCTCCTGGCTGTCGCTCCTGGCGTTTCCAGGCGGGCTTCTTTCCCCTATATACGCGCTGTCGAATCGCCACCGGCATGAACGGTTTGCAGGAGCGCAATGATCCACGTCTGCTCGCTTGCCCGGTTGCATGACACGGTCCATCAGACCGGCGCGCTTCACATCGTTACGATGCTCAAGGACACGGACCGGGTCGAGCGGCCGGACCATATCCTGGAGAGCAACCACCTTATCCTCGGGATGGATGACATCACGAGCGAGATGGACGGATACGTCACTCCGTGCGAGGAGCACGTAGGAAGGCTTCTGAGCTTCGTGCGCGGCTGGGACCGCGCCAAGCCGCTGGTGATGCACTGTTATGCCGGAATCAGCCGCTCGACCGCGGGAGCCTATGTTGCGGCGTGCGCCCTCAATGCCGAACGCAGCGAGCTCACGATCGCTCGGGAGCTTCGCGGTGCCTCGACAACGGCCACACCCAACGCGCGCCTCGTATCTCTTGCCGATCGCATGCTCGGTCGTGACGGCCGCATGGTCGCGGCCATCGAGTCGATCGGGCGTGGTATCGTGGCCTACGAGGCGGAGCCTTTCCGGCTCGATCTGCAATAACGCCTCGGTTCTCGTTTCGCTTAACAGCTGCACAGCTGCACCGCGCCTGCCTTCGCCTGCCCAATCGCCTGGACAGCGTCGCGCCTGCCGCCTGGGGCTTCGATGGAACTTTTCTTCCTCCTGATCGGGTTGCTGCTGCTTGCATTCCCGATCATCGCGGTCGTTGCGCTCGCGAAATCGACTGGTCTGGCAGCACGCCTGTTTCGGGTCGAGGCGCGACTTGCGGCGATCGAGCGCGCAATTGGCGCGCCACTGTCGGGCGCGACCAGCCCGGCGACCGAAGCTCCGCCCGGGCCGGCGCCTTCTCAGGCCCCTTCCACTGCTGCAGCGGAACCTGCCCCCGCCGCGGAGCCTCGCCCGGGAATGGACAGGCCGGAGCCGGGTGGGCTCGCTGCTTTGCCGCCGCCAGTTGCCGTGCCCGTCAAGCGACCTGCAATAACCCTCGAGGAACGCCTCGGCACGCAATGGGCCGTGTGGGTAGGCGGCCTTGCGCTCGCGCTCGGGGGCATCTTTCTCGTGCGCTATTCCATCGCGCAGGGGCTGCTCGGCCCACACGTCCGAGTGGCTCTGGCCGCGCTGTTGGCGGGAACGCTCATCATCGCCGGAGAATGGGCGCGACGGACCGAGCGGCTTGCGCAACTTCCGGGCCTGCCGAGCGCCAACATCCCGGCCATACTGACGGCGGCCGGAACGTCCGTAGCCTATGCGGACATCTACGCCGCCGACGCACTGTATGGCTTCCTGTCCCCGGGAATGGCCTTCATTCTGCTGGGAATTGTCGCGCTGGCGACGCTCGTAGCCGCATTGTTGCATGGACCTGCGCTTGCAGGCTTTGGCCTGATCGGGGCCTATGTCACACCGCTTCTCATTGCATCCGCGCGACCCGACTACTGGGCGCTCTACATCTATCTTGCCGTCGTTACCGGCACGGCCTTTGTGCTTGCTCGGCTGCGCATGTGGCGGTGGCTTGCGATCACGGCAATCGCATTGAGTGCCGTATGGACATTGCCTGGCGTTGGGAGCGCAGGCGTTGACGCATTGGGCGCCCACAACTTCCATGTTGTCGCAGGCTTTGTGCTCGCTGCGATCCTGATTGTCGAGGGGCTGCTGCTCGGCCCGGATGCACAGCCAGGGCGCATCGACTCTGTGTCATCGGCCGCTTTAAGCGCCTATCTGTTCGTCGCTGCTTGCCTGGTGTTTGCGAGCAGGCACGATCCGGCGGCACTCGGCGCCTTCGCAGCGCTTATCGTGGCGACCGTCGCGGTCGCATGGCGCTCAGAAGCCGCCGCCGGGGCACTGATCACGGCTGCACCGCTTGCCGTGCTGGTGATCGCGCGCTGGGCGCTCGATCTTGATCTCGTGCATCTCGTGGCACCGTCCGGCCCGGTGGCGGGAGCGGTGCCGGAGCGATCGGTTGCTGCGATCGTTCCGATACTTTGGAGCGCATCCGCGGTGTTTACTCCGATCGCGATGCTTGCGGCCCTCTACTACAGGATCGCAGGTTTTGCGGTCTCGATCCCCTTCTCGGGCATTGCGCTCCTCCTTGCCGCATTATTTGCCATGGCGACTGAAACGCTGGGCAGGCGCCCGCCGCGGCCCGGGCTCGCCGCAGCGGGCGCGGTGTTTGCCGCGGGCGCCATCGCCGCGCTGGCGTTTTCGCTCACCATGGCACTGGAACGAGGGTGGCTTACCGTGGGACTCGCGCTCATGGTGCCGGGCATTGCCTGGGTATCGGAAAAGCACCCCTTGCCGGCGTTGCGACTGCTCGCCGCCGCCGTCGGGGCTCTTGTCCTTGCCCGCATCGCATGGGAACCGCGTATTGTCGGTCGCGATGTGGGCACCACGCCCATCTTCAATTGGCTGCTTTACGGCTACGGCATTCCGGCAGCGGCTTTTTGGTCCGCCGGCTATTTCCTTCGCCGGCGGGCCGATGATGTTCCCGCGCGCCTGATCGATTGGGGCGCGATCCTGCTGACCGTGCTGCTCGTCTTTCTCGAGATCCGCCATTTCATCAATGGAGGCGATGTTTATCGCGCGAATTCCGGACTTGCCGAAATCGCGCTGCAGGTCTCGATCGGTCTGGCTATGGTCATTGGGCTCGAACGGCTGCGCCTGCGCACCAACAGTATAGTGCATGACATCGGGGCGCGCGTGATCGCCGCCCTTGCACTGGCAGCAATTGTGTTCGGGCTTGCCCTTGCAGAGAATCCCCTGTTCACGGGCGAGCCGGTTGGTGGCCGATACGTCAACTTGATCCTGCTCGCCTACGGCCTGCCGGCGATATTGGCCGCAGGGCTCGCGTTGGTTTCGAGAGGTATCCGCCCGCAGCCATACAGCTCCGTGGCGGCAGTGGCCGCGGTCGCGCTGGCCCTCGGCTATCTGTCGCTGGAAGTGAGAACATTCTTTCACGGTGAGGTGCTTACGCGCGGCCCGCTGACCCAGGCCGAGCAGTACACCTATTCCGTCGTCTGGCTCGCATTCGGCGTGACGCTGCTGGCGGCGGGGGTGCGCCTGCGCTCACAGGCGCTAAGACTTGCCTCCGCGGCCGTTGTGACCCTTGCCGTGCTCAAGGTCTTTCTGGTCGATATGCAGGGGCTTACCGGCCTCTATCAGGCGCTGTCTTTCATCGGGCTTGGGATCGTACTGCTCGGCATCGGCTGGCTTTACCAGCGCTTGCTGTTCCCCCAACGCGCCGAAGGCTACCCTTCCACCTGACATGCAACGCGGCGCTAAGAGCAGCTACTTGCGCTCCTGTCCCGCAGATGACGCTGCCTCGGGCCTCGGCGGCTCCAGCAATTGCGGATGCGGGCCCAATCCCGCAACGCTCATGCGGCGGGTGAAATCGCAGTAGGCAACCATCCCCAGTCCGGATACCGAGCCGCGGAAGCTGTGCTCGCCGGTGCGATTGAGATTGAAGCACGGCTCGAATGACAGGCCCTTGAGCGAAGCGCAGATTGCTTCGCCTTTGACCCGCAGAGTTCCCGGGGGCAGCCAGACGGAACGCATCGGTCCGGATCCATTCGTCTGAATCGTGCCGATCACCGAGCCGTCAGCGTAAATTCGCCCAAGACCGCGCGAGCCATCGACGCAATTGAAGGCGAAGAGCTTGCCCGTCACGAAGCGCTTTGCGGCTTCCGCATTCATGCTTTGAGCGTGAGCCGCGCCTGTCGCGAGCAGGAGCACAAAGAGTGCGGCGAACCTCGCGATCATAACTATTCCCCCTAAGATACCGTCCGCGCCGGTTTCGGAACGACCTTTTAACCATGCGAATCGGGCACAAGCATGCCCGAGCTTGGTCAGAAAACCCTGAACATTTCTCAACCTACCCTGATCTCGCCCCGATAGTCTGCGCGGTGCCTTTCAAGCGAATTGTCCCAGAAGCGCGATGCTGCGCACGAAGTCGGCAAAGCCATGCCGCCGGCCAGCCCACACGCCGCCAATTTCCCGCCACAGCGATTTCATCGGCGGCATCGCCGTCCCATGGCTGTAACCTGAAAGCCACATCCGGAAAGAATTGCAGTTGCGGCCCAGCCGACGGCACCTGCCCATGGAAGCTCCTACGGGCTTGAACCGCTGAGCTTCTTGTCATCACAGTTGGGGGCTGGCGGTAAAGCCCTCAAATCCAATTCTGTGTCAGCTCTGCAGTTAAAGGCTTTTTGCAACCGACTGAGTCGTTTCGGGATCACTCCACTCCGGCGCATCGCCTCCGTCACCCCAGGCGCGCGGTCGATAGAAGATATGAACGCCGAGCCTGTACATCTTCTTCATCTCTCGCACCCAGCCTGGATGTACATAGGTGGCATGATAGTGCGTCGCCTTGCCGACTTCCGGCAGCCAAAGCTTACCATCGAGCATTTCAGCTGCGATCTTCTTGGCCCTTTCCCACATGTCCGGCTCGCGGATGACGTCGCGAATTCCGTCGCAGGCGAACGTGAACTGGCACGCGAGATGGCGATGTGAATTCTGGTAGACCACTCCGCAGACCGAGTTCGGGTACTTGCCGGAGAATGCGCGATTGAGGACTACCTGGGCAACGGCGACCTGTCCCAACGCAGTCTCTCCACGTGCTTCGAAATAGACCGCCTCGGCCAGGCACTTCTCGGCCTTCGCGCGGCTCTTCTCGTCAAGGTTGAGGCGCTCAGCCGGTGACATCGGCCTCTGGTCCTCGCCCGTCACCTGGCCTTTGGGCGCTACCGTCTCACCACCCCTGCCAGATTCTTCCTTGCCTGCCGGATCGAAGAAGATCGGAGGCAGTTCGGCCCGCTCGACAGGTGCATCGAGGAGCCCGTCCCCGTCATGCTCCAACCTGTCGGGAGGCAGCGATGCGAGCTTAAAGGTAGCTTCCCCGGAGACACTGGCTGCCCGGCTCAGCGGATCGGCCGCGACCACGCCATCTCTGTGGTCCGCGCTGTTGAAGTCCTCGAATTGCGGCGCTTCGCCCGGCGCCCACGGCTCGAGCGAAGCCAGCTTTTGTCCCAGAGCATCGACCTCGAAATACAGTCGGGATGCACGCAAAGCCGGATCCATATCGACGGTTGCAGGGTTCGTCGCGGGCCGACGGCGGGCTTCCCCGGCTGTTCCTGCCGCCGTACCATCGCTGTCCTGACCCGGCGCGGCGAGCACCGGATAAGCCGCGCTCGAGTCTTGCGGCGAGACATTCGCGACGCGGTATTCGCCCCCGCTTCCCGGCGAATATCCGCGGATCTCGGCGGCCGCGGTTGTCGACTCGTCTACCGGCTCCGCTGGAGCGTTGGGCATGACAGGCGCCAAGGTCTGCCGCCCGACGTTCTCGTGTTCCGAAGCGGCAGCTTGAACCACACGTGACGGCGCACCCTCCGATGCACCCTGCGAAGGCAACCTCGAATCGTCCCTCTTCATAACGATGAGGCGGTCACCCTTGTGCGAGACCGCAAAGTCGCCCTTTCGGCTGCGATCAACCATGGACTCGCGGTATTGACGATCGGGACGCTCCCCGCTTGCGCGGCCTGGAATCGCGTCTGTCAGCTCGCCGCCGTTGGGATCAAACCCGGCCAATGTATAACCCAATGACAACGGCACGGCCGCACCGACCGGCTGCGGAAAGCTGATCCTCTGCTCATGATTAGTGCCGAAGGGGCGGGCCAGAGCGGCCCGTTGCGACTGCTGGGTAAGCGGGGACGGGATTGCAGCCTGCCCCGCCAGGTCCTGGTAGCCGAGCTTGCTCGGCAGCACCAGCAACAAGAAGATGCTGAAGCCGAAGGGGGCGCGCAGGCCACCCTTCGGCCCTCCGTGTGACGCAAGCATCAGCAGCTGACCCCCAGCCCCAAACGCAACTGCAT
>Ga0318533_10001826_pt1 | contig 10905 bp, 9 predicted proteins | sample GRESIP053b4f27_FD_203675 | JGI IMG/M metagenome (GOLD analysis project Ga0318533, IMG submission 203675) | Tropical soil microbial communities from Luquillo Experimental Forest, Puerto Rico - GRE.SIPMG.053b4f27 | ecosystem: Environmental > Terrestrial > Soil > Tropical forest > Bulk soil...
CCGCTCCTCGACATCCCGCAGTATCACCTCGTAGCCCGCGCGCGCAAACACATGAGCGATCCCGTTGCCCATCGTCCCCGCGCCCAGCACTGCCACCGTCCTGATCGATTCAATCGACACGCCTCAACCCTCCGCCACCTTGCGGCGCGAAGCCGCGACACTGAAGACGATGCCTCCCACGATTCCTCGAGTCGCCGACAACCCCAGCAGAGATGGCATCCTCGCCTAGGCCATTAGGGCGAACCAAGACCCGCTCGCCGAAGCCGGGGCCGAACAGGAAAGACCGCAAACACCAACACACTAAGGAATCCCCCACAAGCACGATCTCAATCGGTCTTTTCGGAGTTCGACATTATCCGTGAGGGTTTGTGCCTCCACGACACAGCGCCCTTCCGGTGGTCCACTTCTCGACCACGAATTATATAGCTCGCGCGATTATTCCGTGTCGGATTCGATTCGCACGTCCGGCTTGTCGGCGTAACAGGAGCCGACTACGCGATCTCTCGCCGGGAGCCCTGAACCCCTCTTTCATGCAATGCCAGCCACGCCGCGAGCGTCGCATACTTTTCATCCTGCGACCACGGCGGGCCCAACCCGCGTCCAAGTTCCGTGAGCCGTCTCAACAGCGTGCCCTCACTTAGGCACAACGCCTCCGCGCCACACCCAAGCAAACCCCTCTCTCTCACGCGTAACTCTTTCAATCCACGCTTTCTGCCCGCAAAGCTCAGCGCTTCCCGGAACAGCTCCCCGTCCGCCGTATGGATCAGCGTGTGAGCCGCCAGTATCTTCTCAAGATCGGGCAAGGCCCGGCCCGAAGCGACCAAAAGTCCAAAACGACTCAGCCGGTACTCCGCCTCGCCCAGTTTCGACTGGACTTCCGCTACGGCGCTTGAGGCCAAACGCGCGGCTTCCGCCCTCACCTCGGAAATAAACTTGCGGCCGTCGGGCAACGGCATTTTCTCCGCGGTGTGGTATGGTTGCCGGAAAGAGTAATTGAAGGTTTTCACCAGATGCACGCGTTGGCGGCTCAAGACCACGGGTTGGCCCTTTTCGAGGCCCACGGCGACGAGCGCCGCCCAACCCGAATGAGCGCGAAATCCTACCGCGGCACTTTTCATTGGAGCCTCCCGGTAGGGGAAAAGAAAAAACTAAGCGTGTAGGCTGTCGTGGACATTGTCAAGAAGTCAAGAAGTCCCCTCCGCCGTCTATCGTGACGGTTTGGCGCTCGGGCCGCCGCGCTCGCAGGGGCGTCACTCCGGCGGCCTCCCTTCGACCACCTCTCGCACGATTTCCCGCGCCCGCTCGGCGTCCACCGGCAAAACGTATAACTGCTCCCGCTCGCCGCTGCGCTCCATCCGGCACGGAATCCCGTTCTCATGCAGCGCTGCCACCAGAAAATGGCCAGGCTCTCTCCCGTCGGCGTGCCACACGTTTACCGTCGCGTCTTCGGGAAACCAATCCCCGCCCTCACCCGCGCTCGGGGGACCGGGAATGTCTTCGCCCGGTGAAGGCGTCAGCGTCTCCGGCAGCTTGTGAATCGTGTCCGGGTTCCGCTCTGCCGGCAGCCCCTTGAGTGCGCCCGCTCCCACATCGCCGACGTCGTCCGCGCCATAAGCCTCTTTCACGGCAGTTTCCGCGCGTTCGAACATCGAGAAAGGGACCCCCAGTTCATACGCCGGAAAATTTCTCAGGTTGAAGAGGTGATCGCCGCGGAAAACGGTATTGTGCGGAATTTCTGCTTCATCCAGCACCGAACAAAGCTCCGCGTGCACCCGCGGATCATCCCCCTTCCAGAACGAGCAAAACGGATCCTCGTTCGGGTCGCCGGGCTGTGCTCGCTGCCGCGGCTCCAACCCTTCCTGCGGAAGTTCCCAAACCAGGTCCACGTCGCAATCCGCGCACTGGGTGAATCCCGGCCGATACTCCGCTTTGCATTGCGGACAAAACATTCCCTCGCCCCCGCCGAGCCTCCTTTTGCTTGCCATCAAACTTCCCGCGATGCCCGAGAGTATACGAAAGCGCTGTGTCATGCTAGCGCCCGCCAGTTCCTGCGGGCGGAATTACTGCCACGGCAAAAGGCGCTTCGTTCGAGCGGCAACTTACCTGTGGCGCGACTCACCGGTCAGAACCCGGGACTGCGAGAGTCACAGCAACATATTGCAGCCAAAGGGGTTATCGCTCTCTACCTGCCCGCTTCGTGGCCTCCCACCGCTGCGTCTTTTCCACCACCTGACTCGTATTCAAGATAGTATGAGCACACAAGCGTGCACCTTAACTGCTTCGAGGACTCCGGTCCTATTCGCTGGGCTCATGACGGACGACACCCAATCGCTTGCCGATGGACTCCGCCGCCGCGATCCGGACCTCCTCGATCGCCTGATCGAGCGATACCAGCAGCGCCTCTACCGCTATCTTCTGTTCCTCACCGGCAATACAGCGCTCGCCGAAGATCTTTTTCAGGAAACCTGGATTCGTGTCCTCGAACGCGGTCAGCAGTACAACGCCAAGTCCAGGTTCGAATCGTGGCTCTTCGCCATCGCGCGCAATCTCGTCATCGATGTTTCGCGCCGCAAGAAAATTGCCAGCCTCGAACAGCTTGGCGATTCCGAGTCCGGCCAGCCGTTCGACCCTGCCGACGAACAAAGCGTTTCTCCACTGCAACTCCTGGTTTCGCGCGAGAACCAGCAGACCGTGCAGTTCTCGCTCCTGAAAATCCCGGCCTATTACCGCGAAGTGCTCCTCCTGCGGTTTCACGAGGAGCTCAGCCTCGAGGAGATCTCGGCGGTTCTCGCGACGCCTATTTCTACGGTAAAGTCGCGGCTATATCGCGGCCTGACCGCTCTCAAATCCGCTTTGCCGGGAGGTGCCACATGAACGAAAACCCGCACCGCCGCGCCCGGCAGCTCTTTGCGAAGCTTCTGGTCGAAGGGCTCACCTCCGCCGACCAGACCTGGCTCCACGCCCATCTGCAGCAGTGTGACGCCTGCTCCCGCGAAGCAGCTTCGACCCGTGAACTTCTAAGTGCCTTTCGCAGTGTGCCCGTCGCCGTGCCTTCAGACCTCACGGCGCGTACGCAAATGCGCCTTCGCCTGCGTGCTCAACAAACCGCGCAAGCCTCTGACAGCAACATTACGCTCTGGGTCATCACCGCGGCCAGCTGGTTGCTCGGCGTTTTCAGCGCACCCCTTGTCTGGCGCGGATTCGCCTGGGTCGGCACGCACTTGAATCTGCCGAAGCCCGTACTGGAGTTGGGCTTCGTTCTCTGGTGGGCGGTTCCCGCGTTGATTGCGGTCACGGCTGTCATTCACCAGAAGGCCGTCGGTGGCAGCGTTGCCGTCCGGAGCTCCAACAACAAGCCAGGGGGCGGCTTGTAGACCTGGGCTTCCGCCCAGGACGAGAAGCGCCCCTGAGGAATTCATCGTGCTGATCTCGAATCGAGGAAACCATGTCTGAGTCATTCAACGAACGCCTCCGCTTGATCCGCTTCCGCCGCAAGCGCGAGCGCTCCACTTTCCGCGAAGAGCTGCGCATCATCCCGAAATGGCTTGTCTGGCTCTGCATCGCGCTCTACATCGTTGCTCTCATCATCGGCCTGGCAATCAATCTCCACAACTTCCAAACGGGAGATCCCATCTTCCCCGACGAGAGCGTCCGACAGAGCCCGTTTTTGTCCTGTTTCTATCTCGTGATCATGATCACGCTGATGGCCATAACCCTCTCTGGCGTCCTTTTCATGCTTGGCTATGTTTATCGCGACGCCAAGCGCCGCGCCATGAACGCCGGGCTCTGGACCCTTCTGGTTCTTATCCTCTCGCCCGCTTACCTCTTCATCGGCTTGATCATCTATCTGCTCGTTCGCGAGCCGCTTCCCTACCAATGTCCGCAATGCGCTGCCACCGTCTCCGCGCGCTTCAATTTCTGTCCCAATTGCAAATACAACCTTCATCCGGCCTGTCCGCAGTGCCAGCGCGAAGTCTCCGATAGCGACAAGTTCTGCCCCTACTGCTCGACTGAACTAACTCACGCCTCGAAGCCTTCTCCCGACCTTGTCTCCGGCGCGAATCAGCAGGTGTAGGCGTCGGGCTGTCGCCCGGCCTCCCCGCATCTCCGGCTGCTCCCCCCGTTCGACTGGTGCTAGACTGACTCATCGCGCTTGCAAGGAGGTGTTGCATGCGCAGGACGTTTCTCCTCTTCCTTTGTTTCGCTGGACTCTTCTTTGCTCCCCTGCCCGTTCACTCCCAGTCCGACAATCGCACCGTCACCGTCTCGGGAGACGTATTGTCCGCCGAAGGCAATCACCGCATTGAGGGTGCCTTGGTCAGCGTTACCGACTCCGCCGGCAACCAGATTCTGCAGGAGTACAGCAACAGCGCCGGCATTTTCCGTTTTGTCGGCCTTCGCCGTGCACAGTACATCCTGAAGGTTTCAGCGGAAGGTTATCAGCCCACCGAACTGCACGTGGACCTGAGCTTCTCCTCCGACCGCGGAATCGCCCTGTACCTCAAGTCCCTGCAGAACGATGGTGCATCCTCAGCCCCAGGCGTTGCCGTTTCTTCCCATGAACTTTCCTTGCCCCCGGCTGTGCGCGACTCGCTCGCTTCCGGCCGCCAGGCGCTCTACGCCCGCAACAACCCTTCCGACGCTTTGAAGCATTTCGATCAGGCCTTGAAGAAATCACCCGGCTGCAACGAGGCAAAATACGAATCCGGTATCGCCTATCTGAAACTGCAAAAGACCTCCGACGCCATGAGCAACTTTCGACAGGCGCTCAAGCTGAGCAATGGCAAGTTCGGCGACGCGGACATTGCCCTCGGCACGCTGCTTATCGATGCGGGTCAACCCGAGGACGGCGAGAAAGCCTTACGCGAGGGCATCGCGCTCAGTCCCGGCTCCTGGATGGGTTTCTACGAGGTCGGCAAGCTCGAGGTTCGCAAAGGCGATCTTGCCGAGGCCGAGACCAGCGCCGTGATTCCACGAGCCCCGCCGCGGCTCGCGCCAAGCAGGTTCGCGAGGAAGTCCAGTCTCGGCTTGCTCAACCTACTCCTCAATCCGTGCCTTCCCCGCACGAAGATCCCTAGATTGCGCTGCCGCTACCCTGGCGTTCTTGCAAATTCCGACTCGGCTTCTACTTGAGATGTACAGCTAATCCTTTCCGTGAGAACCGCTTACAGGCTGAGAAACACTTTAGCCTTTCTTGAGCGAACCGCTTCTTTGTGCCCGCATCTCAGGTCATTGAGGCGGTGTGTCCACGCCCTGGTCTCACAGCCTGAATTCCTCGGGTGTCCAAAAACTGTTTCTCAATCTCTTTCGGGAGGAAATTCATGAAAGTGCTGCTAAAGTCTGTCGCGGTGTTGTCACTTGCCTCAGTGCTTCCCGCTCTGAGCTCCGCGCAACACTACACACAAAAGAACCTGGTCTCCGATATCCCTCAACCCAGTAACGCAGACGGTTCGGCTGTTGTGCTTGATCCGAATCTGAAAAACCCCTGGGGAATCACGCGCAGCTCCACTAGTCCCTGGTGGATCAGCAACAATAACTCGGGCACGTCCACGCTCTACTTCGTCGATAGCAATGGCAACGTGATGCCGGCCACTTTTTTCCCTGACCCGCCGGGCAGTACGTTCGACAATTTTGTGATTGTTCCGCCCCCGGGTTTCACGCCCGGCGCCGCCGCCACTCCCACCGGCATCGTCTTCAACGGCAGCCCCAGCGATTTTATTCTGGATAAAGGCACACCGCCGGGCAACCCAGCCGTTTTCATCTTTGCCACAGAAGACGGCACGATCTCCGGGTGGAATCCGATGGACAATATCCCTGCCGGCGGCAAGCCCCCTTCGATTAACGTCGTCCTCGAGGTCGACAACTCCGGCAACGGCTCACCAAATGGCGCGGTCTACAAAGGCGCGACCACTGCTGACATCGATGGTGTTCGCTATCTCTATGTCACCAACTTCCGTAGAGCCCGCGTCGAGGTTTACGACAGCAGTTTCCACCGCGTTCATTTCGGCGAAGAGGCGTTCGAAGATGAATCCATCCCCGAGGGATTTGCCCCCTTTAACATACAGAACATCGGGGGCAGCTTGTTTGTCACTTATGCCAAGCAGGACGCAGCCAGGCACGATGACGTGAAGGGCGACGGAAACGGCTATGTCGACATCTATAGCCCGGGCGGAAAACTCGAAGGCCGGCTGCAGCACGGACTCTGGATGAACTCTCCCTGGGGCGTGGTGTGGACCCCTCGCGATTTCGGCGAGTTCAGCAACACCATTCTCGTCGGCAACTTTGGCAGCGGTTGGATCGCCGCTTTCAACGGCTTCACCCACAAGTTTATTGATTTCATAAAGAATCCCGACAATACACGCGTCACCATTCCTGGCCTGTGGTCGCTGACCTTTGGCAACGGTGCCAGTGCGGGTCCCGCTACGACTCTGTTCTTCAGCGCGGGCATCAATGACGAAAGTGACGGCCTGTTCGGCACGCTCACGCCCGTCCAGGCCGAGCAGGACGGCGACGAGCAATAGTTGCCGTCTTTCTGGAGATACCTGCCCTGGTCCCGCGGTGAATGACCCCTCAGGCACCGCGGGAACAATCTCCAGCAGTTTCCCCCGCCGCTAGCATCTGCCACGAAAGTGCTTGCCTACTGAACGACGAGCTGCACCGTTGCGCTCCTGGTCGCCCCGCCGCTGGTTCCTCTGATCCTCAAGCTGAAAGTCCCGGTTGCGGTTGAACTGTTCGTGGTTATCGTCATCGTGGATGTTCCCTGGCCCGTCACGGAGCTAGGGCTGAAGCTGACACCCGAATTAGACGGCAACCCGCGGACCCTGAACGCCACCGCTCCGTTGAAGCCATTGATCGCCGCCTCGGTGACCGTGTAGGAAGTGCCGTTCCCTCGTGTGACCGTCCGCGAAGACGGAGAGGCTGAAATGGAGAAAGAACTCACAATCAAAGTCATGGTCGTTGAGTGCGAGAGACTTGGGTTGCTGCTGGTTCCGGTAATCGTCAGCGTGTAGGTCCCGGTCGGCGTGCTCGAACTTGTGGTTACGCTCATAGTGCTGTTCCCCGAGCCGCCGCTGATCGGATTCGTACTGAATGTGGCGTTGGCGCCCGAGGGTAGACCGCTCACGCTCAAACTCACACTGCCGGTAAAGCCTCCCGAGGCAGTCATCGTCGCCGAGTAACTAGTCCCATTGCCCGCCGCGACGTTCTGCGAGGAGGGCGAGGCCGACAACGCGAAATTTCCGCCAGCGGCGGTGGTCACGGTCAGGCTGACGGAGGTTGTATGCGTCAAACTGCCCGAGGTCCCCGTCACTGTGACCGTACCCGTCCCGGTGGTCGCTGTGCCACTCGCCGTGAATGTAAGCGTACTCGTGCTCGTCGCCGGATTCGGGCTGAACGTCGCCGTCACTCCACTCGGCAAGCCGGACGCCGACAGATTCACGCTGCCGGTGAAGCCATTCGAACGAGTAATGGCAATCGTGCTCGTCCCGTTGCCGCCCCGCGTCACCGTCAGGCTGCTTGGAGACGCGGATAAGCTGAAGTTCGTCACCATGAGCGGGATGCTGGTGGAGTGCGTCAAGCTGCCGGAAGTTCCTGTAACGGTGACTGTCATGGTTCCAGTAGCGGCACTGCTGCTCGCCGTGAATGTCACCGTGCTTGTGCCGGTCGCTGGATTCGGGCTGAACCCAGCCGTCACGCCGCTCGGCAGGCCCGAGGCGGAGAGGCTCACGCTGCCCGTGAACCCATTCGACGGAGTAATCGTAATCGTACTCGTCACGTTACCGCCCGGAGTCACCGTCACGCTGCTTGGAGACGCGGATAGGCTAAAGTTCGAGCCTCCTGCAAGTTGGGTGATCAGGCCGCTCCTGTTCGGGCTGCCCCAGCCAGTCGCCAAATCGTAGCCAGTGGTTGGCGAGAAGCCGTTGCTCCCGGCGATGATGTCATGGAAATCGCTGGCGTAACTCGAACCTGCACCGATTGAATAAAGACTTGGGTTGATGAAGCCCACGGTCTTATTGCCGTTGGCGACGGACTGTTGATTCACCAAGGCCAGGTAACCCGCCCACATCGGCGCGGCGAAACTGGTTCCGCCATAATTGTTAGCCGTGCAGGGAGACTGGTCCGCGCAGACATAAAAGGTAAAATTCGCGTTCGCCGAAACGTCCGGCCCGTTGCGAAGAGTCTTCGAACAGCTCGCGCAGCCGCTCGCTGCGTTCGTCTGCCAGGAAGGAATCGCATACCTATCCGGCGAAACGCCCCCGCCACCGTCCACCCAGGCGGTTTCTGAACTCCATGGTCCGCCCGCGCTGCTTGTCGTTAAGTCCGTTCCGCCCACCGACGTGAGATACACATCATCCGCCGGGTAGATCGAGGAACTCGAGTTCCACGCGCCGCTGTCGCCCGCCGCTTGGAACAGATTCTGTCCCTGTGCTGCGAATTCCTGGAAGTACGGGTTGTCAACGTTCGGATCCGCGGGAGTCCACGTCCAGGAAGAGCTCAATTGCGCATTCAGCGGACTGGCCGTAGCCATGGCGTTAAAAATGGCGGCATCGCTCGACCCCACATACACCACAAGGCTCGACAGGCCGGGGGCCATTCCGAGCGCCTGGGTCATGTCGAGCGTCTGCTCGGTATCGTCACACGCAGGATAAACGCAGCTGGTGCTGGTTCCATCTGTAGACAACAGCTTGACGGGCACATTGTTCGTCTGATGTGCGTTCGCGTAATAAGTGTTCAAGTCGGCCAAATCGGTTCCGTAATACTCCAGGAGTCCAAGCGACTGGCCCGCCCCAGAAAGGGCCGTTCCACCGTAGTAGGCTGCCCTCATGTCGCTGCCCAAAAAAGAGGCCGAAGGTCCAGAACCCGTCGTAGCGCTCGGTTTCGAGTTCGGGTTTCTACGTTGGAGTCCCGCTGGATGGGGGATCGAATAGTTGTCCAGTCCCACGATGTGCCATAGAGGGAATGGCAGGTCGACGGTGGGCTCGCGATCCGGGGCATAAAAAGTTCGGTTTGCGGTGGGATGCATAAAGAGGCCCATGGTGACGTGGAACGCCTTCTCGATGCTCGCGACCGTCCCGGTCACGTCCACATTCCGGCGATTGCGCGATGTACCGACCACCGTCAGACCGTTTGCTTCCGCGAAACGAATCACCGCGTCGTAGTCTTCCTGACTCGGGCCATATCTCGCTGTGAACTCTTCCACGGTAAGGTACTGCCGGTAAGACACGCTGGATGGATCATAGAGTTCCTTCAGGAACTGTTCGAGCGCCGCTTGGTTACGCAGCGGCAGAACTAGCACCAGGCGCATGGTCTCGGTCGGCGAGAGGCGGCCGACCAAACGCGCTCGGCCGTCCTGAACCACGTCCCTCGTATGACGCGTCAACGAGGATTGCGTTTGTCCGTAGGCGAATTGCACTGCAACGAGAAAGGCCATCAGGCAGACGAACACGGAAGCGAAACCCACTTTTCGCAACATGGATGTCTCCTTTCGAACAAACTCGAGCCGAGGCCAGCGCGAGGACGATCCTCATTAACGGCCCAAAGCCGTGCCGGGGCAGCGTTCCCGTCAGGGCGACAAGCGACGCGCCCCTCTTCGAGGACTCGCAACCGACCGGTTCTTTGACACCACAGGTTCCAAGGCACTACCGACGCATTGATACGTCTTCTTACCCCAAGGGATGCGGGAAATCAACGTTGCCTTAGGTCAGTTTTCGGACAGGTCGCCCGCTAAGGGGGCAAAGCGCGTACCAGCAGCCCGGGAACCCGATGTGTTCGCACGCCTGGGAGTGCGAAAGATTCAGCTCGTTACCCTCGGTTATCGTCAGGCGAACATTTATTCCGGTACCGCACCTGGTTCGCTCGTCGGCGACTACCCGGCTGCATTACAGGAACCGTACTCGTTGTTTTCCTCCCTGTGGGGGCTTCGCAGGACTGTTGAAGCGGCTTCTAGCAGCGAGGCGGGTTCGATCGGCCCCATCAGACTTCCACCCTTCGGGAGAAGGGTGCACGCGATTCTAATCTCGGTGAATAAGAGACTAGCCCGCGCGAAGTGTCCGCGCACCTTGGCCACTGGCGGGCATTTCCTTACGCTTTGCTTTCGCGCGCGGTTACTCTTAATCTCGTTCAACCGCTAGCGCCACGGCGTTCCCCCCACCGAGACACAGCGCCGCAATCCCTCGTTTCAAATTGCGCCGCGCGAGCTCATACAGCAGTGTCACGAGGATGCGCGCTCCCGACGCGCCGATCGGGTGTCCCAGCGCCACCGCGCCACCGTTCACATTCACCTTCTCGGGATTCAGCCGCAACTGTCTCGTCACCGCGATCGCCGCAACCGAGAACGCTTCGTTCAATTCCACGAGGTCCACATCCTTTTCGCGGTCCCAGCCCGTCTTCTTCAGAAGCTTCTCCACAGCATCCACCGGGGCCATCATCACCCACTTTGGCTCCACGCCGCTCACGGTCCCCGCGACGATCCGCGCCATCGGTGATTTGCCCAGCTTCGCCGCAACGCGTTCACTCGTCACCACCAGGGCGGCTGCTCCGTCGTTGGTGCCCGGCGCGTTTCCCGCGGTCACCGTCCCGTCCTTCTTGAACGCTGGCTTCAGCTTGCCGAGCGCTTCGACGGTCGTGTCTTCGCGTGGCGATTCGTCGTACTTGATTACCAGCGCTTCTCCCTTTCGATGCGGCACTTCGATTGGCAGAATCTGGGATTCAACGAAACACGACTTCCGAGCGCGAATGGCTTTCTGATGGCTTTCGAACGCGAACTTGTCCTGCTCCTCGCGCGTGATTGCGTATTTCTCGGCCACCAGTTCTCCCGTCATGCCCATGTGGAAATTCTCGTAGGCGTCCCACAGCCCGTCCCAGATCATGGAGTCGACCACCTTCTGGTCGCCAATGCGGTACCCG
>Ga0318533_10001829_pt1 | contig 10903 bp, 6 predicted proteins | sample GRESIP053b4f27_FD_203675 | JGI IMG/M metagenome (GOLD analysis project Ga0318533, IMG submission 203675) | Tropical soil microbial communities from Luquillo Experimental Forest, Puerto Rico - GRE.SIPMG.053b4f27 | ecosystem: Environmental > Terrestrial > Soil > Tropical forest > Bulk soil...
CGGGCGCTGCGCAATACGCTCGGAGTGGTGGCGCCGCTGATTGTGGGATATTTCGTCGGGATGCCGCGCGGCGGGCTGGCGATGGCCAGCGGCGCGCTGAACGTCTCCTATTCGGACGGGAGCGATCCTTACGAGCGACGTGCGAAGAGGATGCTGGCCTCGACGGCGTGGTGTTCTGCCGCGGTCTTGCTGGGAGGGCTGACGGCGCACAGCAATCCGGCAGCGGTGCTGACAGCGGCGGCGTGGGCGTTTATTGCGGGAATGCTGGTAGCGTTGGGCGGCACGGCGGCGGACGTCGGAGTGATCAGCACCGTCGTGCTCGTCGTGTACGCCGCGCAACCGCTGACGCCGCGTCAAGCGGTGCAGGCTGCGGGCCTGGCGCTCTGCGGCGGACTGCTGCAAACCCTGCTTTCGGTCGCTTTGTGGCCGGTGCAGAGATACGATCCGGAGCGGCGCGCCTTGGGCGCGCTTTTCTCGGAGTTGGCCAGGATCGCGACGCATCCAGCCGACGCGACTTCGGCTCCGCTGGGGACGCGAGAAATCGCGCTGGCGCACGACGCAGTCGTGAATTTGGCGACGAACATGTCGCTGGCCGCGCTGCGCTACAGGTCGCTGCTGTCGCAGGCGGAGCGAATCCGGCTGAGTTTGCTGACGCTGGCACGGCTGCGGCACCGCTTGACGCGGGAAGATGCTTTTCATCCGGCGATTGCTGCGCTCGATCAGTTTCGCCAGAACGCGGGACACCTGCTGGAAGCGGTTGCGCAAAGCTTGTTCAGCGGAAAAGAGCCGGGCCTGGCTGCGGACCGGCTGGCGCTCGGCATGGCTCTGGCGCAAAAGCTGACCGTCGACGATGCGAGCGCGACGCTGACATTTTCCACTGCGGTCTGGCGCGACATGAAATTTCAGGCCGACGCGCTCGGCGGGCAATTGCGGGCGGCACTGGAGTTGGCGCAAAACGCGACACCGCGAGGCGAAGAAGCGTTTGAGAAGCGCGAAGCAGCGAACCCGTTGTGGCTGCGGTTTGCCGGGCGCCTGGCGACGCTGCGCGCGAATTTGACCATGGACTCGGTTGTATTCCGGCACGCGTTGCGGTTGATGGCGTGCGTCGCGGCGGGCGACGGGTTCGGGAGGGTGCTGCATCCCTACCGCGCCTATTGGGTGCCGATGACGGTGGTGCTGGTGCTGAAGCCGGAGTTTGCCGTGACCTTCAGCCGCGGCGTGTTGCGCATTGCAGGTACTTTGATCGGACTGCTGCTGGCCACGGCGCTCTTTCACTTCCTGCCGATCCATACGGCGACCGAGATTGCGCTGATTGGGTTGTTTACCTTCCTGGCGCGCTGGGTGGGCCCGGCGAACTACGGAATTTTCGCTGTGACCATCAGCGCGCTGGTGGTGGCGCTGATTTCCATCACCGGCATTGCCCCGAAAGAAGTGATCCACGCCCGCGCCGTGAATACGGTGCTGGGCGGGGTATTTGCACTGGCGGCCTACGCGGCGTGGCCCTCCTGGGAGCGCCATCGCTTGCCGGAGATGTTCGCGACGTTGCTCGAAGCGTACCGCCAATCGTTCGCGGCCATTACATCGGGGCTGTTCCATCCGGGACCCAATTCGGCACGGGAGCGCGAGCGAACGCGGCAAGCTGCACGAACTGCGCGAACCAACCTGGAGACTTCACTCGAGCGACTGGCCGTGGAGCCCGGCGTGACGCAAGAACAGATCGCACAGGCCAATGCCATGCTGGCGTCTTCGCACCGTTTTGCGCACGCAATGATGGCGCTGGAGGCGGGCATTCCGGCGTCCTCCGCGCGCGCGCAACTGCAAGCGCCGGCGCGGCCCGAATTCCGCGACTTTGCGGCGGCGGCGGACCAGACCCTGGAGTTGTTGGGCGCGAGAATTCGCGGCGAGAAGGTCGCGGAGCGGGACTTTCCGGACCTGCGGGAAAGCTATTTGCGGCTGGCAAGTTCGGGCGACCCGAAGCTGGAGCGCTACGCGCTCACCAATGTGGAAGCCGACCGCATGACCAATAGCCTGAACACGCTGCGAGAGCAGGTGTTTCTCTGGAAGCGGTTTGCCCGTTGACAGGGACGACAAGTTATAGGAAAACGGGCCTAACCGGCAGCCAGTCGTTCGGAGGAGGCGGCCATGAGTGAAACCCCGTTCGTTCCCCCCAGGCGTGATTTTCTCAAATACCTCGGAGTGGCAAGCTCGCTCGCTTTCAGCGGAAGCCTGCTGGCGTCGCAACAACGGCACAAGTTCCCGTCTCCGCCGGCCCCCGCGGATCCCAATCGCAATCCTTCGCTGAGCGATCCGCAAATGCTGCAGCGGGCGCAGCTGAAACTGAACGAAAAGGAGTTTCGCGAGTCGCTCGCCAGTCTCTATGAGCGGGTCAGCGAACTGAAGCAAGACATGGAGACAACGCACACCGCGGACGTTTTCTCGGTGAAGGTGTACAAGCAAACCGGCGAAATCGAACACCTGGCAAAGAAGCTGCGGAGTCTGGCGAAAATCTAGCCGGCGGGAGCAAGGGCGTCAGTCGACGATTTTGGTGCCGAGCGCCTTCAGGAGATTCCCCAGAAAGGAATGCAGGGCCGGCCAGGCCGGACCGGTCAGCAGGTTCCCGTCCATCAGCGACTCATTCATGGGCAACTCGACGTAGGTTCCGCCGGCCAAGGTGACATCGGGCGCACAGGCTGGATAGGCGTTGCATTTTTTGCCCTTGAGCACGCCAGCCGCAGCCAGAACCTGGGGTCCGTGACAAATGGCCGCCAGCGGCTTGCCGGATGCGGCGAAATAGCGAACCACGTCGAGCACACGCGGATTCATGCGGATGTATTCGGGCGCGCGGCCGCCGGGAATATAGAGCGCGTCGTAATCCTCGGCTTTTACCTCGTCAAACGTGGCGGTCAGCGCGAAGTTGTGACCCTTCTTTTCGGTGTAAGTCTGATCGCCTTCGAAGTCGTGGATGGAAGTGGGGATGAATTCTCCGGTCTTTTTTCCCGGACAGACCGTGTGCACGGTATGGCCGACCATCATCAAAGCTTCGGTCGCCACCATGAGTTCGTAATCTTCGACGTAGTCGCCCGCCAGAATAAGGATTTTCTTGCCCATCTCCGCCTCCATCCGCACCGGGCAGTAGTGTAGCGCCTCCGCCACGCGAAAAGAAAACGGGCGCAATTCTTGAAAAGAATCGCGCCCGAAAGTCTGGTGATTGTCAGACGGTTATGGCGGGAGTTGAGCCGGCTGCGTCTGACGGTGACGGCGACAGCAGCGGCGACTCCTTGATGGTGAGCAAATCGGTGCGCGTCTTGCCCCATTCCTTAAGCATAAGGCCTTGGGTCGCAAAGAAACGGCGGATCCTTGAAGAATCCCAACGGAGGACTTCCTCGAGCACCGGAATCAGAGCGCTCATGGCATTGTCGCTCAGCACCGTGCGGCGCGCGATGCGGGTGATGTATTCCCCATCGCTGACCGCGATGGTCAAGCCGTCGTACTGATTGACATGCATCATGACCGGCAAGTCCGAACTGCCGTCACCCATATAGATGATGTGGTCGTGGCTCGTGCCGAGCTGCGCCCGGATTTCTTCAAGTACCGTGACCTTGCCCCAGCCGGCCGAGGCCCGCACGATAGCTTTCACTTCGCCATTGCCCGGGTCGTAGTAAAAATTCGTGCCGTGAATATTTTCCGGCCGCACAATGCCTTCGAGCGCCGACTGGATGATCTCCTGCGGCGCGGCCGAAATGACGTGGAAGTTGAATTGGAAGCCTTCGGCTAGCGTTTCGAGCGTTTTCGCAAACAGCGCAACGTCATGCTTCAGGCGGATTTGCTTACCTGCTTCGACCAGGTGGTGGCTACGCACGCGGCGAAACTCCGGATCGTGCAGGATGAGGTAGGAGAGCTCGGCGCCCTGCTGTACCAGGTTGATTTGCGCCAATCCCCGGACCTTGTCATGGAAGCCGGGTACGCCGATCAGTTCGGCAAGCACGACTCCCGAATCATTAAAACTGAGCGTCTGGTCAAAGTCGCTGGCCAGAAGATACTGCTGCACCATTAGGTTGACTACCCCTTTCTTGTTCGCCCCTTCCTGGAGCTGGGCCGCCGGTCAGCGCCAGGCTAAACCCTGCTTGCACCTTACCCATCTTCACGGCCCGGCGGTCAGGAATTATTTTGATCGGTGCTATGCAAAGAAAACGTAAACAGAATTGTCAATTCATTAGATGCATCGTAACGGTAAAAGGTTGAAGGGACGAAGGTTAGTCGAGTTAACGCTGAAGGACGGGAAACCGGGTTGCGGCCCCTGTACCAAGGTACGGCACGAAGATAAAGCAAAAACCTTCAGCGCCGAGGCAAATGTCTTCGGCCAGGCGGCGCCGGGTTCCGCGGGCCAAGCCCGGATATAGGACCGCCAAGGTCCTCATTCTCAGAGGGTTGTGGCAGGTCGTTCCCGTCCTCAACGGTGTAGAGCTGGCCGCCGCGGAGGTAGAGCGATTGCGCTTCGTCACGGCTAAGCGGCCGGGCTCCGCGGCGGCCAAAAACGGAAATCTGATTGCCGGACTCGTCCACGGCGCGGTCCCGGTCGATTCCCTTTGAAATTGCAAGAGCGGGACCCCTGGTCTTGGCGGTGGCGATCAATTTCGGCGTCGGGCGCGGGCTGAAACCGGAAAAGTGCGCGGGATCATCCCAGGGAGAAACGATTTGCAGGATGCGTAAGCCGTTGACGCCGTCGGCCACGAACGCGAACGCGCTGGCCGCGACCATTCCGATCTTTACGTCGTTCACATCGTTCATTGCATGGTTCGCGTGGAATATCTGGTCGAGACGCGGAGCCTCCGGATTCTCCACATCAACAATGGCCAGGCCGTTCTTGCCCCCGGCGACGTAGGCATAGGTGCGAGCTAGGTAAACATTTCGCGCATCGTCGAGCGCCACTCTGGCCTTTTCGTTCGGCTTCGGATGGGCCAGGTCTGTAACGTCGAGAACCTTCAGACCGAAGCGGTCCACGACAAACGCATAGCGGAATTGAATCGCGATTCCCCGAGGATCATCGAGCGCAGGCGGGCCCAGGGTGGCCGTCACCCTGGGCGCCAGCGGATTTTCAAGATCGACCACCACCAGGCTTCGCGATGTGAGGATATAGGCATAGTTGCCCGCAATGGTGATGCGTCGAGCGCCGGTGAGGATGCCGTCCGGATTGAACACCAGCGCGCGCCGCAGAAAATTGTTGGCCGGATTTCCGTCGAGCAACGTGCCGACGCCGGGGCTTTTGCCTTTGCCATCCGGATTTCCGATCACCACCAGCCCTTCTTCGCTGTCCGCGACGTAAAGAAATCCGTAGAGCAGGGCGATCGGCTGCTCCTCGTTTTCCGGAAGCTGTACGCGCAAGGGGTCGACGCCAAGCGTAGTGGGCGAAGCGACCGCTACCGCGTTTTTCGTAGGAACGAAGAACTTTTGACCGAGCGGCGAGACCGGAGCCGTGGTTATGCGTTCCGAAAAGCCCTTGTTATCGATGTTGGCGATGTCGAAGACGCGAAAGCCGCCTTTTCCCTGCGCCGCATAGGCATACTCACCGCGCGCCTGCACGTCGAGAACCGTGCCCGGGTGCTCGTAGCTGGTGCGCAGTTCCCTGCCGCGCGCGACAAAGCTCCGGTAGTTGTCGGGATACGCGATGCGCTCGAGGTCGCTGCCGTAGATGGCGTTGGGTTCGTCGTGCTCGGCAACGGCGACGGCTTCAAGACCGTGGCGGCCGGTGGCCACATAGACAAAGCGCCCCATGAAGTTCATGAAATTGGTGCCTTGCAGGAGCAGCTGCGCCATCCAGGCGTTGTTATCGTTGGCGGAGGAAACGTGGCAGTCGGTGCACTGCTTGGTCTCTTTGGCGCGAACCGTGTGCGGCACAAAGGTACTGAAAGCCTGACCCGAAAAGCCTGGCGAGGAGATGGTCTGCTGCTGGTAGTAAAGCCATTCGCGGTTGGAGTTCTGCGAACTGACAAGAATGGCGCACGAAGAACGCGCTGGCGCGATGCGATGGCCGGTCACCGTGCCGTCCACACCGAGCATATAGATGTCGTCGCGCAAAACCTGAAAGTTGTAGCTGGTGTAGTTGCGCGTCGTGGTGCCTTCGTTGTGCAGCATGGGGCGCTTTACGTTGGCGGTCATCTGCAGGTGGCAACCGAAGCAGGTGGGCGTCCAGGAGGTGTGACAGCTGTAGCAGGTCATCGAACTGTTGGCGTGCGCGAGTTGCGAAGGGTCGGCGGGGACGGCGGAGAGCAGGGAACCGGATTTGCCCATGAGCTTGGCGCGCTGCGAGTTCCGAGAAAAGTCGGCATGGCCGGGAGTGATGGTGTCGCGCGTCTGGACAATCCTCCATTCCTTGCCCGAATCGCTCATGGAGCGTTGGATGAGCGACTCTCCGCGCCATTCGAAGCGGCGTTGTCCCCACGGAGTGCGGAGCGCTTCGAGACGCCGCCCGCCCGGCGGCGCAGCGGGCCCGGACGTGACGAGCGAAGCCGGTGCGCCGATTGTGCCGTGGCAATCGGTGCAATCGATTTCGACGGCGGCTCGCGGTTCGCCATAGATCCGTCCGTTACCGTGATTGTCCTGTGCGAAGTGGCAATCGTTGCATTGCATGCCTTTTTCGAGGTGAATGTCGGCCAGGTGGACCGCTTTGCCCCAGCGGCCGGGGTCGTCGAAATCGATCTTCGCGCCGTCTTTGTCGAGCCAGTTGCCTTTGCGGTCGTGCGCGTAAACCCCGCGATAGACCCAGCCGTGGCCGTGAAAGTCGGCGAACTTCGTAGTCTTGAGCTGTTTGTTGAATTCCGGGCTGCCGGTCTGCTGGAGGAATTTCTGATCGCCCCACAAGCCGCGCGCGGCTGCTCCTTCCGGGTTGCGCAAGCCGGACTGATAACGTTCCTCTTCGCTCGGATTTTTCTGCTTGGCCGGGTACATCCGTTCGCCGTCCATTTCGTTGTCCCACCAAGTCAGGCCGAAGTAGGTGGTGAGCATGTTAGTGCCGGGATGCATGTGGCAGACCATGCATTGGCTTGAGGGGATGGAGCGTGTGAAGGCGTGCTTGATCGGATGGCCGGGCTGCGATTTGTCGATGGTCGGATCGACGGTGGCGCTGGTGCCGGAATGGCCGAAGGACGCGAACCGCCCGGAGTGCGCGGGATCGCGATCGTTAGAGTAAATCACGTGACAAGACGAGCAGCCGCTCGCCCGGTAATCGCCCGGATGATCGTTGGTTCCCGGCAAAGACATCACCGGATCGACCAGTCGCGTTTTCTGCAAACCGAGAAACACCGGATCGGTGCGAAGCTCCGTGCCAAAGCCGCGATCGCTCAGCTTGTCGTCGGGCTTGCCAGGCTCGTCCGAGCGCGTGGGATTTCCGACTTCGGCCTTTTTCTCTCCGCCGCGTTCGAAAACGCGCAAGACGTTGCCGGGCTCGGAAGTTTCCCAGCGATTGAGCGGGGTGAGCTCTCGGATTACACCTTTGCTTCGCGTTTCTTCGGAACTGGGGGGCGGAACCGTTGCTATCGCCTGTGGCTTTCCGTCGCGGCCGTAGCTTTCGCCGAAGCGCGTGTTTTTTGTCGGGATGCCGCCATTGTTGTAGAGCGCGGCGTTCCACAGCATTCCGGTGTGCGTCATCATGCTGGTGGAAACGGCGCGCGTTTCGCCGGCATGGCAGCCGACGGCACCGCAGGTTTCCGCGGCAACCCGCAAATCGCCGGGGTTCACGAATTTCACGAACTCGGCGGACTCTTCTAACCACTTGGTGAAAGACCGTTCCGGAAGCGCGCCGCGGTTTCTGAATGCCGGATCGCGCGGCTGGACGTGAGCCTTTTCCTTTGCCGCGAGGTATTCGATCGAGTTTCGCGCCGCGCCGGGCGCAATACCTGCGGACGGATTGCCGCCGTGGCAATCCGTGCAGCCGAGCTGGACCGTCCCGGTCGGGTGCATCGTGGGTTCGTCCATTGGCGAGTGGCAGGTGACACAGCCAGCGGATTTAACGTTCGCTTCCTCGCGAGCTGGATTCGGCCCGGATTCGCCGGGCTCAGGATGCCTTGCCGTTGCTCCGCGCATCCCGCTGGCCAAGAATACCGCCGCGACACAGGTGAACGCGGTGACCAGCAGGCCGCTGCGGGCGGCGGCGTTTGTGAGCCGACGTGGAATGTCACTGCGCATCATCAAAAGACCAGCTTTGCTGAAGCAAACAGCGAAAAAAGCGTCTTGCCGCCGTAGATGTCGCGGAAGCCGTCGCCCGGAGTCAGCATGGCGGTGCCGCCCGTGAGGACGATGTTTTCTGAAAGCGGCGGGCGATACATGACGCCGGCGCCATAGTCCACGCCTATCGTGTGGCGGATGGGCGCTTGAAAGAGAACCAACCCCAGCGGCTCGGTGCGATTGAAACGCAGAAAATTCACGTTGGCGAATCCCCTGAGCTTCGGCGTGATGTCCAAGTCTACGCCGGCGTTGGCAAGAAAAATCCCCGGGTTGACAAAGTTGGCCTGCCCTTCGTCCTTGCTGGCACGCATCGACGGAATCAGGCTGCCGGGTGTGGTGAGCAGCACTCCGGAGCCGGTGAGGCGAAATCCTTCGCGGTTCCAGAAGCTGAACGTGCCCCCCGCGAACGAATCGAGATCGAGGATCGCATCAAAACCCCGAGCCCGGCCGTCACGCGGACGGGCATCGCCGCTGGTGTAGAACGCGGAAACTCGATAGCGCAGCCAATCGCGATCGTAGGAAACCTCGGCGGCAGCGAGCTGGGCATTCACCGTGACTGGGCGGCCGGCGATCGGATTGAATGAGTCTTCGCCGACGGCTTGGTAAAACGCATGCGTGAGGTTGACGCGATGGATATGCCCGCTGCCGAGCCAGCCGACGTAGCCGACGCGCAGGCCGTGTGCGATCGGGCCCGCACCGGGATTTTGGTCGATGACGTTCCCGATGGGCGCCGGCCGGACCAGAAAACCGTTGTCGTCATAATGGACGGTGGCATCGTCCTTGTTCCAGGCAGCGACGAATTCCGCGGTGTAACCGGGAAAGAAGAAATCCTGCAGGTAGACGTTGCCGAGCACCACTTGCTGGTGACGGCGTTCGAAACTGTTTAGGCCGCTGTTGGTGTTCTTTTCAAGAAACTGGAAGTAGGCCGCGTTGTACTCGACTTTGTTGGAATGCAAGTCGCCGAAGATGCGCACGGCGGGCTGCTCATCGACCAACAGAAACCCGCGAAAGTCCGCGTTGAATTGCTGGATGCCGGCGCGCAGGCTGACGAAATCATAGTTCGGTCCGAGATCGTAGAGCTTGACCTCCGCGAAAGCCTCCTGCAAACCGACGTGGGTGTCGAAGCGATTGGTGCCGCTGCGCACGTCGGGGCCTACGATGCCCAGTTCGCGCACGTTCAGGTCGTTGATGCTGATTTCGGGCGTGATGCGAACACGCCAGTCTACCGGCTTGAATGAGGTGTCTCCGTGAAACAGGTCGAAGCTGAAGCGCAATGTCTGGTCCACGAACTCTTGTTCGCCGCGGCCGAAAAATTCCTCGCTTCCGGGACGGGCCGCGCTGACGTTGCTCGGCGAGGGCACGCGGCGCGCGTCGAACACGGTGTCCGCCGTGGCCGTGATGTTCAGAAAAACCTGCTGGCCGAAAAACGAAGGCCAAATCGGCTCATCGCCTTTAAAGCGATTGCGGTTGAACGGGTCGTACCAGCGCGGCTTGGTGTAGAGGTATTCGCCTGGGGCGGGATAGCGGCGATATTCGGGCTGCGGCAGTGCCCAGCGATCGGGGACCGTCGCGAAAACATCGCTCGCCGGCGGCAAACTCTCGGGCGCAGGATTCAAGGCGTAGCCCGCGTCCGAATCCAGCCGATGGCGGAATTCGCGATAACTGCCGGAGGGGAATTCTCCGCTCGCGGCAGGCGCCGGGCCGAGATTTCCAGCGTAAGCACTTCATTGCCGTGCAGCGTCAGGCTGCCCGCCGCGAAATCGGAGAACCCGTCGGCATGAACGTCCAGCAGGTAGTCGCCCGGCGTCAGAGGAAATGCGCGGAACACCCCTTCTCCGCTCGCGCTGATTTGCGTTACCGCGCCGGATCTAACGTTGCGAAGCGTCAACACCGCGCCGCTCGCGGGCGATCCGGCGGCCGCAACAGGCCCCGACTTCACAACGCCCTCAAGCGCGGCGAAGTTTTGCGCTTGTTGACGAGGAAGGCGCACCGGCGCACCCGGCTCGCGCGTTTGCCGCGCTTCCTGGCAACAGCATCCGCGCGCCGGCAGGAGGAAAGAAACAACCAAGCCGCCAAAAAGCAGGAACAACCGCTGCAAGCGGAGATCGTGGCGCGCCGGGCGCGAAAAAAATGTCTGCATTCCGTTAGTCTGAGAGCGTCGCCAGAAGGACAAGCACGTCTAGCTAACAACACGCTCTGCGCCCGAGCAACGTTTTTCCGGACGGAATGAAGACAGACGATAACGGGATTTGCTAGCGCCAGAAGTTCACTGATTGGCTGCACTCCGCCTAGTCAGCGTTGAGCGCAGGTTTCCACTGTGTTACCAACAGAACTGCCGTTTCCATGAAAAACGTCGGAAAACTTCGGCGGCCGTTGCGCTCAGAGCGCTTGCTGGCCAAACGGAAGCGCGTCCTGGCATTCGGCGCGATGCTGGCTCTGGGCGCCGCGGGCGCCCTGGCCTTGCTTTTCGCGGGTTGCGGGGGAGGTGGGAGTGCTTTAACGCCGCCCCCCGCCCCGGCTCCGGCCGTCGCGCCACTCGAAATCGCCGACGTCGAGAAAATCATCAGGGCTGCGGTGAACTCGACGAACCTAGACATGGTGGTTGCGGTCGTAGACCGCGCCGGGTTCGTGCTCGGCGTCTACCGCACGCAAAATGCGCCGGCTTCTGCAATCGGAAATTTCG
>Ga0318533_10001840_pt1 | contig 10881 bp, 9 predicted proteins | sample GRESIP053b4f27_FD_203675 | JGI IMG/M metagenome (GOLD analysis project Ga0318533, IMG submission 203675) | Tropical soil microbial communities from Luquillo Experimental Forest, Puerto Rico - GRE.SIPMG.053b4f27 | ecosystem: Environmental > Terrestrial > Soil > Tropical forest > Bulk soil...
ATTGTAAATGACCCGCCACCTCGACCGTGATGGCGATCACGGGGGAGGGCCTCAGATTCGCGTTAACATTACCAATTTCATGAAGAAATACTTTTTTGCTCGTCGTGCTTGGAATTTTCTGGTTTTGGCTGGATGTGGTACTGCGGTTATTCCATGCTTGCTGGCTCCGAAGAGCAAAGGCCGTCAGGTTGCCCGGCGACGATCTTATTCCCAATGCTATCGGATCGGTTACGCACGCCATCACCATTGGCTGTCCTGGCAATCTCCCAGCGGGGAATATTTCACGACCTGGGCTTTCGTACTGCAGGAACCGGCGCCAGGACGGACCCGCCTCCCGGTCCGCGCCCGTGCCGGGCCGAATTAACGTCCCTACGGACTCCCTTCCTCGATCGGAGCAAAGGCTTGCTTCCTTTGTCCATGGTGTCTTGCAATGCAAGCAGCTGCTGGGCATCAAGCAGAGCGTGGAAGCTTGCCCGAGGTAACCGTCAGGAGTTTTTGACGATTGTTCTGCTTCGTGGCCCTTCAAGCACTCGTTGGCGAGTCGCTGAGTCGAGTGTCTCGCACGCTGTTCGCAGCACGAATCGCGGTGTACGATCGCGAATCGTCATCAGATAGGCGACCGTCTGCTCCGGATTCGCCTTTGCGGCTTCACGCAGTAGCCAGCCCAGTCCTTTCTGCACCATGTCGTCGCTGCTCTCCAGCAAGAGTTCTGTCATCGCCCGGACGTGCTCGAAATTCTTGTGTTGGCGCGTGCTGTGAATGAGAGCGACAGCAGCCGCGCGCCGGTGCCATACACTCTTCCCTTTTGCCCAGACTGGAAGCCGAGATAGATAGCGGTCGTTCGAGACGACCATCGGGCCGATCAGATAGTGCACCAGGCCATCGTGATCAGCCCAAGATGTGATGCGATCGAGCCAACTTTCGAAGAGCTTGAATTCCTGGGGACCGAATTGCGGAGTCATGCCCTCCAGCAGCAGCACCGCGAACGCCTTCTCTTCCACTACCTCCCCGGCAAAGAGTTGGTCAGCCACCTGGATGAGGTAGGACAATCCGCCTTCCACGAGAATCGTACGGCGGAAGCGTTTCGCCAGCTCACGCAATTCGGGCGTACGCCAGCCGCGCGACTTAACTTCGTGCTTGAAGAACCGCTGAACTTCGATTGTATGCGGGGCCGAGCCGCCATCGATAAGCACACGACGGATGTGGGCGGCAATGTAGGAGGGCGGTTTGTGTGACATTCTACCCATGAAGCCGCAGCTAGCAGCTAGAGCAACCAGCAGTCGTCTCATTAATACCAAATGCCAGAATCGATTTCCTCAGAGCTTAGCCGTTTAATTATCAGGGGGCAGCAGGCCCTGAGCGAGGCATTGATGAGATCAGTTCTGGCAATTAGCGAAATACCGAGAACAAACGAGAACGAAAGCAATCAGCGAAAAGCGAAAAGCCTAGGCACCCTTCGGCAGCATTAGCTTGTCATACAACCACAGCAGCACGGCCGTCATTACACCTACGGCGATGATCACCCACCACATGCCTGCGGGCTGGTGCTTTGTCTCGCCGAAATAGTGAATCAGGAAACCGCCGAAGGCCCCGCCGATTAGCGACCCTATTCCCAGCGGCATGAAGGCGAAGCCCATATACGTTCCCTGCTGCCCCTCGGGCGCCAGTCGCGACACGTAGTCGTAATACCGTGGAGACATGGTGATCTCCCCAAGCGCCACTGTAATCAGAGTCAACACCGCGCCCAGGCCTGATGGCAGCAGAATCAGGAACACCCACCCCACGGCACTGATTAGCGTGCCTGCCGTGATGGCCGCGAGCGCCGGGACCTTCTGCGTGAGCAGCGTGATCACCATGGTGAGCGCAATCACCACAACCGGACCAGTCGATAGCAGCAGTTCCGTGTCGAGATTGGGATTTACGTAATTGTGTAGGTACAGCGGCAGCGTGAGAAACTCCTGCCAGTACACAATCCAATACCCAGTGAAGATCAGCAGAAACAGCATGAAGCGTGGGTTGGTCAGCACTGTCAGAAAATTTCGTCCGGCTTCTGCCATGGATGCTGGCTGAGTATCCAGCGCGCGGTTCGGCTCACGGAAGAACGCCAGCACGCCCAGGAACATAAGAAACACGCTCAGCGACGCCACGCGGAACACGTTTTCCACGCTCATGCGGTGGTGAACGTAAGATGCTACATACGGCCCCAACGCTCCGCCGATGTTTACCAGGGTGTAGTAGATCGAGTAGCCGAAGGAGCGAACGTTCTCCTTTGACGAGTGCGCGGTCACGCCGACCACCGTAGGCTTCACCAGGGCTACGCCGAAAGCCGGCAAGGCCAGCACGAGCACTACCAGCACTCCCAGTGGCACGGTCTGCCGCACTGGTACCATCCACGGCGCACCCAGCGAGCCGAGCAGGAAATATGCCCATGCCAGAATGAGATAGGCGAGCGCCAGGGCTCTGCGGAAACCCATGCGGTCGGCCAGCGTACCGCCAAATATCGGCAGGAACCAAACCAGCCCGCCGAAAAAGCCGCTGAACGCGGCGGCTTGCTGGGAGGGGAATTGCAGCGCCTCGTGCAGGTAGCGCGTCATGGAGGCAAAGGCGGCGTAATACGAGAGGCGTTCGAACAGCTCGCTGATGTTGGCGACCCAGAACGGCCGCTCGAAACCAGTGCGAATGTCCTGCCAGCGCTGGGTGAAGGTCATAGTAGTCGTCAGTTGTCGGTTGTCAGTTCTCAGTTGTCATTTCCATGCCGCTTACTGACAACCGACAACTAGCCAGTGACAACTATCTTCAGCCTCGATTCCACCTGATTGGCCGAAAGGCCACGTACAACAATGACTTTGTTACGGCTGGATGCTCCGGCGGCTATCGTAACCGACGGGCGCGGAACATTCAAAAACTCAGCGAAAAACTCGATACATGCTTCATTGGCCTTGCCTCCCACGGGAGGAGCCGTCAATGCCAGCTTGAGCGCGTTGCCGACAACTCCGGTGATCGCATTTTTTCGCGCGCGCGGATGCAACTTGACCCGGAATGCCGCGCCGGCCGGCGTATCGTGAATCGGGATCACGGCTTCGGACGGTCTCCGAAGATCGCTGAGCCGATGCGCACGCATGTGGAGCCCTCTTCGATGGCAACCTCGAAGTCGTGCGACATGCCCATCGAGAGCGTATCGAGGCTAACGTTGGCAAACTTGCGCAAGGCAAGCCGATCGCGCAACTGCCGTAGCGTCCGGAAGTACTGTCGTGCTCCCTCGGGATCGTCAGTGTAGGGCGGAACAGTCATGAGCCCACGAATTTGCAATTGAGGCCATTGAGGCGATTGGCTGAGGATAGCTTCGATTTCAGGTGCGTCTGGCGGCAGTCCGCTCTTGGCCGGTTCGCCGCCGACATTGATCTCAATCAGCACCTCGAGCGTTTTGTCCAGCTTCTTGGCGGCTTGGTTGAGACCTTGCGCGAGTTTAGCGGAGGCAACCGAATCGACCGCGTCGAATATCTCCACCGCTTTCGCTGCTTTGTTCGATTGCAGATGGCCGATCATGTGGAAGCGTGCGCCTTGCAACCCTGTCAGCTGTGGGAGCTTCTCAGCAAACTCCTGCACGCGATTTTCGCCGAACAGCCGTTGGCCAGCGGCGTAGGCTTCAAGAATCGTTTCGGCTGGAAAGGCTTTGCTTACTGCCATCAGCGAAATCTGGTCAGGGTTGCGCCCGGCGCGGCGTGCGGCCGCGAGAATGTGCTCGCGAATCAAAACCAACTGTTCAGAAATACTCACGAAATCTCAGTCTAAAACAAAGGCGGGGATGATCTCGGCCTCTGCAATTTTTCCGTGCGTATCGATGGCGTCGCTGTTGCCGGTGAGGTTAGAGCACGCCTTCAGGCGTGCATGAGGGGTCGCACTTTTGCGCGCTTTAGCGCCTGAGGTAATTGGTTCTCCTTACCTCAGCGGCTAAAGCCTTAGTCAAAAAGGAACAGCTTCAATACAGGGCTGAAACGGTGCTCCACCCAGTTTCCTCGGCCATGCAAATGCCATCGGCGCGACCTTCAATCTAAGACGCCCAACTCCCACAAAAAGGGCCGCCCACCATGGCGGCCATCTTCTTGAATGGTAGTTGTCTACATAATCGCTGTCGGTGGCGCCGGCTCATCCGGGCGCCCGGCATTCGCCAGCGGCACGCGAATCATTGCGACAACCAGTACGGCCAAGGCAATCAGCGCAGCGATGAACGGCGCATGCCACTTCAGCAGCGCAACATCTTTTCCAGCGCCGACCAGGCTGGCAATCACTAACCCACACAGCGCCTCGCCAGCAATCAGACCCGAGGCGGTCAGCACGCCTGCATTGTCCACGCGGGCCTTCTGAGCATCATTGAACCCACGGCGATCGCGCAGCGTATCGGTGACCCAGCGAATCAGACCGCCGACGAAGATTGCGAACGTCGTACCTAGCGGCAGATACATTCCGACCGCGAAGAGCATCACGCTCCGCACCTCGATCATGATCATCGCCAGGCCCATGAGGATGCCGACGACGACCAGCGGCCATGCCATTTCGCCGCCCACAATGCCCTTCGCCAACATCGCCATCAGTCCGGCTTGCGGTGCAGGCAGCGCCGAGCTGCCAAAATGATACGCTTTGTCGAGGACCGCCAAGGGGAAGAACAGCACGAGCGAAGCCATAACCACACCCAGCAGATCGCCGATTTCCATTTTCGATGGTGTGCCGCCCAGAATGTGTCCTACTTTTAAGTCCTGCAGCATCTCGCCTGCAACCGCGGATGACACGCAAATTACTGCAGCCACTCCTAGTACCGCAGCCACGCCTCCTGGACCCGACACTCCCAGCGCCACCATCAGCAACGCCGCGATAACCAAAGTACACAGAGTGAGTCCGGAAACAGGGTTGTTTGACGAGCCGATCAGTCCGACGAGATTGCCGGACACTGCCGCAAAGAAGAAGCCGAGCACGATCATCACACCTGCCGCGACCAGCGCACCGGCGATAACTTTGGAGCCTGGCAGATTGCCAGCGCCCGAAATGAAGTAGTAATAAAGCGCGATCATCGCAATGAACACCGCGCCGACGCCAGCGAAGATCACTTTGGCTGGCAGGTCGCGCTCCGTGCGATTGCTGGCCGCATGCGCTGCCGCCGACTTCTTCAGGTCAGACACGGCGCGGCCCATGCCAATCGCCAACTGCTTGCGCATCTTAAACAGCGTGTAAGACGCGCCGACCAGCATGCCTCCCACCGCAATCGGCCGCACTATGGAGTAATAAATCGCCTGTGCCAGCAGCGGCCACGCCAGCGTCTGACCATTCGGCTGGCTCACCTGAATATAAGGTCCAACCGTAAACGTGAGTAGCGGCACCAACAAGCCCCATGCCAGCACGCCTCCGGCAAAGTTCAAGGCCGCCAGCCGCGGACCGATAATGTAGCCCACGCCAAGGTACGCCGGACTCACGTCCGGAGCCGTCATCAGCGTCGCTCCGCCGGTGACCGTTGTCGCGACGTTTGGATTCGTGCTGGTGCGCAGCAGCAACTTCTTACCCAACTCGCTGATGTTCACGTTGAACGTATTGTTGGCCTGGAAAACGTTGATCGCCCCCAGCAGGTAGATGAACCCGCCAAATCCCATGTTGCTGAACAAAATCTTCGCCGCTTTCGATCCCTGCTGTCCGGCTTTGTGAATTTCCGATGCGGCAACCGACTCCGGGTAGGGAAGCTCGGGGTCTTCCACCATCACGCGCCGCAACAACGTAACCAGCAAGATGCCCAAGGTGCCACCCAGCGCCATGAGCACGACCGAATTCCAGTACTTTTCGCGGGTCAGCCCGGGCCACAGGCCCGCCATGACGAACGCCGGAATTGTGAAAACCGCGCCGGCAGCCACCGATTCGCCAATGGAGCCAACGGTTCGTGCCAGGTTCTCTTCCAGTAGCGAGCCCTTCATCAGGCGAAGAACAGCCATACCAATGACGGCTGCCGGATAGGTCGCGGCGATTGTCATGCCCGCCTTCAGTCCGAGGTAGGCGTTCGCGGCGCCAAGAATTCCGGTCATGATCAGGCCGATAATCAGCGCCCGTAACGTGAACTCGCTCATCTCGTGCGAGTCCGGGACGTAAGGCTTGTGGACTCGGCGTTCACTGGGTGCATTTACGGTTTGCGTGCTCATATTTATCCTCGGGGTGAACAGCTGTGGTGCCTTCGTTTTGGCAAATACCTGCGACCGCGCAACTTAGCATGTCGGAAGCACTTGCCACAAGTGTGCCTCCCGGCTGAGCCTCGGATCGGTCCAGCAGTAGCTTATCAGCCTGAAATCTCAATGAATAGGCGTGGCAGGAACCTGCACCATCATTGCAGCATTACGGCAGAGTCACTATACTGATGTGTAAGTTTCTCTCCTGAGGCGGAGGGTCGTCTTCAGCAGTCATGCGACTCTAATGCGAAAGCGACGAACGCAGCGCGCCGAGCAGCGTACAACCCTCGTCGCGCCAGTGGTTGCCCTAGCACGCTTCGTTTTCAGCGTCTTATTCCCCTCCGATTGCCGTCTTTGTGGTCTCCCCCTCGTCAACATTTCGCGTCTTCCCGTGTGCGAAAAGTGTCTCGCTTCTCTGCAACCCATCCGTGCGCCGCAGTATGCTCAGTGCGGTGAACGCCTGATGCCGGCGCAACTGCTTGTCGGCGACCGTCGCTGCCATGGATGCCACAAGTTCCAGCCTGACGTTGACCGCGCCGTCCCGTACGGCGAATATGCGGGATCCGTCCGCGGGGTGATTCACCTGCTGAGATATGACAGCGTTATGCCGACCGCTCCGGTGCTCGGGCGATTACCGGCCGGCGGGGTGCGGCATCTCGATTTCACAGAAGACTGCAATGCCCTGCTGGTGGCTGTGCCCTTGCGCTCCTCAAAGCGTCGCGAGCGCGGATTCAACCAGTCCGAACCTATCGCCAGCTCCGCAGCCAAGCAATTGGCCCATCGCGTCGAGATTGCACACGGGTTGAAGCGGCAGCGAGCGGCGCATCCCCAGGCGGGCCTTACACGCGATGAGCGCATCGGCAACATGGGCGACGTATTCGGCGTCACCGATCCCGCGCGCGTGAAGGGAAGGACCGTCATCGTCGTTGATGAGGCGATGACCGCAGGCGCTGCGGTTTCCGAATGTGCCCGCGGGTTCAAGAAGGCCGGTGCCGAACGAGTTTTTGCAGCTACGGTGGCTCACACCTTGAAAGGCGCGCAGCTTCCTGAGACTGCTCAATCCCAGGAGGAGGTAGGCGAAACAGTCGAGGCTGTTTCGGTTTAAGCGGATATGTTCACGGCAGCACAAACCACGGCGTCCCGCTACGGAAAGTCACTGGCAGGTTGCATGCATCAGGCCCGGGTAGATTCGGAGGAGCGCTTGCAGCGCTCTCCCATGCACCAGCCGGTGCTGGTCCTCAACGCCTCCTACGAGCCCATCAACGTGTGCGCGGCCCGCCGAGCCATCGTGCTGGTGCTCAAGGGGGTGGCCATGATGGAAGAGGCCAACGGGCATCATCTGCACGCTGCGCGTATTGCGATTAAGGTGCCGTCGGTGATTCGTCTGCTGGAGTACCGCCGCATTCCGCACCAGACGCGGGCGCTGTCGCGCAAGAACATCCTGCTGCGCGACCGCAACACCTGCCAATACTGCGGAAAGATTCTCGCTGCCGGTGAGCTGACGCTCGACCACGTTGTGCCGCGCTCGCGTGGCGGAGCCTCTACCTGGGAGAACCTCGTCGCGTGCTGCCACAACTGCAATCGCAAGAAAGGGAACATGCTGCCGCACGAGGCCAACATGCGGCTCACCCGCGAGCCGCGAGCGTTCAATCTGCACACTAGCCGACACATCATGCGGCTGATGGGCCGCTCCGACTCGAAGTGGCAGAAGTACCTGTTCTTCTGAGCCATCACTGAACCAAAGCAAAAGCCCCGGTTCATCACGCCGGGGCTGGCGTCCGTCGAACCAACTATAGTATCGGCCAAATCGAAGCTAAATCTAATCGCTAACTGCGAATTGCTACTGCTTCGGGGGCTGTTGGCCGGCAGCGGGCTGCTGCCCGCTCTGCGGCTGCTTCTGGTTATCCTTCGCCGTCGAGATGTCCTGCCCGTCATAGGTGATCTTCACATTCGAGCCGAAGCGCTTGTAATCGGTGTACTTCACAATCTGCTTGATGTGAATGTCGCCGCTTGAGAAGTGCAGCACGTCATCGACCTTGGTATACACCGGGAACCAGTATTTGCCATCTACGCGGTCGCGCCACGTTGTGAAGTTTGGGAACAGGTTTTCCTGGCCGCGCTTCTTCACTCCGAGGTCGGGTACGTTCTTGCCGTAGGTCTTCACGATCTGAAAGTCCCGATCGTCCACCCAGATGCGTCCTTGAAAATAGCGCTTATCCTTTTGGATCTGTTTGGGCGCAATGTCGAAAACGTATGTGCCAATCTCGTCAATACGCTGCTTGCCGACGTAGAGAATCTGGTACTCGGGAATCTCATCGCTCGTCAGCACGAACGGCATACGGTTGCGAATGTCGTCGTAATCTTCCTTGGTCATAGTGATGCCGACCAGCGTCGATTGTGGCGCGAACACCACGTGCTCAATACGCTTGCCTTTGTCATCGAACAGCACGTCTTCGACTTCTTTGAACTCGCCGTTCACCGAATCGCCTTCGAGCGTTTGCACCGTGAGCGACTGCCGGTAGGCGTAGTTCTCGCGGGCGATCTTGAACTCTTTCTCGCGCGCAGCGAACTTCTGGATGATCTCCTGCTCGGTGATGCCCTGCGGCGGCGAAGAATCAAGCTCGCCCTCGCCGCGCTGCGCGGCAGCGGACGCGATCAGGAAAAGGGAAAAAACAGCAAGCAAAAAGAGGCAGGCAGAAATCCGTGGAACCCTCATCGAAGTACCTGTCTTCATTGTATTCGATAGAAACCCACTTAAGTGGGAGTGTTGCGGTGAGAAGAAAGGCAAAGAAAACGACCGTGCTGGGCTGGAGTCAATCCTCCTTGAGTTGCCTGGCGCTGAGTTGCCTGGCGCCCGCCACAAAGTGGAGCAATCGCGGCCCACGCGCCAGTGAAACATACCCTTTGTAGTTCGGTTTAATCCGCGAAAGTCTTTTCGGACATGTATCAGCGAGCAAGGTCGTAACCGGTTCGCCATACGGCGGGCTCACTCTAAGCCTGATCCGAGGAGCCAATACCGTACGAATACAGGACATCACGCAAGCTCACAATGCCTTCCAGTTTGTGTATGTCCGCTCGGCTCACTACTGGCAGGATTTCAATCTGGTTTGCGCCCATTCGCTCCAAGGCTAGATCAAGCTCATGGTCGGGATGGACGTGCGGGAAACCTCTTCCCTCCACAAGTTCATCGAGACGCTTCGCAGTATCACCCGCTCCCTCTTGTTGGAGCCTCGGAAGATTGACCACACCAATTACCCCTCGCCCGTCCATCACCAGCCAGCTTCGCAATTGACTTGTCTCCACCCGTTGCAGCGCCTCAGCCACCGTTATCTCTCCGGGCAGCAGATCGGTTGCGGTGCGCATGATTTGCCTTACCTGATGGCGGCTAGGCCGTTGTCGAGTGGCTATCGTAGGCAGATGTATGCCATCCTGCACTGCCAAGGCTTCGTAAATCGGTTGCCGCTGCAGCCCTGAGGCAATGAAGAGGCTTACCAGATTGGAAATCATCAGTGGAACGATGACCGCATAATCCTGCGTCATCTCGAAAATCATGACTACCGAGGTCATGGGGGCACGCACGATGCCTGCGAAGACGGCTCCCATCCCCACGAGTGCATAAGCGCCGGGAGTGGCCGTGTGGACAGGCATCAAATGATGGGCCACGGCGCCCATGGCACCTCCCAACATGGCGCCAAGGAACAGAGAAGGGCCGAAAATACCACCCGCGTTACCCGAAGCATAGCTGGTGGTCACGGCCAAGAGTTTCAGCACCAGCAGCACAACCATAAGATTGAGCCCCATTCGTCCATTCAGGACATCGCCGACGTAGCCATAACCGACTCCCATAACTTGCGGCACAAAGCACCCCATCAAGCCGACCAACAATCCGCCCGCTACGGGTTGCAGCCAGACGGTCTTCTGGGGAAGTTGAAGGAATCGCTCGCGTATACCGAGGAGGAGCTTTGTGAACACGACGGAAACCAGACCACCAGCTACTCCGAGCGCCGCATAGATAGCAAACTCCAGAGGATGTACCAACTGATATTGAGGAACCTGGAAGAGCGGGTGATTGCCGAGCAAAAGGCGAAGCACCAACCATGAGGTCGCGGAGGCCAGAACCACCGAGCCAAGGACTGGCGCGTTGAGATCGCCCATAATCTCCTCCAGCGAAAACAGGATTGCCGCCAGAGGCGTATTAAATGCGGCGGCTATGGCTGCCGCAGCGCCGACCGGTATCAGGGCTTTCACTCTTTCGGGGCGCATTCCCAAACGGCGTCCGAGTACGGAAGCAATGCCGGCACCTACTTGAACCGAAGGCCCCTCGCGCCCCAGCGGGATGCCACTGGCCAGCGTGGCCGACGTGCAGAAGAACTTCCCCAGCACGGTGCGCAGAGTAATGCGACCTTCCTGGGCGAACAGTGCCGCCTTGGTTTGTGGAACTCCGCTGCCTCGTGCGTTGGGAAAATAGCGAAACAGCAGGTAGCCCATGCCCAGTGAGCCCACAACCGGGATCAACAAACGTCGCCATATAGCACTGCCCGGCGGATAGAGCCGAAGACCCGCTCGTTCCGTCAACAGGATGAAAGCGACAACGGCTAGGCCCGTCAACGCCCCGATCACCAGCGTCAGGACCAGAAATACTTGCTCCTCGTGCTGCTGTAGCGCGGCTGCACCAGTGGAC
>Ga0318533_10001841_pt1 | contig 10877 bp, 10 predicted proteins | sample GRESIP053b4f27_FD_203675 | JGI IMG/M metagenome (GOLD analysis project Ga0318533, IMG submission 203675) | Tropical soil microbial communities from Luquillo Experimental Forest, Puerto Rico - GRE.SIPMG.053b4f27 | ecosystem: Environmental > Terrestrial > Soil > Tropical forest > Bulk soil...
GCCCTCGGCGATGGCTACGTCTTTCTCCTCGGCGTCCATGGCTGCGAACCAGCTCATCTGACCACCGGCGCTGAACGCTCGATCACCATTGCCGGTCAGGATCACCACGTCGGTGTCGCGGTCGCGTCGTACCTCCGACCAGATCTCCGAGAGCTCGCGGTGCAAGATTCCATCGACGAGGTTCATCGACGTGGTGCCTTTGATCCGGATCGTCAGGACGCGGTTCGTTCGACTGAGGTCCAGCCGTTGGTAACGCGTGTACCCATCGAGTACGGTCATTTCACTCCCGAGTGCGGTCATTCCACTCCCCCGAGCCACTTGTCGTAGAGGAGCTGGTGGAAGTAGGCGATGGACGCCTCCTGATAACGGGACAACAACAGTGGGCGGTCTCGCAGGGAGGCCATGGCGGCTTGGGACGCGATCACGTTCGACATGTCTTGGTCGACGAGCTCGTAGTCGGCGAGGCGTTGATCGGAGCTCCACTGCGCCCCATCCGGTAGCCAGGTCACCTCCGGTACTTCGCGATCCTCTTTGCCAGGACGCGGAGGTGCAAGACCGATAATCTCCATGATGCAACGATCGGGTCCGCCGGCCGGGCGGAAGCGAAACACCGTGCCGCGTGGCGCCCCGAGGATGAGCAGATTCGGGAACAGCCAATAGGTTTGCAGGTCCGTCATCTCGGCGTCGGAGAATGGCGTGGCCAACCCGGCCCGGTGCATTCGTCCGCGCTGGATGTCGGCGAAGGTGTCACGCGCGTGAGCTCCTGGTGCCAATTCGACCACGCTGTTGCCGGTCGACTTGCGGCCCATCATGCCGTCCATCTTGCGCTGCTCGCTAGGTGGCGGTTCGGTGTGAACCATGACGCTCGGCACGCCGAAAGGCGTGATGATGCGCACCGAGTTGTCGAACAGGTCGTATTGGCTGTTGCAAGGATCGTTACCTGGCAACGTCTGGGGATGCGTCGCGTGCACGTGCGCAGCTTCGATGAAGGCCTCCAAGGCGACCTTCCAGTTGGCGGGAACGATCTGTGCCGCATGCACGGCCGTGGACCACGCATTGAGGGGAAGCCGCTGGAAGTGCTGGTCGAGGCGACCCACGTAGTGCTCGAGGGGCTCGCAGTTCGGGTCAGCGTTGATGAAAACAAAACCCTGCCAGACTCCGGTGGCGATCTCGGGTAGGTGCATGCACGAGGGGTCAACCATGCCCTGAAAGTCCCAAGACGTGGGAACGGACCGAAGTTCACCGTCGACGCCCCAGGTGAATCCGTGATACGGGCAGCGAATCTTGCCGATTTTGCCGCCGCTGGTGCGCAATCGCCGGCCCCGGTGCAGGCAGCTGTTCGGGTAGGCCTTGATGCTGGCGTCGTCGACCCGTACGACGATGTACTCGCGCCCGTTGATCTCGTAGAGCACCGAATCGCCGGCCTTCGCTAGATGCTCAGCGCGACACACCATCTGCCAGACGCGACTCCACATGCGCTCGTCCTCAAGGACGTGGATCCGTTTGGAGAGATACCGCTCTCGGGGAATTCGATGGGCCAGATCGATGGGCCAGGGGGCTCGCCAGCGCAGAATATCGGGCACCGGAAATCGGTCGGTATCGAGCAGTTCTGCATAGGTGGGACCCGGCACGTTGTGCAACGTGATGTCGTTGGTGACCGTCATCGTCACATCGCCTTCCAATCGCCGGTCCAGCCGGGTCGAGTGCCGAACGCGGCGAAAACACGTTCGACATCGCCGGCCATGTTGGTCATGATTTGGGTGCGGTTCTCCATATCGATGGCGTGCCGAAGGCTTGGCGCGTCAACCGTCTGCCACATCGTCTCTTTGGTCATCCAAACCTGGAATGCCCCATGGGAGGCGATCGTTGTTGCGAGCTGGATGCTGCTGTCTAACAGCTCGGATTCCTCGACCAGCCGCGTCGCGATGCCGATCCGCTCGGCTTCTTCGCCACCAACCAGGCGGCCGGTCAGCAGGATCTCCGCAGACCGCGACGCGCCGACGTACCGCGGCAGTAGGTAGCTGATACCGAGGTCGGTGTTGGTTGCGCCTACCGCCATGAATACCGCACCGAATTTGGCCTGGGCCGTCACGATTCGGATGTCACATGCCAGCGCGACGGCCAAGCCTCCACCGGTGGCGGGGCCGTGAACGGCGGCGATGAAGGGTTTGGGAGAGTAGTGGATCTTCTCGACGAGGTCGGTGAACCGCTTCTGCAGGATTAACAGACGCGGGACCTCGGCCATGTGCTCGGTACCGGGAACGGTGAAGTGGCCTTGGTTGAGATCCAGACCGGCCGAGAAGGCGCGACCCTCTCCTGTGATGATGACAACTCGGGTTTGGAGATCCTGCGATAGCTCGTCGACGATGTCGTGAAGTGCCCACAGCAGTCCCTTGTCAAAGGCGTTGAGGCAATCAGGACGATTGAGGGTAACGACGACGACGCCATCCCGATGGCGATTAACGCGGACCAAGCCCGCAGACGAATTATCGTCTTGGACTGGCTTCGGCCCGCTGATCATGTCCCGCTCCGCTGCGGTGACGCCATGTTGTTACCTAACATAAATAGATATCGTCCTGTCATCGTTCTGCATCCTCCTAATCGTCACAGTTGCCGGGCCGACGCCGTATCGGACGCTCGCGTGGCGATCTAGTCCTCGACGATCGTCAATGCCATCTCGGGGCATGCATCCACGCCGATGTACGCGTTGTTCTCGCGCCCGGCGGGCACTTCCACGTCCTCGGTGATGGCGATATAGCCGTTGTCGAGCGGGAAGAGGTCTTGGTCGACGATGAAACACATTCCGTGTCCACAGCACCGAGATTGGTCAGCTCGGATCTTCATGGCTGCACCTCTCTTCCAAAGTAACGCAGTACATCCCGGTTGCCGTGCATCATCTACGCGACCTCCTCGGCCGGCGTCGAACTACAACGGTGGCGGACCCAACCAAGCGACCAATGAATGTCCCAGCCCCCGAGGTCGGCCTGGCCATGCCAAACTGGTCGGCCGTCAAGCTTCCGCATTCGCCGTGTTGTGCATGTGCGGGCCGGCGGGTGTGCAGCCCGTGGTCCGGTGTGCGAGCCCTCAGCGCCCGCAACCAGCATCTTCGTTGAAGCCGATCGCAGCATGGGGCTAGCATATCTACTATTCGTAGATAAGTCTAGCCTAGTCCGGTTGCTCCCGGCCTCAGAGTTATCTACTGTCCATTGGTAATGGACATCAAGCAGAAGCTCCTCGACGGCGTCAACGTCGTGGAGGTCTCTCAACTCATTGCAGCTCCGCTATGCGGGCTAACCCTGGCCGATCTTGGTGCGTCAGTCACCAAAGTGGAATCCCCTCACGGCGATTACACCAGGACGTGGGCGAAGCCGGGCGCCGAAAGCGCGATCTTCCACATGCTCAATCGGGGCAAACGCAGCGTGGTGCTCGATCCACGCTTGCCCGGTCATCGAGTCCACGCCCGTGAAATGGTCATGCAGGCCGACGTCGTGATCGAGAACCTGGGTGACGCCATGGCCCACACCTACGGCGTCGACTACGCGGACATTTCTGACGTCCGGCCGAAACTAATCTGGTGCTCCATCTCAGGCCTAGGCCGCGGCCGCGGTGGGCGAGCCATCGACATGACGCTGCAGGCGTCAATGGGAATGTCGGCGCTGACCGGCGAGCACGGCCGCCCGCCGCTGCGCGGAGCGATGCCCTTCGTAGACATCGCAACCGGTATGTACGCCGCGCAATCGGTGCTCGCCGCCATTCTTGAGTTGGAGCGCGGGGGCGACGGCACATTTCTGGACTGCGCGATGATCGACGCCGCCGCGACACTCACCGCCGCGCCGGCGGCGCTTGCGCTCAGTGGCTATTCGATGCCGCGCCGAATGGGATCCGAAAGTGATCTTTTTGTGCCGTCAAGGGTGTTCGAAACCGCCGACGGTGAGTATGTCCATGTCGTGGCGATCAGCCCCAGCCACTGGAGGGCGATCTGCCGCGCGATCGGCCATGATGACTGGCTGACAGACCAGCGTTTTGCCACCAATCAAGCACGCTTAGAACACCGAGATTTCATCCATTCCGCAATCGCAGAGGCGATCCGCGGAAGAACCGCGTCCGACTGGTGCGAGTTGATCCCTAAAGAGGGCGGGTTCTGTGCGAGGGTCCGCGAAATAGAGGAAGCCTGGGCTGACCCGCTGGTTCGCGGTCGAGGCCGGCGTGTCGACATCCCCGGCCTAGAGTTCCCGGTCCCGGTGCCATCGCTGGCGCATACCGAATTGGCAGCTGTCCGCGGACCACTGCTCGGCGAACACAACCCTGCACTGGTAGAGCCTGCCGCCGAGGTTCCCTCAGGCGTCTACGACTAGTAGATTGTGTGCGCCGGTGGAAGGTTGCGATCGCTACCGCGTCGGCAGCAGGCCATACGATCGTGGCATGACCCAGGATCATCGATCGGGGAACTCCGGCGAGCGTCGCGGTCGCGGCCGACCACCTGGATCTGCGACCGGAAGTGGTTTGGGCACCCGTGAGCGGATCCTCGAGCAGGCCATCGAGCTGTTTGCGGCGCAGGGATTCCACGGCACCGGTGTCGCCGATATCGGCAGTCGCGCCGAACTGCATCCTGGTGCCCTCTACTACCACATCGGCTCCAAGGAGGAACTTCTGTGGCTAATCCTTCGCAATTACACATCGGTGGCGTTGACGGGGGCACGGCGGATCGCCGAATCAGACCTTGATCCTGTTGCGAAGCTTCGTGAGCTGGTGGCTTTTCATGTGCGCCTTATCGCGGACCACCGGCGCGAGGTGCTGATCCAGATGCGCGACGCCGACGCACTGACCGGCGAGAGGGCGGCTGAACTTCAGTTACTTCGGCGACGTGTGCAGGCATGCTGGCAAAGCGTGCTCGACGAAGGTCACCGGAAGGGCCAGTTGCGCAGCGCCGATCGTGTCGTCGTTAACTCGCTGTTGGGAATGGTCAATATCGTCGCTACCTGGTATCGCCCTGACCGCGGTGACACACCCGAACGCGCCGCAGACCAGATTTCTGCGCTGGTGCTCAACGGCCTTGCAGTGCGGGGTGATTAAGTGCTCGTCGCTTCCAACAACTCGGCGAAGCGGCGCTGAGCCGCGGCCCTGCGTGTTGGCACGTGTTCGCTTGGGATATTTCCGTCGGGTTGGTGATAGCTGCGCAGGATCAGCCGCGCAACCGTGTCGCGGTGCACCTCGTCGGGACCGTCGTAAAACCGTGCAGCACGGGCGGCCCGATACATCGATTCCAAGGGCAGATCCGTGCAATACCCCAGGGATCCGTGGACTTGCAGCGACCGGTCAATCACGTCGTGCAGCACCTTCGCGCCGAAGAATTTAATCAGGGCGATTTCCTTACGCGCTGCGGCCGCACCGCGGTGATCGATGAGCCACGCCGCGTGCATTGTCATCAAGCGGGCGGCCTGAATTTCGGCGGCGGAGTCAGCGATCCAATTACGCACCGTCTGTTTGTCGCCAAGAACGCTACCGTGCGCGTAGCGGTAGGTAGCACGTTCGCACAGCATATCGAAGGCTCGATTGGCCTGACCGATCCAGCGCATGCAGTGGTGAATCCGCCCCGGTCCCAGGCGTTTCTGGGCGATCAGGAATCCGTCCCCCCGCCCCCCGAGCATGGCGTCGCGTGGCACGCGGACATCTTCGAGTTTGATCTCGGCATGCGAGGGGTAGGCGTCGGGTCGGTGATGCTCCAAGACCTCCATCGAGGCGATGTCGCGTATCAAATGCACCCCGGGCGCGTCCATTGGAACGATGAATTGCGAGGTGCGCCGGTGTCGTTCGGCGTCGGGATCGGTGACGGCGACAACGATCATGAAGTCGGCCAGGGAAGCGTTGGTGATGAACCACTTGTGGCCGTTAATCGCCCAGCCCTCGCCGTCAGGAACTGCCGTCGTCGATAACTGTGACGGGTCCGCGCCAGCGTTGTCGGGTTCGGTCAAGGCGAACGCTGAATAGAGTTCCCCGGAAAGTAGAGGATTCAGCCAGCGCTCCTTCTGCTCGGACGTACCGGCCTCTGCCAGGATCTCGCTGTTGCCGGAATCGGGCGCCTGGTTGCCGAAAACCAGTGGACCATAGGGTGTCGTACCGAGGATTTCGTGCATCAGGCCCAGCTTGACCTGGCCGTAGCCTTGGCCGCCAAGATCAGGTCCGAGGTGGGCCGCCCACAAATTCGCGTCCTTCACTTTTTGCTGCAGGGGCGCGACGGCGCGCAGCAACTGTGCCCAGTCCAGGTCCAGGGTCTCCAGTGGCCAGATCTCGGTACGGACGAAGTCTGCAATCCAGTCGAGTTCGGACTGAAAGTCGGGCTCGGTCGAAAAGTCCCACGCCACAGCGATCTCCAATCAAAGGTTCTGTGTACCGGAGGTGAGCGCCAAGGCGCGCTCGAAGAGGTGAATTGTCGCTTGATGGAGCCGGTCACCCACGTCTACCGGCGCACGGCCGGCGCAAGCGCGCGCGTGGGTTCCTTCCAGGATGACACCGAGTTTGAAGCAGGCAAGGACTGTGTACCACAGCACGTCGGATACATCGCGGTTCGAGCGTTCGGCATAGCGTGCGACTAATTCGCCGACCGATGCCAGGCCGCCCGCGTTGGCCAACGCGCTGTCTCCGATATCGGTGTGTTCGCCGGGCTGCGGCCACGTTGCCAGCAGCCACCCGAGGTCAAGCAACGGGTCGCCGATGGTGGACATCTCCCAATCCACGACTGCGGTCACAGCTGAGCTTTCGAAGGAGAACATTATGTTGGCCAAGTGGAAGTCACCGTGCATGATCCCGGGCCGCCACGATGCGGGTCGGTTTGCCTGCAGCCAGTCCGTGATACGCGCGATACCCGGCAGTTGTGGGCCGCCGTATCCAGGAAGGCTGTTGTAGGACTGCAGTTCTCGCAACCAACGCGGAACTTGACGCTCAAGGAATCCGTCTGGGCGACCGAAGTCGGCCAGCCCGACGTCCCGATAGTCCACCGCACCAAGCTCGGCGAGCGCGTCGACGATCGCGAGCCCCATCTGGTGGCGAACCGCGGCGTCGGAGGCGTGCAGTGCGGGCAGCGTGGCCGCCGCGTTGAACCCGTCCACGGGCTCCATGAGGTAGAAGACCGAGCCGAAAAGGACAGACTCGTCCGAACAGCAGGCGATCAGGTGCGGATGCGGGACGCGGGTGCCTGCCAAGGCGGCTAGGACCCGCATTTCACGCCCCAGATTGTCGTTAGTTGTCGCCCGTAGGTGTCGGGGGCCCCGGCGCAAGACGAAGCGGCGTCCACCGCGTGTAAAGGCAACCATGACGTTTTGGGTACCGCCGCCGAGCCAGTGAAAGCCACTGGGAGCGTCACCCGTTAGGGCCTGGTCATCCATCCACGACACGAGCGCGTCGAGGTCGACTACGCCAGCCAGATCGGCTTCGGGCGCAGGTATAGCGGTTGACCCAGATTGCATGACGCCTATTATATTGAGCGATCACTCTATTTTCAAGGAGGCGCCGTGCTACTGGATGACCGAGTTGTCGTCGTCACCGGCGGGAGCCGTGGCCTCGGCTTGGCCATGGTGCATGCTTTCGCCGAGCGCGGCGCCAGCATTGTGATCGCGAGCCGGAAATTCGACAACTGCGAGGCGGTGGCCGAGGAGGTCAAAGCCGCGTACGGGGTTCCTGCTTTGCCGGTGGCGTGCAACGTAAGTGATTGGTCGGCCTGCGACACACTGATCGACACCGTCTATCGGGAATTCGGCCGACTGGATGTGCTGGTGAACAACGCTGGCCTGTCGCCGTTGTACCCGACCTTGGATGCGGTCAGTGAGTCGTTGTTCGACAAGGTCGTGGCAGTCAATCTCAAAGGACCGTTCCGGCTCTCCGCACTGGCGTGTGCGCGGATGGCGCAAAGCGCTGGCGGGGCCGTGATCAATGTGAGCTCGGTGGCGGCCACCCGACCGGAGCCCAGCTCGCTGCCCTACGCTGCGGCTAAGGCTGGGCTCAACGCGCTGACCGAAGGTCTGGCACAAGCGTATGGGCCCTCGGTTCGCGTCAATGCGATTCAGTGCGGACCATTCCTGACCGATGTGGCCACAGCGTGGACACCCGACGTGCGTAAGGCCGCGGAGGCTCGCATTGCGCTGGGCCGGTGCGGCGAGGCTGAGGAGGTGGTGGGTGCCGCGTTGTACTTCGCGACAAACGCCTCGTCGTTCTGTACTGGCGCGATCCTGCGGCTCGACGGGGGCGCTCGATAAGCATTTAGCCCTTACTTCCCCTGCCAATGGGGCTCGCGTTTCTCGGCGAACGCTCTCGCGCCTTCCTTGGCGTCGGCTGAATCGCGCACCGGAGCAGCGATCTCGCGCTGCCGTTCGAACGCGGCCAGATCCGTCCACTTGCATTGACCAGAAATGATCTCTTTGGTGGCACGCACGGCCAGCGGCCCGTTACCCGCGATCTTTGCCGCGATGTCGCATGCCGTTGCCAGAGCCTGGCCGGGTTCGGCTAGCACCGAGACCAGGCCGTGGCGTTCGGCGTCGATCGCCGTGATGGGATCGCCCGTCAACGCGATCAGCATCGCCACCGAGTATGGGAGGGCTTTCGGCAGCCGCAGGAGCCCCCCACCGGCGGCCACCAGGCCTCGCTTGACTTCCGGCAAGCCGAACTTGGCGGCGGTGCTAGCCACCACGATGTCGGCGGTCAGGGCCAATTCGCAGCCGCCGGCGAGCGCCCAGCCTTCCACGGCAGCTATCAAGGGCTTTGTCGGGGGACGTTCGGTCAGGCCGGCGAATCCCCGGCCCGGTATTGACGGTAATTCGCCGCGTACGAACGCCTTGAGATCCATACCCGCACAGAATGTTCCGCCGGCACCGGTGAGGATCGCAACAGCAATATCGGCCCGCGCTTCCAGCTCGTCCACGGCGGCGGCGATACCGAGGGCGACCGACCGGTCGATCGCATTCCGGGCGTCGGGTCTATTGATCGTGATCACCATGACAGCGTCGCGTACCTGGACCGCCACCGCCTCGGTCACTCTTACCTCCTGGCCACCGCGAGCCGCATCGGCATCGGCATCGGCGAAATACACTATCTACTGATAGTAGATTATCGTGCACTACTAGTAGTAGATTAGTGATCCGTTGTTAGCGCTGTGGTCACTGTGACGCCATTTGGCCACAGCGATCCTTCGGCCATGAAATACGAAGATCGAGGTAACGTGCGCAGAGCCGCCATCGTGTCACCGTTGCGGACGCCGGTGGGAACGTTCGGCGGATCGCTAAAGGGAGTCGCCGTCGAGGACCTCGCTGCCAGCGTAGTGATGGAAGTCGTCGCGAGATCAGGCATCGATCCCGAGCGGATCGACGACGTGGCGATGGCCCAGTCGTACGCCAACTCCGAAACACCCTGTGTCGGGCGGTGGGTCGCCCTACATGCAGGAATGCCTTTGGCGCTCCCTGGGTTCCAGCTCGATCGCCGCTGTGGGGGTGGCCTCCAGGCGATCGTGACCGCGGCGATGATGGTTCAGACCGGCGCGGCGGACGTTGTGATCGCCGGTGGCGTGGAAAGCATGTCACGCATCGAGCATTATTCGACCGACATCCGCTGGGGCAAGCGGGCCGGCTCGGCCCAACTGTACGATCGGCTGGATCGAGGCCGCGAGCGATCACAACCCGCGCATAGGTTCGGTCCAATTTCCGGGATGGTGGAGACCGCCGACACGCTGGCGGCCCGTTACAGTGTTACGCGCGAGGCTGCCGACGAGTTCGCCGCAGAGAGTCACCGTCGTGCGCATGAGGCTTGGCAGGCCGGATACTTCGATGACGAGGTTGTTCCGGTATCGGTGCCGCAGCGCAAGGGACCAGACGTTGTGTTCCGCGCGGACGAGGGGATCCGGCCGTCCACTACAGCGGGCGCGCTTTCGTCATTGCGACCGATCCGGCCGGACGGCGTCGTCACTGCTGGCAATTCCTGCCAACAGAACGACGCGGCAGCTGCGTGCCTGGTCGTGGCTGAGGACAAACTCAGCAATTTGGGATTAAAGCCCGCCGGTTTGCTTGTCGACTGGACCGCCGTCGGCTGCGATCCGACGATCATGGGCATTGGTCCCGCCCCGGCGGTGCGGAAGTTGCTCGCGCGGACGGGAAAGCGCCTCGAGGAGATCGACCTCATAGAGATCAACGAGGCCTTCGCTTGCCAGGTTCTTGCCGTGCTTAAGGAATTGAAATGGGACGACCGCGCCCGTCTGAACGTCAATGGCTCCGGGATCTCGCTCGGGCATCCAATTGCGGCCACCGGCGTACGCATCATGACGACGATGTTGCATGAATTGCAGCGACGCGGCGGGCGGTACGGACTGGAGACCATGTGTATCGGCGGCGGGCAGGGAATGGCCGCCTTGTTCGAGGCGGCCTGACGCCTCGCCTGCAACCTCGGCCCGGGAAGGATCAAATTGATGACAACTAGCGAAGCGCCGCAGGTGATTTCCACCCGGGACGGGGCGGTGTCGACCATCGTTCTGAATGCGCCCGAGCGCAAGAACGCGTTGGATGGAGCGGGTTGGGTCCAGCTGCGCGATAGCTTGCGCGCTGCGGAGGACGACGACCAGACGCGTGTTGTGGTGATCACCGGTGCCGGAGGCGAATTCTGTGCCGGTGCTGCCGTAGGCGGTCCCCGCAACCGGCCTCACCCATTGCGATCGACACAACAGATCCATGAGGCCGCCCACGCCCTTCACACCCTGACCAAACCGGTGGTCGCGAAGGTCCGCGGTGTCGCGGTCGGAGCGGGCTGGAACATTGCCCTGGGTTGCGATCTCATTGCGGCCGACTCCACCGCGCGGTTCAGCCAGATCTTCGGAAAACGCGGGCTGTCGGTCGACTTTGGTG